>OEIV010000196.1_pt1 | contig 38633 bp, 34 predicted proteins | sample 1539231 | NCBI WGS metagenome assembly OEIV01 (sample SAMN03794762, study PRJEB22550) | activated sludge metagenome | feature: wastewater treatment plant; material: activated sludge; isolation source: Wastewater treatment plant of a petroleum refinery complex | place: Argentina: Buenos Aires ... | reverse complement strand
ATCATCGCGACGGCGCTGATCGACACCGGCTCGCGCATGGACGAAGTCATCTTCGAAGAGTTCAAGGGTACAGGCAACTCGGAGATCATTCTGGACCGCAAGGTTTCCGACAAGCGCGTCTTCCCGGCGATCGACGTGGCGCGCTCGGGCACGCGCAAGGAAGACCTGCTGGTCGCCAAGGACCAGCTCAAGAAGGTCTACGTGCTCCGCCGCATCCTCAACCCCATGGGTACGATGGATGCGATCGAGTTCCTCATCGACAAGCTGAAGTCGACCAAGACCAACTCGGACTTCTTCTCGCAGATGAATACCTGATCGCAGCGGAAGGCGCTCTGACGGCCCCTGGTCGCCGTGCCTCTCAGGTTGTAGAGATCGGACCCCGCGGAACACTCTTCCGCGGGGTTCTTCGTTTGCACGTTGGAGCGCTATCGACTTTGATCGAATCGCATTTGCGCTTCCTCAACGTCGTCAGCAGCGCTCTGAAACATGAGCTCGGGGTACGATTCACGCTCTCGAAGGACGTGCCGGGCACTTGCTTCGTAACGGATCGCACCCGAGCGCTGCTTACTGAACCGAGATCGCAATCACATCGATGACAGGTCATAGCCCGGCAAACCGTTCGACGATCTTCGCTCTGTCCTCGGCCGCCGGGCGGGCGGGTGTCGCGGTGGTGCGGGTCTCTGGACCGATGGCCGGAACAGTTCTCAATCTGATGGCACCAGCCCGGCCCAAGCCTCGGGTAGCGGCGGGCCGCAGGATCATCCACCCGACGACCTCCGAGCATCTCGATAGCGGGGTCGTGCTGTGGTTTCCCGCGCCGAAGAGCTTCACCGGCGAGGATGTTGGCGAACTCCAGCTCCACGGCAGCGTCGCTGTCGTACGCGCCGTCCTTGCAGCGCTGGCGGGCATTCCCGGATGCCGGCGGGCGGAGCCAGGTGAGTTCGCGCGCCGCGCCTACGACAACGGCAAGATCGATCTCGTCGAGGCCGAGGGTCTCGCTGATCTCATCGACGCAGAAACCGAAGCGCAGCGGCGGCAGGCGCTCCGCCAATCGCGAGGCGCTCTATCGTCGCTCTACGAGAGTTGGCGGGGGAGCCTGATCGAAGCGACCGCTCTCGTTGAGTCCTCCATCGATTTCTCCGACGAGGGAGATGTCGCATTCGACGCTTTTGCGTCGGGGAGGGCGGTTGTGACGGATCTAGCAAAAGCTATCCGCCATCACCTCGACGATGGAAATAAGGGTGAGATTCTACGGTCAGGCTTTCGCGTGGCGCTGGCCGGGCCACCCAATGTCGGCAAATCGAGCCTGCTCAACGCCCTCGCTCGCCGCGACGCCGCTATCGTCTCCGAGGAGGCCGGGACCACCCGTGACGTGATCGAAGTGCGGCTCGATCTCGAAGGGTTGCCGGTAATCGTGGCCGATACGGCGGGAATTCGAGAGACCACGGGCCAAGTGGAGCGCGAAGGCATTCGGCGATCCCTCGCGACAGCGGCTGACGCCGACCTCGTCATCTGGATGACGGACGTCTCGACGGGCGAAGCGGTGCTGCCCGCGGAATTACTTGAGATCGCGGAGCGGGTGCTGCCGCTCGTGAACAAGGTCGATCTGCGGCAGGGACCGGCCGATGCCACGCCGTCTCAAGCTCTGCCAGACGACGAGGTCGCGATCTCCGTTTTGTCCGGGGCGGGCCTGTCGGAGTTGAGCCAGCGGATCGCCGCTATCGCGCGCGAGCGGATCGGAGCCAACGACGAGCCGCACATCACTCAGGATCGCCATCGCCAGCTCGTCCAGCACTGCCTCGACGACCTGGAGGCATTCCTCGCAGGGGATGCAAACCACGTCGAGCTTCGCGCGGAGGACCTCCGCCGTGCAGCTTCCGCGCTTGGACGTATCACCGGGAGGATCGGTGTCGAGGATGTCCTGGACCAGGTATTCCAACGCTTCTGCATCGGAAAGTAGCGGACAGCTCATTGGGCGAAGGCCGGCCCGGGTCGCGAAATCGTGTTTCACGTGAAACACGGGGTTGGAAACAGGGGGCTGTGCGCCGAGGCGACCAGGCCGGCTGGGAGTATCCCGACGACCGCTCGATCCGTTGGAAGTTGGCATCCAGCCAAGAATGGCGCCGGGGCGAGGGCTTGGCTTTGACCGCTTTGGGCCGAGCCAGTATGGTGCGCGCAATCCATCAATCGGGGCGCGTCCGGTACGTCAGACCGGCGCGCCTTTTTGGTCCTGGCAGACAGAATATGCGAACCTCGTTTGACGTCATCGTCGTCGGCGGTGGCCATGCGGGCTGCGAAGCGGCGGCAGCGGCTGCGCGCATGGGCGCACGCACGGCGCTGGTGACCCACACATCCAGCACAATCGGCGAGATGTCGTGCAACCCGGCCATTGGCGGGCTCGGCAAGGGTCATCTGGTACGCGAGATCGACGCGCTGGACGGCCTCATGGGCCGGGTCGCCGACGCCGCGGGCATCCAGTTCCGGCTTCTCAACCGATCCAAAGGCCCGGCGGTCCAAGGACCGCGCGCCCAGGCCGATCGCAAGCTCTATCGTCAAGCGATGCAGTCGGCGCTTGCTCGACAGCGCGGGCTCGAAATCATCGAGGGTGGCGTCGAGGACCTTCTTGTCCAGGCCACCGAGGTTTCTGGTGTGGTCACTGGAGATGGGCGGGTCCTGACGTGCGGCGCTGTCGTCCTCACCACGGGCACGTTTCTGAACGGGCTCATCCACCTCGGTGAAAAAAAGGTGCCCGCGGGCCGTATGGGTGCGGCGCCGGCGCTCAAGCTTTCCGAACGGCTTTACGGCATGGGTCTGCGGATGGGGCGGCTCAAAACCGGCACCCCGGCCCGGCTTGCGTCAGGCTCGATCGACTGGGCCAGCCTCGAGATGCAGCCAGGCGACGACACGCCGGTGCCGTTCTCCTTTCTGACGGAGCGGGTCGAAACACCTCAGATCGCGTGCGGCATCACCACGACGACGCCGGAAACCCACGCGATCATCCGCGCCAACCTTTCCCGTGCGCCGATGTACTCCGGCCAGATCGCCAGCGTAGGGCCCCGGTATTGCCCCTCCATCGAGGACAAAGTGGTTCGCTTCGCGGATCGCTCGGCCCACCAGGTCTTCCTGGAGCCGGAGGGTCTGGACGACGATACCGTCTACCCGAACGGTGTCTCGACGTCGCTGCCGGAGGATGTGCAGGAGGCTTTTCTCAAGACCCTCCCGGGACTGGAGAGGGTTATCATCAAACGTCCTGGATATGCGATCGAGTATGATTACGTCGATCCGCGCGAACTCGACCTGACGCTCGAGGCGAAGCGCTTGAGCGGGCTGTTCCTCGCCGGGCAGATCAATGGCACCACGGGCTACGAGGAAGCAGGAGCCCAGGGCATCGCCGCGGGCATCAATGCGGCGTTGCGGGCGGGCGGCGGCGAGCGGCGGCTCGCTGTCTCGCGCGCCGACGGTTATCTCGGCGTCATGATCGACGATCTGGTGACCCGCGGGGTGAGCGAGCCCTATCGCATGTTCACGTCCCGCGCGGAATTCAGGTTAAAGCTGCGTGCCGACAACGCGGATCAGCGCCTCACCCCGCTCGGCGTGAGGCTGGGTTGTATCGGCCCCGAACGGTCGATGGCGTACGAGGCGAAGGCCAGAGCGCTGGCGGCGGGCAACGAGATGCTCCGGAATATCTCGATCTCGCCGACCGAGGGGGCACGGCACGGCATCGAAATCAATCGCGATGGGCGCCGGCGCTCGGCATTCGAACTTCTCGCCTATCCTGGGATCGATGTCGAACGGCTGAAGACGGTTTGGCCGCAGCTTGGCCAGATCGACGGGGCGATTGCCCGCCAGCTCGAGGTGGACGCCCGCTACTCGTCCTATGTCCGCCGGCAGGAAGAGGACGTAGCCACGTTGCGACGCGACGAGCAGGTGACGATACCGCCCGAGGTCGCTTATTCGGAGATCGCGGGTCTTTCGAACGAGGTGCGGCAGAAGTTGGAGCGACATCGCCCAGCTAACATCGCCCAGGCTTCTCGCATCGACGGAATAACTCCCGCGGCAATTCTCTTGCTGCTCGCGCACATCAAATCTCTTGGAAGCGCGCGCGAGCCGCGCCAGAGCGCATGAGCGGCCTGCCGCCCCAGGGGGCGAATGCACAACGGTTTGATGTGCCCGCCGATTTCGCGACCGCCTTCGGTGTTTCACGTGAAACGATCGAGCGGTTGGAAACCTACGCCACGTTATTACGGAAGTGGCAGAAGACGATCAATCTCGTCGCCCCCAAGACTTTAACCGAGATCTGGCACCGGCATTTCGCCGATAGCGCTCAGCTCTGGGCCTATGTCCCGCCGCACGCGCGAACGCTGGTCGATCTCGGGTCGGGGGCCGGGTTTCCCGGTCTTGTCCTGGCCGTTCTCGCCGCGGGCGAGGCCGGTGCCGGACGGCGGGAACCCCTTCATGTCACGCTGATCGAGAGCGATATCCGGAAATCGGTATTCCTGCGGGAGGCCGCTCGCGCGGTCGGGATCGCTGTGGACATCATTCCGCACCGAATCGAAAGCCAGCAGATTCGCGCTATGGTCGAGCGAATCGATTGCGTTACGTCGCGTGCGCTGGCGCCGTTGCCGCGCCTCCTCGAGCTCGCATACCCGCTTTTCGGACCAGAAACCGTCGGTGTCTTCCCCAAGGGACGCGATGCCGGTGTCGAGGTCGAGGCGGCAGCTCGTACATTCGAGTTCGGTCTGCGTCTCGAGCCGAGCCTCACCGAGGCCGATGCCCGCATTGTCGTTATCGAGAGCTTGAAGCTCAGGGAAGGGAGTTGATCCCGTGAACACCACGACCGCCGGAGGGTCCGCGATCCGCGTCCTGGCCATCGCCAACCAGAAGGGTGGCGTCGGCAAGACCACGACGGCCATCAACCTCGGCACGGCACTGGCCGCCATCGGCGAACGGGTTCTGGTCGTCGACCTCGATCCCCAGGGCAACGCTTCGACGGGGCTCGGTATTCCGGCCGAGTCGCGGCGGCTGACGTCCTACGATGTTCTGGTCGGGCAGTCGTCCCTGCTTGAAGCGGCCCAGCCGACGTCCGTTCCCGGGCTCGCCGTCGTTCCCGCCAACTCCGATCTGGTCGGGCTCGAGACGGATCTCATGTCGGACGGCAATCGCGCCTTCCGCCTGCGCGGCGCGGTGACGAAGTTAAACGCCCAGGCCCGCAACATGGCGGAAGCCTACAATTACGTGCTGATCGACTGTCCCCCCTCCCTCAACCTGATGACCCTCAACGCCATGACGGCCGCGAACGCGGTTCTGGTGCCGGTGCAGTGCGAGTTCTTCGCGCTCGAAGGCATCTCGCAGTTGAAGGAGACCATCGACCAGATCCGCGGCACGCTGAACCCGCAGCTCGAAATCCAGGGCGTGGTGCTGACCATGCACGACGCGCGAACGACACTGTCGCGCGAGGTTGCGGACAACGTGCGCAGCTTCTTCGGCCCCAAGGTCTACGAGACGGTCATTCCGCGCAACACGCGCGTCGCCGAGGCGCCGTCGCACGGCAAGCCGCTGCTGCTCTACGATTACGACTGCGCGGGCAGCCAAGCCTATATCAGGCTCGCGACCGAGATTATCGAACGCGAGAGGCGCTACAAGGCGGCCTGAGCGCGGCGCACCGAGACACCAAAAAGACTGGCCGCTGAACGCGGCAGAGCGAGCGATGGGGGACTAGGGCCGTGATGGGCGCACCAATTCCGAAGAGCCGGCTGGGCAGGGGCCTGGCGTCGCTGATCGGCGAGCCGAGCGGCGTAGTGTCGAAGCTGCCGCCCGAGGGCGAGCAGCGCATGATCCCGGTGGAGCTGCTCAAGGGCGGACGGTTCAATCCGCGCAAGACGTTCCGCGAGGATGAACTCACGGAGCTTGCCGATTCGATCCGCGTGAAGGGTCTCGTCCAGCCCATCCTCGCGCGGCCGGAGCGGGATGGCGGCCAGGGTTATGAGATCGTCGCCGGTGAGCGCCGCTGGCGCGCGGCCCAGAAGGCAGGTCTCCATACCGTGCCGGTGATCGTGCGCGAGCTCGACGACCGCGAGGTCCTGGAACTCGCCATCATCGAGAACGTGCAGCGCTCCGATCTCAACGCGATCGAGGAGGCTGCCGGCTATCGCGATCTCGTCGAGCGGTTCGGCTACAGCCAGGAGCAGCTTGCCGAGATCATCGGCAAGAGCCGCAGTCATCTCGCCAACACGATGCGTCTGCTGAAGCTACCCGAGACCGTGCAGGCGATGGTGGAGAGCGGAAAGCTCAGCGCCGGCCACGCGCGGGCGCTGATAGGGCGCGACGACGCCGCGGTTCTGGCGGAGAAGATCGTCGCCGAGGATCTGAACGTTCGCGAGGTCGAAGCACTCGTGCAGGCGGGCGAAATCGGTGTCGCGGGTCCGAGCGGACGCAAGGTGCGCGAGAAGGATGCCGATACGAAGGCCTTCGAGAAGGAGCTCGCGGACGCCCTTGGCCTCAAGGTCGAGATCAAGCGGGGCTCGGGTGAGAGTGGCAATCTCGTCATCAAGTACGGAAACTTCGACCAGCTCGACTACATCCGCATGAGGCTGGTGGGCATGGGTGGTTGATGCCACTCTGACGGCATTCGGCGGCGTGAACTCGAATGCAGGCGCGTGCTCCCGTTCAGGCCGGGGCGCGCGCCTTCTTCATTTCGACCCTTGAAGACTTGACGCTCGCCGTTCGCTTCTGCACAGGTTCAAAATTCACCGGCAGTTGGCCGCGGGAACGGGGTGGAAATGAGCGACGACGTTTTGGAGCGGCTCGCAGTAACGATCCGGTCGCGGAGAACAGCGACAGCGGGTTCGTCATATACCCGCCAGCTGCTCGACGGTGGCCCCGAGAAGTGTGCGAAAAAGCTCGGCGAAGAAGCCGTTGAAACCGTCATCGCCATCATCGGACAGGAGCCCGATGCGGTGCGTGCGGAGGCAGCCGATCTGTTGTATCACCTTCTCGTGGCGCTGGAGTGCCGTGGCGTAGAAATCGGCGAGGTGTTGGCAGTTCTCGACGGGCGCACGACCCGCTCGGGACTCGAGGAAAAGGCCAGCCGCCCAAAAGCATGAGACCGATGCCATGAACGAGATCCTCGAACGGCTCGCGGCGCTGACTCCGGCCCTGCCGCGGCCTAATCGCGGCGACCTGCAATTTTCCCCCTATCGCGTTTTTAATCGCGAGCAGTGGTCGCGCCTGAGGGCCGACACGCCGATGACGCTTTCGCCGCCGGAGCTGGAACAGCTCTCGGGCATCATCGAGGAGCTGTCGGTCGAGGAAGTGGAGACGATCTACCTGCCGCTCTCCCGGTTGCTCAATCTCTACGTGGCGGCGGCGCAGGAGCTGCACGCGGTCACGTCGAAGTTTCTCGGGCGTCTCGAGGGGAAGGTGCCGTTCATCATCGGTGTCGCCGGCTCCGTCGCGGTCGGCAAGAGTACGACGGCACGTGTTCTTCGAGCGTTGCTGGCGCGGTGGCCGGACCATCCACGAGTCGACCTCATCACCACCGACGGTTTTCTCTACCCCAACGCCGAGCTCGATCGCCTCGGGCTGATGACGCGCAAGGGGTTCCCGGAAAGTTTCGATGCGACACGGCTGCTGAATTTCCTCGCCGACGTGAAGTCGGGCGTGGCGCAGGTCGAGGCGCCGGTCTACTCGCATTTCCATTACGACATCATGCCGGGGCAGAGCGTGGTGATCGATTCTCCCGACATTCTGATCGTCGAGGGATTGAACGTGCTGCAGCCTGCGCGTCTCCCGACCGGCGGCGAGGCGATCCCGTTCGTTTCAGACTTTTTCGATTTCTCGATCTATCTCGACGCTGACCCCGAGATCATCGAGAAGTGGTACGTGACGCGTTTCATGCGCCTTCGATCGACGGCGTTCCGCGATCCGGCCGCCTATTTCCACCGCTATTCCCAGCTTTCGATCTCCGAGGCCGAGAAGCGGGCTCTGGAGATCTGGTCGACGATCAATCGGCGCAATCTCGAGGAGAACATCCTGCCGACGCGGCAGCGCTCGAGCCTCATTCTCAGGAAGGGCGCCAACCACCGGATCGAGCAGGTTTCACTGCGGCGCCTGTGACGGCGAGCGGAACTCCGATGGCGTTTTGCCTGATTTGATGAAACCGACAAAAGAAATGGGCCGCCCGGGGTCGGCGGCCCACAGTGATTTCAGGCGTTGGTCTAGAAAAGGCGAGGCAATCGGATAGAGCGGTCAGCGCGATGCTTTGACCGCGGGCCACGGCGCCAGTTGAAGAGCCCATTCGTTGAGGGCCAACTGACGCCGAAGCGCATGAGACACATACGAGCTACGCACTAGGTTTTGGGCCAGTGAAACTTGCGCCGCGACCGCCGAGTTGGCGGCAGCGAGGCCGATACCGCAAAGCGCTACGAACAGATCTTCGGATTTCTTCAAAGACAATTTGGGCAGGGCACAGGCGGGCAATTCCTCGGCGACGCTTGCGGCCTCGCCTGGGCTTTGCAGCGACTCAACCGAAGTCGCGGGAACAGGCGCTACCGTCGTTTCGGCGCGGGGCGTGCTGACCGGTTCGGGAGCGACGCAGGGCGTCGTGGTGACGAGGCCAATAGGATGGAGATCGCAACCGTTCGAGCCTTCGTCCGCTGCCGTCACGCTGGCGACGACCTTCGCCGACGCCTCACGCGGCTTGACCGCGGCGGACTTCGGTTTCGCGGAGCGCGGTTTCACGAGCGCACCCTGCGCTGGCTCGGCGGTGCGTCGCGTCTCCGAGTGGGCACGGGCAGCAACAGCACGATGGCGTGCTGCGGCCTTGCCTGGCTGTAGGGCCGGGGGTCTGGCGGCGGCGGACGGCAGCTCGGGAATTTCCGCTGCGGCGGCAACGACCGACGCTCGCATCTCCGCGAACTTGTCCCGCAGGCGGCGGATCACCGATGGATCGGTGATGCCGAGCGACTTGATCGCAGTGGTCGGCTTCAGGTTCGGATCGGCGGCGATGAGGCGGGCCATTTCGAGCGGCCGCGCGCTGTCGTCGATGCCGCTGCCCTTCGGCCGGCCGCGGGTCGTCCCATGTCCGGGCATTCGAGCCACCTTGGTCTTCTTCGAATCACGCATGAGTTCATTGTCGGAAAGCGACGCGTAATTCCAAGGATAATAAATCGACTTTCGGCGAGTAATTTTGATCCGCATATACAATTGTTGCGAATGAACATCGAAAATGGTCCGCGGATGGGACGAAATCGGTGTTGCGACCGTATGTTCCGATTTCCTCCTGATACGTTGGACGAAGCCGATCCGGATGATTGGACCAGGTTTGAGTGGGGTCTTGAAGCGTATCGGACGAGGTGAAATGCGCCCGGCCGCGCCGCCCGTGAAATGAAAATCGGCCAGCCGGTGTGCGGCTGGCCGATGGTTTCGCGTCAAATCTTCAGGCCATTCTTTCGCGCCAACAATTGGAGCGATTGCAGGGGGCGGGCACCGACGTGCGATATGACCTCGGCGGCCGCGAGGCTTCCGAGCCGGCCGGATGTTTCGAGGTCGTGGCCGTGGGCGACGCCGTAAAGGAAGCCCGCGGCATAGAGATCGCCGGCGCCGGTGGTATCCTCGAGCTTATCGATGGGGACCGCCGGGACCTCGACGCGCCGGCCGCCCGAGAGGATCAAAGAGCCCTTGGCGCTGCGCGTCAGGGCGACGAGCCTGGCATCTCTCTCGACCTGGGCCGCGGCCTTTTCGAAGTCGTCCGTCTCATAGAGCGATTTGATCTCGCTCTCGTTGGCGAAAAGAATGTCGACTCCATTTCGGATGAGATCGAGGAATTCGCCCCGGTGGCGATCGACGCAGAAGCCGTCGGAAAGGGTGAGAGCGACCCCGCGGCCGGCCTTTCGGGCCAGCTCGGCGGCCAGCCGGAACGCGGCCTTGGCCTCGGGTCGGTCGAACAGATAACCTTCGAGATAGACGATCGCGGATGATGCGATGACGCCGGCATCGATTTCGCCCTGATCGAGCTCGGTGCTGATGCCGAGGAAGGTATTCATGGTGCGCTCGCCATCGGGCGTAACGAGAATGAGAGACCGCGCGGTCGGCGCTCCACCATTTTTCTTGGTTCCATGAAACTCGACCGATGCAGCGCGGATATCGTGCGCGAAGATGCGGCCGAACTCATCGTCCGCCACCTTTCCGATAAAGGCAGCGGCGCCGCCGAACGACGCGACGCCGACCAGGGTATTTGCTGCAGAGCCGCCGGAGATCTCGGTCGCGGGTCCCATGCTGTCGTAGAGCCGTGTAACGGTCTCGGCGTCGACCAGCCGCATGTGGCCCTTGGGTGCGCCGTGGGCGGCGAGAAAGGCGTCGTCACAACGGCCGATGATATCGACGATGGCGTTGCCGATGCCGACGACGTCGTAGCGGATGTCTGTCATAGGGTCCTCGGTGTTCTGGCGCGCGCCGGCTGTCGCGCACGGATGTTCGGGCGGATAGCGGGCCGCACGGGTGATGGGGCGGGCGCACTATAGGGCCGCTGCGCCGCCCTTCAAGCCGCGGGAGTGGAGCGCCCGGACCCGGGCGGCAGCGAGCTTGGACAGCGGTGACGCATTCTCTCGGGCCGATCACGAGCGCTTGAACGCGAGTGCTGAAACACCGTCTCCGCGACCCTCGTAGCGGCCCATAAGAAAAGCCGTGCAACCTGCCCCAGCCGAGGAACCCGATGTCCAGCGCCCTTTCCACCATCACTCTTGTTCACAGTCGCCCATGGCCGCGTCGCACGCGAGCACTCGCCGGTTTGCTGGCCGCCACCGCGACCGCTTTCCTGGCTTTCGCGCCGGGCGCGAGCGCCAACGACGTGACCACGAAATTTTCAGCCCATGCCGCTGGTTCCGCCGTGACGGTCGACCACAGCGCGTGGAGCCGGCTGCTGGCAACCTACGTCAAGCCTACGCCCGACGGCCTCAATCAGGTCGATTTCAAAGCCTTCAAGGCGTCGGGCCAGCGCGAGCTCAAGGACTATGTCGCCCGCCTCGAGGCGAACGATCCTGCGAAGCTCGACCGCCCCGAGCAGTTCGCGTTCTGGGCCAACCTCTATAACGCCAAGACCATCGACATCGTGCTCGACCACTATCCGGTCGGATCGATCCGCGAGATCGAGATCGGCGGCGGATTGTTCGGGTTCATCAAGAAATCGGTCGGTGCAGGTGGGCCGTGGAAGGCGCAGGTGCTGAAGGTTTCAGGCGCATCGCTGTCGCTCGACGACATCGAGCACAATATTCTGCGGCCCGTTTTCAAGGACCCGCGAGTCCACTACTCGGTCAATTGCGCCTCGCGCGGCTGCCCCAACCTCGGCGTCGAAGCGTTCACGGGAGCGACACTCGAGGCGCAGCTCGACGCGGGGGCGCGGGCCTTCGTCAATCACCCGCGCGGTATCGCGGTCGCTGGCGGCTCCATCACCGCCTCGTCGATCTACGACTGGTTCCAGAGCGATTTCGGTGGCAGCGCCGCGGGCGTACTGGATCACGTCCGCAAGTATGCGACGCCGGAGCTGGCGCAGAAGCTGAGCGGCCTTTCGGCGATCGCATCGTACGACTACGATTGGAAGCTCAACGACATTGCCCGCTGACGCGACCGTGACGTGCATTTTTGCGATGCGAAATCATGCCAATCCCTTTTTTCCCTCGTGACGAGGCGGGAGCACTTCAATGTCGAACAATCAAATAAAAAAACCGGGGTCCGCGAATGCGACGGCGGGCACGCCCCCTGACGCCGGCCAGGGAGCACTACGCCGGTGGGCACCGCTCATCGTGCTCGCCGCTCTCATGGCGCTGGTGTTCGCCATGGGCTGGCACAAGTACCTCTCGTTCAAGACCATCGGCCTCAATTACGAAACGCTGCGCGGCTTCATCGCCAACAACCTGATCGTTTCGGTTCTCGCCTACATGGCCCTCTATGTGGTGGTGGTCGCGCTGTCGCTTCCGGGCGGCCTCATCATGACGCTGTCGGGCGGACTGCTGTTCGGCTGGGCGGTCGGCGCTCCTGCAACCGTGGTGGCGGCGACGATCGGCGCGACCATCATCTTCCTCGTCGCCCGCACGTCCTTCGGTGAGAGCATGGCGGCTCGCGCCGGTCCATGGATCGCCAAGCTGCGCGCGGGTTTCCAGGAGGATGCGCTGAGCTATCTCCTGTTTCTGCGGCTGGTGCCGGCGTTCCCCTTCTTCGTCGTCAACCTGGCGCCGGCGCTGCTCGGTGTGCCGCTGCGGACCTACGTCATCGGCACCTTGCTCGGCATCGTCCCGGCCACCACGGCCTTCTCGGTGCTCGGCGCCGGTCTCGGAAGTGCCGTCGAGAGCCAGAATGCGATCTACAACTCGTGTCTCGCTCAACACGGTGCGCGCGGCGCCGATGCCTGCACCTATTCAATCGACACCAAAGCGCTGGTAACTCCGGAGCTGCTCGCGGCGTTCGCTCTGCTCGGAGTGGTTGCGCTGATCCCCGTCGTAATCAAGAAATTCAAGTCCAGGAGCATTCAAAATGGCAACGCCTGAGGCGACAAACAACGCGATCGCCGCCGATATCTGTGTGATCGGCGCGGGCTCCGGCGGCCTCTCCGTCGCCGCTGCCGCCGCCGCCTTCGGGCAGCGCGTGGTACTGATCGAAAAGGGCCGCATGGGCGGCGACTGCCTCAACTACGGCTGCGTGCCCTCGAAGGCGATGATCGCCTCGGCACGGCGCGCGCACCAGATGCGCACGTCCGCCCCGTTCGGGATCACGCCTGTGGAACCTGTGGTGGACTGGAGTGCCGTGCACGATCATGTGCACAGCGTAATCGCCGCCATCGCGCCGAACGACAGCGTCGAGCGGTTCCGTGGCCTCGGCGTCACTGTGATCGAGGCGGCCGGCCGGTTCGTCGATCGCAAGACGGTCGTCGCGGGCGATCATCGCATCACCGCCCGTAAGTTCGTCGTAGCAACGGGTTCCTCACCCGTCGTGCCGCCTATTCCGGGGCTCGCCGGCACGCCGTACTTCACCAACGAGACGATCTTCGACAACCGCGATCCGATCGGGCACCTGATCGTGATCGGAGGCGGGCCTATCGGCATGGAGCTCGCGCAGGCGCATCGCCGGCTTGGCGCAAAGGTCACCGTGCTCGAGGGCATGAAGGCGCTCGGCAAGGACGATCCCGAGATGACCAAGGTGGTGCTCACCCACCTCGCGGACGAAGGCATCGACATTCGCGAAGGTGCCAGGGCCTCGAAGGTCGAGGGCGAGGCGGGCCGGGTGCGGGTGACGATCGGCGAGGGCGCCGATGCCAAAGTCGTCGATGGCACGCATTTGCTCGTGGCGGCGGGCCGCAAGGCCAACACCGACGGGCTCGGACTCGAAGCTGCCGGCATCAAGTTCGACAAGCGCGGAATCACGGTTTCGGCCGGTCTCGTCACGTCGAACCCGAACGTATTCGCGATAGGCGATGTGACGGGCGGCCTTCAGTTCACGCATGTTGCCAACTATCACGCCGGCATCGTTATCCGCCGCGCCCTGTTCCGGTTGCCCGCCAAGGCCGATACGACGGTGGTGCCGTGGGTGACCTATACGGAGCCAGAGCTCGCACACGTCGGTCTCACCGAGGATCAGGCCCGCGGGAAGTACGGAAAAGTCGGCGTATTGCGCTGGCCGTTCCACGAGAACGACCGTGCGCAGGCGGAGCGCGCCGTCTCGGGACACGTCAAGGTCGTGGTGGACGGCAAGGGGCGCATCCTCGGTGCCAGCGTCGTCGGCGAGCAGGCCGGCGAGATCATCCAGATGTGGGTGCTCGCCGTCTCGCAGAAGTTGAATATCAAGGCCATGACCGGCTTCATCTCGCCCTATCCGACGTTGTCGGAGGTGAACAAGCGGGCCGCCATCCGTCATTACGCCACTGTTCCCGGTAAGCCTCTCGTACGCAAGGTGATCGGCTTGCTCTCCAAACTCGGATAAGAAGAGGAGCGACGCCTCGGCGTCCGCGAGGTCGGACCAGGGAAGTGAAGTGGACATCAAGAGCCACGAGCAGTTCAAATCCGGAAAGGCCGCGGCCGATGTGGCACGCGGCTCGGTGCGGCGCGTGGTTGAGGCCTCGCGGCGGCGGTGGCTGCGCCTCGGCCTTCCGGCCAAGCTGCTGCTGCTGACCTCGGCGTTCGTTATGATGGCGGAAATTCTGATCTTCGTGCCGTCGGTCGCCAACTACCGCGTCTCGTGGTTGAGCGACCGGCTGACGGCGGCGCAGATCGCAGCGCTCGCGGCGGAATCTGTTCCTGGCGGCGCTGTGCCGCCCAAGGTTCGCGCCGAGCTGCTGCGCACGGCACAGGTGAAGGCCGTCGCCATCAAGCGCGATGGTCTGCGCCGTGTGGTGCTGCCTGCGGAAGATTCGCTGGAGATCGACGACTATTACGATTTGCGGCCGGTCCACAGCGGCGACGGCAGTGGCATCTTCAATCGCCTCAGCCTGATCGGTGATGCGTTCGTCACGTTCATGAGTTCCGATCGCATCATTCGCGTCACCGGGCCGGTCGGCTCCAACGCGGCGGACTTCATCGAGATCGTCATTCCGGAAGCGCCGTTGAAGCGGGTGATGATCCGCTATGGCCTGAACATTCTCGCGCTGTCGATTCTCATCTCGCTCATCACCGCCGCGCTCGTCTACTTCGCGCTTTCCTATCTGCTCGTTCGACCGATGATGCGCATCACGCGCAACATGGTGCGGTTCTCCGAGAATCCGGAAGACCCCGAGCGCATCATCGCGCCATCCGACCGGGCCGACGAGATCGGCGTCGCGGAACGCCAGCTTGCAAGTATGCAGCGGGATCTGTCTCAGCTCTTTCTGCAGAAGAACCGCCTGGCGCAGCTCGGCCTTGCGGTGAGCAAGGTCAATCACGATCTCCGCAACATGCTCGCCAACGCGCAGCTCATATCCGACCGTTTGACCTCGGTGCCCGACCCGACGGTGCAACGCTTCGCGCCGAAGCTCATCGCGTCGCTCGACCGCGCCATCAACTTCTGCAACGACTCGCTCAGGTTCGGGCGCGCGGAGGAAGCGCAGCCACGCCGCGAGCTGCTGCGCTTGAGGCCGCTGGTGGAGGAGGTTGGCGACGGTCTTGGCTTGCCGCGCGAAGGTCAGATCTCCTGGACCGTCGACATGGACGACAATCTGCGCATCGACGCCGATCGGGAGCACCTGTTTCGCGTGTTGAGCAATCTCGTCCGTAACGCGACCCAGGCCATCGAGGGCCAGGAGGATCGCGCGCATCCGGGCCATGTCGAAGTGCGCGCGTGGCGCGACGGCCGCAAGGTCTGGATGGAAGTCCGTGACGACGGGCCGGGCGTGCCGCCGCGCGCCAAGGAGAACCTCTTCCGGGCGTTCCAGGGCGTGCGCAAGGGTGGTACGGGTCTCGGGCTTGCCATCGCTGCCGAGCTCGTTGCAGCGCACGGCGGCAGATTGCGACTCCTTGACGGAGGCCCCGGTGCGATTTTCGTTATCGAATTGCCCGATCGCGCCGTTCATGCGTGACGGATCGGATGACACAACGCCATCAACATGAGGTCTAGAATAATGTCCCTGACGCGTAAGCTCCCCCTGATCGCCGGCGCGCTGTCGCTCTCGTTCGCATTGCCGGGCGCCGCCACCCTCGTCGCGCACGAGTACACCGCCAATACCGTTACGGTTTCGCATCCGTGGGCGCGCGCGACACCGCCAGGCGCCACGGTCGGTGCGGCTTATCTCGAGATCGCGGCATCGAAGAAGGGTGACGACAAACTGATTGGCGGTCGCAGCGAGATTGCCGGGCGCCTCGAAATCCACACTCATGAGCGCGACGGCGACGTGATGAAGATGAAGCAGGTCGCAGCGCTGCCGGTGAAGGCGGGCAAGTCCGTGGTGCTGAAGCCGGCCGGCGATCACGTCATGCTGATGGATCTCAAGCGGCCGCTGGTCGAGGGCGACCTCCTCAAGCTGACTCTGACGTTCGAGAAGGCGGGCGACGTCGAGATCGAGGCGACGGTCGAGCCGGTCGGTGCAAAGGGTCCTCACGGAATGGATCATCAGCCTGGACACGAGGCGGACCACAGCGGCCATGGCGCACACAAGCACTGAAGGTGGCTTGCGTCACCGGGCCTGAACGAAGCGGCAGCACGGTTGATACATCGCAAAGTAATGCGTGTCGGAGGATCGCATTGCTGCGGCCGCAGCACATAAAACGCACGCGCCGAGGTCATCGACATGCGACTGCCGCACCGTTCCCCCATCTGGTACCTGCGGCCACTGCACTGGTGGCAGCGACGCACACACGGCGAGGTGCTGGAGCTGACGGCGCTGTGGTCGGACCGGCCGCAGGCGTTGCTCTCGTTTTTGACGTTGTTCTCACGATTGAGGACGCGGCGTTCGCCCGTGCCCGCCGATCTGCGCGCTCTCGTTGGCCTCCGAGTGTCGCAGGTGATCAAGTGTGCGTTCTGTGTCGATCTCAATGCGTCGATGCTGGCGGCGGCGGGCGTTAGTCAGCCGAAGGCGATGGCGCTCGCGAACTGGCGGCACGATGCGGCGTTCAGCGAGATTGAGCGCCTCGTGCTCGAGTACGCCGAAGCTGTTTCGACGACGCCGTGCATCGTCAGTGATGAATTGTTCGAGCGGATGCGCGGAACGTTCGAGGATGAAGCGATCGTCGAGCTGACGGCGGTCGCGGCATTCCAGAACATGTCGGCGAGGTTCAACGCCGCGCTCGATGCACAGGCGCACGGCTTCTGTGCATTGCCACCTCCGTCTCCCGATGTCGTCGAGGCGGCGCGATAGCGCTCTAGCATGCGCGACGGCCTGCTCCCTCGCCTTCCGCGACCGGTGCGAATTCGGGCCAGAGAACTGCGCAATGCGCCGGCTTGCCTGGACGCCAGCGGACCGATCCGGGTTCTAAGCGGCGACCTTGCACCGCCGTTTCATATTTGGGCAGGACATCGCAGTTCGGCCAGGTTCCGGATGCGAGCGATGCGCGATACTCGACCGGCAATCCAGCAACCGACATGGCCGCCTGTGCCGCGCGGTAGTCATAATCGAGCGCGTGGTGCTCGACGATCAGTTCGCCGCCATCGACGCGGAGAAGGCTGAACCACACGCGCGGCGTGCCATCGTTGGCGGGCATGCCCGCCACACCCGCGTTATGCCACAGCCGTCCATCGACAACTTCGGTGAACGGCAGGCCACAGTGTCCGCCGATGACGCCGTCGCAGTCCGTCAGCGCCAGCTCGGTCCGTTTGGTTTCAACTGGCGTCGTTGCAAAGACGAATTGGTTGATGCGCGAAATGCTGCCGTGGATCACGAGCAGGCGCGCGATGCCGAGATCGATGGTGAGGCGAGGCGCAAGTCCGCCGAGCCAATCGCGTCTCGCGCGGTCGGTGGTGGCACTCGCATGAGCGAACCATGCGGCCGAGAGCCGATCGCACTGGGTCCCGTCACCGAACCCGCAGCCGCAGTCTCCAGCGTCGTTGGCGAGCTGTTCGTCGCAGTTTCCCGCGATCACGTTGATGCCGCTCGTGCGGATGAGGTCGATGGTTTCGACCGGAGAGCCACAGTAGGCCGCTAGGTCGCCCGTGCAGACAACGTGATCCGCCGGTACTCCAAGCCGCTTCGCCTCGTTCAGAACCGCCGCTGTCGCCTGCAGGTTGCTGTAGGGTCCACCGAAGAGAAGGACGCGCCCGGTTGCAATAAGGACATTGGTGGATCGTGTCATAGGTGCCTCACATGCGGCGGCGTGGCTTGTCGTTGGCGCTGCGATCGCATTCCATGCCGAGTACGGAGGGCAACGCGGTTTTGTAACAGAGCGTAGCGCAGGCGCGTAGCCCGAGCTGAACAACGTCGGTCCAATGCCAGCACGTCAGGGGGTCACAAGTGGTCATGGGCATTGTCTGGAAGCATTTTCGGTTCGCCCTCGTGGTCTTGGTCGTTGCCGCGGCACTCGCAGCTCCCACGTTCGCACAAGAGAAACTGCGCTTCGCGGTCGGGCCGTTCCAGCCTTCGCCGAGCGATACGCGCAAGGCCTATGAGCCATTTTTCAAACACATCGCCGAGCAACTCGGCAGGCCCTACGAGCTGGTCGTCACCAACGATTGGGCCGGTATTTCGATTGCCTTGACGAATGGGCAGGCGGATATCGCCTGGATGGGCCCGTGGGGCTACATGCTCGCTCATCATCAGGGCGGCGCCGAAGCCATCGCCACGGTGAAATACGATGGACGCCCGTTCTATCACGCGATCATCCTGTCGCGTCCGGGGCTGTCGATCGCCAAGTGGCCGGACGACGCGAAGGGCCTGAAACTCTCGCTGGCCGATGTCGGTTCGACGTCGGGTTGGCTGATACCGACGCACTATTTCATGACGCAGGGCATCGACCCGAAAACGTACTTCCAGTACCGCGATGGCGCCTCGCATGCGGCCAACGTCACTGCCGTCGCGTCCGGCCAGGTCGATCTCGCATCCGACTACGATCGCAACTTCAACGCCATGGTGGAGAAGGGCATCGTCAAGCGCGAGGACGTGACCGTCGCATGGACGTCCGATCCGCTGCCGAACGATCCGCTGGTGGTGCGCAAGGGTTTCGATGCCGGTCTGACCGCGAAGCTGCGCCAGGTTCTCCTGTCGATCACCGAAGAGCAGGCGAAGTCGCTGATGCCCAACCACTACACGGGCTGGATCGCAGCCGATCACGCGAGCTACAAGCTGATCGAGGATGCCGGCATCGCCGTCGGCAAGATCAAGAAGCCGTGATGCACCGGCCTGACGCGCCGGCCTGACGCACCGGGCGGACGGACGCGCCTCGCGTAGCGGGAGAACCCCATGAGCGTGCCGCAGACGAGCGCACTCGACAGCATCGCCGCGAGGCCGCGCCCGCTGCTGGCTCGGCTTCGTTTCGCGGCGCTGCTGCTCGCAGGAGCCGCACTCTACGCCGTTTCTCTCAATGTCGCCGACGTGAGCCTCGCGCGGCTGCTCGAAGGGCTGCCTCGCCTCGCGGGCTGGGCAGCCAAGGCGTGGCCGCCCGACTTCACCGAGATCTCCGTACTGTCGTATCGCGCCGCGGAGACGGTGGCGATGGCGACGGTCGGCGTATCGTTCGGCGCGGTGATCGCGCTCCCGCTCTGTCTGCTCGGAGCGCGCAACACGGCGCCCTCGTTCTGGCTGCATCATCCGGCGCGTTTCCTGCTGGACATGCTGCGGGGCATCGATTCCTTCGTCTTCGCGCTGATCTTCGTCGCGGCGGTAGGGCTTGGTCCTTTCGCCGGCGTTCTCGGCATCGCGCTGCATTCGGCGGGCTCCATCGCGAAACTCTGGGCCGAGGCCATAGAGACTGCGGAGCCCGGCCCCCTCGAAGCAGCGGCCATGACGGGCGCCAGCCGTTTGAAGGTCGTGCTCTATGCCTTGCTGCCCGACGTCTTGCCCGCGTTCACTTCGATCCTGCTCTACATGTGGGAATTCAACATCCGCGCATCGACCGTGCTCGGCATCGTCGGCGCCGGCGGCATCGGCCAGGAACTCAAGAACAGCATAGATCTGCTTCAGTTCGATCGGGTGCTGGCGATCCTGCTGATCATCCTCGTCATGGTGACGACCATCGACAAGCTCAGCGCCTGGCTGCGCCGGAGGCTCTCATGAGCCAGGGATTGCGCACGGTCGGTCTGTCGAAAAGCTATGGTCATGTCGCGGCTCTCCGCGGGGTATCGCTCGCCGTATCGCCTGGCGAGCTGGTCGTGGTGCTAGGGCCGAGCGGTTCCGGCAAGTCGACACTGTTTCGCTGCATCACGCGCCTGACGGAGCCTGATCGGGGCGAGGTCTACGTCGGTGACAGGGCCATCCATGGGCTCAAAGGGCCGGCGCTCGCCGAAGCGAGGCGGGAGATCGGCGTCGTCTTCCAGCAGTTCAATCTGGTGCGGCGGCGGACGGCGCTCGAAAACGTGCTCGCCGGCCGGCTGGGTGCGGCGCCACTGTGGCGGGTCGCGGCCGGGCGGTTCAGCCGGTCGGATATGGCGCGAGCGGCGGAGGCCCTGCGCTCGGTCGGTCTCGAGCGGCAGGCGCACCAGCGGGCCGATACCCTATCCGGTGGCCAGCAGCAACGCGTCGCCATCGCCCGGGCACTCGCCCAGCAGAGCCGGGTGCTTCTCGCCGACGAGCCGGTGGCGAGCCTCGATCCCGACTCGGCGGTCGCCGTGCTCGAGCTGATGCGTGGCCTGACCCGATCCGCCGGCCTCGCCGTGCTGTGCACGCTGCACCAGCCGCACCTCGCAGAGCGCTTCGCCGATCGCGTCCTGAGAATGGAGGAGGGGCGCCTCGCCGGGGATGTCGCGCGCCGGCCGGTCACGAACCAGGCGGCCCACGGCATCCTGTGACGGTGCCGCCACGCGGGCCGGGGCGGTGTCTCGGCGCCGGCTTGCGGGCATGGCAGCCCCGCTTAGCCGGCGATGGCCGGACCGGGCCGCCCTGAGCGCCGGCCACGCGGGCCGGGGCGGTGTCTCGGCGCCGGCTTGCGGGCATGGCAGCCCCGCTTGGCGCGCGTTGCCCGAACGTGGCCGCCCTGACAGCGGGCCGGACCGAGCGCAAATCATTGATCCCCAAGGCGGACTGGCGGGCCGGTCTCTCCGGAGCCGAGGTCGGGCACGGGCGTGCCGCAGCCTGCCAAATTATGTCGTTCGACGAATTGCCGCGGTGCAATGCGCGCGCTACAAGCGGGGTGCACCTTCGTCGAGGAACCATCAATGGCCGAAGCCAAATCGACACGCGGGGCCCGCATCGAGCGCCCGCTTTCACCGCATTTGCAGATCTATTCGCCGCTCATCAACATGACGATGTCGATCCTGCATCGCATCACCGGCGCGGCGCTTTATTTCGGCTCCCTTTTGCTGGCGTGGTGGCTGGTCGCCGCGGCGTCGGGGCCCGGATACTTCGCGTACGTCAACGACCTCATGGGGTCGCTGCTCGGACGTCTCGTCCTGCTCGGCTTCACCTGGGCGCTCATCAATCATGCGCTGGGCGGCATCCGCCACTTCATCTGGGATACCGGCCGCGGCTTCGATCTCAAGACCATCGATCTGCTGTCTTGGGGAACCGCGCTGCTCGGCATTGCGATCACCCTGGCGATCTGGGTCTTCACCGGCCAACTCGGCATGCTCGTCGCGAAAGCGACGGCCCTTTTCCATTGAATGGTGGCGTGATCCCATGACGACGGAAAACAAGAAAATGCGCACGCCGCTGAAGAAGGCCAGACATCTCGGCTCCGCCAAGGAAGGCGCCGATCATTTCTGGAAGCAGCGCGTCACGGCCGTTGCGAACTTCGTCCTCACCGGTTTCCTGGTCTGGCTCGTGGTCTCGCTGATCGGCGCCGACTACGCCACCGTGAAGGCGACGATCGGTCGCCCGCTCGTGGCGCTGCCCCTCATCCTGCTCGCCGTATCGGCCGCCATCCACATGCGCCTCGGCATGCAGGTCATCATCGAGGACTACGTCCACGGTGAAGGCAAGAAGATCATCTATCTGATGCTGAACACATTCTTCGCCATCCTGGTCGGCGCGTCGATCGTGTTCGCGGTACTCAAGCTGAGCTTTGGAGCATAAGCGCGATGGCGAAGACCTCGAACGGTTCCTCGGCGGGCCCGGCCATCAACGGCAGAGCATATCCTGTCCAGCATCACACGTATGACGTCGTCGTCGTCGGCGCCGGTGGCGCTGGATTGCGCGCCACGCTCGGCTGCGCGGAAGCTGGCCTCAAGACGGCGTGCGTGACGAAGGTGTTTCCGACTCGCTCGCACACGGTTGCCGCGCAGGGTGGCGTCGCGGCGTCGCTCGGCAACATGGGGCCGGACAACTGGCGCTGGCACATGTACGATACGGTCAAAGGGTCCGACTGGCTCGGCGACCAGGACGCCATCGAATATCTCTGCCGTCATGCGCCCGACGCGGTCTATGAGCTCGAGCACTACGGCGTGCCCTTCTCGCGCACCGAGGACGGCAAGATCTACCAGCGTCCGTTCGGCGGCATGACGACGGAATTCGGCGAAGGCCCGCCCGCTCAGCGCACCTGCGCCGCGGCCGACCGTACCGGCCACGCCATGCTGCACACGCTCTACGGCCAGTCGCTGCGCCACTCGGCCAACTACTTCAGCGAGTACTTCCACCGGGTCCGGCGAAGGCCCGCCGGCGCAGCGCCCCTGCGCGGCCGCCGATCGCACCGGCCACGCCATGCTGCATACCCTCTACGGCCAGTCGCTGCGCCACTCGGCCGAGTTCTTCATCGAGTATTTCGCCATCGACCTGATGATGGATCAGGACGGCGCCTGCCGCGGTGTCGTCGCCATCAGCCTGGACGACGGCTCGATCCACGCTTTCCGCGCCAAGCGGACCATTCTGGCGACGGGCGGTTATGGCCGCGCCTACTTCTCGTGCACGTCGGCGCACACCTGCACCGGTGACGGCAACGCCATGGTGCTCCGCGCCGGCCTGCCGCTGCAGGACATGGAGTTCGTGCAGTTCCACCCGACCGGCATCTACGGCGCGGGCGTGCTCATCACGGAAGGCGCGCGCGGCGAGGGTGGTTATCTGACCAACTCGAAGGGCGAGCGCTTCATGGAGCGTTACGCGCCGCACGCGAAGGATCTCGCGTCGCGCGACGTCGTCTCGCGTTCGATGACGGTCGAGATCCGCGAAGGCCGTGGCGTCGGCTCCGAGGCCGACCACATCCACCTGCACCTCGATCACCTCGATCCGAAGATCCTGGCGGAGCGCCTCCCGGGCATCACCGAGAGCGCGAAGATCTTCGCCGGCGTCGATCTGCGTCGTCAGCCGATCCCGGTCATCCCGACGGTTCACTACAACATGGGCGGCATCCCGACGAACTATCACGGCGAGGTGCTGACGCTGCGCAACGGCGATCCCGACACCGTGGTTCCGGGCCTGATGGCCATCGGCGAGGCCGCGTGCGTGTCGGTGCATGGCGCCAACCGTCTCGGCTCGAACTCGCTGATCGATCTCGTCGTGTTCGGCCGTGCGGCGGGCCTGCGCTGCGCCGAGGTGATCGAATCGCGCGAGCGCCAGGCGGAGCTTCCGGCGGAGTCCGTCGAACTCGCGCTGTCGCGGCTCGATCGCTTCCGCTACGCCAATGGCGAGAGGTCGACTGCCGAGCTGCGCCTGCGGATGCAGAAGGTCATGCAGACCAACTGCGCGGTGTTCCGCGATGGTCCGGTGCTGCAGGAGGGCGTGCAGAAGATCAACCAGATCTGGGCCGATTCCGATGCGATCCGCGTCAGCGATCGCTCGCTGATCTGGAACTCGGACCTCATCGAAGCGCTCGAGTACGACAACCTCATCGTGCAGGCGGCCGTCACGGTCACCGGCGCGGAAGCGCGCAAGGAGAGCCGCGGCGCACACGCTCGCGAGGACTTCCCCAAGCGCGACGACGTCAACTGGATGAAGCACACGCTCGCTTTCGTGGACGGCGAGAAGAAGGCGGTTCGTCTCGACGAGCGCCCGGTGCACAACTACACGCTGACGAACGAGATGAAGTACATCGAGCCGAAGGCCCGCGTGTACTGAGTTCGCGTCGATCGAGCTCCGAGGGCCCGGCCGGCAGAACCGCTGGCCGGGCCCTCGCGTTTTGCGCAAGCGTCACGATCCGAGAACGATGCAAAAGTCCGTTTTCCCCATGGCGCTCTCGCGATAGACTCGGGCCATGAGCAACGCCCCGGCACAGCCCGTCGCAGGTGCACCCTCGCGTTCGTCGAAGGCGCCACCACGCATTGCCAGCAAGGCGCGCCGCGCCCTCGCGATGCTTGCCGGTTGCCTCGCCGTCACCTCTGCTGCGTTCGCCCTCTCGGCCTGTAGAACCGAGCAGAAGGCCGTGGTTGCGTTGCCCGCAGTCGGGGCCAATCTCGCGGAGACAACGGTCTCCGGCATCTCCTCCGGCGCTTACATGGCCGGCCAGTTCCAGCTCGCACATGGCGACATCGTCATCGGTGCCGGTATCATCGCCGGCGGCCCGTTCGGCTGCGCGGAGAGCCTCTACGCGGACCTGATGCCCGGCCCCGCCACCGCTCTCATCAACGCCACCAAGGCGATCAACGGCTGCATGCTGAACGCCATGCAGTTGTGGGGCGTGCCCAATCCGCCGATGCTCGCCCGCAAGGCCGCTGCGATGGCGGGGGAGGGCGAGATCGCGCCACTCGCGAGTGTCCTGCAGGATCGCGTCTACCTCTTCACCGGCCGATCCGATCGCACCGTCATGCCGGCGATCGTGCAAGCGGCGGCGGAATTCTATCGTCGTCTCGGTGTCCCCGAACAACAGATCAAGCTGGTCGCCACGCTCGATGCTGGCCATGCGTTCGTCACCGAGACCGAGGGCCAGGCGTGCGATGTCACGGGCAAGCCCTACATCGTCGATTGCGACTACGATCAGGCCGGCGACATGCTCGGTTTCATTCTCGGTCCGCTGCAGCGACCGGCACCGGCCGTCTCGGGGGCCCTGTTGAACTTCGACCAGCGCCCGTTCACCGGCGACCTCGCGCATCATGGAATGGCAGATGTCGGTGCCGTTTACGTACCGAAGGCGTGCGCCGGGCCGGGCATCGATCCTGCAACCCGCTGTCGCGTGCACATCGCCTTCCATGGCTGCGGGCAGAATCGTGAGCTCGTCGGGGATGCCTTCATCCGCAGCACCGGCTTCGGGCGCTGGGCCGATACCAACCGGCTGATCGTACTTTTTCCGCAGACCACGACGAGCCCGTTCAATCCGCAGGCGTGCTGGGATTGGTGGGGCTATACGGGGCGCGACTACCTGACCCGGTCGGCGCCGCAGACCACTGCGGTAAGGCGCATGCTCGATCGCCTGTCGTCGGTCGACAGGCCGTCTTGAGACGCCAGTGTGTACAGATGGCGTTTTCCCGTGCGCGCCGAGCGAAGTGGACGGGGGGCTGCCAATCCTGTAGCTGGAACCACAGATGTGCGCGTAGCCGCTGATCGCGCGCCGCGATACACCGGGGGGTGATCCGTGAGTGCATACGAGAACACGCTGAGGCCGGCTACGGGCTCACCGCGTTGGAGAAAGCTCGACGGACGCTACGCCGACGCGGCGATGGGGTTGACGGCGATCGCGGCCATCCTCGTTTCGAGCGCTGTCGATGTCATGCCGATGAGCGATGCGCCCAAGGCCCCGGCGGCTGCGTCCGCCAGCTCCTCGATTCGAGGCGCGCACAGCGATCAGCAGCGATTTCTCGATCGCGAGAAGGTGGCGAGCTTCTACCTCGCGCAGCCCTGGTATCACCGCAGCGATACCAAGATGCAGCGTAACGACGGCACCGATATCACGCTGAAGCACATGGGATGGGACGGCGACATGCTGATGCCGCCTATCGATGGTGGCGTGCGCTACATCGATTGGTTCGGCCCGGCCGGCTTCATGGTCGACTTCCTGCACAACAAGGCGATCGCCCGGCTCGGTAAGGGTGCGCATGGCCGCAAGGTTGCGAACCCGGTTATCGAGACCGTCGAGACGGAAGGCAAGCTCAAGGGAGAGCCCGCGCCGCCGAAGCTCAAGCTCACCGATCTCTTCGACCGTTTCGAGTTCACGCATGGCCAGAACATGCTGCTGTTCGGCGGCGCGCTGCGGTTCTCAGGTCTGTCGTCGCGGATCCGGCCCTACGTGGCGTTCGGCGCAGGTGTCGCGGTGCCGCACGTCGAGGTCTGGTTCAAAGGTGAGAAGCTCGAGAACCGCACCAACGAGTATCAGTACGTCGGCCCCGCGGCGAGCGCCATGGCCGGGGTCGAACTGCGCGTCGGCCGAGTCGCGTGGTACCTCGAATACAAGTTTTCCTGGGCGTCCATTTCGGGGCTGCTGACCGGCAACGAGAGCTGGAAGAACTTCAATCTGCCGGGCGATCTGCTGCGCCAGTTCAGCGCCTGGTGGAACGGCGAGAAAGGGGGCCTCCGGCAATTTTCCAACGACGCTGACCGCGTATCAGTTCGTCATCGGGGGCGGCTGGGGGATGCCCCCCACGCCCGCCGCGCCTTGATGTGCGGTTGGATGGCGGCCGTGCGAGAGCCGCGCGCCCGCGGATTGCGAAATGGCGGGAGACTTCTACCCCGGGTCGGCCTCTCGGCGCATGAAGGCCGCCACGAGGCATGCGCGAGCCGTATGGCACACCCGACTACGTGGAACAACGATTAACAGCCGGTTAACCGATTCGGCCTGACTGTTCCGACGCCGGAAAAGTTCCGGCCGTCGACGGCGGCTGTGCGACACGTGAGTTGGGGCCTGCCTCTCAGCTCCGTTGCGACGATTGGTTTCCATCGGATAGGGGGGGTACATGAAGTACTCATTCTTGATTGCTGCGCTCGTCGCAGCGACCGTGTCTATGGCCGGCTCGGCCAATGCACAGACTGCCACGCAAGACATCAACATCACGGCGACCGTAACCAGCGCCTGCACCATCAACAATACGGCGACGGGCACCGCCGGTTCGGCCACGATCCCCGTGTCGGCGGCAGGTGCCGTCAACACGACTGCGATCACGCCGACCGGTTCGCCGTTCGCGAACGTCGCCTGCAACGCTCCCGCGACGCTCCAGCTCACGTCGCTCAACGGCGCCGTGACGAATGCGACGCCGGCCCCGTCGGGGTTTACGAACTTCATCAACTATTCGGCGAGCGCTGTCTGGAATGGAACCACGGCGACGCTGAATACCGCTTCGGTGGCAACTGCCGCCGGCTCGGAAAGCGGCACGGGACAGGCCGTCACGGCGAACTCCGGCAATCTCGACGTGACCATCACGCCCCAGGCGACGTCGCTGCCGCTCATCACCGGTCCCTATGCAGACACGCTTCGCGTGACTCTCACACCACAATGAACCCGGAAGCTTGGCGCGTCTTGATGGCGCGCCAAGTCTCTCGTTGTGCTCCCTTCACCAAGATCTTCGAGGCCAAAATGCCGTTCTCATTGCGCGCCCTGGTGGTGTCCGCGTTCGCATTCGCCAGTCTGCCTGCGGTTGCTCAGGCGCTTACCGTCGCACCGATGCAAGTCGAGATGGTTTCCTCGGGTTCGCGTAGCCGCGCGACTGTGACCGTCGTCAACAACTCCGACCAGCCGATGCCGATAGAGGCCGTCGTGCAGCGCATGAGTCTCGACGAATCAGGCAAGGCGCAGACGGTCAGATCGGATGAGGAGTTCCTCATCATGCCTCCGCAGGCGATGATCCCGCCCGGTGCGACACAGAATTTTCGAATCCAGTGGCTTGGAGAGGAAGCTGCCGCAGGGCAAGGCGGCCCTCCAAGTGGTGATGAGCATGGGCGTCATGGTGAACGTCGCGCCACCGCAGGGCATGTCCGATCTCAAGGTCGTCGGTACGGGTGTCGTGAACGGTAAGGATGGCAAGCGCTATCCGGTCGTGACCGTGCAGAATCCTGGCCGCATTCACGCCTTGTTGCCTCAGGCCACGCTCAAGCTCAGCAGTGGCGGCTGGTCGGAAACGCTTTCGGCCGGGCAATTGAGCGAGAGCCTCGGCAGCGGGCTCGTGCAACCCGGCAAGCGGCGGCGTTTCGTGCTTCCAATCGCCCTTCCACAAGGCGTGAGCAGCCTTCAGGCGAGCTTGGAGATGAACGCTCGGCGCTGAGGCAGACACGTTCGAGATGAAGGATCGTAAGGCGTTTGGGATGACCTCAATGGGATCGAAGCGAGAGGATGTCGTGGCATCGGCGAGGGGCGGCGGGTTGGATTTGGTTGCGCAATGCGCGGCCGGATCGCCTCTCGATGCTCGCGCTGGTGTTCGCGGCTCTCGTCGTCACGCCTCTTGAGGCCGCAGCGGTCGAGTATGCGCGGGAAGTCTCGAGCCGGCTGAACACGACTGGCCGCGCGATCGCGATGCCGGTGCCTTTCAAGGACGGAACACAAGATCTCGGCGAGATCACGGTCAGGCTCGAGATCGACGACACCGTGCTGGTGTCGAAGTCGGACATCGCCGAGCGGCTTCACCGAATTCTCGATGGAGAGAGCCGCCGCAAGCTGGCTGCGATTCCCGATAAGGGTGGTTTCGCCGGCCTGCCGGATTTCGAAGCCGCAGGCATTTCCCTCCGTTTCGACGCGGGGTTGCAGGAGTTGCGCCTCGAAGTTGGCGCCGACGGCCGCCAAACGAGCGACATCAGTATCAGCGGCGCGACACAGCATCGCGCCAGCTCGGCACTCGCCGAGCCAGCTCTCGTTTCCGGCTATCTCAACGTCATCGCGGGTATCGACCATCTTTGGAGCGGTGGTGGAGAAGCCGGTGCTTTCGACGGCCGCACCAGCGGTCGCATCGAGCTGCAATCCGCCGTGCGTTTGCGCGACACGGTGTTCGAGAACACGGCGATCTACGAAGGCGCGGTCGATACCAACGTCTGTCCGCCCGGTGCGCAGTGCCTCTATGATCACGCTGGGGGATTGAAGCGCCAAACGACGCGCGTGGTGCGCGATTGGCCCGAACAGCATCTGCGGCTCCAGGCAGGCGATACCGAGCCGATCGGTGGATCGCTTCAACGGGCGGTCGAGACGCTCGGTCTGTCGCTCGAGAAATCTGCGCGGAAGTTGGCGCCCGACGACAACAAGAGCGTATCGGCACGGACAACACTTCGCATCGAGCGTCCTTCGGAAGTGGATGTCGTCGTCAACGGATCGGTGCTTCAGCGACTGAAATTACAACCGGGCACCTACAACATCCGTGACTTGCCCCTGGCGACGGGCGCCAACGAGATCAAGCTTGCCATCACCGACGATTCCGGTGCGACGCGCACCGAAGCATTCACGACGTACACCAGCGGCACGCAACTGCCGGCGGGCGAGAGTGAGTGGGCAGTCTCGCTTGGCGCGCCGTCGTACCTCCGCGACAACGAGCGGGCCTACGAAGGTGTCGGCGATTTCATCGGCACCGGAATTCTGCGCTACGGGCTGAGCGATCGGCTCACCGCCGAAAGCCATCTTCAGGGCGACGACGAAACGGTGATGGGCGGCGGTGGCGTCATTGCGCAGACGGAATGGGGCGTCTTTGGCCTGATGGGAGAATTCTCCACGGGCGAACGTGGCTTTGGTACGGCCGCCGACGTGACGTGGGAGTTGCTGAAGTACCGGGGCCTGTTCGGCGAACGCAATGAGAGTCTCACGTTCTCCGCTGAGTATCGCAGCCCCGATTTCCGTCGCCCAGGCGAGGCCCTGACCCGTGCATCCGGAATCATCTATCCCGAATACAATTACTGGGCCCGTTTCAGCGGAACCTATTCCGTCGCACTCGACTGGTCGGTGGCTGCGACGATCTCGGGCCGCTATCAATTGGCCGACGATGGTGCGATCAGCGCATCACCCTTCGTGGCCAAGGGCGATCGATATGGCGCGGACCTGACTTTGTCGCGGCCTCTCGGCCCGATGGCGAGCGCGAGCGTACTGCTCGGGTATTCGAACGAGTCATTTCTGCGCGATCTGAGCGAGGCGCAGAAGCCAATCGATCCGAGCTTCCGGGCATCGTTCCGCATCCACCTGAGGCCCGACGAGAAGACGACGCTTTCGACCAGCTACGATACACTTGATCGCTACGGAACGGTTTCGGCCTATCGCGCCGACGGCGATGGCATCGGACGATGGGACACTTCCGTCGACGTGCAAAGCCTCGGGCATCTCGACGGGACGACCGCGAGCGGCTCCATCGGCTACTATGGCAACCGTGCCGAAGTGCGTGCGTCACATCATGCCGACATTCGCGGCATCAGCGCGTCGCAGTTCGCGCCCGAATCGGAATTGCAGCGCAGCTCGGTTCGCGTTGGCTCGTCGATCGCGTTCGCCGACGGCCATGTCGCCGTTGGGCCCCCGATACGAGGTGGCGCATACGCCATCGTCTATCCGCACGAGAGCATCGCCGGCAAAGAGATCACGATCGGCGGAGTAGAGGCACCGCGCGCGAAGGCCGATGGTTGGGGTGCTGCGGTCGTAACCGACCTGCCGGCCTATTCGCAGGCGAGCTTCGGCGTCGATGTCGACGGGCTGCCCGTTGGCTATAGTCTCGGCGCTGCGGCATTCGACGTGCGGGCCGGCTACAAGCAGGGTTACGCGCTCGAGGTCGGCTCCGCCTATTCGGTGTCGGTTTATGGCTCGCTGTTGCACGCCGACGGTACGCCCGTGGCACTCAGCAGCGGAACGGCCTACTCGGAAAGAAATCCCGATCGCCGTGTGAGCCTGTTCACGAACGCCGGCGGCAAATTCGGTATCGAGGGTTTGGCACCGGGGCGCTGGATGATCGATATCGCAAGCGAGGGGGAGGCCGCGCGCTTCGTTCTCGAGATACCGAAGGGCGTGGAAGGCCTCTATAAGGTCGGTGCGCTGCAGCCGACGGGAGTGCGCCAATGATGATGGGACCGAGACGCGGCGTGGCGCTACTCCTTGGTCTGCTTCTCTCGTTGCTTTCGGCGGAGGCCGCTCAGGCAGTTTGCAATATCAATAGTGCCGGTATGAGCATGTCGCCCGGTACGGCGAGCACCGGCACGTATACGTTTCCGAACGCCCCCGTGGCGCAGGCCATCGCCGTCACCATCAGCGGCACGTACACGACGAACGCGTCGGGCGGCACGTGCACGCTGGCGCTGTCGTTCCAGCGCTCGAGCTATCCGCCCGCGACGATGGCCAGTGTCTCCGGTGGCGCGGCGACGTTGCCCTACACCATCCGTTCGACGGCCAGCGGCGGCAATACGCTGCTCTTCACGGGGTCCTCGGTCAGCCTCAGCAACGTTCTACAGTATTCGTTCGCATCGGCTGGCGGCAACCGCACGAACGTGCCCTTCACGGCCAGCCTGACCATTTACGTGCTCATGCAGCCGAACTCGCCGCAGGCCGCCGGATCATACAGCGATACGCTAACCGCCTGGGTCTTCAACATCGCCAGCGGAAACTCGGTCTATTCGCGCACGTTCACCGTGACCGGAACTGTGGCGAAGGCGTGCAGGATCGGTGGTGTCTCGAGCGGCCCCATCGATACGGCTACGATTCCGGTGACCGCAACAGGCAGTGTCAACACCGCAGCGATCTCGCGAAGCTATGCCAACATCATGTGCAATACGCCGTCCAATCTTCAACTGACATCGCAGAACGGGGGCGTCCGCACGACTGCCATAGCGCCATCAGGGTTCACCAACATTATCGACTACACATCGGCCGCCACGTTCTCCGGTGCAACGGCGACACTTGATACATCGACGAATCCGCTGGCCTCGGGGCCGGAGGCCGGGACTGCGGTACCGACAACGGGCACCACGCCGAGCGGGTCCATATCCGTCAGCATCACGCCGCGCGCCAATACGGCACGCCTCTTGTCGGGCTCCTACGCGGACGTTTTGACCATCACCGTCACGCCGCAATAGGGCCCGAGCGCCCTCTCGGCGGCTGCGATGGGATGTGAGCATGGATGACGGAAGAACACTGCGTTGTGCAGTTTGGCTTGAGCCGACGCGCCAGCACAGGCAAGCGGAGACCCTCGCCGCTACCATCTTTCGACAGGCCTGCTGCGCGTGAGGATGCGCTTCGCCGTTCTCGGAAGATTCAGTCGGTATTGCCAGGTTTGCTGTGACGCATCAAACGACCGAGCGCGGCAGTCGGCACCATGGCCGGAGCATGCCGCGCTCGGATCTGCTTGACGCCCGCCGGTTACTTCGAAAGGCGCGCGACCGTTACATTCTTGAAGCCGGCCAACAGCGGCGGCAGCGGTGTCGTGCCATTGTAATTCGACCGCACGGTCATCGTGCCGAACGAGTTGAGGATCAGCTTTCTCACGATGATCGCCGTGTAAGCGGCGCTATGATTTGCGGTCGAGAGGCTGTTGATCTCCAGTGTGCCGTGCGGCAGGTAGACGGTTCCTTCGAGCTTGGTATCGGCATCGCTGTTGATGATGAACGATGAACCACCCGAGTTTTCGGGGGCGCGGCCCTGGAAAATCAGCATTCCGGCGTAGGTTCCGGATTTCGGAGCGGTGACTTCGAAGACGCTATCCGCGTTGACGTTGAGACGTGCCTGCTTGTTCTCGAAGAACATCATCACGCCTTCGCCGGCAACCGTCGACAGGGAATTCACCACGAACTCACCGTCACGGAACACGTAGACTCCCGGCTGCATGATGGCTGTGCTGCCGCTCTTGATGGCGGTGGTCTTGCAGTAGACGCCGGGTGACATAGTCCGCGTTTCGCCGTTGTCCACGGTGAAGTCGGTATGCGTGCAGCCGCCAGACGCGGGCTCGGCCAGGTTGGCGAGTGGGTCGGCCTGGAGCGGGCTGCCATCAATCGGGCCCGGTGAGACGCTGCTGCCGCTGTTTAGCCAGCTACTGCCATGCACCCGAACCGCGGAGGCCTTGATCTGGCTGTTACTGTTGGCGAACAGGGCCTCGATCTTGTGGCGCGAGTTGACTTGCACGCCGCAGTCCGCATCGAGCTTGGAATTGCTATTGGCGTAGAGGCCGATGACATTCGGTTCGAGCAGGAGGAGGCATTGCGGGGCGGCTGTCGGCGCGCCGACAATCGCCTCGCTTTCCGCATAGACCGGAAGCTCGCTGATACCGATGACGTTGAGGAGCGTCGTTGGCACCGCCTCCCTGGCCGTCACGCGCACGATTGCATCCTGCACGTGCACAGACGGGTCCGTGGCGCTCGGGTTGTTCGCCTTGAACGCGGCGACCGATACCGATACGCGGTCCGGCTCAGACGTCACGGCGCCGGCGAGTGCAGCGGCATCCGCTGCGGCCGACAGCCTGGTCTTGGCGCTCATGGCGCGATTGAAGTCGAGCGCACCACCGGCGGCCGCGAAGATGGCGACCATCGTCAACCCGAAGATGACCGCGACTGAACCGGATTGGTCTTTCGTGAAACTCGTGGCGCTCTGTTCCATTTTCTTATTCCATTTCTTGTGCCGTGCGGCCTTGGGGACGCAACGACAATTCGGATACGTCCTTTTTCATTGCGGGCGCCTTGCCGGCCTGCATAGAATTTTATGTAATTCCGTTTCGCATGTTGATTTCGCCAAGTTCCGCTGAATGACCGACCGAAATCGGCACACTTGAGCGGGCGTCGGGTGGAACCCGCGACCGGCCGACATCGGCGGCAAACGATGCTGCGGCGAAGCCGGGCGAAAAGATCGTCTCGGCGGTTTCAACCGCTGGTCTTGTCTGATGCGGTCTTGCGCTGTTGGAGGCCGTCAGCCCCGCTCGGCCGACGCCGTCACGGGGCAATCTCGCGGCAGCTCGCGAAAGCCCGTTGCGGTGGCGTGGTTGCCCGTCGGGAGCCGTTTCAACGGCGCTGGAAAGGCGCGGGCGCCGCGGGACCGGTCGATCTGCATTTCACCCACGCTCGCCTTGCCTCGCTCGACCCAGGTCGGAACGAACCCGGCGGCAGAGACTTCGGCTTTGCCACCGGCCGCGGGCCGCGTCAGCTCGAGGAGCGCGACGATGCCCGTGCGCTGGTCGTCGGACACCTGATTGGAAATGAAATTGCCGGTCGAGTAGATGACGAGCCCGTCGCGGCCGTCGGGCGCTCTCACCTTTTCCCAACCCTGCAGAACATGTGGATGCGTGCCGACCACGGCCGTCGCGCCGGCGTCGATCGCGGCGCGCGCATAGTCGCGATCGGTCTTCAGCGGCGATGGCGCTTTCTCGATGCCCCAGTGCGGCGTGACGATGACGGCGTCGACATCGGGGTCCGCGGCATTCCAACGGATCTCTTCCAGGACCTTCTCGCGCTGCGTGTAGCAGTTGAGTGCCTGCTTGTGGCGGTCCGGCATTCCATTGGTCGAATAGGTGCAGGCGATCCAGGCGACCGTCATGCCTTTGGCGCGGGTCTTCACCGTCCAGCGGGCGTCGGAATAGGCATCGCGCGCCCGTGTTCCGGTGAATGCGAGGCCGTCCGATTTCAGCGCGTCGACGGTGCGGTCGAGGCCGAGTGCTCCGCGGTCGGCGGCATGGTTGTTGGCGGTCGAGACGACGTCGAAACCCGAGGCGACGAGATCGCCGACGAGCGAGCGGTGGTAATTGAAGTTGAGCGCGCCGCGCGCCGCGCCGTAGACGTCGCCATCCCAGCGGCGGCCGGGATCGCGGACGGAGCGGCCGAGGCTCGAGATACCCTCCGCCACCGGTCCTTCGAGGTTGCCGTATGTAAGGTCGGCGACGGTGAGCAGCGGCTCGAGGTCCTTCCAGAATTGTCGGTAGCTGCCGCCCTTCACCAGGGCCTGGCGCTGCAAGGCGTTGTGAAACAGGAGGTCGCCGACGGCGGCGACGGTGATGCGAGCGCCGGCGTCGCATCCGGTGCGGAACGTCATTCGGTCGGCGGCTTCGCCAGCGCCGGCGCCGACACGGGTCAAGCGGCGCTTGGCGGTCGGAAAGGCCGCAGAGTTCGGATCTCCGAACGACATCAAATCACTCCGAACCGGAACGCGACAGGAGAAACGCGCGGTTCCCCCTCCGCACGCTGGCCGAATATTGGACGAAACGCATAAAGAGTTCGATACGAATTTCAAGATCTTGCCAGTTGGTTCTCCCGAATCGCCTTAAGATGTTGCCGAAGCCTTGGTGGACTTCGGAACCGGCGCATTAACGGTTCGTCAACCATGTTCGGCAGTCATTTCCGGTGCGGCTGAGCGGGGGCGGAGACGGGCGATGGGCGAGACAGCAGGGCGGACGGCGGTCGGGCTCGACCTCGGCGGCGATCTCGAGGCTGCCGCGCGGCAGTGGCTCGGGCACCTCGAGGTGGAGCGCGGCTATACCCGCGAGACGCTCGTCGCCTACGAGCGGGACCTGCGCCAATTGGTGACGTTTCTCGCGCAACAGCGCGGCTATGCGCCATGCCTCGGCGATCTCGCGGCACTGGACGTGAAGACGATCCGCGCGTTCCTGGCAGCGCGCCGCCGCCAGGGGGCGGTCAGCCGGTCGCTGTCGCGAACGCTCTCGGCGCTGCGCACATTCTTCCGCTGGCTGGAGCGTGAGCGCGCGATCAAGAACCGCGCGGTAACGCGGGTGGCGATGCCGAAGCTACCTCACTCGGTGCCGAAGCCCCTCACCGTCGAAAGCGCCGCGGAGGTCGTGCGGGGGGATGCCTTGGCGAGCGAGCTCGACTGGGTCGCTGCGCGCGATTGCGCGGTGCTGCTGCTGCTCTATGGCTCGGGATTGCGCATATCCGAAGCGCTGGGCCTCATGCGGTCGGAAGCGCCCGTGAACGGACGAGACACCATCATCATCCGTGGTAAGGGCGGCAAGGAGCGCATGGTGCCCGTGCTACCTGTGACGCAGCGCGCAGTCGCGCGCTACATCGCGCTTTGCCCGTATCCGCTCGAGCCATCAGGACCCTTGTTCCTCGGCGCCAAGGGTGGTCCGTTGTCACCGCGTCTCATTCAGCTCGCCATGCAGCGCGCCCGCGAGGAGTTGAGCCTGCCCGATACGGCGACGCCGCACGCGCTGCGCCATTCGTTCGCCACGCACCTGCTGTCCGCTGGGGCCGATCTGCGTCAGATCCAGGAGCTGCTCGGGCACGCCTCTCTGGCGACGACGCAGGTCTACACGGAGGTCGATCGCGAGCGGCTTCTGGCGGTGTATGATGCTGCCCACCCGCGTCGGTGACGGCAGGCGCCTCAGAAACCGGGAATGCAGCAAGGGTCGGCCGCGAGGCGACCGCGAGGACAGATATCCATGCGCCGTAACGGCAAGCCCGGCCTGCGCCTTGTGGCGGCACTCCTGGCGACGCTCCTGATCCACGGGGTGGCTGTCGCCGCGGGACTCCGCTGCTCGGGCCACAATCTGCTCGAGGAGCTGCGCACGAGCGCGCCCGAATCCTACGAGCGTGTGGCCGATGCGGCGAAGGCGACGATCAATGCGTCGGCGCTGCTCTGGCGGATCGAGCGCGAGGGTGTTCGGCCGTCGCATCTGCTCGGCACCATCCACCTGACCGACGATCGCGTGACGACGTTCTCGCCCCGGCTCGCCGCGATCATCGACGCCGCCGATACCGTTGCCCTCGAGATCGCCGATGTTTCGCCGGAGGCGACGCAGGCGGCGATGGCGAAAGCCGGCAACATGACCGTGCTCGGCGACGGGCGGCGCCTCGACCGGATGCTTTCGGCCGAGCATTTCGACAAGGTGCAGAAGGTGCTGGCGCGTGCCGGCGTGCCGGAGGTTGCGGCGAAGGTTTTCCAGCCCTGGGTCGCGACGATGATCATGTCCGTATCCGATTGCGAACGCCGCAGCGCCATGAAGGGCAAGCTCGTTCTCGACGCGAAGATCGCCGCCGCGGCGCGCAAGAAGCGCAAGCCCGTCGTAGGATTGGAGACGATCGAGGGGCAGCTCGCCGCAATGGCATCCGTGCCCGAGGATCAGCAGCTCGACATGCTGCGCGTCGGCGCCGTCTATTCCGATCGCATCGAGGATCAGTTGGAAACGCTGCTACAGCTCTATGTTCGGCGCGAGATCGGCGCCGCATGGCCGCTGCAACTCGAGTTTGCTGAGAAAGCCGGCGTTCCGCGCACGCAGCTCGGTGGGTTCGAGAAGCGCGTGGTGATCGATCGCAATCACCTGATGTCGGAGCGGGCAGGGCCCATGCTGGAGAAGGGCAACGTGCTGATCGCCGTCGGCGCGCTGCATCTGCCGGGGGAGAACGGGCTGGTCAACCTGCTGCGGCAAGCGGGCTATACGCTGACCCCGCTCGAGTAAGGTACCCCAGACGCGGTTCTACGCGCCAGCGCGTAGCGGCGGATGCCGCCGGACTTCAAGCTCCATATTTGCAACTGGTGACGTGACCGCACGGCTCCGCATGAGCCCGTCGATGCGGGCTCAGCGTGTAGCGGCGCGCCGGCAGTCACTCACATGTGCAGGGCGCGCTTGTCCACCGAGAGGGCCGCTTCCTTCACCGCCTCGCTCAGCGTCGGGTGGGCGTGGCACGTGCGGGCCAGATCCTCGGCCGAGCCGCCGAATTCCATGATGACGGCGGCCTCCGCGATCAGCTCGCCCACGTGCGGGCCGACCATGTGCACGCCGAGAATGCGGTCGGTCTTCGCGTCGGCGAGCACCTTCACGAAGCCGTCGGTGGTCTTGTTGACCTTGGCGCGGCCGTTGGCGGTGAAGGGGAACTTGCCGACCGTGTAGGCGATGCCGGCGTCCTTCAGCTCTTCCTCGGTCTTACCGACCGTCGCGACCTCGGGATACGTGTAGATGACGCCCGGGATCACGTCGTAGTTCACGTGGCCGGACTGTCCGGCGAGCATCTCGGCGATGGCAACGCCCTCGTCCTCCGCCTTGTGCGCGAGCATCGGGCCGGCGATCACGTCGCCGATGGCGTAGATGCCCTTGACGTTGGTCTGGTAGTGATGATCGACGACGACGCGCTTCCTGGCGTCGAGCTGCACGCCGGCCTCGGCAAGGCCGAGGTCCTGCGTGTACGGCACGCGACCGATGGCGACGAGCACCACGTCGGCCGCGATCTTCTTCGCCTCACCGCCTGCGGCGGGCTCGACCGTGACCGAGCAGCCGTGATCGCTCTTGTCGATCGCCGTCACCTTCGAGCCGAGCACGAAGTTGAAGCCCTGCTTGGTGAGAATGCGCTGGAAGTTCTTGGCGACGTCGAGGTCGGTCCCCGGCAGAATGCGGTCGAGATATTCGACGACCGTGACCTCGGCGCCGAGGCGGCGCCAGACCGAGCCGAGCTCGAGGCCGATGACGCCCGCGCCGATGACCATTAGTGTCGCGGGAACCTTCTTCAGTTCGAGCGCGCCGGTAGACGAGACGACCTGCTTCTCGTCGATGGTGATGCCGGGGAGCTTGGCGACGTCGGAGCCGGTGGCGATGACGATGTTCTTCGTCTCGAGCAATTCGGTGCCGCCCGCGGCCTTCGTCACTTCCACCTTGCCCGCGCCGACGATGTGGCCGGTGCCGTGGTAGGCGTCGATCTTGTTCTTCTTCAAGAGGAAGGCGACACCCTCGGTGTTGCCCTTGATGCCCTCGTCCTTGAACGCCATCATGCGCCCGAGATCGAGCTTCGGCGTCACCTCGATGCCCATGTTGGCGAAGCCGTGCTTGGCCTCCTCGTAAAGTTCGGAAGCGTGCAGCAGCGCCTTCGACGGAATGCAGCCGACGTTGAGGCAGGTGCCGCCGTGCGTCTTGCGCTTCTCGACGACGGCGACCTTCAATCCGAGCTGGGCCGCACGGATGGCGCACACGTAACCGCCGGGGCCGGTGCCGATGACGATGAGATCGTAGCTGGTCATAGCGTCGAGCTTTCGCGAGTTGCCGTCCGCGAGGTGAACCGTTGGCGGCGGTGTTTCAGAGATCGGGTGGGGGAAGTGATCCCGGCGGTATCCGCCGGGATCATTGGCGGTTGTTAGTGCGGTGCGCCTCTGCGCGGCCTACAGCTCGAGAATGAAGCGCTGCGGGTCCTCGAGGTTCTCCTTCACGCGGACAAGGAACGTCACCGCTTCCTTGCCGTCGACGATGCGGTGATCGTAGGACAGCGCGAGATACATCATCGGGCGTACGACGACCTGGCCCTTGCGCACGACCGGACGCTCCTCGATGCGGTGCATGCCGAGAATGCCCGACTGCGGCGCGTTGAGGATCGGCGTCGA
>OEIV010000195.1_pt1 | contig 38688 bp, 55 predicted proteins | sample 1539231 | NCBI WGS metagenome assembly OEIV01 (sample SAMN03794762, study PRJEB22550) | activated sludge metagenome | feature: wastewater treatment plant; material: activated sludge; isolation source: Wastewater treatment plant of a petroleum refinery complex | place: Argentina: Buenos Aires ... | reverse complement strand
AGAAGCGGGAGCTCGAGGTTCTTCACGGTGTCTCCTTCGTGGGGGTGGGCGTGGTGATGGGCGTGGTGATGGGCGTGGGGGCGGATTCGGGTGGTCATGCGTCCTCCGCGATGCGTTCGATGGTGATGATGACGCCGGGCCCCGCCTCGCGCGCGGCGTACCAGCGATCGACCGGCCCGAGGTGGACCTGGCCGTCGTCCTCCCACATGTAGCCCTTGCGGAGCACCGCTCGCTGCTCCTTGGTCGTGACGCGCTTGGGCCGCGGCGGGGTCAGGGCGTCGAGCACGGCCTTGACCAGGTTGTCGGCGTCGGGCTTGCTGTTCTTGCGGACCGCGCCATCGCCGAACTTCTTGGCCTGCATGTAGCGCGGTCGCTCGAAGAACGCCTCGATCGAGACGCGGACGGGGCCTTGCCAGGGATCGCGCGGGAAGTCCGGGTGGCGGCGCGCGGCGGCCAGGATCGCCTCGCGCCAGCGTCGCGTCTCGGGCAGGAGGTAGGTGCCGGAGAACGATTTGCCGGTTCTGGTTCGGCACTTCCGCGTGCGGCGGTCCTGGGACTGTGGCTCGCCCGAGACGGTGATGGTGATGGGCTTCATTGCATCACTTTCGTGACGTAATCGAGGATCACGAGGCGGGGCGCGACGACGGCTTTGATTACTGATGTTCCGCTCGTAACAGTTCCTGCCGCGCCGACGACTGCCAGAACGGCGGCGCCCATGAACCACGGAAACGGGTCGGCGTTGCTGCTGTTCTTTTTCATCACGGCCATTCCCTTGCGGAAAAAGAACGTCGCCAGCCACACCGCGACGATGGCCGGGACAAGCAAGAACACGCCGCTCCACAGTTCCCACGCGACGATCTCGCGTGCCACGTCGGGTAGCTGGGCGCGTGCGAAGGCGTCGGCGTCCTTGGCGATGGAGCCGATGTAGTCCATGAGGGACACGAGACGTTCGTTCAATTGGTCGTTCACTTGATTTCCTCCAGTGCTTGCGTCAGTCTGTTACTCGAACACCAGCCACGTCGGCTTGACCTTGATCGGCCTGCTTGGTTCGTTCGGAAACTCGCACGTCAGGACCTCCTCACGCGGACAGAAGTTGCAGGCCACGCGCCAGTACGGGCGGCGGCTCACGCAGGTGAGGTACCGCCGGAGCTTCACCGCCGGCCGCCCGCAGCGCGGGCACTTGGGCGGGCGGTTCACGACGGCCATCCGATGACCTTGCTGAAGGCGCCGGCGCACGCGGCTGTTACGAGGATGATGACGTACGCGGCCATCGTCAGCCACGGGACATACCGCGGCCACCCTCGCCTCCTCGATAACCTGATCGACGCGCAGATAGCCGCAATGACGTCACACGCCATCCAAAATGACAACATCACCTGAGCCCACAACATCATGCACCCCCTTCGGTGTTGGTCGGTCCGATCCGCGACGCGCTGAACTTGGCCGCGTCGGCACGTTCCTGTGAACTGATAAAGTCGTTCAGGCTTGCCGTTGGTTTCAGCTCCCACCACCGCACCAAGCCGGTGGCGATCGCCGCGGGCACGGCGTAGACCGCCGTCAGGAGCACGGGATCTCCGCCCCGGAAGAACTCCGAGACGCCCAGGAGCGGCGCGGCGAATCGAAGGACGCACGTGCAGAGAGCCCACCACGCGGCTTCGATCGGCCCGCCGTGCGTCGCCGAGCGATAGCGTCGCTGGTACACCACCGCCTCGATCACCGCGATCAGCGCGAGGTAGATCATGAGCCCTCCTTCCGCACCAGCTCATCGATCCGCTGCAGGAAGTTTCCGCGGTGGGTCGGGCGTCCCTCGACAAGCCCGCCCATGCGGGCGATGGCCATGTGGATCGCGGCCTCGGACCCATCGTGCGCGAGCTTGTATTCAGCCACGCACAGTCGGAGCGTCGCGATCTCCTTCTCGTCGGACCGCATGATCTTCGCGGCGTCGACGACCGCCGTGCGAACCTCGGACTCGATCGACTCCAGCTCTCGGATCAGCCGGTCCTGGTCGCGGCCATCGGTGGATGCGCCGAGCTCGCGCGTCAGCCTGAACCACCTGGCCCGCAAGTCGGCCAGGCGTTCCGCGATTTCGAGTCGTTCGCTCATCGCTTGTGCTCCTTCGGCAGCATGGCCAGGCCCGCGGCGAGCGACCGGGCGTATGCGTGGAAGTTGAGGTCGCCGCGCTCGCCCGGCAGGTACACGGCGTATCGCTTGGACAGACCGCCGGCGTCGGACCGCTTCACGCATCCGTACTCAAATCGTCCGGCGTCCCAGCCAGGCACCTCGCAGACATCGCCGTCGAACGGCCCGCCGTTGAACGTGATCGTGGTCATGGCGTGCCCACCTTGGGCCGTGAGCCGTAGTTTTTTTCTGTATCGAGTTCGGGCGTTATCAATTCTTCCCACGTCAACGCTCGACCCGCCTTGCGTCCGTAGTCGTACCCATCCCACGCGGCCTCGTTCGCGGCGAGGCGAAGGGCGGCGGCGATGGCGTCTATCAGGTGCTTGCGCGTCACCGGCATTCGTTCGTCGTCGATGAAGAACCTGTCGGCGATCTTCGTGGCAATCTCTTCGTGGTTCATCGCTTGTCCTTCTTGCGCTTGCGGCGCTTGACGCTCCGGTGGACGCCGATCCGGTTGTCGAGCGGCGCGAGCCGGCACTTCCCGCCGCGACCGCTCCCGCCCATGGGGCGGCAACCGCCCATCGGTCCGGCCATGGCGCCGGCGGCGAGCATCATCAACACCGAGCTCATGTGACGGTTCATCGCCGCACCATCCGGAACTCGCGGAGTAGCGTGTCAACGGCCCATTCAACGGCGTTGGAGATGTGGCAGTTGGTCGTGCCGCCCTGCTTGTAGATCTCCGCCAGCAGAGCGTCGATCGCCCGCTTCTTGATGATCTCGCGGGCGCTGGCCTTGATGACGATCTTGTGGTTGCCGCTCTTCATGGTGTTCTCCAATGCCTGCGCCCCGGGCGTCCCCAGGGCGAGGCGCTCTCGCATCACAAGTGATCCGCTACCAGTTGTCGGGGGTCTCGACTTCCTCGTGCCCGTCTTCCACGTGCTTGGCCCTGACGTCCTGGGCCATTTCTTCCTGCAATGTCTTCGCACACGCGGCGCACAGCGGGACGCCCTCGTCGTCCTCGGTCGTGGCCGGCTGCCGGCACTCCTCACACGTGCGCGGCGCCGCCGGCAACGCCGGCTTGGGCAACTCCCAGGCGTGAATCGCCGCGGGCCGAGAGTGGCGAGCGACCGATCGCGCGAGGTCCTCGGTCGTCGGCGTGATGCGATAGAGCGACGTCGGGTTGACGATCTGGGTGTACGCGGCGTGCGTGGTCCCGCCGTCGTCGACCGCCTCGGGCACCTCGATCGAGAGCAGCCCCGCGCCCGCGATCGTGACCTCGCGAACGAAGCCGGCCATCCGCACGTGCCCCATCAACTCGACGATCGCCCACTGTTCAAACTTGGTCTCGGCCATTGGTGTTCTCCTTCAAACTCCGCGCCGAGATCTCTCCCGGCGCGGGCGGTCAGTCGTTGGCGGGGATGTTGACGGCGAGGTCCTCGCGGATCGCGCCGCCGGCAACGGCGGCCGAGCACGCCCACATGCGGGCCTCGTCGAGCTTGGTCAGGGCGCACGATCGCTCGCGCGAGGGCGGGAGCTGGTCGTCGATGAAGATCGCCAGGTCGAGGCAGCGCTGGCGGATCTCGCGGGGCCGCCGCTGCGCGTCCTCGTCGGGCGCTCGGTGCGAGTGCGAGACGCGGAGGGCGTCACGCGAACTGTCGGTGCTGAACTTGGGCATCAAAACTCCTTGCGGCCGTGCCGCGAAATGGGAATCTCCCCGCGACGGTCTCCCGTGGCGGGGTGGGGGTTATTGCGGAAGTTCTTCCTTCCACTCTTGGCCGCAGTTCCTGCAGCGGTACCTCTGGATGTCGCCACCCGGATAGCCATCCATCTGCTCCCCAACCTCTTCGACATCGCTGTGCTCGACCGGAGTTGGGTCGCCTGGCTTCCACGGATTCTGCGGCGTGCATTGATAGCGGTCCATTCGTACTCCTTGCGGCCGTGCCGCGGTTGGGGACTACCACTCGATCCAGAGACAGAACTGGAAGCGGGGAACCAGGACGTTGCAGATGAGCCAGTAGCGATACACGCCGCGACGCGGCGTGATGAACGCCCAGCGCGGGAAGCCGCCGTTGCCGGCGGGGAGCGTGCGGATCATGTGGCCGAGGCGGATCAACTCACCCTCCGAAAATCGAGCTTCTCGAGGCAGAGCGCGCACACCGCGTGCGGCAAGACGCCATCGTCATGCCCGAACGGGATCGTCACGACGCGTGCCGGCGAGCGGCAGATGCGGCAGAACCCAGGCTTGAAGATCCCGCTCGTGGCGTACGCCTCGAGGCGATGGTCCTGCGACATCCGGCAGCAGAGCGGCTTCTCGTCGAGGAGCGAGTTGATGTTCTCAACCTCGCCACCGGCGTACGCGGCGAACCCCTCTTGATCGAGCACGCGCTGGAGAGCAAGCAGCATGAACGGCACATAGCCGGCCGGCCAATCGGCGCGGAAGGGCTGTCCGTGCTTGGCACAGATCACCCGGTGAGGCTCATGCACGATTGCCGGTTGATCATCCATCACGCACGCTCCCTTCGCTGGTTCATTGCTTCGACCATCGCGTCGCGGCGGTCGGGCCACACGAAGTTGGCCCCGATCAGCCTGAACGCCTCGGCCTCCGTCGCCACCGGCACGATCTCCCCGCGGGCGTCGACCAGGTAGCCATCGATCGACGCCTTGCGGTTGGGATCGCCGACGGGAATCCCCATCCGTTCCTTCCACCGGCCAAGGAACCACTGGCCGAACTCGCTGGGCCCGGTCCTGCACAGCTTGACCCAGCCGGCGTTGAGTGCGTCGAACCGGAAGACGTCGAGCCCGACCTCGACGCCGTACGCCTTGAGCTGCAGGCTCGCCGCCTTGAAGCCAGGCTTGAGCCCGCGGACCGCCGTGCCGAACGCTCGCGAGGTGTCGGGCTTCTCCGCGAAGAGCGAGCCCGAGCCGTCGACCCACGGGTTGGACACGCACAGGTTCAGCTCGCGGAACAGGCGGTCCTCCGACGACTGCACGCACTCGGGGTTGGCGGCCCGCGGCATGGGCGCGATGATCTCGATGTCGCCGATGTCGGTACGGCGCCGGCGGACCGAGCCGACGACCTCGACGCCTTCGCGGGCCGCGTCCTCGATCGAGGCGTATCCCAGCCGGCGCTGGAAGACCACGAGGACGAACGCCTCGGCCTGCTCGAGCGTGATGCGCGGGCCGGTGCTCATGCGTCCACCTCCGGTAGCTCCTTCGAGACCTCAGCTAAAAGCTCAATGGCAGACTTGAGACGCGAGACCAGGTGTTCGACGCTCGATCGGCTGTGAGCCAGGTCGTCGATCGCGCGCTTGGCTTTGCGGAACTTCGGACCGGCCTGGGAGGCGTAGTAACCGCTGATGTTGATTCCGGCGGCACTCTCGAAATCGGATATCTCCTTTGCAAGTGCGTCCTTCTCCTTCTTCAGCCGCTGGACGATGCTCTCCCATGTCGCCTTTGCGGATTCCTCGGCGGCGAGGATGATCCGATGCCGCTCCTCCTTCAGCCATACGTCCGGCGCGGTGAATGCCGCGGCCCTCCGCAGCATCGCCGCGACAAACCCACGGTCGAGTTGAGCTGGAGGAAGAGCCGGCGCCGGCGTGACGATCTTGGCCCTGCCCGAGTTGCAGGCGATGAGCCCCCACGTCGGGGGGAGCTCGCCTTTGTGCACGATCGATGCGTCCGATACGGCCACGTACCAGTGGTCCACGTACTTGGCAATGGCGTCCGCTTTTTCCGGCTGCTTCAGCTCGGAAACCCAGTCCGACCTGCTTACTTTGATCTCGACACCAGTGACGGTAAGACCGCGCGATGGCCACAACGACATCACGACGGCGTCGGCATGGCGCTTGGAGGCGCCGCCAGTCGTGCTTCCGACTTCTGGGAGGACGGCGTACGCACTTGACGGCCAAAGCTCGCAGAGGCAGCGATAAACGCCAGAGGCGGTGGTGACGGCCGTCCTGCTCACCCCTCACCTCCCGCGGTGAGACTCGGCCCGTTCACGATCAGAACCTCGGGCGCTTCCTTGCGGCGGTTGCCGCGGCCGTTCTGGGCGTGGAGCAGCTTGGCCATCGGGCATGGCACGAACGTCCAGCCCTCGTACAGCACGCGGTAGCGCGGGCAGTCGTAGGTGCTGACCACGACGCGGGCCCGCTTGTACGAACGCAGCATTCTCGCCAGGCGGGCGTGGTGGTCCAGGCGGGCATGGTCGTCCGACCCGCCCGAGAACAGTCCGCTGTCGTGCTTGAACTCGTGGAGGTATCGACCGCCCCCGCCGCCCTTGGTCGGCGTCGCGTCGTCGCCGGCAACGTTGCTCCTGGTCTCCGCCGGATAGGGCGGGTCGCAGTAGACCGCCGTCTCCGGCACGTCCTCGAAGCGGTCGATGATCTCGAACGCATCGCGCCGCAGGATCACGACGTTGAGCAGCCGCCGGTGCCAGGCCGGGAGCGACTCCACGGCGTTCCGGAATCGCACGGTGGGAGACCCACCGTTCTTGGTCCAGCGCACCGCGATTTGGTAGTCCTGCCGCTCCGTGCCGGCGGTCCCGTTGCGGCCCATCCACGAGCCCAGGAAGTACCAGTACGCGCGGTCGAGCTGCGTATCGCCCAGGTCGACGAACGGTTCCTCGAGCTCGCGCCTGGCCTCGTCGAGCAGCCCCTCGCACATGACGACGCGGGAGAGGCGGTCGTAAAGCCGTTCGGCCGTCCCGACCTCCTGCACGCACATCGCCAGGTTGGTCAGGTCGCCGTGCATGTCGTTGACCGTCTCCTTCTGCGACGGCGGCTTGGCCAGGAGCACGCTCATCGCGCCGCAGAACGGCTCGAAGTACTGCGTGTGCTTGCCCAGCTCCGCGACGATGCGCGGGGCCAGCGTGCGCTTGCCGCCGAACCACGGGGCTAGGGAGTGGATCTTCATGGGCGAGGCCTCGCTCATTCCTCGTCCTCTGCGTCGTCGGCGTCATCACCCGCGTGCTCTTGCTGCTCGGCCTTGGCCTCCGCCAGGAACTGATCGAGCGTCGGCTCGGGCGGCAGTTTGAGACCGAGGACCTTGGCGAGCACGTCCACCATGCCGGTCTCGCGGTCCTCGTACCCGAGGCCCTGATACCCCTGGCTCTTGTCGAGCTTCAGGAAGTCATTGAGCGTCGGCTTGGTGATGGCCTTCAAGGCCGCGGCGGTCCTCGGCTGCTGGACCAGTATCCGGCATTTCGCGGTGTTCCACGTCTGCCGCATGGCCCGGAACTCCTTGCTGTTCAGGAGCAAACCGAGCAGGAGCGACGCGCCGGGGATCTTGTTGACCTTCTCGTGAACCAGTTTGACGGAGGCCTCGAAGCGGGCGCGTTTCGCCTCTCCCCACTTACGCTCAGCCTCCTGCTTCGCCTTCTCGCGAGCGGCCTTGGCCGGATCAATCTTCTTCGCCTTCGGGCCATGGCCGCCGGACGTGCCGCCGCGATTCGTCTGCCGGCGATCACGGACCTTCTTGTCGAGTGCCTTGGGATCGACGTATTCCGGGACGCTGATGGGTTTGGCGGCGGGCTCGCCCTTCTTGGGCGTGTGTCGATCGACGATCTTCTTCGCCGCCGCGGAGATCGCGGCCTTGGCCGCACGCAACTTGGCCTCGTAGCACGCCGGCAGCGTGCACACTCCTGCGTCGGAGGCCTTGGCCGCGTCGATCGTGGCATACGTTCCGCGACCGGCCTTCATGTCTTTCGACACGTCGCCGCCGTGCTCGAAGAGCCCGGGCGAGCTGATCGAGTTATGCGGGCAGCCCTCGCACGCGGGCTTGCCGGCGAAGGGCACCTCGAGCTTCCACTGCACGACGTTGAGCGCGAACACCGATCGCCGCACGTCTTCCTGCAGCTCCTCGAGCTTGCCCGGCTCGGAGTCGCTGATCGACATGTCGCCGCCGGCGGCGTAGTCCTCGGCCAGCTCGTCACGCCGCTTGGGATCGGCGAGCTTGGCGATCTCGCGGGCGTGGGCGAGCGGAAGCTTGCCCGAGAGCACGAGCTTGCGGGCCTTCTCCGACAGCCTCAGCAGGTACATGCGGTCGCGGACCCACGACGCTGGCTTGGCCAGCATCGCCGCCACCAGCTCGCAGGCGATGGCACGGACGCGGTGATCGAGCAGCAGATCGTGCCGATTGGCGCGCTGAAGTTCGGTGGTCATCTCCAAGATGTCGTGCGCACATTCTCGCGTCACGACCCTGTTCGACAACGCCCCGCAGTGCTTCGCCAGCGGCCTGGCGTATTGCACCGCGGCGGGCACGGCCTGCAGCTCGAGGAGCTCGGAGACAGCGAGCGTCTCCTCCGCCGGGGTGAGGTCCTGCCGCTGCACGTTCTCGACCGCGACGACGGTGCGCCGCACATCGTCGGGCAGGGGCGGCACCACCACGGCCCGGATCGTGTCCCACTTCAGGATGCGGGCGGCGGAGACCCGCCGCCGTCCGAACACGCGGGCGAACCTGCCGTCCACGAGCCGCTCGAGCATCACCGGCTGCAGCTGGCCGACCTCGCTCATCGACTTGGCCAGGTGGCGAACGCGCTCGTCGTCGCCGTCACGCTCGAGGCGATCGCTGGGGAGTTTGGGATCGATGATCTTCGCGAGCTCGACGTCGAGCAGCTCTCCCTTGAGGTCGACTCCGAGGATCGGCGGGGCTTCGGCTTGCGGTTCCGTCGCCTTGGCGGCGGCCGGCTTGGTGTGCTTCCTGGCTCTGTTCGCGGCTGCAAAGCTCATGCGTGTTCTCCTGTGGTTTGGACCTTCCATGCCCTGCGGTTCTGCAGTGCTTCACTCAACACGTACGCGTCGGGGTCCCGCAGCCATCGCTCGATGAACGCGGCGTTGCCTTCGCCGCGGCGGGATGATGTGGGCGACACGTCGGCGTCGTCCTCGCCGTCGTCGGATTCGAATCCGCACTCCGGGCCCAGGTCGCACGGCGGGGGCGCGTCGACTTGGTCCGGCGTGCCATCCACGGCCGGCTCCCCACCGCGGCGCAGGCAAGAGATCTCGAACTCGGTCAACGTGCCGGGGCCAGCGGAGGCAATGCGGCAGTTGACCGTCGAGTGATCGGGCGCTCCGACGAGTGCGGCGACGTCGCGCAGGTAAAGCTGCCTGCCACCGTGCCGCAGCTCTCGCAGCGCGACGGTGATGCGGGCTCGCAGCGACTCGTACGCCGGCACCCGCGTCGGCCTTCCGCTGCGCGACGGACGGAACGCATCCGCCGCCAGCGCCGGATCGACGCCGAGAACGCGGAGCACGATCTCGACGCGCTTGTCCGCCAGGTCGATCATGGTTCTGGCCTCGGTCACGCCTCGCTCCCCTCGGCCTTCATCGCGGCCTTGCGGTGCTTGTCGCGGTAGAGCTTGACCGCCTTGGCGATGGCCTTGGCGTCCTTCGCCTCGCAGTCGAGCGCCTCGGACAGGTCGCCGTCCTTGGAATCGAGGATGCCCGCCAGGTGGCCGATCTTGGTCTTGCCCGCGTTCTCGCACAGGCCGATCAGGCGCTCGGGCATGTCGAGCTCCTTGACCGAGGCCTTCAGGTGCTCGTCGACCCCATCGCCCTTGCTGGGGTCCGGCTCCTCGGGCTTGGGCTTCAGGCCAGGACGCCCGACGGGAAGCACGTCGCCAGCCGGCGCTGGATCGGGCGCCGCGAACAGCTCGTCCTCGGTGGGCCGCTTCACCATCTCGCTCTCGTCGATCGAGGCGAAGTTGAACTTGCCCTGCCGCGCTTCCTTCACGACCTGGTCGGCTTTGTCGGCCAGCTCGCGCAGGCGGTGCCGCTCGTACTCGATCGCCCGGATACACACGACGTATTCGCGCGACACACGGCGATGCTCCGCGCTGTCGCCGGCGCCCAGCTCGTTCAGCTTGGAGTCCAGGCTCTTGCGCTCCTGGACCAGATCCACCTCGTGGTTCTTGCACGCATCACGCGCATCGGCGATCGCAAACAGCGCCTTCAGGACCTTGTTCTCGCTCACGGTGTTCTCCTATCAGTGGCTATCAACACTCGGGAAATTGAAAGTTCACACGCGGCCGAGTCGCGACGTGGCGATCAGCCGCTTGAACTGGGACTCGTGGTTGCCGACGCACACCAGCGCCGCCTCCCTCACCAGGCGGGCGACGTCGGGGTCGGGCCGCGACCGCACGTCCGCGATCGACACGGCGCCGAAGGCCATCGCCCTCCGGCAGTTGCCAAACACCCGCGTTACCAGCGCCGACGACTCGCGGTCCAGGTGCGCGGCGAGGATCTCCCGCAGCTCGCCGGCGGCCTCCGTCGCTTGGCGGGCCTCGAGCTCCGAAACGACGTGGTCAAAGAGCGGCATGCCGCGTGTCGCAAAGTGCCAGCAGGCGGCCCGGATCGACTTGCGGATGCGACCGTGCCGGTGCTCGTACAGCGCGTTCTCGAGCGCGTCGGACGCCTGCTTCTCCCCGTGAGCCTCGACGAACCGCTCGGCGTCGATCCGTGCAAAGCGGCCCTCGGAGATCAGCCTTTCGATCAGCGCGCGCTTGAACTCGTCGTCGTCGTCGGTCTCTTCCATCGCCCCGCCGCCGGTCGGCACCGAGAGCACTCGATCGACGACGTCTTGTCTAAGTCTCAATTCAGAGGGGGAGTCCGCCGGGGCGGACGATTTGTCCACTGTGGCGGACGATTCGTCCAGCCGGGCGGACTGCCTCCGCCGCAATTCGTGCAGCGAGTCCGCCGGGGCGGACGGGCTCCGCGCGCCTGCGTGGGGTGCTCTCGTGGCGAACGTTCGGCCTGGGAAGATCACCCAGCCGCGCCCGCCTGGTCCACGACCGATCAGCTCGGCGTTGCGCTCGAGCTCGCCCAGGGCCTCGTAGATGGCCGACCGGGACAGACCGCTGGCGGACTTGAGAGCGGCGGCATCCGGGAAAGAAGTCCCGTCCTGACCCGCGTATCGCGCCAGCACGACCAGAACATTCCGCGCGGCGTTCGAGAGCGCCGCCCACTCACCCCGGTCGATGACCGAGTTCAGAATCCTGAACCACCGGCCGTCGTCGCGCGGAGCGAACGTCACGGACGCGACCTCCTGGTCGCTCCGGATGACGGTCGTGTGCTCCTGGCCCGTGGATGGATCGTGCGTGTTCATCGCGGAAAGCCCCCGCGCCGCTTTCGCGTCACGGGGACCGGAGGGTGTCGTCCCGCGGCCGCCCACCAGGCGGTCGCAAGCTCCGAAACCGGCGCCCGCAGGGTCGTGCGGGTCGCCAGGTGAGGCTTCCTGCCTCGTCACGCCGTCCGCCCCTGGAGTTGCCAGCGCGACATGCGCCGACGCGGCCCGACGGGTGCGGGGCGACGTGCCCCGCGGGTGGAAGGCCCCGGCGTGCGTTTCCGCACACGCCGGAGTCGAGATTGGAGAGAGACAATGCCAGGCCGGGGATTCGAACCTCCTGCAGCCCTGCCCGCGTCGGAAAGGCCTCACGACGAGAGCCGCTGCCTGGCCAACCGGGAGGCGTTCGCTATCGCAGCGGGATTGGCCGCGACCGCCCTGCAACACGCAGGCTCCCGGGTGTGTGTGACTTGGGTTGAGTGCGCTACTTCATGGCCCACCTCCCCGTTGAAACGTTGCCTCGAAGCTCCTCCACACCGATCTGTCAAGACCGGCCGAATGTCACATCGATCTAACCAAACGCCGTCACGCTTCACCTCCTCTTGGCGCTCGAACCGAACTGGACTCCTCGCAAGATTCATGGTGCCGCCTCGTCATTCAGAACGGGATGTCGTCGTCGACGAACTCCTTGGCCTGCTGCGAGATCGACGGACCGGCCGCGGTCGGCTGGCCGCCCACGGCGCCGCGCAAACTCGCGGCGGACGGGTTGCCCTGCGTGAGCGCGGGACGAGCGTCGATCACTTCGGACGGCGGGTTGTTGACGAAGTCGAGATAGGCCTTCATCGCCGGCACGAGCGTCGCCGGGAACGCGTCGAGCGCCTCGCCATGGGCCGCGGCGAACGCGTGCGCATCCTTGTCCTTGAGCCAGCGGAGGAAGTCGTCGAAGTTCTTGCCCTTCCCGGCCAGGCCCTCCCGAAAGCGGCTCATGTGCTCGGCGGGGACGATCCTGCCCTTGCGCGACATGTCGAGCAGGCGATCGGTCTGCGGGATGCGGAGGGCCTCGGGCCTGGTATCGATCATGAGGCCTGGCCCGGTCTGCCCGCCGTTCTCCCACTGGCCGTGGTAGAGCGTGAGCTTCCGCCCGATCCACTCCTCGACGACCTCGGTGCCGAGTGAAATCGCGATCTTGGCAGCGCGGCTCTTGCCCTCGACCTTCAGCGGCAGGCGGTGCTCGTTGAAGTAGACGAGCCAGACCGCCTTTGCATCGGCATCCTCTTCGTTCGATGAGCGGCCGAACTGGCCGGCGTTCCCCCGCGGCTTGATGGTCGCCTGTTCCATCATCACGCGACGGATGGTCCAGTGAACCACCTCGCCTTCCGCGAACATGGAGTAGTGCAGGTGGCGACGCGGGAACATGTCATGGATCGTGGTCACAAGCTACTCCTGGTTTGCCTCGTCGATCGACGAGAGGATTTCCTTCATCTGGGCAATCGCCGCGTCGTGCTTCTCGACCTCGGATTTGACCTCGGCGGGGAGCGTCGCCAGGTCGCCGTCACGCGACTCGCTCTCGACGATGAGGTTGCGGTACTCCTGAGCCCGTGGCAGCGCCCACTCGATCGCATTTCGTGCATGGTCGAGCAGGTCGATCGCACACTGCGCCTCTTCCTCCGCGATCGCGCGGAGTTCCTTCAGGCACCCGATCCCGACGCTCGTGCTGTATCCGCTGTCGCGGTTCTGGTTGTCGAGCTGGCGCTGGAGCCAGACGTCGCGGATGCGGCTGCAGTCGGCCAGGTTGGGCTTGAGCCGCAGCCGCGATCGCTCGGCCGCCTCGATGGGAACGAAGGGGCGTGACGTCATGACGCGTCCTCCTCGGCCGTGCTCATCTCGTCGACCCCCATCATGCGCATGAACTCACCCAGGCGCTCGTGCGCTTTGTTCGTGGCGCGGCCCAGTTCGGCCACCTGGGCGTAGATGAGGGCAAAGAGAGCGTCAACGGCCCATGCGAACGCGATCTTCTCGACGATCGTCGCGTCCGTGATCGGCAGTCTCGCGTCTTCACGCACGACAAAGACACGCCACACATCCTTCTGGCGGCCGGTCTCGAACTGGTGCCGCGCCCCGAAGTACTTGCCGGAGAATTGCACCACAAAACGCGTTCTCGTCATGAGCCAGCGCTCGGCGGCCGCGACCCGCGCCGAGAACGCGTCCGCGGTGCTCTGGTAGTTGGCAAGCGCCACGTCGACCTTGCGAACGATCAGGGGGGTCTCCGGTTCATTCGGCATTGAGCACCTCCCGCACCTGCGACTCGACGATCAAGCGGGAAATCGACATCGACGCGACCTTGAACGCGAGGCGGCCCGGGTTCTCCTCGTTGCTGGCGTGCCGCTCGAGGCGGTCGCGGATCTGGCGCACGATCTCGCTGTCCGCATGGTCGAGGCCGTCGAACGCCTCGGCCAGCGCGGCGTTCATCTGGTCAAGCTGCGCGATCAGCTTGGCGTGGGTGGAATTCACTCGGCACCCCCGACCTGGCGATTGACCAGCTCGTTGCCCACCCACGTCGTCGGGGTGTGCTGGGGCGAGCCGAAGTTCTCTTCGGCCCGTCGCTTCCCAAGCTGGTACGCCGCGTTGAGGGCCTGGGCATCCTGCGCGGCCAGGTCCTGCGAGTTGCGGCCCGGCGCGCAGATACCCACGCATTGCTCGATCGCGTGGTACCCGACGCGATCGCCGGGTAGGCAGACGTACTCGGCGACATGGAATGGCGAAGCCTCAACGGTCGGAACCGGCCGTTCACCTCTCGTGTACCAGTTCAGCGCGTCGCACACCAGGAACGCGGATGTGCCCAGGAATGTCACCGCGACCCGCGTCTGGTCATCGGCCCGCACCATCTCGTAGTGAGGTCCGATGTCGCTCTCGACGACGTGCCGGTACTCGAACGCCTTCACGCCGAGCGTCGGCGGCGGCGCGGCCGCGGGCTCCCCCCGCTCCCACATGCCGTCGCGCCAGCGGCCCACGAACCCGCACCGCTTGCACATCGCCATGTGGCCGGAGGGAGAGATGTCCAGATCGTGGTTGCAGGTGGCACTCACGCCTCACCTCCGACCTGGTGATTGACCTGCTCGTTGCCGATCCAGGTCGTGGGGGCCGTGGGTGTGTGCTGGAGACTCCCCTCGTTCTCGCACGCGGTGTGGTCGGTGGTGGGCACGCCGGCGCGGCACGTGTCGCACTCGAGGTGCGGGTCGCCGTGATCGATCGGTGCGCCGCATCGCGTGCACAGATCTCCTCCATCCGGCGCTTCGGCCGCCCCGATCGCAGTCATGAGCTCGTGGTCCGACGCAGGCGCGTGCCGACCTTCGGGCACGGCGGGTCGATTCACCTTGCCGGCGAACAGGCGGTCGCAAACGCGTTGGGCTATGGACTCTTGGGCCGCCTTGCGGGCGTTGGCGCTCTCGATCGACGCGAGCGCGGCGTTGAGCTCGCACCCCTCGATGCCGTCGAAGAGATGAGCCAGGCGGAGCGCGTCCGACGCCTGATCGTCGAAGATCTTGGCGAGCGCCTCGCGGGTTTGGCGGTACGCCGGCTTCTGCTCGCTCGGCAGAGCCTGGATCGCCCCGTTCATGTCTTCGAGGAGGATCCTGGCGTTCTCGTGGTATTTGTCGGCCGCCACCCGCAGGTGGTGGGCGACGTCCGACGGATCAACTCGCGTTGCGTGGCGGTCCTGATTCCGGCTGCTGATGGGGCCTTCCATCGCGGAGCTCCTTGAGGAGCTCCCTGAGAAGGCCGACCGCGGTGATCACCTCGTGGACCACCTGACCGACCACGATCGAAACGTGGTCGCTTTGAGGCGTAATCGGGGTGGGCGGATTCGAACCGCCGACCACGATTGCACCCGCGGTCGGGCCTACCCAGGGAACTCCCGGGTGATTCGACTCCGATGCAAACCCGCCCCTCGATCCATCGAATGGACCAAGTTCGCCAGAACAGAAGCCCGTGCGGGGGTCAAAGGGCGGGGTTGTGTCGGAGTCAGGTTCATTCGTCCTTCTGTCCTGGCTCCCACAGTTTCGGCTATCTGGACCCGTGTAGTCAAGTTTCCTCGTAGGAAACTTCCCCGATTTCGGCGTCCGCCGCCCACGGTTTCCCGTAAACTCCGGTGGCAGCAACGGTTGCAGATTCCAGATTTTTTCGCCCAGAGCCCCGTGGTCCGCGTGCGCGTACGTCCGCCTCGTCATCTCGGCCGAGCGGTGTCCCATCTGGGCCTGTCGCTCGCGCAGGTCGAACGCGTCGGCCGACGCCAGATACATCGACGCGAAGTGCCGCAGCGAGTGCCGCGAGAACGTGCCCCGCGCGCCGCCCTTCTTCGCCAGGCCCGCCGTCTTCAGGTCGCGGTTGAAGCTGTCGAGCTTGGGCACGCGGTCGAACACGAAGCCATCGCGCCCGCCGCCGGCCTGGCGATATTGCTCGAGCCGCTCGAACGCCTCGCGCGTCAGCCACACGTGCGTGTCGCAGCGGTTCTTGACGATCTCGGCCGGCAGCTCCAGCCAGGCCCGTTCGTCCTCGTGGTGCAGGTGCTCCCATCGCAGAAGCCCGAGCGTGCGCATGCGACATCCGGTGGTGGCCGCGACCAGGTACAGGAGCCAGCGGTCCCGCTTACGCCAGTCGAGCGACGCCGCGATGATGAGCGCGACCACTTCGTCACGCGACGGGCAGTATCGGGCGCGCGTGCGGGGCACACGGGCCCGCGGGACGGCCTTGGGATTCACGGCCTGGACGACGCGGCGGGCCTCGAGGAACGCCGTGAACTGCAGCAGGTACCCGCGGATGTCGTTGCGGTACTTCGGCGACAGCCCGCGGGTGCGGCACTGCTCAAGCCATCGCACGATCTCGGCCTCGGTGATCTGGCTGGGGAAGACCCAGCCCATCGCGGACGCCGCGCCCCGCACGCCGCCGACGCAATCGTCGACGTGCCCGTCGGTGACCCCCGCAACACGCTTGGCCGCCTCGAATTCATCCAGCATGGCCGCGACGGTCGGCGTGCTGGCGTCGATCCTGAATGACGAAACGGGCGCGCGTCCTTGCGAGCCCCCGGAGCTGGCGACGGGGGCGGACATGCCGCCCACCGTACCGCGCGGGTCCTGGTTTTCCAACTCGATTTGCAACAGCACCCGGCCATCGGCGCCGCGAAGTGTCGCCCTCGGCCAGGTCCAAGCGGACGAGACGCGGTCTATCGAAACGGTCGACCCGTCGGGACGCACCAGCCGCATTCGCACCTCCCCGGCGTCCCTGCCAACGGAAAAAGCGCCGCGGCGCCTCCGGCCGCGCCCGATTCGCCGAATTTTGCTCCGCCCCGGAGCAGCGGACCAAATCATCCGGCGCGAATTGCTGATAGATCACTGTGAGCATTGATGACATTGCCATGTATGTCATGCGCGAGATGGCCGCCCGCGGCATGAGCCAGTGCCATCTGGCCCGGAGGGCGGGGCTGGACCGCCGCCGCATCCAGCGGTGGCTGTCGGGTGCACGAAGTCTTCGGGTATGCGACCTGCCCCCGATTCTGGCGGTGCTGGGAATCGAGCTGCGTGGGGGCGAGGAACGCCGTGGCCTGCGGTCCGAACGCGTTCGAATCGACGGCCTGAAGGCCGATCCATCGAACGCTGGCCGCGATGGGAGGTAGGATGTCCAGCCAGAAACTGCGGTCCGAACGCGTTCGAATCGACGGCCTGAAGGCCGATCCATCGAACTTGCGCCGCCACGACGCGCGGCAGATCCAGCTGGTGGCGGCCTCGCTCTCGCGCTTCAAGATGCAGAAGCCGATCGTGGTCGACGAGAACGGCGTGGTCGTCGCCGGCCACGGCGTGCTCGAGGCGGCACGCTCACTCGGATGGACCCACATCGACGTCGTGCGGTCGAGCCTGGCGGGCGTCGAGCGGGCTCTGTATGCGATCGCGGACAACCGCCTGGCCGAGCTTTCGTCATGGGACGAGCAGGCACTGGCCACCGTGCTCAAGGAGCTCGACGCGGCCGACCTGGACTCGCTGGGCTTCACGACCGATGACCTGGCGGAACTGTCGTGCGGCAGCGAGGCAATGCAGGGCTTGACCGATCCCGACGAGGTGCCCGAGCCCCCGGACGAGGCGACGACCAAGCCGGGGGATCTGTGGGTGCTGGGGAACCACCGGCTGCTGTGCGGAGACTCCTCCAGCCCCAAGGACGTCGACCGCCTGCTGGGCGGACAACCGATCCACCTGGTCAACACCGACCCGCCGTACAACGTGAAGGTCGAGCCCAGGAGCAACAACGCCATCGCGGCCGGGCTCTCCTCGTTCAGCGCGACGCAGAAGAGGGACCCGAGCGCGGGCGATCAGCAAAGCGCCGACCTGCACCGCTACCCCGAGAAGTCCAAGCCGACGCACAAGAAGCTGCGCGCCAAGGACCGCCCCCTGGCCAACGACTTCGTCTCCGACGAGGCGTTCGACCAGATGCTCGACGCCTGGTTCGGCAACATCGCGCGGGTGCTCATCCCCGGCGGCGGGTTCTACATCTGGGGCGGCTACGCCAACTGCGCCAACTACCCCCCGGTGCTCAAGAAGCACGAGCTGTACTTCTCCCAGGCGGTGATCTGGATCAAGGAGCACCCGGTGCTCACCCGCAAGGACTTCATGGGCAACCACGAGTGGTGTTTCTATGGCTGGCATGAAGGGGCGGCGCACCGGTTCTTCGGCCCGGCCAACGTGCCCGACACGTGGAGCGTCAAGAAGGTCAACCCCAACGCCATGGTCCACCTCACCGAGAAGCCGGTGGAGCTCGCCAAGCGCGCCATCGAGTACTCGAGCAAGCCGGGCGAGCACGTGCTGGACCTCTTCGGCGGCTCGGGCTCCACGCTCATCGCCTGCGAGCAGACGGGCCGCCGGGCGTTCCTGATGGAACTCGACCCCTTGTACTGCGACGTCATCGTGCAGCGCTACGAGAAGTTCACGGGCAAGAAAGCCAAGCTGTCGAGACGTGTCTGATCTGCCATCTGAAAAACCCCGTCGGTCCGATCAAGGACCCGCGGGGATCAAGAGCATCAGGCCGCCTGGAACGTTCCTCGATCGGCCTTGCGGAAGCGTGCGGCGTCTCCCTTGGTCGCAATCTCCCTGGTCATTGCGGCATACAGCGTTGCCTCCGGGGTCTTGCCTCCGGGGCTGGTCCAGAGCCCGCGGGAAGCCATCTCGGTGATCAGCTCCTTGGCCCGCATCGGGGCCGAGCTCGATGCAAGGACCTGGGCCGCCGCGTCCAGGGCGCTGACGCGCTTGGGCTTGGCTTCCTTGGTGGCCTTCTTCGCCCTGGCGGGCTTCCCGTCGATGCGGTCCTTGATCTCGGCCAGCGCGGCCTTCCGGAGCTTCTCCGTGCTCCCGCTCCCCTTGCCCTTGGAACCCTTGCGCGCGGCAGGACCGGTCTTCTTCGTGCTCATGCGAGTCTCCTTCATGTCAATCCATCGGCCCGGCGCACAGCGCGCCCGGCAAGCGTGGCCGCCGCGGTTCCCCGCGACGCCGCGTGCGCGACCCGCGGTTCACTCCGCGTCGTTCAGGAAGTCCTCGACGTGCTCCGGTTCCATGTTGGCCATGAACCCGACCAGGTTGACCAGGTCGCTGCGGACCTTTTCGAGGTTGCCCACCAAGCCCCAGTTGCCCGGGGCTTCGGCGTGCGCCTGGTCGTTGATCTCCAGGTGCATCTCCAGCACGTCGATCAGCCGGGCGATGTCCGTGCGCCGCGCCGCGTAGGTCTGGGTGGCGCTCGGCTGGCGGGCCTTGGTCTTCGTCGCTTGGGGCTTGGCGTTCATCGTTCCGGTCTCCTTGGCCCGCACGATCGCGGGCGATGACACATGACGGCCTGCTCGGTCGCGGAGTTCAAGCGATCTCGCGATCTTTCGAGCCTGATTTCTCGGCGAACGCAACGCGAAAACGCAGCCACCCCCAACGGGAACCCCCACCGGCGTCCGTTCGGAACGTCAATCAAGTTCGACCCCGTTTTCGCGGTCGAGAATCGCGACTTTTCCGACTTCCGAGCGATTTGGTTAGGGAGGTAGTACCTATGGGGTAGGGTCCTTCCGGCCCCCACGATGGCCCACGACGCGTCCGCCGGATCGGAGTACCCCAGTACGGCCTCGCCGCCAGGACGCCACCGCCGCGACCCACCGCGATCGGCTTCTTCTGCCGATTTGTCCTCAACCGTTCGCCTTTCCGCGTGCGGCAAGCGACCTCGATGATCGCGGGCGCGCGGCAACGATCGATCGGGCCACGCCCTCCATCCGCGAGTTGGCCTCCCTCGTCTGCGTCGGTCGATCGGTGCAACTCGTCCCGCGTTTTACACGAGAGCGCGAAGCAACACCATGACGGCATCGCCTCGACGTGCCGTGCCCGGCATCCCCCCCGGGCGGCTTATCGAGCGCAGAGCTTTCACGCTTCAATGGAAGCCTTCGCCGCCAGCCACGCATCCTTCAGGGCCTTGATGCACCCGCACTCGAGCCATCTGCGTGGTGATCGGTGCCCAGGCGCCAGCGCCCACAGCACCAGGCGGATCGGGAACGGCACGCCATACCACCGCAGCCCAGCCCACCTGGTGACGTGGCGAGCCACTTCGGAGAACTTGCTTCGCGGGCACGGAGCGCCGCTCGCGTGGTCCAGGACGTGGCGTCCGGTGATGCCGCACCGGTCGGTGCCACCCACCCAGAACGATCCGTCGTGCTCGCCCCTGCTGCACGTGGCGCACATCGCCAGCCGCTCGTGGATGACGGAGAGCTTCACCTCGCGGCCGCGGGGCGTCTCGATCGTGATCGACGTGTCGCCGCACCCGCAGCTCATAGCAGCTCCATCGCGCCCGGGAGCGCCGGCCCGCCCCGCCCCTGCTCGCACTCGATGAGCTTGGTGAACGTGCCGGAGACGTTGGTGGCGGAGACCTGGGAGATCCCGCACGAGCCCTTGTAGCGCTCCTGATACGTCTGGGCGAAGGCGACGCCGTCGCAGTTGATGGTGCCGGTCTGGGTCATCAGGCGCCCGCGCTGGGTGGCGTTGCATTGGGTGTTGATCGTGCGGTCGCACTCCACGAGCGGGTCGCCCAGCTCGGGGAAAAACCGCGTGACGTCGACCCACGCCAGGCAGGCGCCGGGCCCGTTGTCCGGCCACATGGGAGGTCCATAGGGGCGATACGACTCCTCACGCGGGGCGGCGCAGCTACCAAAGTACTCGCGCACCTCGGACATCCCGCCGTACCGTCGCGAGCAGATCTGCCAGCCGCAGGGGTCCTCGTCGGGGCAATAGTGCGAGGTGATGATGAGACACGCGGCCCGCTTGGTATAGCGCGAGCAGTGCTCGCCCGTGAACTCGTTGTAGGTGTCGGAGACGTACTCGCCGCTCCAGACAAACGCGTTGCGCCTGCCGCAGTCGCACCAGGTGCTGGAGTTGCTCCCGCAGTCGAGGCTCGGCGCCCCCAGCAGCCCGCCGCCGCAGCAGTGCGGGTCCGGGAACGGGCTCGAGCACGGCGAGTCGTCGCATGTCAGGTCGGGGGCCAGGCAAGTGATCTGCCCGACGGGGTCGCCGATGTACAGGTTGTCGGCGTCGTCGCCCGGGCATGGCTCGCAGATCAGCAGCCCATCCTGGTCGTAGTTGGGCTGGTAGCAGTAGCCGCCGAACTCGATGAGCCGGGGCGTGTCGGGATCGTGGCACACGCGTCGATCGGCCGGGCAGTCGAACCAGATGGTCTTGGGGTGGATGCCGGCGTAGTTGGGCGTCGTCGGGCAGAGCGCGGCCGACGCGCACGACGTCTCGCCGCAGCACTCGGGGCAGTCGGGCGTGGCGAGATCTCCCTCGGCGCGCCGCATGACGCGCCCCTGGCCGTCGATCAGGATCTCGCGGGGGGTGGCGGTCATGCGGCCTTCCACTCCAGTTCGCCCTCGACGCGTGAGAGCAGGGCCTCGACGCGGAGCACGTACTCGGCGTGGGGGAGCATCTTGACCTCCCGGACGCCCTTGCCGTCGCCGCTCTTGATGGCCTGGGCGACGCCCTGTTTTTCGATCGTGGCCATGGTTCGTTGCCAGGTGGCCAGGAGCTGGCAGTATCGCCCGAAGAGGATCATGGCGCGATGGTCGGTGAGAACGACCGAGCCGCGGACGCGGTCCCATATCTCGCGGGCGGCGTCCCCGAGCTCCCAGAGCGGGCGTGGCCCGCCTACGGCATGTTCAGGCTTCGCCCGACCCATCGACTACCCCCCGGGCAAAGAACGGCTTGGCCGCCCTCATCGCCCCGTGTATGCTGATCCGTGCACCCTCTTCCAGGAGGACCGAGTATGCCGAGTGTTAGACCCGACCTTACGTCGTCTCGCGACGCCCCCTGCACGCCGCTGACCAAAGAGTCGATGGCGGAGCTGCTTGAGCTTCACCGCGCGGGGCAACAGGTCGACCGCGAGGCCGAGGCGTCGGCCCAGCGCGACATCATGCGTGCGATGATCGAGACGCAAGTGCAGGATGCGGTCAAGCGCCTTGCCGCGGATCTCCCGGAGAGGATCGGGCAGAGCATTGCATCCCAGCTCTCTGACAACAAGCGAGTCAGGCGATCGTTCATGTGGCTGGTGAGCAACGGAACGGTTGCGGGAGTTCTCGCCGCCCTCCTGCTCTTTTCGATCATCGCCGCGGTCGTCTCGGCCACGACGACCGACCGTGAGTGGAACTACTGGACTTGGCGGGCGCTGCATCCATCCGTCAACGACGGTGATGCGCAGGACCAGGCGATGAAGCGCCGATTGTGGGGTTACTAGGGGCTGGCCGACCGGAGACGCCACCATGGCACTCATGTACCTTTTCGTTGGACTGTTGTTTGGTGCCATCGCCGCTCGCGTCCGAGGCTTTGCCACCTGGAAGGGCGCGCTGGGCGGGTTGCTCCTCGGCCCATTCGCGCTGCTTCTTTTTCTCGTCAGCGGCGACGCGAGGTGCCAAGCATGTCGCCGCTTCATCGATCCCAAAGCGATCCGTTGCCCATACTGCACATCAGAAATCGTGCTGCCGCGTAGACATTCCTCCGGACAACCAGCTCGCCCATCTCTTGTAAGCCGCGCCGCTGGACGGAACCGCTGATCGGTTGCATTGTTCATGGCCCGAACCTCGCGCCGGCGACGTCCTGGCCCTGCTTGATATCACGGAGGATCTGGTTGGCCTGCTGCAGGAGGGCGTTCGTGCGATCGACCTTGTCGGCCACCGGCCTCTCGAGCGTCACGCCCTGGCCAAATGAGGCCCGCGCGCCGGCGCTCGACAGGTCGAACCCCTGGGCGAAGCCTCTCCCGGCTTTTTCGCTCCGGATGCCGGCCACCTCATCATCGAGCAACCCGCGCCGCGCCTGGATGATCTGCCGCTCCAGGGCGTGGTCATACCCGGCCCGGCGGATCTCCATCTCGTCCTTGCGCGCCTTCACTTGGGCACCGATCTCCTGAGCCAGCTTCTTCTCCTCCTCCGTGCGGGCCCGCGCCATGACCGACTGTGCCTGCATTTCCTCGATCGCCAGCTGCCCATCCTCCCGCTTCCGATCCTCCAGCCGGCGCCGGTCGGCCTCCTCCTTGGCGAACTTGCGGTCGGCCTCGGCCAAACGCTGGTCGCGAAGATCGAAAAGCGATGATGCCTCCGCCATCGCATCTTCGCGTGATAGCTTGTCGTCACGGACGTCTCGCTGCAGGTTGTAGATCTCCTTCCGCGTTTCCAGTTCGGCTTGGGCATACGCGGCGTCCCGCTCCTGCGTGGCTGACCGCTCACCCATGCCCATCCCACGAACACGATTCTCCTCGATCGCCAGCCTGCTCTCCGTGGCGCGGTCATAGGCCCGGTTCCGTTCCTCCAGGTCCTTGCGCTGGTCCTCTGTCTCCTTCTCCCTGGCCGCCCGCTCTCGTTCCGCCTGCTCGCGGTTGGCCTTCTCCACGGCGGCGGCGTACGTGGCCTGAATCTCTTGGCGGTCCAGCATCGCTCTGGTCACGATCGGTCCATCATTCTTGAGCGTGAACCTATTAGCTCCGTACCCCTCGTCGCGTACCTTGCGTCCAAGCTCGATCGACGCCGCCGATCGAACGGCTTCCGCCCGCGCCAAGTCGGCCGCCAATTGGTCCTGCTTCGATGACGCGATATCAGCCTCGACGCGCTTCTGCTGCACGAGCGCACTCTCGCGGAGCCTGCCAAGTTCGATCATCTTCCGTTCGGAGACCTGCTCTTCGCGGTACTTCTCGGAAGTGTCGCCATTCTTCATGTCCGACCAACCACCGCCGTAGAACTTCATCCCGTTGGCGAGCGCGTCTACTGACCTTTCCCTGGCCCAAGAGAAACCGTCGATGATCTTGCCCCACATCCCAGCAGCGCCGTCGACCCCACCAGCCCTCATGTCCATGGCCCACGAGTCCATGAACCTCTTGTTTGCCTCGGTGATTCGATCGAGCCCGCGTTCCGCCTTGGGCAGGTAGCTCTCGAACTCCTTCAGGTACTCCGCTCCGTGCTTGAAGGCGTACATCGCTACGCCCACAACGCCGAGCTTGCTGGAGATGCCCGTGAGGGACTTGATGAGCATGTCGGGCTTGTTTGCCGCCTTGCCGAAGAGGAAGTCGGCGCCCCCGGTCTGGCGTTCGACGCTGCGGGTGGACGAGACGATCTGGTTCTCCACCCGCTGGATGCCGCGGGCGACGTCGCGATCGTTGATCCCCATCGTCACCATGATCTGCTCTGCCATACAACCTCACTTTCCGACCTTGAGTGACTGGTCCAGCGCCATCGCGTACCGCCGGCCGTAGGAGCGCAGCCCGTACATCTTGGCCCGCGTCTTGGCCTCATCGCTGACCCATCGCAGGAAGTTGGCGTGCGGCTCCAGGCTGCGCAGATTCAGGATCGTTTCGTGCGGGGCCTCCACGATCCAGCCGTCGCCGCCGTACACCTTGAGCCGGATCGTCGCGAGCTGGCGCTTGGTCTTGCCACCCGAGGTCACCCCGACCACCGGCCGATACTGCCCGAGCTCATTGAACAGGCCCATGAAGAGGAACGTGCCGCCCTCCACGCGCTGGTTCTCGAGGGCCATGATCAGCTCCTGCCGTGCCCGGTCGAGGCGCCAGCGTGCCCCCCGCGGGCCCTCCAGCTGGTTGTAGAGCTTGTTGTAGAACTTGCCGGTGGTTCGATAGCCCTTGTTGAGGAACTTCTCCTGGATGATCTTCTCGATCTTGGCGACCTTGCCCTTGAACGTGTCGACCTGGTCCTGGAGGATGTTGATGTACTGCTGGGCCCGCTTCGACGGGACGACTGGGGGGATCGCGACGGCAGGGAGCCCCGCCTTGTTGTTGGCCTCGGTCCACGAACGCACGAACCGGTTCGTGTCGCGCGGCGCGATCTCCATGACCGTCCTGGTAAAGAGCGTGCCGCCCTCGCGGATGCAGCGATGCCGCTGCTCCTGGATCACCCGCTGTGCATCGCCCCGGAGCTGCACCAGAAACTGCTTGGCGTCGATCTTGACCTGGAGCTTCACGCCCCACCCCCGGAGGCGCATTGCGCCACCACGACCTGCTCACCACGCCGGCCGGAGAAGACGTACAGCAGCGTCTCGATGTCGCCCAGCTTTGGGAAGCGGAGCACGACCGCCGGCGACCCCACGGCCGCGGGCTTGACCTTCACGCCGTCGGGGAACGCGTGCCCGAAGTGCGGCCGCTGGTTGATCAGGACGTCGCTGGTGCCAGGCACGAGCGCCACGTTGTACGTGATGAGCTCGCACGCCACGCCCCCCGTCGCGTCGGGCGCCGGCCCGGTGTACGCCGTGATCCGCGCCCACTTGGCGTACTCGGGCATGAACGTGGGGAGCAGGCCGACGATCCCGACGTCTTGCATGGCGAACGCCGCGCCGCTCGAGGCGCCCATGCGGCGGATGGCGCGCACGATCTCGTTGTGCGAGCCGGCGCTCAGCGACTGTCCCCGGCTGACCTCGTGGAGAGACATCACAGGTCCTCAAAGGGCCGATCCGGCCAGGGGAACGCGCTCTTCATCGCCCCGATGGGCTTGCCCTCGACGTCGTAGCTGAACCACTTCTCTTGGTTCTCGCCGTTCACGCTGATCCGGTGCACCACCTGGACCTTGTCGGGGCCCAGCGCCTGCATCTCAAAGCCCTTGTACTGAGCCCGACCGCTCGCATAGGTCCACCTCGTTGTGCCGAATCGAACGGGCGGCACACTGAAGTCGCCGTAGTTCCACGCGTGCTCGGCCGCGTACTGCTCGAGCGTGGGACGCTTGGCCAGGAAATCGGCCTCGGTGTAGATGCACGTGACCCGCAGCTCCACCACCCCCACCGACTTGTACATGCCCTCGCCGTCGTTGATCGCCGGGCCCGTCGTGTCGGGAACCCAGTCGGTTCCGTCCCATTTGAGCCCGCTCTTGATCAGCACCGTCGCCTCGCCGCTGGCCTCCTCTGTCCAGGCGTCCCCCACCTCGGGCTGGATCATGCCAGATCCCGCCGTGCGATAGAACACGGGCACGAACATGCTGCCCGAGCGGTTGGGGTCGTCGGCGTTGCCGACGATGATCGCCGGCGGGCCGATCTTGGCGACGATGAGGCCGGGAATCGACGGGCTCCAGGACGAGCCGTGGACCGGCAGGCCGGAGGCGAGCATCGCCTCCGTCGGGTCGTCGGTGTCAACCACGTACCAGCACTGCCCCTCCCACTCGCTGTTCGAGAGGCGCGTGAGCGACTCGCGCGTGGACTGGCCCATCGCCGTTCCGCTGATTCTCTTGGCCGTCGCCATGCCTCACCTCACCCGAGCGGATCGATCACCGCCAGCCCCGAACTCCCGTACCGCCAGACGTCTCCTTCGATCACGATCATCTCGCCGACGAATGTCTTGTCCCCGATCTGCCCCTCCCCGGTCGTGCTGCTGAACGCCTTGGTCTCGATGACGTGGTTGTCGGCCTCGACGCCCCAGTCGCGGAACGCCGCCGCGACATGCGCCTCCAGGCCCGCGGCGGCGTAGGAACCCTTCGTCGCGGTCTCCGTCTGTCCGACCCACCCGAAGAGCACGAGGCGCAGGGTTCCGATGTCGGCGTTGGCGTCGCCCTGCATCGCCCCGCGCATGGGCCGGTTGAGGCCGATGCTGTCGATGCGGAGGCACAGGACGGCGTTGCCCGGGATGGGCTCGCCCGGGTGCACGATCACGATCCCGTCCTGGCCCTCAATGGTCTCGAGCCGCTTGCACAGCTCGCGCACGACGACGGCCTTGTCGATGATCGCCATGGGCGTCTCCTATTGCGTCGTCATCGTGCCCGTGGTGGTGCAGTCCAGGTCGTACACCTGGTCTCCCAGCCGCGACTCTGGCGCCTTGTCCAGGCTCCAGGTCCGGCCCTTGAACGTGACCTTGTCGGTGGCCTGGGGCCGGAAGGCCTGGTCCCCGCTGTCGACGCACTCCTCCGCCAGGATGGAGAAGCGGGCCCGCCAGATCGGTGTGTCGGAGGGCGACGTCGGGTCGACGCGGAACCGGCTGACGATCGCCCGCAGCGTGGCCGTCGTCGTGGTGGGCGTCCTCTTGCCAGTCGCGGTGTTGAACGCGCCGCGCGCGGTGACCCGCGTGATGGTGATGGAGTTCCCGTTCGAGAAAGAGTCCATGCCTCCGCGGGCCAACTCAAGCTGAGAAACTTCCCACCCCACGCTACACCTCCCCGCCGGGGAACGGGCGCCCGGCCTCGAGCGACGTCTCGACGTCGAGCGTCGCGACGATCTGTGCCTTGTGCGCCGACGCGTAGGACGTCGGCGTGACGACCAGCTCGGCGACGCCGACCAGGTCCGACGCCGGGATCGACGCCGAGCGTGCCGACGTCGTCAGCTGCTTGGGGGTCGAGAAGGCCTCGGGCTCCCCGCCCGCGTGCGCTTTCTTGATGCCCAGGTCGACCCACGCCGCGGAGATGAGGACCGCCGTGACGGTCACGCCGGCGCCGCCCGAGAGTGGAATACGCACGGTGTCGTAGTCCGCCATCTCGCGGTAGTTGGTGTCGGCCCGTAGCATGGCGCTGAATGGACGGCGTTCGATCATTCCCGATCTCGTTCCTTCAACTCGATGAGCACGTACTCGGTGAGCAACGCCAGCTCGCCCGGCGGGAGTTCGTCAACCTCGGCCGGGCGCATGCCGAAGGTCGACGCCACCTTCAGGCGGACCCAGGCGTCGGTGTATCGGCCGGGGCCTGTTGTGAGTTTCCCCGGGCGGCCTCCGCGATCGACGCGCCGGTCAGCTGCTCGAGGGCCTTGTGCACGGCGTTGATCTCGTGGTCGAACATCCCGCTCTGAACCGCGACGGCGGTCCACGCGGCCTCGCAGTACGCGACCCACGCGGCGTGGTTGGTCGCGGATTGCGGGACCTGGAGCGGCCCGCTCGGGCCATCAAACGCAAGGTCCAGGGCGGCGCAGGCCTCGGCCACGCCCACCTTGGTCCGGCGGGTGGCCAGCTCGCGGCGGTAGACCGGGTCCTCATAGTCGGGCACGAACGGCGCGTCGGAGCCGCGGGTGCGGTCCGGGCCGACGGGCGCGACGGGAAGAGGCAGGGCCCGGGTGATGGCGTCCTGCTCCGCGATCGAGAGCTTGCGGACCATCCGGGACTTGCCGCGCAACGTGACGGGGGCGCTGGCGATCGAGACGCCGAGCTCCTTCAGGGTGAACATGGAAAACTCCTGGAGCGGATGGTTCGAGAATCCCCCCGCGCGGCGTCCGCATCACCACGCGGGGGGTCCAGGAGAACATCCGATCAGTACGTGGCGGGGTCGGACGCGCCGCGCACCTTCATCTTGATGCGGATGAGGTCGAACTGCTGGCCCGTGCTGAAATCGACGGGCTCGGAGAAGTGCAGGCCGGTCAGGGCGTACACCACGCCGGTGGTCGCCCCGGCGCGGTCGGGGATCTTGATGTTCCCCGTGTACTCCTTGATCGTGTTGTCCGTCGCGTGGCGGTCGTTCCACCAGGTCCGCACGTTGCTGGTCATGTCGCGGGTGGCGCGGGCGGTGAACTCCAGCTCGCCCAGCGTGTCGTCGCCCTCGAGCGGGGCCAGCTGCGCGCCGCGGTCGGTGTACTCGATCACCTCCTTGTACGGAGGCTTGTACTTGATCGAATCAAAAACGAGGTTCTTGAACTCGTACGTGGTCGCGCCATCGATGATCTCGATGAAGCCGCCCGATCCAAAGCGGTGCGGCGTCTGGTTGATGATCGTGCTGGGCATGGGTCAGCTCCTTGGCGAGGCGTCGGGGAAGTCGTCCGGTGCGTTCCGCGCCCGGACATCTGGGTCGTGGTCAGGCGGGGAGACGGGGATCGCGGCCGTAGACGGTCGCGGCGGTCCAGGTGATGGCGACCCCGCTCACGGGGTAGCGGATGGTGAAACCCTCGTGCAGCTCGGCGGCCGTGATGGTGAGGGGCTGGGTGAGTTCCGCCAGGTCCAGCTCGCCGCCGGACTTGCCGACCAGCGACGGGATCGTGCCGCCCAGGTACTTGACATAACCCCCCGGCAGGACCTCGAGGGCGACGGACGGCGGCTTGTCGTCGCGGCCGAAGATCACGCGCCCGCCGCCCTGGGCACGGACGGTGGCAAAGACGCGGTGGACCTCGATCGTCCCGTCCTTGGAAGCCTCGGCGAGCGTGCCGGACTCCGACGAGTATTCGGCGGTGCACTTGCCGCCCGCGACGCGCACGGTCTCGGCGTCGCACGTCTCGAGCAGGTCGAGCTGGCCCGACAGCTGGATGATCGTGGTGACGTCGCAGGCCGAGAGCACAAGTCGCCCGCCCTTGGTCGGACGCATCTCGACGTTGGCGATGACGGCCGCAGTTCCGCCCGAGATGTGGGCGAAGCGTCCGCCCCAGGCGGCGACCAGTTTGCCGGCGCCGGCCTTGTTGATCGTGACGTCCAGGTGATGGGTCTCGTCGCCCAGATCGCCCGTGAACGTCGGCTGCAGGTAGAGCCCGTCGAGGTCGACGGCCGGCATGGAGAGCCCGGCGGTGTAGGTCGCGCCCGTGCCCTTGACGTAGAGCACGTCGCCGTTGGCGGGCGCGGTGGAGAACGAAGCCGAGAAGTCGTTTCCGGTGTTGATCGTGGGCTTGGAAGCCATGGTTCATTCCTCCGGCGCTCCACGGTGGTGGGACGCGCGGTGCGTGCGGATCAGACGAAGCGTGCCTGGATCTCGGCGGTGGCCATCGTTCCGCCGGCGACAGTGGCGGCCTGCTCGACGCCCACGACGAACTCGTCGTATGCCTGGCAGTCGAACCAGTGCTCCTCGCGGACCAGGGCGTACTTCCAGGTCGCGCCGTCGTCGAAGTCGTTGGTGGGGTCAAGCGTGATCATCACCGAGGAGTCGCCCTGGGCGTTGATCAGTCGCTGCCAGGCGCCCGTGCCTCCCTGCAGCGACCGGCCCGCGGCCTTCACCTTGAGGTGCCGGGTGCACGAGGTGATGGCCCGCGGATACCGCAGCAGCAGCTGCATCGACGTGCCGAGGCCGAGCCGATCGATGCTGGCGCGGCTCGCGGCGGTGATCTGCGATTCCGGGTTGGTGATCGTGGCGGCGTCGACGACCGTGGTGTCGGTCAGGATCGTCGAGAACGCCGACCCGATCGAGCCCTGGCGCACCAGCGTGATGCCGGGCTTGTTGTCGAACGTGGCTGAGATCTTCTGAGCGCGTGGCATGGGTGCTCCTTACGCGGCGAAGCGCGGGCTGCCGGGCTTCCAGCGGTTGCGGTTGCGGACGGGGTTCTGCCTGGCGCGGCGTCCGTACTGGTACGCGCCGTAGCACTCCGAGCCGTCGTAGGCCCGGCCGTTGATTCCGATGCCGATGTTGGGCGTGACGCGCTTGGTGTTCGACCGCCCGACGTAGTTGAGCTCCAGGGGCGACATGCCCGAGGAGTCGAGGTAGGGCACGACCGTGGTGTAGAGGCCATTGGCGTCGACGTTGGCGGCAAAGAGCGTCTGGGTGTTGTAGCTCGATCCAGACGTGTAGCGGGTGCTCGCGACGTTGACGTAGTAGCAGTCCTTGAAGTCCAGGAGGGACGGCGTGACGGTGCTGTTGTTGTACGTCAGCTGGTTGAGCGGACCCGATCCGCCGGCCGCGATGCGATGGGCGAAGATCGTCTGCCGCGCCACGATCTTCGAGTTGTACGCCACGATGTGGTTGAAGAACCCGCGCACGAAGTTGGTGGTGAGCTGGCTCGTGTTGAGCACGCTGCAGCCGATGAGCCTGGTGTTGGCGTACTTGGAGCCGGTTGAGTTGCCGCGGACCTGCCACAGCATGGAGTGGTCGCCCGTGGCGATGCCGAGGTTGGCCCGGATGTCGCACCCGTGCCAGAGCAGCTCGGTGTTGTCCGTGACCGCCGCGTTGTCGCCCAGGACGCCGCCATTGGTGACGCGTGCCGCGTCGGTCGAGCCGGCCAGGGAGAAGTCGAGCACCGACCAGACCCATGCGGCCGAGTCCTTGAAGAGCGAGAGCACGCCGCTCGTCACGTTGCAGCGGATGAGCTTGGCCGAGTAGGTGAACCAGTCGTCGGGGTTGGTGGGGTACACCGTGTTGGCGATGCGATAGGCGCCCTGGCGGTTGGTCATCGACGAGTGCGTCGTGCCGGTGCTGATGAGGCAGTCGCGGCACGTGAACGCCGCGACGTTGTTCGTGCCGCCCGTGTGGCAGATGATCCCGCTGACCGTCGCGGAGGTGACGCCGCCCACGGCGACCGGATTGCCGTCGCGCCCGAGGTACGGGCGCAGGCGTCCGTAGCAGTTCTCAAAGCCGCTCTCGAGGTCGATGCCGCCCGTGTCGGCGTAGCACACAAAGAGCGAGTCGCCGTTGGCGGCGATGCCCCACGCGCCAGAGAAGTACTCCTTGTTGTTGCGGCAGGGCACGCCGTTGTACGACGTGAATCCCTGGGAGTGATAGCCGCAGTCGAAGTACTTGTTGCCGAAGCCGGTGGAGTTCTGGCAGGTGTCGGCCTTGACGCCGTAGCCGAAGCCGGCCGCCGATCCGCACCAGAGGGCGAAGGTCAGGTTGGCCCACACGATGCCCTGCGCGGCGGTCGATCCGACGGTGCCAAGCGCCAAACCGTTGCGCCCGCCCTGGGAGTACGCGACGGTGTACGTCGCCGGGTTCTCGCTGGTCGCGCCCGAACCCAGGCGGATCGTCAGGCGGCCCGTCGTGTTGTTGTAATGAAAGCTGTTGTCGCCCGCGCCGACGGTGTCGACCGTGGTGGCGTCGGTCGCATCAACGCCGGTGTAGATCTTGGCCAGGAACCCGTAGTGCTGACCGTAGCTGTCGATGAGCAGGTCCCAGTTGACGACCACGGCGGCAACGCCCTGGCCCGAGGCACCGAGGCCGGCGCCGATGTCCTTGTAGTACGACCTGGTCCCCGCGTTGGCGGTCCACCCGGTCACGACCGTGTCGCCGCGAATCCACGCCTCGGCCTGCCCGGTCCACTGCTGGATCGTGATGCGAGAGCCCTTGTCGCGGAGGTCGGTCGCCTCGCGGAACGTGCCCGCCAGGTTGACGATGCAGTCGGTGAGGTCTGCGACGGACGTCTTGAGCTTGTCCAGCGTCTTCCACGGCGCGCCGCTCGCGCCGGTTCCGGTGCCGTCGTTGCCGGTGTCGCCGTGAACGTAGTAGTTGGTCGCCATCGATCACTCCCGATTCACTGCCCGCCGTGCTTGGCAAGGAACGAAAACGCCGCCGCGCCGATCGAAGTGAGGATGGCGAGGATGAGCCCGCCCACCACGGTCTGGCGTGTGATGCGGATGTCCTCCGCCCGCTCGTTGGCCTGCTTCTCGACCGCCGCCATGCGCCCGATCAGGCCGACGGATTCGCCGTCGCCGCGAAGCATCACGTCGATCTTCTCCACGTTGGTCAGCACCTTGCGGATGTCCTCGCGCAGGTCGCCCATCGTGGAATCGTGCGGACAGCTCGCCGGCTCGCTCATCCGATCACCCCCCCGCCCTTGGCGATGTTCGCCAGGGCCAGCGCTGCGTCATGGGTTGCGTCGATTTCCTTCTGGTGGTCGGCGCGATCCTTCCAGCCGATCTCCTTGCCCTCGGCCAGGCCCTGCTCTTTGCCGCGGGCCAGGCCCTCGGTGTATCCGGCGTCCCAGCCCTTGTTCTCGCCCGCCGCCTGCCCGGTCTGATTTCCGATGCGACGTCCGAGCCAGTGCAAGAGACCGGCCGAGCCGCCGATACCAAGCATCCCGAGGATGTCGTTCCCGAACGGGATCGCGCCGGCGGCGGCCTTGACGGCCCCGCTGTTCATCACGTTCTGGATGAACCCGGCGTTGGCTTCGATGTTCGAGAGCGCGATCGTGCGCGCGTCCTCTCGCTGCTGCCACCTGGCCTGGATGTCGGCGATCGCGGCGTTGGTGTCGATGGTGAGCTTGGCGACCTGCGCATCGCTGGCGTTCTTGATGGCCGCGATCGAGGCGGCGATCTGTTCGCCCAGGTCGTCGATCTGGTCTTGCGCGTCGGCCTGAATCTGGGCGACGTGCTCGGCGTTGGCGTTGTTCTGTCTCGCCACCGCCCGCTCGGCGTCGCGGGCGATCCGCTTGGCCTGGGCCAGCGCGACCTCCTGCTGCCGGATCTGCTCGTCACGGTCGGCCATTGCCCTCTTGAGCGTCGCGTCGGCGTCGGCCTTGACCTTGTCGGCCTCGGCCTTGGCCCGGGCGGCGTCGCGGGCCCGCCACTGGTCGATCTGGTCGGCGGTCATGGACGTGTCGGGCCGCCCATCGCCGTCGGTGTCGATCGGCTCCTTGAGCTGGCACCCCGCCGTTGCGACGGCCAGGCCGATGAGCACGAACGCCGCCAGGGCGACGATCAGGACTCGCGGCCAATTGACCGAGGCGGCGGCCCGGAGAAGTTGCTGCGCTGGTGTGCGGATGTACATGGCGTTCTCCTTCGTGGAAAACCGCGCCCCGGCCTGTGAAACCGGGGTGCGGAACAAACCCGCGGGCGTGAAGCCCGTGGGCGTGGGGGTCAAATCAGGCCGCGACGGACGCGAAGCGGAAGCCGCAGTCGGTGGACATCAGCTTGAGCTGCCACCACCACTCGGCCTGCACCCAGTCCGCGTCGGCGTGGTCGTCCGGGTACTCGGTGGCCGCGATGCCGGCGCCGGTCTTGCCCGTCCACATGAACGTGCGTCCCATCTGCCAGGGCCGCGTGTCCGGACCGTTGTCGACGACGGCCACGAAGGCATCGCCCACGCCGAGCTGGGGCGAGAACGACGCGGTCGCCCCGTCGTTGGCCGTGTTGATCCGGCTTCCCTCGACGACCAGCTTCTTGAGGCCGAGGGCCGACTCGATCGCCTTCACCGGGAGCACGCCCTCGATCACGCCGCCGTAGGTGTACTTGACGCGGTTGATGATCTCCGGGTTGGAGCCCAGCCCGTCGAAGCACTTCTGGCTGATGGCCATCACCAGGTTGTTCCCCGGCTCGACGCCGCGGGCGCGGAAGGCCTCGCGCGCGGTGTTCATGTCGGTGATCGGCGTGCCCGACGCGCCGCTCCAGGTCGCGGCCACCGTCAGGCCGGTGTAGCCCGAGAGCGGGAAGTTCGTGTTGTTGATGATGGTGTTGATGAAGTCGCGCTCGATCACGCGGTTCAGGTTGGCACGCACATCCTCGATCGCCAGGTTGCGCAGGCTGAAGTAGTCGCCGAAGGTCGCGGCCTCGCCGCGGTCGATGGGCGATCGGAACATGTGCTGGACGCACGCGAAGGAGTCCTGCGTGATCTCGCCCATGGCGTGGTTCGCCGCCGCGCCGCGGATCTTCTTGGTCTCGTACACCATGTGCGCCCGGGCCTTGTCGTACTTGTAATACGGGCCCGCGATCTGGCGGGTCATGAGCGGCGGCATCAGGTGCTGCCACGCGAAGGCCTCTTCGTTGTACATCCGCTGGACCATGATCCCCGTCAGGTTGGGATCAGGGACCGTTACGCTCGTTCCGCGATAAGCCATTGTGACCTCCTCGCGGGAGGCCACGACGGGCGCTCCCGCGGGCCGTCACAGGTCGGCCCGTCGTTGAACTGGAAAGATGGGTGAAACTCACACGTCCGCGCGCTCCCCAGCGAGCGGACGCGTGAAGACATTCGTGATCAGGCCTCGTAGCCCTTCCAAAAAATCGAGATCTCGTCGCCGGCGGCGGCCGCCGCGTGCAGGGACTTTCCGATCGCGGCGCCGCTGGCGGCGTCGCTGATCTGCCCGGCCGCCGCGCCGTAGATGGCGGTGTTGACCGCGATCGCCTTGGACGCCGCGACCTTTATGATCCGGTCGTGGGCCCACATTTTGATGCCCACCAGGTCGCCAATGGCGGCCTGGTTCTGGGACACGCCGATCGACTCCTCGCCGGCGCCCGCGGGCCCGACCGTGCCGTCGCCGGTGAGCTTCGCGCGGCACTTGAGGTTGATCGCCGCGGAGGCCGTGAACGTCACGACCGGTCCGTCGTTCTCAATGTTCATCCGAATGCTCCTTGTCCTGCGGGCCATCGCGGCCCGCGTGAATGCCTCGATGCGTTGGGTGGGCGGGGACGATTCCCCGCCTCGGGGTCAGCTCAGCCGGCCCGCTGGAAACGCAGCATGCCGACCTTGCGCTGGTGGTCCTGCCACTCGGCGTTGATCTCCGCGTTGTTGCTGGCGAGCACGGCGTTGGCGGCGAAGGCCGCGTGGATGCTCTCGTGCAGACCCTCGTTGGTCTCGCGCTGGCAGCGAGCCATGAACGCCGTCTGGGGCTGGCCGGTGGGTCCGGACGCCGGGGTTTCGGGCGAGGCCGGGCGCGCCGAGCTCGGGATGGCGGTGTTGCCCATCGGGGTCTTGGGCGGCTGGCCCGACGCGGCCTTCATGGTGGCCAGCTCGGTGGTGGCCGCCTGCAGCTGGGCCTTGAGGTCGTTGGAGAAGCGGGCGTGCGCCTCGGGCATCGAGAGCTTAGCCTTCATGCACTCGATCACGAACTTGGGGTTCGAGCCAAACTCGGACTCGAGCTCCTCGATCGACGCGGCCTGGGCCTTGGGGACCAGCGACTTGGCCTGGGCAAACTCGTTGCCGATGGCGTCGGCAAGGGCGGGTGCGTGCTGGCGAACATCGTCGGGCCGCAGCCCGGCCAGCATCTGGATCGTTTCGGGGGTCATGGAATGAGCTCCTTTCACCTTGGACTTGGACTCCGGCGACGGCGACGGAACACCCGACGCCGGCGGCTCGACTCGAACCTGTGTTGACTGGCTGAGGCTCGCGACGAACTGGGCGAGCGCCTGGTCGGGATCGGCGATCTCGTCGACCAGGCCGATCTGCTTCCCGCGCACGGCGGAGAAGAGGCCGCCGCGAAGGTCGCGCACCGCCTGCGGCGTCATCTTCCGGCGCGCCGCGAACTCGTCGATGTACGGGCCGACCTGGTCCCGGACCATGTCGAGCACGTTGGCACGCATGTCGGGCGTCACGGCGTGCATCGACAGGCCGAAGGCCTTGAGGTCCTGGTCGGTGATCGCGATGGACTCCACGCCGTTCTGCTTGGACCAGCCCGACCAATCCTCGACGCACACCATCTCGCCGATCGATCCGAGGATCGCGTTCTGCGAGGCGACGACCTTGCGGCACGCCGCGCCGATGAACTGGGCGAGCGAGCACGACTCGTGCGCGACGATGCACAGGCTGGGCTTGGCGGCCGAGAATTCGGCGACGGCCTTGATGATCGCCTCGGAGCCCGGCGTCGAGCCGCCGGGGCAGGCCATGCGGATGGCCAGGCCCTTGACGCGCGGGTCGGCCTTGGGGCGGCGGCCGGGCCCAGCGAGCGGCTCGGTCGACATGCCGCCGAACACCCGCCCCCACTGGGGGGGCATGCCGATCATGATCGGGCCGACGACGTCGAGCAGGGCGGCAGACCCGACCATCGTGACGCCGCCGGCGCCGCAGCAGTACCTCTCGCTCTCCCCCGAATCCATCACCGGCAGGACGGACGGGACCTGGGTGGACGCCATGCGGGCGGCCAGGGCGTTGGCCGCCGGGTAGGTCATCATGAGCGTGAGCGTCGAGGCCAGGTACGGGCGCGACGCCGGGGCCGCGGGCTTCGTCGCGGTCGAGATGTTGGTGATTCCCGGCGTGGGATGGCTGGTCATGGCGTCCCCTTCAGGCGACGGAGCGCCCGCGCCAGGAACGCGCGGGACACCGGCTTTGACTTGGTGAGCGGGTCGCCCCCCTGATCGCGGAGCGGGCGCGGGGCCGAGGCGCCGGGGAGCTGCGGGTCTGGCAGGCCGGCCTCGCGCCGGGCCTTGAGCTCGCGGGCGAGGATGTTCGTGTTGTCCGTGAAGTCGATGCCCAGGCGGGCGCACTCGCGCTGGTAGTTCGAGAGGCCCGAGGCGATCCGCAGCACCGCCGACTCGACGGCGTCCTTCTCGTCGAACTGGGGCGGCGCGGCGAAGATCCACTCGAACTTCCGGCGGTCCTTGTGGTCGGGCAGGCGTCCGGCGGAAATCTCCAGGTCCATCCACCAGGAGAAGATGCGATTGAGGATCGAGCGATGGGCCGATTGCCACGTCGAGACCGTGCCGTGATAGGCGAACGCGGCCGCCGCCTTGCCTCCGTAGAACGTCGTCTGCGTCGTGTCGTAGAGCCAGGCCTCGATCGGGAGGCCGATGTCCGCGCCGATGCGGCTGATCAGCGTGGCGATGAAGGGCAGGTAGGTCTCGCCCGGGAACTGCACGGGGACCGTGCCGAAGTCCTCGTTGAGGCCAAGGTGCATCATCCCACCGGGACGCCAGAACGTGGTGTTCTGCGACTGGTCATCGTCGCGGGCCGCCTGGCCGTTCTCGCCGCGGATGTTGAGCATGTCCGCCTGCCTCTGGGCCGGGTCCGCGCTCTTGATGAACACCGGGGCGCACGCGCACATGCGGAGCGCGACCAGCACCGAGGCGTCGCACTCGTCGATCTGGTTCAGCTTGTCCAGCGAGCCCGAAAGGAGCGGCTCCCCCCGGACCTGGTCGGGCCGGATGTGGCGCGGGCTCCTGGCCAGGATGAAGTAACGGGGATCGATCTCGCGGGCCGACGCGTAGTCGATGCCGCCGAACTGGTTCCAGTTGCACACCTGGAAGGCGATCGGGCGCCCGAAGGAATCGAACTTGACGCCGTCGACGAGGTCGATCGAGCGACCGCCCGTCACGCGTTCGCTGGCGATGAGCTGGATGCGGCCCACGCCGCCGTCGTCGACCAGGTTGATTCCGATGTCGCCGTCAACGGCCATCGCCTCTTGCACGGCGTCGAGCAGGGCGCCCATCGGCGAGAGGCCCATGAAGTCAGCCTCGGACTCGCCATACTCCGCCCACCGCGCCTCGACCTGGGCGTTGTACGCCTCGTCCCCGCTCTTCATCTGGAGCTGCGTGCGTCCGGCCGCGATCAGGTCACGCAGCCGCGCCACGAGGGATCGGGCCAGCGGGTTGTTGCGGGCGGCGTCCTGCGATCGACGCCGGAGCGCGTCGTGCGTGCGCGGGCTGAGATGGCGGTGCACCGATCCGCCCGGAGCCGGCGGGTCCGGCCAGAGGCGGGAGGTCCCCGCGTTGTCGTAGCCGGACGACATGGTGAACAGGCGCGTCGCGTCCGACAGCACCTGGGTCGCCAGCTGGAAGCGGGCGCGGACCATCTCCGATCGGGCGATCTGCCGATCGAAGGACGCCCGCTGCACGAGGACGTCCTGGTAAGACGGACGGTCGACGTCCGGGCGGGCGGCGATCATGAGGTCCTCCGGGCGCTGCCAGGCTGCACGAAGGTCATGCCGCCGCCCTTGGCCCCGCGGGCCGCGAGCCGGTCCTCGTAACGCGCGACGGCCCGCTCGGTCGCGGCGACGCGCTGCTCGAGCGCGTAGTTGCTCTCCTGGAACCCGTCGGAGCTCTTCTCCTTGCCGATCCGCTGCTGCAGCTCGTCGATGAAGAGATAGCCCTGGGCGATCTTCTCCTCGAGCGTCGCCGCCGACCGCCAGTTGCTGTAGGTGTACGTGTCAGCCACCGTGGCGTCCCCAGTTCCGTGGTTCCGTGGCTCCGTGGTTCAGGACGCGGAAGGTTGGATCTGCGATTGGGCGGCCGCCTCAGCCGCGGCGTTGATCTGGTCGAGCCTGATCCGGAGGAGCCGGAGCTCTTCCTTCTCGGCCTGGGCCTTGGCCTGGACGGCCATCAAGAGCCCGCGCTTCTCGTTGACCAGGCGCTGGAGCTCGACCGTGCCTTCCGCGAGCGCGATGTTGGCGGCGGAGAGTTCGGCGGACGCGACCAGCACCGGCGCGTGCGGGTCGCCCAGCTGCTCGATGCGGGCCCTGATCAGGTCCGGGTCGTTGTGCCAGTCGATGGCCACAGGCAACACCGCGGTCACGGCCGGCTCGGGCGGCGCCGGAGGCGGCGCGAGGGGCGTCGCCGGCTCGGGCGGCGCAGGAGGCGGCGCGAGGGGCGTTGCCGGCTCGGGCGGGGCGGGGGCCGGGTTGGGAAGCGGGTCGGGGTCCGTGCCCGGGTCGGTCTGGCCCAGGTCGGGCTGGCCATGTTCAGTCT
>OEIV010000194.1_pt1 | contig 39041 bp, 20 predicted proteins | sample 1539231 | NCBI WGS metagenome assembly OEIV01 (sample SAMN03794762, study PRJEB22550) | activated sludge metagenome | feature: wastewater treatment plant; material: activated sludge; isolation source: Wastewater treatment plant of a petroleum refinery complex | place: Argentina: Buenos Aires ... | reverse complement strand
TTGGGCAAGCATTGCATTTGCGCCTGCAAAGAAAAGAATAAATAGAAAAGAACTGATTATCGAGTACTTCATAGCATTGCTCCTTTTTGATTTTTGAAATTGAAATTTTCACTTAACTTTATTTTATTTTTTCATTTTAATTGACCCTGAAACCGAAGTCACACTTCCATCATCCTTGTATAAAAAGGCGGAGGCTTTTCCATTTTCAAAGTCAGAGAGCATTGTTACTAGATTATTATCAGCATCAACAAACGAAGCTAACATTGTATTATCATCAATATGAATAGTGGACATTTTTTCGTTTGCATCAACGCCAGTTTTACTATTCTTCATATAGAGTGTGGAATCGGAAGTTATAACAAGATGAACATTAAAATTGCCATACTCGTAAATCATTTCTTCTCCGATAATATCATTTGTTTTAAGACCAAGTTTGTTTCTTTTCAGTTTGCCATCCTGGTGTGTGTCCAAATAAAGATTTTCATAGCTATCCCAATCAATATTTTCGGGAGGGAAAGATTTTTCGAAGTTTTTTATTCCAAGAATATATCCTTGTTCACTTTGTGACATTACCGGAATGCTTAAAAGTGTAATCCAGAAAAATGCAGATACAAATAATTTATCAAATTTCATTTTATTACCTCTTCATTTTATTATAGAAATTCAGCTTCTAATGTCCATTTAACCATTGCTCAAAACTTTTATTTTTACTACCGTTTGGATAACTCCAATCCGGTTTCAGCCTTAGTCCGCTATCACTTTTCCAAATAAAATCAATTGCATCTATAACTTCATTCTGGTTTGTTATGACGATTAAGAATATTACTTCAGTTTCAAAACTTATCTTTTTGATTTCACAATTTATTTGCTGTGCTAGAAGTGTACTTTGAATAATATCTGCTTGCCTTGAATCATAGGTTGCCCATACAACCCCATTCTTTCCGGAAAGAAATGTATTCTCGTCAATTGAAAGTGAGATGTCAATATTAGTTCCATAATCCAATTTCGGTTGATTCTTTTCTGTCAGACTATTCCAACTCAAAACTCTCATCGAATCCAACAAGATTTTGCCATTCTCATCATATATCCCTTTTACCTTTAAAATGCTCAACATTTATTTTTCAAATTATTTTTAATTATTTGTTAAAAGCTCTTAGCAAAAGTAGAAGAATGGATAAAAGTTATCTTGCACAATTGAAGCAAAAGTTAGGACTTTCCTTGCAGATGGGGCATTATTAAAGTTATTTAAAATGATTCTTGAATAAAATTTGTAAAGATTATTATCTTAAGAAGAAGAATGTTTTTGTAACGCACAGCAAATAGTATTGAGGAAAGGGGACAAGGGTAATAGAGCTAGTGTCTATTTGATTTTATACTCAGAAGGTGAAGTTCCGAATTGTTTTTTAAAAGCTCTTGAAAAATACGCCTGATCATTGAAGCCGACCCTATAGCAAATCTCAGCAACTGTTCCAGCATTTTGTTTTAATAAATCTGCTGCTCGCTGCAGACGAAATGACCTGATTAACTGTCCTGGCGGCTGATCAACAAGAGCATTTAATTTTCTGTTAAGCTGCGATACACTCATATTCATTTCGTCTGCAAGTTTTTCAACACCGAATTGTTCATCTTCAAAGTGTTTTTCTATAGTTCGAATCGTCTTTTCCAGAAAAATTTGCTCAACTGAAACAACGGAAACATCGGAAGGTTTTAAAATTGTTGATTTACTGAAACGCTTTCTTAGCTGCTTGCGCTGATAGATTAAATTCCTAACTCTAACTCTTAATTCTCTTGCACTAAATGGTTTAGTAAGATATGCATCAACACCTGTTTCCAGCCCTTCAATTTTATCATCAAGCCCTGCTTTCGCAGTTAACATTATAATTGGAATGTGACTTGTTTTTTCATCATTGCGAATTTCTTTACAGAATTGATAGCCATCTTTTTTAGGCATCATTACATCAGTTATGATTAAATCCGGGATTTCATTTTGGGCGATAGAAAATCCTTCTTCGCCATTTTTTGCTTCGAGAATTTTGTAATCATTTTCTAACTGTTCTCTTATATATGCACGTACATCAGCATTATCTTCAGCAATTAGCACGATTTCATTTTGATCATTAAAAGGAATCTGAGTGTCACTATTAGAAATGTTTAATTCATGATGTTCGTCATTTAGAACTAAATCTTTTTCATTATCGTCTGAATTATTTCCGTTAGAAGAATAATTGGTTGTTTTTTCCAATGATGGTTCTTCTTTGGTTTTTAAACCACCTAATGGCAAATGAATACTAAATTCTGTTCCTTTATTTACTTCACTTTTAACACTTATTTTACCATGATGCAGTTCAACTAATTCTTTTGTTAATGCCAGCCCAATACCGGTTCCTTCATGCTCTCGAGTGCTTGAACTATCTATCTGATAAAAACGATCGAAGATATGTGAAATACGATCAGCAGGAATTCCAATCCCGTTATCCTTAACGCATATTTCAACTTTAAATGGCTCAATAATTTTCAATGAAACTTTAATTTCTCCCTTTACAGAGGTGAACTTAAACGCATTCGAAACAAGATTATAAAAAACTTTTTCAATCTTATCAGGATCAAAAACTACAGGAATATTTTCTAATTCAGATTCAAATTTAAGTTTGATCTTTTGGTTATCTGCCAGTGACTCAAAAGAAAAGAAAAGACTTTTAAGGAATGATACTATATTATGCTGCTCAGCATTTAGTTCCATGCTTCCAGCTTCTAATTTCGATAAATCCAATAACTGATTGATCAGGGTAAGTAATCTTCTTGCATTTCTTGTTGCAACCTGAAGTTTCCCTTTTTCTTTTATCTCGAGGTTAGAGGCGAGTACACTTTCTATCTGACCAAGAATTAATGTAAGCGGTGTTCGAAACTCGTGAGATATATTAGCAAAAAAATGTGATTTTAATTGATCTAAATTTCGGAGAGTATCAATTTCAATCTTCTCAACTTCTAATTGGTTTTTTAATTTTAATCTATTTAACTCATAGCGTCTTATTATATATAAAATTGAAAGGAGCAATAGACCATATATAATGTAAGCCCACCATCTGCTCCACCAGGGTGGAGTAATGATCAACTTAAGAGCTATACCCTCATCATTCCATACTCCATCGTTGTTAGATCCCTTAACACGGAAAACATATTCGCCAAAAGGTAAATGTGTATAAGTAGCAGAGCGAACAGAACCGGAATAAATCCAATCTTCATTAAAATTCTCAAGCTTGTATGCGTAACGGTTTTTATTAGGTGCCGAATAGTCAAGTGACGTAAATTCAAATGTTATCACATCGTCAGCATAAGAAAGTACAAGTTCATCTGTTTCTGAAAATGTTCTTTTTAATACTGAATTTTCGTCCTTAATGGATATGTAATGATCTCCGAGTTTTAAATTTGTTAAAGCAATTTTAGGAATATTTGGATTGTCCTTTATTTCATTCGGATAGAAATAATTCAGTCCTTTAATTCCTCCAAAAAACATTTCACCATTTTCACTTAGATAATAGGCTCCAGTATTAAATTCATTGCTTTGCAAACCATCACTAACATCATAATTTCTAAAAGTATTTTCCTTAGGATTAAATTTCGATAATCCTTTATTTGTACTTAACCACAAATTTCCTTTTCCATCCGGCAATATTCCATAAACAACATTATTGGGCAGCCCTTCACTTTCCGTAAAGTGTTCAAATGTTTCCTTCTTAACATTAAATCTGTTTAAACCACCACCCGATGTACCAAGCCAGAGAATATTATCAGGATTAATCGGATCAGGGCATATTGTTTTGATATAATTATTACTAAGACTATTAAGTTGTTTGGGATTATTCTTATATGTAAAAAACGATTTATTTTGTTGATCAAAACGGAGTAACCCATTTTTTGTTCCAATCCAAAATATACCTTTGCTGTCCTGATGAATTACAGGCCTTTCTCGTTGGTTATAAGGCAGGGAAGTTTGATATCGATAGTAATTAAATATTCCTTTATCAATATCTATCAAATTGCAAAAGTAATTTTCTGTTGCAGCCCATATGTTTTTATTCTGATCTTCAAATACAGCATAAACCTCTTTCTGAGGTAAACCATTTTTATCCGAAGAATTGAATTTGTACTGTCTAATGTTTTCATTTGATGGATCATAACTATAGAGGCCTTCTGAAGTTGCTGACCATATTTTCCCATCATACGATTTTATAATTGACCACGGACCTGTGTTCCCATAGTCATTAGGTCTATTTGAATCAGTTTCATAACTTTTTAATTCACCTGTTCTGCGATTCCATTTAAACAACACATCCGTACTTATCCAAACAATATCTCTACTTTCTTGTAAAACGGATCGCACACTAAATCCTGTTATCCGCGATGAAGTATCATTATTTCTTACTAAGGTTGAAAATCTATTTCCCTTTGGATCATATATATTAATCCCAATTCCCGCTGTTCCTATCCATAGAATTCCGGTATTATCCAGATATAAACTTGAGATGCTGTTATAACTAATTGAGTTTTGATTTAGAGGATCATTTTTAAAATAATCATAAGTGTTAGACCTTGCATCAAATCTCATTAATTCACCAGGAGTAGCAAGCCATAATTTTTTTGAATGATCTTCAACGATTTGCATTATGCTTCCCCATCCATATCTAAAAACATCATAATGATGCGGAAATAATTTATAGCTTTGAGTTAGTCTATCGAATTTTACTAATCCGCTAAGAGTACCCAGCCATAAATTACCGTTACTGCATTCAAATATTGAATAAACAGTTTTATCAAAGTAGCTGAGAGGTGCTTTGGGATTTCTGGTTAAGATTTCATAATTAGTAAAACTTTCGTTTTTAGCATTGAATTTGTCCAATCCATTTAGAGTGCTAACCCAAAGGACACCTTTAGAATCAAAGAATAAAGTGGATATGATATTACTGCTTAAGCTACCCTGTTTATCAACGTCAGAATAATACTGTTTGTAATTTAACTTAAAGGAATCTTTGTTCTTAAAGGAGAGTTTAAAGATTCCTTCGCCTCTCGTCCCGATCCAGATATTTCCGTTAGTATCTTCAACAATCGATTTTACTTCATCTGTATTAAAAACCTCTGCGTTATTCGATCGATAACGAATATGATGAAAAATTTCAGTCTCTCTTTCAAAACAATTTAATCCTCCGCTTAATGTTCCTACCCAAATATATCCCCGACTGTCTTCAAACAGTGCTGTTATAAAATTATCTGAAATAGTTGTTGAATCAAACGGATCGTTTTGATAAACCTCGAATGAATAACCATCGTATCTGTTTAAACCATCTTTGGTTCCAAACCACATAAACCCTTTTTGATCCTGTAGAATGCATGAAATAAAATTTTGAGATAGTCCATCATCGCTGGTAAGGTGTCTGAACTTTAAATTATTATTTTGCGAAAAAGACGTGAATGTAAGAAGGATGAATAAGAAAAATGATAATAAAGTATCTTTATAAATATCAGATCCTATTATTTCAGAAACATAAATATTTTTTTTTAATAACATCTATCTTTAACGATGTAAATTCTACTTGCTGAGTTTAATATTGACAGAACCAGAATAAAATGTTTAATTAAATCAAATATCTAAGTAAGATGATTATTAAAAACTGATCTATTATCTTTGATCAAAATTTATCTATCGTAAAATACATTAATAAATCAATTATCAAAAAATTATTAAGATTATCGTTATTAGAATCTTTTGGGTTATAGCTACTCATCAAATAATAGTCGTGTGCGATAGACAATCTTAATTTCGAATTAGTTTTCCAATAACAAAACTATTTGTTTTTCTTTCTGTTGTTGAATTTTGTTAGTCCCAATATTCACAGTATGAATGTTTTGTGATGAGCAAATAAACTTCTTAAATCATTCAAAACTAATAGAAAAACAAATCTTAACGCATTTTTTTAATTGCAACAAAAGTCCAATTGAACGCCAGAATTGTCCTAACACAGGTTGAGTTGCAAATACTATTTTTGCGCCAATAAAACTATTTCCAGATTTTTCCAGGAGAATAAACTATGAAACTATTCCACACAATTGCCTTCTTTACATTTTTGATGATATTTTTTATTCATTTTGATGGACTTTCACAATCCATCCAATCAGATATTAAATATCTCTCAAAAGGAGCCGACATTATTGTTGCCGGGAAAGTAGTAGATCAAAAATCTCAATGGAATTCTGAAAAATCCAGAATCTACACTCAGGTAACCCTTCAAGTGGAAGAGTTCTTAAAAGGTTCTACTAATCAAGATAAGGTAATAATTACTCATCTTGGTGGGGAAGTCGGATCAGTCGGCGAAACATATAGTCATATTCCAACATTTAAAGATGATGAGGATGTTTTGGTCTTCTTAAAAAAATCTGAAATAGATCAGAGCCTGAGAGTCTTTGAGGGTGATGGCGGTAAAGTGACATTGTATCAGGATAAAATCAGTGGTGAAAAAATTACTTCAAAAAATATTAAAGTAAGTGAGATGAAGAAGGAAATTAAAAACAATGTTGAGAGACAGTAAGGACTGATTCTGTAAACTATTTAATTCCAACGGTTTTTAATAAAAATTTATTGAGGAAAATATGAAAATTTATAAAAGATACTTTTTGTTAAATATTTCCATTATAGTAATACTACTTAGCAATATAATTTTTGCACAAGGATCAAACAATAATGCATTTTTATTTAACGGAACAACCAGTCAGGTTTATATTACTGACGGAGCTTATCCGCAAGGAGCTGCAAACACCGATGCGAATCAAAACGGATTTAAGTTTTTTAATAATGGTTCAACAAACAATAAGATTACAGTTCAAGCCTGGGTTTATCTTCTCGGTGATAATCCTGGTGTTAAAATGCCAATCGTTTATCGTGCAGTAGATGGTGGAACTACTTTTTCCCTATACGTAAAAGATAATAAAGGATATTTCTCTGTTGGAAACAGCCCTGTTTTAAACACAGAAGAATTTCCGGCTTTTACCTGGATTCAACTAACTGGATCATATGATGGAAATACAATAAAAATATACAATGGTGGGTTACTATCGCAAAGCATTCCATACACATTGGCAAATGGATACACAGGTGGTCAAGGATTGTTTATAGGCAAATCTTCTGAAGGTGCCTTCAAAGGATTAATAGATGAAGTAAGAATTTTTAATATAGCTCTTGGTGATAATAATATTAATGGTTCAGGTGGAAACGGAAATCCTGCAGAACCATTTCCATCTTCGCTCAGTCAATATTCAACCGGTCAGTGGTCTTTTACATCAATTAATAACGGATTGTTAAACGATCTTTCTACGTACAAAAATCATTTACGGGTAACTGATATAACCGAAATTTATCCCAGCAAGAATTTACCGTTTATTATAGTTAACTCAACTGGTGATGAGCCTGATTCACTTGCTGGTAATGGTAATGCAAAAACATATTTGGGTACTGTTACATTAAGATCAGCGATACAAGAAACTAACGCACTTGCAGGAAAACAAACAGTCTATTTTTACATCCCCGGAAGTTCGCCTTTTACAATTTCACCACAAACACCATTGCCTTCAATAACTGATCCTGTTTCACTTGAAGCAACATCCCAGAGAGGGTATTCAGGAACACCACTTATTAAAATCGATGGATCTGTTTCTGGTGTCGCTAGTGGTTTAACAATTTCGGGTGGTGGAAGTTTGGTCCAGGGATTTTCAATAAAGAATTTTTCCGGTTCAGGGATTGTTCTAGAGACTAATGGAAATAATTCAATCCGAAAAAATATTATTTCAAATAATGGATTAGCAGGAGTTTCAGTAAAATCTGGATTAAATAATTCAATAAGTAATAATTCTATTTATGCAAATTCTGGTCCCGGAATTGATTTATGGACATCTGCTGGAATAAGCGGGATAACAGAAAATGATCTTTTAGATTTGGATGAAGGAGGCAACAAACTTCAAAATTATCCGGTGCTTACAGATTTTTATTCCGGTAGTGGTGGAACAAGTATAGCTGGCTATCTTGAAAGCCTACCTAACCAAACATTCAAATTACAATTTTTTTCTAACTCACCTTCAGGTTTATTGGATCCTAGAGTTGGTGAAAATTTTCTTGGCGAAAAAACTTTTACAACTGATGCAAATGGAAGAATAGATTTTCAGGCAAATTTTACAAATGCCGAAGTTGATATTGAAAATGGACATTCAGTTAGTGTGACAGCAACTGACGTAAATGGAAATACTTCTGAATTTTCACCATCAATTATTACACTATTGGATGACGGCCACAAATACTTATTAAATAAAACTCTTGGTGGAATTCCATTACACTGGAAAAATGGTAAAGCAAAATATTCTATAGCCCCTTCTGTGGCAGCTAAAGATTTTACTTTCACTGAAGAGATTCAGAGTGCTTTTGCTACCTATAGTCTTTTAGAACAACTAGATTATGAAAGAAGAGATCTTCCTGCAGATTCAATAAATGAAACCTGGGGTGGTGAACCAGATGGTGTAAATAATATTGTATGGATGTCTCCTGAGCAATGGGCAGAAATTGAATTGCCAGAAAATGTTCTTGCATCAACAAGAGTAAGATACAATGTACTAACTGGTGAAAACATTGATATTGATATTGCATTTAATGGAGTTCCGCATTCAGTTACTCAGAATACAGATTTTTTCTGGTCATCAACAGGAAGCGGTTCAGACGGAATGCTAGATGTTCAGAATGTTGCTGCACACGAAATCGGACATTTTACAGGATTAAAAGATTTATATAATCCTGGCGATCCTGCTTATGCACTAGGAATTGGAATGGGAGCTCATAACGAAGATCAAACACTTTATGGCAGAATAAACATCAATGAAATAAAGAAAAGAACTTTATATGATGATGTAAACACACCAAGAGTTAATGGTGATATAGCAGGAATAGAAGCAATCTATAATGCAGTTGACAATTCACTAGCTGATATAGTTTTGGTTTTTGACGGCTCTGCAAACTTTATATCAGAAAATGTTTATGATGGTTTTAGCCCATCAAAAAACAGTGCTTTGGAATTGGTAAATAAGCTCAGAGATGGAGATAGAGTTGCAATTGTAAATTCAGGCTCAATAGATTATTCCCTGAATGGTTTCTCGAGAGAAGGTGCACTTTCGTTTCTTATGGCAATGCAACCTGGTGGAGATGGCAATCTAGCCCAAAGGCTTAGTCAGGCACAAACCGAACTCGATATGAACGGCATAACTGAGAGACAAAAAATAATAGTATTATTCAGTGCTGGAGAAGAATTTTCTTCTCCCTCTATTCTTGATGCCGGTTATAATCTTCCGACTTATCCAGTTAATGCATTTGGTTTCAAATCAAGTTCATTTGGTCAAAACTTGATGGGCTGGGTAGCAAATGAAACTGATGGCGAATATTATGAAATAAATCAATCTACAGAAATTCCGCTGGTAGTGAATGTTATCTGGTACCGATTACTCGGTATGCAAGTAACGTATTTATCAGATCCAATCAGTAGTACTGATATTGGTAGTACGGGAGAAAATGGTCTTTACTGGCAGAATGGATTGTACTGGCAGAATGGATTGTACTGGCAAAATGGTCTTTACTGGCAAAATGGTTTGTATTGGCAGAACGGATTGTACTGGCAAAACGGACTATACTGGCAAGGTGGTGCATTAGAATTAGGTCTTTACTGGCAAGGAAGTGAATATGGACTAAAATTAGTTGCCCCAGGTAATGATAAAAATGATGTAACCAAATTAATTACTGAGTCTAATTACAATGATCCAAACTTTTTTGTTTATCCTGGAACTCCAGTGACATTGTTCGATATCAACTTAGTTGATGGAACTGATGTTGGATCACCTCATAAGTTCTTTAGAGTTAATAACCCTATTGTTGGCGGATGGTCAGGATATGTAAATGAAATAGTTGCGCCGGACTCTATTGAACCGGTACATATTTACATGGCACAGGAATCCGACCGAGTTCTTGAAGTTGATTCTGATAAAGAACGGTACCTCGTTGGCGAACAAGTAGTCCTTTATGCAAGATTATATGAAGGTGGAGAAGGATCAGGATTTTCAGGACATGTTATCAATCAAGGAAATCCTATTGATAGTGCTCTAGTAGTTGCCAGAATAACAATTCCAGATGAACCAGACACAAATAACTATCCTGTAATTGCTTTTGAAGATCTAGGTGAAGGTTTGTACAAACTTGAATATACTCCAACGTTAATTGGAAGTTATAATATGCTGATCATTGCTACAGATGTTGTAGATCCGAACAATGCAATTGTTAACCAGGAATTTTTCATAAGAGCTCAACATTCAATTTATATTGATGATAATTTAAAGCCTGTTGCAAACTCAGGTTATAAAATGATTCAGCAAGCTTTAATTGAAATTCAAAAACTCTTACAATCACCAATTAAAGAGAATTTGAGCAGTAAAGAGAAAGGAAAAGTTAATAGTGCTGTAAGGTCTATTCAAAATGCACTAAGCAGCCGTAACTTCCTTAAAGTTAATGGGGTATATGATTACAATAGATTATCGAATTATGGTTTACATTTTTATTCTGATCTGACAGTTGCTGTAAATTACCTGAATGAATTATTAACGAATCCTTCAGCTACAGAAACTGTTTATAATGCTTTTGAACTTTTATACGAAGGCTCAAAGATATTTGCTGAATATGCGATAGAGGATGCTGAAGATAATTGTGTTGTTTCTAATTGTGATCAAGTTCTAAGTAACGCAACAACAGAAATGGGAAAAGCCTTACGTGAATTTGATAAAGCAAACTATCAAAATGTATTTAATCACTTAACTAATGCTTGGAAGTTTGCACAAACAGCGCTTGGAATTACACTAAAAAAAGATATAGGTGAGTTAATTAATTCCATAACCTTACCTACTGAGTTTGGATTGGATCAAAATTATCCAAATCCATTTAATCCGAGTACAAGGATTGATTATCAAATACCAGAGAAAAATTATGTATCGTTAAAAATATATGACATACTCGGCAATCTGGTAACAACATTAGTTGATGAGGAAATGGAAGCCGGATATCATAGTATAAATTGGAATGCTGGCGGATTAGCTAGTGGTGTTTACCTGTACAGATTTAGCAGTGGTTCTTATACATCAACAAAAAAACTGATATTGATGAAATAATTATTTATAGCCCTTGGTTTAATTAAAAATCAAGGGCTTGTTCTTTTTTGTGATCATTATTAATGTTGCTATCAATTTACTTTAATTTTTATATATAATATTTCAAACCTTCAGGGCGAAATCATGAGCAGGGTGATTCAATTTATTATCTTTTCATTCCTTTTATTCTCCTCGGAAATTTTCTCTCAGGAAAATATTAGATTTAATCATTTAAATGTTGATGATGGTTTATCACAAAGTTCTGTTACATGTATTTTTCAGGATAACAAAGGATTCATGTGGTTCGGAACTCAAGATGGACTCAATCGATATGATGGTTATAAATTTAAAATATTCAAAAATATTCCCAACGATTCTACTAGCCTAACTGATAATTTCATCTTTTCAATAATTGAAGATAAATCAGGTGTTCTTTACATCGAAACTCAAAGTGGAAATTTTCACAAGTATAATCCTGTGTCGGAATCTTTTAAAGTATTTTCTAAAGATCAAATTGATTTTAATAGTGCAAGAGTAAGTACAGTAGGTGCTGCACTTCAAGAACAATCTGGTATACAATGGAAAGGTGGCGCGAGCAGAGGAACCGGACTGGAAAGAGTCGATATTAATACTGGGAAAGTAATTCGTTATAAACACAATCCAACGGATCCTTCAAGTTTAATAAATGATAAAGTCTATTCTATTTATAGAGACAAAAAAGGAAATCTTTGGGTCGGTACATTTGATGGTCTGGATAAGCTTGATGAGAAAACAGGAAAGTTTTCTCACTATCGTAATGATCCTCAAAATTCAAATAGTTTGCCTGATAATTGGGTCTGGCCTATTTACGAAGATTCACACGGAAATTTATGGATCGGAACAGTAAGAGGTGGAGTTTCTAAGTTTAATCCTGCAACAAATACATTCGTAAATTTTAATAATGATCCGGATGATCCAACTAGTATAAATGATAATTTTATTTTTTCAATCTATGAAGATAGAAGCGGTATAATTTGGGTTGGAACTAATACTGGCGGAATAAATTATTTCCATCCCTCATCACAAGTATTTGAACGATTTAATAATTATCCAAATAATAAAAATAGTCTAAGTGACAATGCCGTGCTTGCAATGCATGCAGACAAAGAAGGTAATTATTGGATTGGAACAAGAAGTGGTGGGTTAGACAAGTTAAATTATGATAAAAAATCGTTTACAAATTATTCAAACAATCCCTCCAATTTTAATAGCCTGATAAATAATTCAGTGTTAGCAATAACCGAGGATAGATCTGGAATTTTATGGCTTGGTACGTTCAGCAGCGGAATGAATTCTTTTGATCCGAAATCTGGGATATTTAAAAGATTCGTTAATAACCCTTCTGATCCCAATTCTCTTTCTGATAATCGTGTATATTCGATACTTGAAGATCGTGATGGAATAATTTGGATTGGCACTTATGGAGGCGGTCTAAATAGATTAGATAAAAGCACAGGAAAGTTTACTGTTTATAAACATGATGAAAAGAACATTTCATCAATAAGTTCAAACAGCGTTTGGACAATGTCTGAGGATAATGAAGGCAAACTTTGGTTAGGAACATTTGGCGGTGGTGTAAATATTTTTGATAAAGGGACTCAAACTTTTACCAACTTTAAAAATGATCCTAAAGATCCTTCAAGTTTGGGTGATGATAATATCATAAGAGTTTTTAAAGACAGTAAAAACAACATGTGGTTTGGTACAACAAAAGGATTGTGCCGCTTTTACCGTGATTCAAAAAAGTTTAAAACTTATCGTGAAAAAGATGGCTTAGCAAATGATTTTGTTTATGGAATACTCGAGGATAATAATGGGAATCTTTGGCTAAGTACAAATAATGGTCTTTCAAAATTTGACCCACTAAAAGAAACCTTTAAAAATTATTATTATGAAGATGGGCTGCAGGGCAATGAGTTTAATCAGAACGCTTATGCAAAAGATTTTAAAACTGGGCGACTTCTTTTTGGCGGACCAAATGGGCTTAATATTTTTAATCCAGATGATCTAAAAGAAAATAATTTTTTGCCACCAATCGTTTTTACAAATTATCTGCGATATAATACTGATGATGAAGAAGGTAAACCAATTATTGAAAAAGGTATTTCAGAAAGAGACAGCATAGTACTAACCTATAAAGACAATATCGTAACAATAGACTTTGCAGCATTGAGCTTCCATAACAATTTCGAAAATCAATATCGATATATGCTCGAGGGATTTAACGAAAATTGGATTCAGCTTGGAAGCAATCACACAATAACATTTACAAATCTTTCTCCAGGTGATTATAAACTAAGAGTTATTGGATCAAATAACGACGGGATTTGGAATGAGGAGGGAACAACTCTTTTTATTCAAGTGCAGCCGCCCTGGTGGAGAACAAATCTTGCATATTTAATTTATGGAATTTTGTTAATTGGATTATTATACAGTATTAGAAAGTTTGAAATTGACAGACGAGAACAAAAATCACGAGTAAGAGAATCTGAACTTCGGGTCAAAGCAACGGAAGCAGAGAAGCGCGTTTTAGAAGTTGAGAATGAAAGAAAAACAAAAGAGCTTGAAGAGGCGAGACAATTGCAGCTTTCCATGCTTCCTAAAGAATTACCACAGCTACCAAATGTGGAGATAGCTGCATTTATGCGTACCGCAACTGAAGTTGGTGGAGATTATTATGATTTTATCGTTGAAGAAAATGGAATTCTGAATGTCGCTTTCGGTGATGCAACAGGACATGGTTTGCAAGCCGGAACTATGGTTACATTAATGAAAGGTTTTTTTACCGCAGATTCATCAAAGCTTGGACTGAAAGAATTTATGTCGCATTGCAGTCGTGTTATTAAGGACATTAAACTTGGCAGAATCTTAATGTCATTTAGCTATCTAAAAATAGAAAACAATAAACTTCAGCTTTCAAGTGCGGGAATGCCGCCTATTTATTATTACCACAAAGAAACAAATCAAGTTGAAGAAATAATTATCCAGGGAATGCCGTTAGGAGCAATGAGAAATGCATCATATAAGATTTTGGAAAAAGAATTAAAAAGCGGCGATACAATTTTACTGCTTACCGATGGATTGCCGGAACAAATGAATTCTAATGAAGAAATGTTTGATTACTCTCGTGTAAAAAGTCATTTTAGTGAAATTATAGAAAACACACCAGATATTATAATAGAAAAATTTGTAGAAACCGGCGATGCTTGGATGAATGGCCGGGTTCAGGATGATGATATTACATTTGTCGTGATAAGGATTAAATAAATTTTGATAAACTTAATAACACAGGTTAAACAATGTTAAAAATTATATATATATTCCAAAAGTTCTAATCCGTTTTAATAAATAATTGCAAAAACATTAAGAAAGAATTTTAATGAAGGAAAACGTAATACTAGAAATCAAACTACCCAACATACCGGATGTTGAACTTGTTGCTATTGAAAGTTTGCAGATTATGGGCAGACATTTCGGAATTTCTGATGATAAAATTGGCGAGGCAAAAATAATTGTAACCGAAGCAATAATAAATGCTCTTGAACATTCTGGGGATGACAAACCATATGTCAATGTTGAGTTTGATATGGGTAAGGAAAAGTTAATCATACTAGTAACTGATTACGGTCCGGGTTTCGCGCCAGAGAAAGTTGAAGATCCACAAATTGCAGATAAAATTCATAGCACGCATAAACGTGGATGGGGGCTTAAACTAATGAAATCAATGTCTGATGATCTGATTATTGAATCAGGTCCTAATGGAACTAGAATTACAATAATTAAAAAATTAATCTAATCGGAGAAATTTAATGAGCACAGATTTTAATTTAATTTCAGAATTACACGATAAAACTTTAGTAATTAAAACAGAAGGATATATCAATAGCGGTGGCGGCGAGAAAATTGTTAAAGAGTTTGAAAAACATGCTGATGTAAACAAACTTATACTTAATCTTGAAAATTCCAAGGTTGTTAACTCTATCGGTATCTCTCATCTCATTGAAGTAATTGAAAAATTAAATCAAACGGATGGTAAACTTGTTTTTACAAACCTAGATCCTACAATAGAAAAAACTTTTTCTATAATGGGATTATTTCAATTTGCAGAAAAAGCTGATACAGTTGAGTCAGCTTTAAATGGTTAGATAAATTAACATTACTTTTATGCTGAGCAAACTAAGTAAGTCTTCGTTCTTATTAATTATAAACTAAATACATATTGGAAAATAATAGTCTAGTAGAAAAACTTGCATTGCAGGTGGAATCGTTTCAGGAAGGATTTGAAATTCTTTCAAAGTCCTTCAGCCTAGTAGAAATGGTAAAGAACTTTCTTCATCTAATAAGGGGAAACTTTATTACCACAGAAATATATGCTTTTCATAAGCTTAAAAATGATTCAAATTGGAATATTATTTCTTTAAAGAAAATTTCTGATCCCTCATATTTATCCTTTCTTCATGATTCCACAAATCCCTCAATAAAATATTTTGAGGATGATAGCATTGAAGTGTCAATTACGCTTCCACTTTCAGATCAAACTTTCTTAGGAATATTGATCGGTCCTAAATTGGATAAATCAAAGTTTACCGATCTTGATAAAATTACTCTCCAGATACTTCTGCAAGTTTTTGATAGTGCTTACAAATCTTTTTTAAATCAGAAGAAAGAAAAAACTCTGATATTTGAATTAAACGAAAAAGTATTGCATCTAAATAATTTGATTGATACGGGAATTGAAATATCAAAATTTGATAAAAAAAGAATTTTATATGACATTGCTCTGGAACGTGCAATATCACTTACAAATGCTTCTGCAGCAATGATTGAAATAACAAAAATATCTCAGGACAATATTAAAAAGCATATTACATTTCCTGCTGGAATTGACCCTGATAAAATTCTAAATAGTAAATTTATAATTCAATCATCATTTGAACATCAGGATCGTAAATACAATTTTATACTTTCTGAAAAAGAAACACGACACAATACTACTGCTTTTAATGAGTTGGATCAGTTACTACTTGATTCTATAACAAGACAAGTATCAGCTTCATTAGAGAATGAATATTTACATAAACAATCTTTGGAAAAAGAAAAAATGGAGCAGGAATTAAATGTTGCTGCTTCAATACAACAGAGAATTCTTCCAACCGAACTTCCCAAAATAGAAAGTTATGATCTTTCTGGAATTAATATTCCTTCCAAAGAAGTTGGCGGCGATTATTATAATTGCGTTGATTTAGGAAACGGGAAATATGCTTTAATTATTGCCGATGTTGCAGGTAAAGGAATTGGGGCTGCTTTGCTGGTTAGTACTTTGGATGCTGCACTTTATTCATATCTTGAATTCGACATTCCTTTGACTGAAATAACTTTTAGATTGAATAAACTAATTTATAAATCTTCACCTTCCGATAAGTACATAACATTTTTTATTGCAGTTCTGGATTCAAATTCTGGTGAGCTAGACATAGTTAATGCTGGGCATAATCCAATATTTCTTTTAAGGAAAAACGGGGCACTAGAGAAAATAGATGCTGGCGGAGTTGGACTTGGTATGTTTGATTTCGAGATTCCTTTTGAAGGACAGAAATCTGTTTTGAGTACCGGCGATAAACTATTCTTATACACAGATGGCATACCTGAAGCAATGAATGAAAACGAAGAAGAATATTCTGATGAAAAAATGATAAAGTTTTTATTAGATCATTCTGAGAAATCCTCTGATGAGTTTATAAAATCAATTGTAGATGATGTGAAAGTATATACTGGTACAACTCCACAAAGCGATGATATAACAGCAATGATTCTTAAAAGAAATTAGATATACAATAATCAATTCACCCTCCTATTACTATCTAACTGGATGATTATTTAAATAATATCACCAGTTATTCAATTTAGTTATTTAAGAAAAGTCTAAATGCAGATTTAACGTTTGTTGTAATAAAAGTCAGATAAGATGGTTACACAAAAATAATTAATACATTTGTTAACACGGAGATTCATGAAAATGATCGATTCAAAAATATTTATCCTATCGTTTTTAGTTTTTTTTTCATCAGCGATATTTTCCCAGCAAAAACTAAAAACTGAAGCCAATGCGGATATTGTTGAATACACAAACAGAGAAGGTTTGCCCACCACAAATATTACCAATGAAATTCAAACTAAAGATGGTTTTATTTGGATTTCAAGCATTGAAGGAACTTATAGATTTAATGGATACGAATTTGAAGAAGTTGGAACTGATATTGGATTACCAACAATGCAGAATATGTATTACGATTCCACTAAAAATGTAATCTACTTCGCTTCGCCAGCTAAATTTATAACGTTCGATGGGAAAGGATTTAAAGTATATTCTGAAAAAGAAGGTTATAAAATAAATGGATTAGAAGGACAGTTTATAACTTTTGTTAAAGCTGACAGCAAAGGCAGGATTTGGATTGGGTCAACAACACCGTTTATTGATAAAAAAAATAACGGCGGTCTTACAAAATTTGAAAACGGAAAATTTACAGTTTATGATTCTAAAAACTTTCCCCTTGATAATGCAACGAACTTCATTGAAACTCCTTATGGTGATCTCATATTTAGTTCAGCCGGTCGTAATACTCAAACGCGCGAAGGTTCGTACGTTGCTTTACTTAAAAACGGTGTGTTCAAAAGAATTGATGAATCAGTTGGCATAAATTTGCAGAACGCAGCTCTTTATCCCATTGGAAATGTAACTGCAATCGATAAAGACGGTAATACCTGGCTGCCTTGTGCTGGTGTAGTACGTGCTTTAGAGGGATCTGATTTATATTCCGGAGTTTTGATGTATGATGGTAATAAATTTTATCAATTCACAGAATTCAAGAATCAACTTAAAAGTGATCAATTTCCAATTCAAGTTTACTATAGTTCAAAAATGAATAAGTTGTTCATGACAACTTTCACCAGAGATGGTGAACTTTTTAATGGTAACAATAATAGTGTTTTTGAATTTGAAAATGGTAAATGGAAGGTTTCAAATATTTTAAAGGAAATTAATGCAATCAGAGATCTGAAGACAGATAGAGTTATCAATGACTTTAAATACTCGAGTCTATTTTTTCTGAAATCAAATAAATATTTTCCGGAGCGGCTCGTATTTCAAGTTACATCTCAAAATCAAAGTTCAGCCCTAACTCAAAGTTCAAAATATCCTAATCAGCTATTTTCATTTATTGATAATAAATGGAAAAAATTTGATTCATTTGAATCAGCACCCGGAATAGTATTGAGCGATGGTGTTGCAATGAAAACTACAAAAGGCATCGGAATTTATTATCCAAATTATTCCAGAATGCTTACTTCTAAAGATGGCTTACTGGTTGCACAATCCGGAATTGTAACACCTTATACTGATTATAGTGGTTTAGTTTGGCTTTCATATTCTTACTCCGATTTGCCGGCCTACGCTTTAACTGCCAATGTGGGTATTAATGTTTGGGATGGGAAAAAATTAAGAACAATTACAGAAAAAGACGGGCTTGCAAGTAATATAACTTATGAGACTTTTCAGGATACTAAAAAAAGAGTTTGGATACCAACTTCCAAAGGTATGACAATGATTCGTGAGATCTCGAACAGTGATGGTGAGCAAATTTTAAAGTTAAAAAATATTTCTGATAGCGATAATAAACCTTACAATACTTCAAATGTTCTTGAAACAAGGAATGGCGATATTTATGTATGGAATAATTATGTGCGTCCTGTTCAAGAAAACCTTATTGCCGCAGATTATTATTTCGGGAAATTGGTTGGAGAAAATTTTGTTAAAATTAAATCACCATTTAATGATGATGATAATATTAAAAAATATCAGCTCTTTGATCTTAAGGAAGATAATGAAGGAAGACTATGGTTCCTCGGTTTATTCTCTGATAATATAAAGGATATTACGTCTGTTCAGTCTAAAATAATGTTGTATGATGGTAAATCTTGGACAAAGCCGCCAAAAGGTTGGAATGTGCCTTCCGAACAATTGCATTATGTAGGAAACTTAAAAAATGGGATGTACTTCTTAACGGTTGGAGGATTTTATGTTTTTGATGGTCAAAAATTTGTGAATCTTAGTGATAGTGTAAATGCAACTGCTGATTTCAGAATATTAAAAGGTGCCAGTGTTGCTGGTACTAAAACTGAGCTCCAAGCTGGTGAAAATTTATATATAAGACTTAGAGGCAGGGGACTTGTAATATTTGATGGAACTAATTTAAATTTTTATACAAAAAAGAATGGCCTTCCATCCAGTAACCTTTCAAACCCGTTTACTGATCAAATAAGAGATGCTATTTATTTTTCATCTCCTTCGGGTGCAATAAAAATAAATGGAAATAAATTTCAAACATTCTATCACGATGAGAGCATCGCAAGCGGCGGTCCATATGTTTCAGCAATGGATGGATTCGGTAATATGGTAGAGTTTTATAATGGTGTTGGTCTTTACATTAATAAAAGCGAGGAGAAAAGTTATCCTTTATTAATTTCATCTGTATCTATCAGTGGGCAATCTAATTATTATCATTTTCCAAAAGAATTACCTTCTTCTCAAAATTCTTTTATTTTTAATTATACTGCGTTGAATTTCAAAGATCCGAAACAAACTACTTATGAACATTTTCTTGAAGGCTTCGACAAGGGCTGGTCAAAAGCAAGTAATCTACCTTTTGCAGAGTATCAAAATCTTCCTTTCGGCAAATACACATTTAAAGTACGCGGTGTTACATCAAATGGAGTAAAAACAAATGAAGCATCTTATTCGTTTAAAATCAATCCACCTATCTGGCGGACCTGGTGGGCATACTTATGCTATATAATTACTTTTGGATTGGCTTTAGTTGGAATAAGAAAGTTTGAGTTAGAAAGAAGGAAAGAAAACGAAAACAAAAAATTCCTTCAGCTTGAGAATGACAGAAAAACAAAAGAACTCGATGAAGCAAGACAACTTCAGCTTTCTATGCTTCCTAAACAGCTTCCATCCCTTCCTCACCTGGATATTGCAGTATTTATGAAAACGGCAACAGAAGTTGGCGGTGATTACTATGATTTTCACGTTCATATGGATGGGACATTAACCGTAATACTTGGTGATGCAACAGGGCATGGCATGATGTCCGGTATGATGGTTTCAATTATGAAATCTCTTTTTATGTCGGACAGAACCAACAAAGAACTTAAACCATTTTTTGAAAATGCAAATGAAGCAATCAAAGATATGCAACTCGGCAGATTAATGATGGCACTAACTTGTGTGCAGATCAGTAATAATAAAATTATAACTACAAATGCAGGTATGCCACCGTTATTTATATACAGAAATAATTCACAGACAATTGAAGAAGTTGTAATAAATAATATGCCATTAGGCTCTATGAAAGGTATTATTTATGATATTAAAGAAATCAAAATAGAAAGGGGAGATACACTACTATTAATGAGTGATGGTTTTGCAGAACTAAAAAATCAAAATCAGGAGATGTACGGATACAAAAGAGCAAGAAATAGTTTTGAAGAATCTGCAAAGAGCGAACCTGAAGAGATTATTACAATCTTAAGAGCAGAAGCCAGAAAATGGACTAATGATAAAGAGCCAGATGATGATGTAACGTTTGTAGTAATAAAAGTTAAATAAATTGGAAAAAAAATTATGAAAAAGATCAACATCATAAGAACCACTTTTAATTATCCAGTTTTGTTGCTGATAATTATAATAATTTCTTCAATTGCTATCGCTCAGAAAAAGCAGGTTAAATTTAATCGTCTCACATCCAGCAATGGTTTATCACAAAATAGAGTTAGTTCTATCGTGCAAGATCACGATGGATTTATCTGGATTGGTACTGAAGATGGTTTGAACAAATACGACGGATACAATTTTGAAATATTTAAAAGGAATCCCGGAGATAGTCTTTCGCTGAACGATAATCAGGCACTTGCAATGCACGTTGCTAAAGATGGAACTCTCTGGATTGGCGGCTCGCTAACCGGATTAAGCAAATATAATTCCGCAACAAAAACTTTCACCAGATACAATAACGATCATTCCAATCCAAACTCATTGGCAGAGGATATAATTATTTCTTTTAGTGAGGACACTAAAGGTAATCTTTGGATTGTTACACAAAATAAAGGTTTTGATTATATGAATGTGAGGGAGGGAAAATTCATCCACATGGCAAATATGCTTCCACCTGATTATCAAATTCCTGAAAATCTTATCTTTTTTGTACATCAGGACAAACAAAATAATTTATGGGTAGGTGCAGCAGGAAAGATTCATTATTTCAAAATAAGTTATAGTGAAATCGGTGTTCCGAAATTGCAGCCAATAAAAATTGAGAATCAAATTCTTAGCACAGCCGCTACTTCTATTGAAGAAGATAATAATGGTAATATTTGGATTGGCACCACCGGTGAAGGTTTATTAACATTTGATTATAAAGATAAGCTATTAAGAAAATTTCAAATACCTTTCAATAATTCTCTGCTTAATTCATTAGTTATCATTGCATTAGAGATGGATGAAATAGGTAATCTTTGGTTGGGTGGAATTCCTATTGAAGATAATCCTGATTCAGAAAGGGGAACATCACCGGGTTTATTAAGGCTGAATATTCAATCAAGAGAGGTTGAGCAGTTTTTGGCTGATCCTAAAGATGAAAAAAGCCTTAGTAGCAATCGTATCTTGTCCTTATTTATTGATAAAACAGGTGTGCTCTGGGTTGGAACTTTTCTTTCAGGACTTAATGTATATGATAAATCTGTAATTAAATTTTCTTTAATTAAAACCGGGCAGGAAGAATCCAACAAAATTAAAGGGCCCATTAGAGGATTTTATATTGATGAGAACAAAATTTTGTGGATAGCTTCACAAGGAGATGGCTTAATTTCTTACGATAGAAGTAAAGAAAAATTTGAAATATTTAATCACAGTGAAAATAATCCTTCATCTATAAGTAGTGATATTGTTCAAAATATTTATGACGATGGTAAATATATGTGGATTGGAACATTGGAAGGATTAAATCGATTTGATAAAAAAAATAAAACATTCAAAAGGTTTTACATCGACCCTTCTAATCCAAAATTAAATGTTAACGGAATTAATTATAACATTGTCGAAATAGATAAGATGCCCGGTTATTTATGGTTTGGTACAAATGGAAGCGGTTTAGTTCGATTTGACAAAGAGAAAGAAACATTCAAAAAGTATACTTATGATCCGGAAGATGCAACCAGTCTGAACAGCCGGGCTAATTTTGTAAGAACAGTATGGTATTCAAAAACTCGGCCGGATGAGTTATGGACTGGCACCACAAATGGAATAAATATACTTAACCTAAAGACTGAGACATTTCGATATTATAATTATGATTCAAAAGATTCTAGTAGTTTAAGTCATCCGAACGTTATGAATTTTTATGAAGATAAAAACGGATATGTTTGGGTTTCAACTTATGGAGGCGGATTAAATCGATTCGATCCCAAAACAGAAAAATTCTTACGCCTAACACAAGAGAACAGTGGTCTGCCAAACAACGGAGTTTATGGAAGCTTGCCGGATGAAAATAGCAATCTTTGGATATCAACCAACAACGGAATTACGAAATTTAATCCAGGTACATTTAAATTTAGAAATTATTCTGTGGATGATGGATTACAGAGCGAAGAGTTTAACGGTGGTTCATACTATAAAGCACCGGATGGAGAAATGTTTTTCGGTGGTATTAAAGGTTTCAATTCTTTCTATCCGAAGGATGTAACAGACAATAAATTTATTCCTAACGTAGTTATAACTGATCTAAAAATCTTTAATGAATCGATTGAAGTCGGAGGGGACTCCCCGCTAAAAGTACAAATCTCAAAAACTGAAGAAATAGTTTTACCCTATTGGCAAAATGATATTTCATTCGAATATGTCGCACTTCATTATTCAAATCCATCAAAAAATAAATATGCTTTTAAGCTTGAGAATTATGAAGAGGAATGGCGCTATGTTGGCGATGTTAGAATAGCAACATATACTAATCTTGATCCTGGCGAGTATGTTTTTAGAGTAAAGGGATCAAACAATGATGGTTTATGGAATGAAGAAGGTAAATCCATCCGGCTTATAATTAAACCTCCGTGGTGGAAAACTAATTGGGCTTATGCTACTTACTTCTTATTGTTTTTAGTCGTTGGGTTTTCGTTCGATAGATATCAAAGAGTAAGAATAAAAAGCATTGAGCAAAGAAGAGCACAGTTATCATTACTCCGTGCTGAAAACCAACGCAAGACACAAGAATTGGAAGAAGCACGTCAACTTCAGCTTTCCATGCTACCAAAAGTACTTCCGCAATTACCGCATCTTGATATTGCTGTTTATATGAAAACTGCAACTGAGGTTGGCGGTGATTACTATGATTTTCACGTTGGTCTGGATGGAACTTTAACTGTTGTAATTGGAGATGCAACGGGACACGGAATGAGAGCCGGCACAATGGTAACAACTACAAAAAGTTTATTTAGTTCACACGCATCAAATCCTGATATACTTTTTACATTTCAGGAAATTACTCGTTGCATAAAAACTATGAATATGCATATGCTTTCTATGTGTCTTTCAATATTGAAATTTCAGGGAAATAAGATGCAAATTTCTGCTGCAGGAATGCCTCCTGCTTTATTGTATAGAAGCAAAATAAAAATAGTTGAAGAGATTGTACTAAAAGGTATGCCGTTAGGAGCTGTACAGGATTTCCCTTATGAATTAAGAGAAACAGAAGTTAATGCGGGTGATACAATATTGCTTATGAGTGATGGACTGCCGGAATTATTCAATAAAGAAAAAGAAATGTTTGGTTACGAAAAAGTAATGGAGATATATAAAATCACTGCAGATAAAAACCCAGAAGAAATAATCGAAGAACTTAAGAATGCAGGAAATCGTTGGACAAACAATGAAGCTCCTGATGATGATATTACGTTTGTAGTGATAAAAGTAAAGTAGAGTCAAATGAAAATAACTAAAGATATAGAGATGGAAGTTATGGGGGTGCATAATTTGTTTTGGGAATCTTATGCACGCAGAGATATTGAACTCAGGTTCTCACTTTGTTCCGAAGACATTACTTTTATTGGAAGCGGTTTGCATGAAAGAGCTTTAAATAAGACAGAGTACAAGAACATAAATAAAGAAGGAGTAAAGCAATTTCCTGATCCTTTTCAGATTGAATTTTTATGGACCAATATTACGATGTTAAGTGAAAATATTGCTTGTGTTGAATCCGAAGTTGTTTGGAGTCAATTGATAAATAATGAAATGTTTAAGGAGTTGCTAAGGAATACAACCCTATTAAAAAGAGATAATAGTAAATGGTTAGTCACGCATGTTCATGGTTCTGTGCCGGATTACAGACTGAAGAAGGGTGATTATATGACAAACGAGCAGACAATCATACGAAACAGAGAATTAGAACGACAGGTGTTCGAAAGAACTCAAGATTTAAATAAGACTTTAGAAGAACTTGAACAAAAAAATCGTGAACTGGAAATTGAAGGCGCGTTAGAAAAGGTTCGAACAATTGCAATGGGAATGAGGAAACCAGATGATATGCTAGATGTGTGCAAGACAATTTCACTTCAGCTTCAATCTTTGGGTGTTAAGGAAATTCGTAATGTTCAGAGCGCAATCTTTTATGAACACCGCAGCACTTATATGAATTATGAATATTATGCAAAACACGATAAAACCTTTATTACAGAAACAGTATTTACCAATCATGAAGTTCACAATGAGTTTGCAACAAAAATGATGAAGGGCAAGGGCGAAACTTTTATTACTCACATTAAAGGCAGCGAAGTAAAAGACTGGATTGCTTATCAAAAAACGACTAATGTTTTTATTGATAAATATCTTGAAACTGCTTCTTCCCTCAACTATTATTGGTTCTCTCTTGGTCCGGTTGCACTTGGAATTTCAACATACGTCCCTTTAACCGACGATGAAATTAATCTATTTAAGCGATTCCTTAAAGTGTTCGAACTTGCATATCAAAGGTATCTGGATATTGAAATTGCCGAAGCACAGGCAAGAGACGCTCAGATTGAAGCTTCACTGGAAAGAGTGCGAGCTGTTGCAATGGGTATGAATAAATCAGATGATTTATTGAGTATCTGTGAAGTATCATTTAAAGAGTTTAAGAAACTTGGCTTTGATAATATCAGAAATGCTCTTATACACATTCAATACGATAATCAAAAATATTTTATGGATTATGACTTCTCTGATTTAACAGGCGGTGCAGTAACAAAAATCGAGTACGGTTCTCATCCTGTAGTACAAGATTATGTGAAACAAATTCGAAGTGCTGAAGATGCTTTTTACCAGGGGGTAATAGAAGAAGACCAGCTTGAAGAATGGAAAGATTTCAGAAGAAACTCCGGACAGATTAATGATCCCCGATTAGATAAAGCAACTGCGCTCTACTATTATTTCTTCTCAATTGGTATCGGTGATATTGGCATCTCGACTTTAAAATCAATCGATGACTCCCAAATTAAAATTCTTAAAAGATTCAGAAATGTTTTTGCTTTATCATACCAGAGATATATAGATATTTCAAATGCTGAAGCACAATCAAGAGAAGCACAGATTGAACTGGCTCTCGAAAGAGTTCGTGCCAGAACGATGGCCATGCAGCGAAGCGAGGAATTATCCGATACTGCTGCAGTTCTTTTCCAGGAGATAAAAAAAATAAGTAAAGAAGAACTAATACAACTTACCATCGGTAATTATAATGAAGCCGCGGGATTGATGGAATTTAGAGTTACAAGCTGGGCAGGTGGCGGAGAATATGAAAGACGTGCTTTTAACTTAAGCATAGAAGAACCTACCTTACTTAAACCGGCATTTAAAGCATGGAAGCAGAAAAAAAAATCTATTGTGTTCGACCTTACCGGTGAAAAGCTTAAAGGATGGCTAAAATATCGTAATACAAATAGTGGCGTTAAAGTGCAAAGTGCGGATACCAATGGTAGGCGTGTTATAACCATTGCCTTCTTCTCGAAAGGACATATTTCTCTATCGTCACCTTTACCACTTTCAGCAGAAACAATTCAACTGCTTGAAAGATTTGCTATTGTCTTCGATGGAACCTATACCCGTTTTCTTGATTTACAAAGGGCAGAAGCACAGAATAAAATAATTCAAGCTGATAACGACCGGAAAACAAGAGAACTCGAAGATGCAAGACAGCTTCAACTATCAATGTTACCAAAAAAACTCCCTCAACTACCACATATTGATATTGCAGTGTATATGAAAACGGCAACTGAAGTTGGTGGTGATTACTATGATTTTAGCGTTGATGTTAATGGAACACTAACTGTTGTAGTTGGTGATGCAACAGGACATGGTATGATGTCCGGAATGATGGTTTCAATTATGAAATCATTTTTTATTTCTAACAGAAACAGTATTGATCTTAAACAATTTTTTGAAAACACAAACAATTCACTCAAAGAGATGCAGCTTGGCCGATTGATGATGCCTCTGATTGGAGTTCAAATTAATTCAGATAGATTAATTGCCACAAATGCAGGAATGCCGTCGCTGCTTTACTTCCGTAATAAATCTCAAAAGGCGGGTGAGTTTGTAAGCAATAATCTGCCACTCGGTGGAATGAAAGGAACACAATATGTACTTAAAGAGATAAGATATGAAATAGGCGATACACTTTTACTGATGAGCGACGGGTTTGCAGAATTAAAAAATTCACAAAATGAACAGTATGGCTATAAAAGAGTAAAAGAGCAGTTTAGATCAATAGCACACAAATCTGTAAATGAGATTATTGAAGAATTAAGAAACACAGCATCTCATTGGTTAAATGGAGCAGAACTAGAAGATGATATAACGTTTGTTGTAATTAAAATTAGATAATATTTTTTATTGATTTCAGTTTTATTGCACAAAATATTTTTGTAATTACAGTATGTAATTAATACAAACTTGAAAGGAAATAGTATGGAAATAAATATTATTGATCGTGAAGACGGCACTGTTATTAAATTCAATAAAAATAAACTTCTAGGAACCGAGGCAGTTGAGTTTCAGGATTCCGTTCTAAATAGTTTAGACAAAGGTGTAAATTCTATTGTTATAGATCTTTCAAATGTGGATTATGTAACAAGCTGGGCAATAGGAATGCTTGTGCATGCATTTACAACCTCGACCAATCGATCTGCCCAATTCACTTTAGTTGGTGTTACTCAGAAAGTAAAAGAAATATTATCTAAAGTAAAACTTGATAAAATATTCTCTATACGTGAGTGAATATAAATTAAAAATCGAAACCGCTAAATAATTTCTTATATTACAAATGCATATGATTTTGTAAAAGACGTTTGCAACTTCTAAGAAAATGAAACACTAATACTTGGAATCAATCCCATCTTAATATTTATGCTTCTTAATTTAAATTCACCAATTTTAATAGATTCTGAATAATCACTGGCTTTAAATAGACTTTTCAAAATCATCGCAGTGATTTTACTATCCTGTACTTTACTCAAAATATCATTTCTCTCAGTAACTGGAATTGCGTTCAAACATTTGAATGTAATACTTATATCGGGAGGCAAAGCAATACTAGCATTTATACTACTTAACTCGTAACCAGCTTCACTGAACAGTTCAGTATAGTTGCCAAGTGTTTCAAGATTGGATTTTAATTTTTCTGATGTTATGTTCTTATATTCATCGATGATTTCTTTTTTCTCATCATCAAAGAGAGAGTTTGATAGATCAGAAACTTTATCCTTTAATGCTTCGGCTGAAGACTTTGCTTTTTCAAAAATGTTCTCACTCATTAGACTATCCTTAAAATTAATTTTGCTGATAAAAAAAAGCGCAGAAACATTTTTTTCTGCGCTCAAAAATAGCAATATATGGAAATTTTACTTTGATTTACCGGCAATAAAGTTATAAACAAAACCAGCCAAAACAGCACCTATTATTGGGGCAACCCAAAATAACCATAATTGCGACACTGCCCATCCACCAACAAATAATGCTGGACCAGTGCTTCTTGCAGGATTAACCGATGTGTTGGTTACCGGAATACTTATTAAGTGAATTAATGTTAATCCTAAACCGATAGCAATTGGCGCAAATCCTTTTGGAGCTCTTTCATCTGTTGAACCCAAGATGATCATTAAAAACATAAATGTCATTACAACTTCTGTAACAAATCCTGATGTTAATGAAAATCCACCAGGTGAATGATCGCTATAACCATTTGATGCAAAACCTGCACTTACATCAAATCCAACCTGCCCACTTGCAATTAAGTATAGAACACCTGCGCCAGCGATACCGCCAAGAACCTGAGAAACAATGTAAGGAAGTATTTCAGTAGCCTTAAATCTACCACCAGCCCATAAACCAATTGTAACGGCTGGATTAAGATGACAACCTGAAATATGCCCGATGGCAAATGCCATTGTGAGAACAGTTAAACCGAAGGCAAGTGCTACACCAACAAAACCAATACCAAGTTCTGGAAAAGCTGCTGCAAGCACTGCACTACCGCAACCGCCAAGAACAAGCCAAAACGTCCCGATAAATTCAGCTGCTAATTTTTTTGAATCCATTTGTCCTCCTTTGAAAGAATAGTTGAAGAATGAAAGATTTATTAAATTATCATAGGATTATTCTTAACTCCGCGGGAATTATTTCGAATCAATTTTGGTTTTAAAATTGGAGTAAGAATTAACGAAACATATTTAACAAAATTATTGCAAAAGGGAAAACAATATTTTATCATTTTTACGCAATCTCTTATTATGACTGTGCATGATTCTATTTAAATATGTAGAATTCTAATATTTAATTTATCTTTCATTTCAATATATTAATTTCTAATCATGATATGCCTAGTGAAATAAAAACGAAAAAAACTCTTTTACGTAGGATAATAAAGAATCCAATTTCCTGGTTGGCTTTCATTGCATTGCTTTATACATTTTTAGGATTTGTGATAGTTCCCTACATAGCAAAGATTCAGACGGTTAATTTTATTAAGGAGAAATATAAGCGAGACGCAAAAATTGAGGCGGTTTCTTTCAATCCTTATACATTTGCTTTTTCGGTAAAAGGATTTTCTCTTTATGATAGGGACAAGTCTGTTTTTGTTTACTGGAAAGATTTGTTTATTGATCTGAATGTACTTCCACTATTCAGCAGTAAAATTGAATTGGATAATATTTCTATTTCAAATCCTAAAGTTTTTATAAAAAAGCTCAATGATAATGAATTTAACTTTTCAGATTTGATGGGGCAGCAGCAAAATCAAAAAACTAAAAAAGCTAACTCTAATGATTTAGAAAAAGAACTTGAAGTAAAATATTCAAGTATTGGATTTGAAATTATTAATACTGTCCAATCCAAAAATCAAAATCAAAAAAATGAAAATTGGGATTTTATAATAAACAAATTTGATGTAAAGAATCTTTCACTGACATTCGAAGATAGAGCACTCGATTCACAAAAGGTAAAAATTAGTATTGATGGAGCAAATCTTACGATAAATAAGCTTCGTCCAATGTCCCGTGATGCTTCAACATTCAGCCTTAATTTTAAAATGCGTGATGGTGGAAAAGCGTCTGCAAATGGCAAATTCACGCTTGAGCCAATTTCTGCAGATGTTAAACTTAATGTTGATAAATTAAATTTCAAGCAAACTGGTCCTTATCTTGCAGAGTTTGCCTACTTAAGACTCGATAACGGAAAACTTAATGTAGATGGATTTTTAAAATTTAGAATGGGGAAAGAAAATGAGATGCCCGATGTTTCATTTAACGGGACTGCAGGCGTTGATGACCTGGTTTTATATGATACTAAAGTTCAGGAAAGATTTTTAGAATGGAGTTCACTAACTACAACAGGAATTAAGGCCCAAACAAATCCAATAGTTGTTGCAATAGGAGAAATTAATTTTTACAAACTTTATTCCCGTATTGCGATAGCTGAAGATCAAACTATCAATGTGCAGAAGGTTTTTAAATTCGCTGCTGCTGATTCAACAACTAAAAAGGATACATTAAAGACAAAATTTGCGTTTAATGACGGCCTAGTTAATCCCAGCAATACAGAAATCACATTTACAAGAACTGCAAACATTCTCGTCTCTCAAATAAATTCTTTAAACAAAACGGATACCACTTTAGCAAATTTTAATTTTGATATAGGAAGAATAAGTATAGATAGCAGTGCAATGTTCTTTTCTGATTTTAGTTTGCCATTAAAGTTTGCAGCTAAAATTCATGATTTAAATGGAGAAATTATCGGGATATCTTACGGAAATCCTCTTGGTGCTGCTATTGATCTTGAAGGAACTGTTGATGAATACGGGCTTGCCCGCATTAATGGCAACATGGATCCTTTTGATCCAATGAGTTATTCTGATGTTAAAATGAACTTTAACAATATAGAGCTTACAAATCTTTCGCCTTATTCAGCAAAGTTTATGGGCTATATGATTGAGAGTGGAAAACTTTCACTTGATATTGAATACCTTGTTGAAAAAGGATTGCTTAAATCATATAGTAAAATATTCTTAAATAGAATTGAATTAGGCGAAGAGGTAGAAGGGCAGGAAGGATTTGGAATTCCTGTAAAACTTGCACTTTCATTGTTAAAAGATGGGGATGGTAATATCGATTTAGACTTGGAAGTTGAAGGTGATTTGAATGATCCTGAAGTAAATACAGGTACCTTAGTCTGGTGGGCAGTAAAACGAGTATTGGTTTCGCTTGTAACTGCACCCTTTAAGTTACTTGGCAATTTATTAGGATTAAACGGTGATGATCTTGAATTTGTTGATTTTGATCCTGGTGAATCTAAACTTCTGCCAAATCAAATTGAGAGATTAACAAATCTAAATAAAGCTCTTAATGAAAGACCCGGGATTACTCTTGAAATTTATGGTGCAGTAGATACAGTTATTGATGCCGGGGCAATTCGTACTAGAAAATTGCGAAATGCTTTTACACAAAGAATGACTACTGCTGTAAAAGATTCCATTATGGATCCAATGAAAGTTGAAGTCAGTATTAGCAGAAACATTTTAGAAAATATGTATAAAGAAGCGTTCGGAAATGGTTCTGTCGATAGTTTACAAAGAAAATTTTATTCAAAAGCAATTCAGGATGATCCAAAAGCTCCGCAAGATTTTGATTTAAGAAACTACTTAAAGGAAATGATCAAACAGCTTTCGGATAAACAGCTGGTAACTCAAGATGAACTTATGAATCTTGCTACACAAAGAGTTGAAGTAATTAAGAACCATATGCTTACTGTTCAGCTTACCAAACCAGAACGATTAATCATTAAGGAAACTGAAATTTATGAGCAAGAAGATCGCAACTGGGTAAAATGCAGATTGGGAATCGGATCACTTTGACAATTTATTTCTTAATTATATCTAAATAAAAAAGCCCCAAAACTTAAGTTTCAAGGCTTTTGTGTGTTAAAATTTGATATAATCTTCAGTATCGCTTTATAAATTTAAATTGTTTTCTTTAATAAAACCCCGGCACCGAAGCACCGGGGACTAGCCTTGACGGAAGGCTTGGGGAATAACCTTAACCGTCAATTGCTCGCTTAATTAATTAAATCGCCCCATTTTCCTAACTAACTATTTCAATTACATTATCGATTTTATATCATTTTTGTTTAGGGTTAAAATTACATTTTTAAATATTTCTTCCTGATTTCATAAAAAAAATCAATTTTAAGAAATTCTTCTTATAATGGTTTGATTATAAAAAAATCGAAATTCAAAATCAGCAGTATAGAAATGGAGATGGAATTTGTGAAAAGTGATTAGCAGTTATTTCTGCTAATCACTTATGTCTAGATTAAACTATTCTTTCCAGAGGTACCTGGAAAAGACGAATTTTATCATCTTCTTTTTCAACGATTGTATTAAGTTCATTTATCTTTACGATAAGTTTTTCAAGTAATTCTTCATCGTTAAAAGCTATCATACGAACATTATTATATCCGGGGAAAGGACGATTGCCTAAATGCGCATCTGTTTTATGTCCTTTACCTTTTACTTCCTCCCATTCAGTGTAATAATCTATTCCAAGTTCATCTAAAGATTTAGAAACACGATCGTCAAGGATTTCACGATAAGCCAAAAATGTAAGTTTCATTTTTTATCCAATTTTATTTTTTACGTCCGGAAAATATTTTTTTAAAGAAACCTGAAAAACTAAATGTACCAAGATCATCAAGTATTGAGTAAACGACAGGGACAATAAATAAGGTTAGTAATGTAGATGTTATCAATCCTCCGATTACTGCCTGACCCATCGGTGCACGGAATTCAGCACCTTCACCGAGTGCAAGTGCAACAGGAACCATTCCAAAAATCATCGCAAAAGTCGTCATCAATATTGGACGCAATCTTGTTGGTCCAGCTTTCACTAATGCATCAAAGCGCGACATTCCACGTTCACGCATAACGTTTGTATAATCTACAAGTAGAATTCCATTTTTAGTTACCAATCCCATTAACATAATAATACCGATCATAGACATAACAGAAAGTGAGCTTCCAAAAATTAATAACGCAAGTACCGCTCCGATTATAGACATTGGTAAAGCAAGCATAATTGAAAATGGATGTATAAAACTATCAAACTGTGCTGCCAGAACAATATATACAAACACGATTGCAAGAAGTAAAGTAATAAGCATGTTTGCCATCGATTCATCCTGCATTTCACCCTGACCAATAACATTTATTGAGTAACCTGGTTCAAGATCAAGTTTTGATGTTTCTTTAAGTACTTCACCAAGTACCACACCCAAAAATCTTCCATCAAGATTTGCATCAACACGAATTTCTTTTTGTCTTGCGTATCTATTTATTTTTGATGGACCAACATCTTGAGTGATAGTGGCAATATCGGTTATCGGTACCAGAAAATCCTGGTTGCCAATTTTTTTATTACTTTTAACAGTAAGAGGTAAAATATCATTTATATTTTTTCTATCAATCTTTTTTAATCTCACTCTAACATCAATTTGTTCGTCACCTTCTTTATACTGCGTTGCTACGGCACCATCAACCATAGCACGAATTGTTGATGCAATTAAATAAGGATTTACTGCAAGATCAGAAGCTTTTTCTCTATCTATATTAATTCTTATTTCAGGTTTTGAAAGTTCAAGACTGTTATCCACATCAACTGCACCGGGTGTTGATTTAACAATCGCTTCAACTTTTTCCGCAATCTGCTCAAGTTTAGATAGATCATCTCCACGGATACTAAGTGTAACCGGCTTTTCTCCACCCCCGCCGCCAACTCCTTGAACTGAAAAACTTATTTTAGCTCCGGCAATGGATCTTACTTCCGATCTTATTTCAGCCATGATTTTTTTATCAGATTTTTTACGCTCCTTTGTTGGAACAAGCTTAACTAAGATATTAGCTTTTGTAACAGGATCATTTCCTGATCCAATTGTTGTAAGTACTGTTATTATCTCAGGTTTTCCTTTAAGTACAGTTTCAACTTTTTCACAGATTAAACTTGTTTGTTCTAACGAACTTCCGGGTGAAGCATTAACTGTAATGTTAAATTCACTTTTATCACTTTCAGGAAAAAATTGTGAACCAAGCATTCCCATCAGAAAAAAGCTTGCAATAAAAATTGCAACAGCTCCAAATACAATTGTTTTTCTATGGGTTAAAGACCATCGTAAAGCTTTCTCATATTTACCATTTAAATATTCAAAGAAGTGATTAAAGTAAAACAATATTTTATTGAGTGGATTACCTTCTTTTGATAATGCTTCATCTTCTCTGTGCAGCCATTTTGATGATAACATCGGAGTGAGTGTAAATGCAACAAATAGTGATACAATTACAGCAGCAGAAATTGTTATACCAAATTCATAAAAAAATCTTCCCACTATTCCGGGCATAAATGCAACAGGAACAAACACAGCAACAATTGTAAATGTTGTTGCCATTACCGCTAATCCAATTTCCTCTGATGCAGATTTTGCAGCTTCCATAGGAGTTTCACCTTGAGCCATGTGCCGATAAATATTTTCAATCACCACTATCGCATCATCAATAAGCAAACCAACCGCAAGTGAAAGTGCAAGCAGAGACATCATGTTAAGTGTAAAGCCCAATGCATACATTATTATAAAACTTGCAATTATGGAAGCCGGCAATGCTAATCCGCTTATTATGGTTGCTCTAAAGTTTGCAAGGAACATATAGATTACAATCACTGCTAATAATCCGCCGTAGATAATATCAAACAACACGTCGTTAATGGAATGCTCAATAAAAATTGAGTTATCCTGAGCTACATTTATAGATATTCCTTCAGGAATTTCTTTTAATATTTTTTCAATTTGTTTATTTACACCTTGAGCAACTTGCACTGTGTTACTGCCGGATTGTTTTATGATATTTAATCCAACGGCAATCTTACCATTAACTCTGGTTAAACTGGTTTGTTCTTCAACTCCATCACTTACTGTAGCAACATCAGAAAGATAAACAGGTTTGCCCATTGGTGTAGCGACAATAACTTTGCTAAAATCTTCAACGCTTTTATATTTACCCATGGTTCTTACAAGAAGCTGGCGTGATCCTTCAGTAACATTACCACCGGGAATTTCAACGTTTTGTCCGCCAACATTCATAATTACATCTTGAATAGAAATATTGTAGGCGCGTAATCTTGCAGCATCAACTTCTATCTGGATTTCTCTTTCCGATCCGCCAACTAACTGGACAGAACCTACACCTGGAATATTTTCTAATCTTTGCTTAACTACATCTTTAGTAAATGTTGTAATTTCTTTATCAGACATATTGCCGGAAACTGATAAGTACATTATCGGTAAACTTGCAGGATCATATCGTTGAATAACCGGGTCCTCAATTTCTAAAGGCAGATTTGCACGTATTGCTGAAATTTTTTCGCGTACATCCTGTGCCGCATCCTTACCATTTATTTCCAGTTTAAATGCTATAACAACAATAGAAACATTTTCCTGTGAAGTTGATTGAATAAAATCAACGCCTTCAACAGGATTAACTGCATCCTCAATAATCTTTGTAACATCAGTTTCTATTTGTTCCGGACCCGCACCTGGAAGTATAGTTGTAATTACAACGTAAGGAATATCAACATCAGGGTACAAATCAACATTAAGCATTCTGTAAGAAAAAAGTCCAAGTACAATCAAAGACATAATCATCATTGTTGCAAAAACGGGGCGTCTTATGGAGACATCAGCTAATTTCATTTTTTATTCCAAAATTTCTTTGTGTAGAGTTTTTATAATTTATTTGTTTGATATAACTACAACAGTACCGTCTTTAAGATTATTCATACCAAGCGTTACAATTTTATCCCCGGCTTTTAAGCCTGAAATCACTTCAATTAGATTTCCATCTGTAATCCCCGTTGTGATTGTCTTAAAATATGACTTATCCTCATTTATCAAATAAATACCATCACCGTTGCTTGATTTTACAATGGCAGCAAGTGGAATGACAAGAGCATCCTTTTTAGTCTGCATATTAACATTTACACGGCAGAACATACCTGGTTTAAACCATCTGTCTTTAGTATTAGTAAATATTGCCTGCATTTCAAATGTTCGTGATTGAACATTCGCAGAATTTGAAAGTTGAAATATTTTTCCTGTCTGGATTTCTTCCGGTTTCATTTCTGAGTAAACCTGAACAGACTGGCCTACAAAGAAACTTGGCACATCGCTTTCACCAACATTAAATTTTGCTTTCATCCTGCCGATGTTGGCGATAGTTGCCATAGGCATTTGCGGATTTGCAAGATCACCAATGCTAACATTGATTGCTGTTACAAGACCAGAGATAGGTGAAGTAATTTCAACAGTGCTTCTGGCAGCATCAAAATTTGCTTTAGCAACATCATAACCTGTTTCTACCTGATCAAAAGCCTGCTGTGATATTGCACCTTCTTTTAAAAGGTTTTTCATCCTTTCATAATTCTTTTGGGAATTTAGAAAAGCTGCCTGTGCCTGATAGAATTGCGATGATGCTCCTCCTTTATCTAACTCAAATAACACTGAGCCGGCTTTAACATATTCTCCAACTCTAACATTTAATTTCATTATCCTTTCAGGGATTTTTGCAATTATATTAGCCTGCTCTTCACCTTCCAAAGTTCCTGAAAAAGTTTTGGTTAATGCCAATTCTTTTAATCCAACTATTCCAGCTTCAACAGAAATTGTATCTACATAGCTGGTTTTATCTTTTGCATCAGTTTCTGCAGGCTTTTCACCGCACGATTGCAGAATCACTACAGAAGCAGTTGCTAACAGCATTATCATAAAATTTAGTTTTACTGCTGATAATTTTTTCATAAAATGTTTTTCTCCTATTGGCATAAGTTATAATAATTTAATTTTCTTCAGGATTTGCAATTGCCAGATAATCTGGATTTGTTCTACCTAATAATTGTTCAAGTTTATGTTTTGTAACCAGGTACGAGTGCATGGATTGAGTTAAGTTAAGTTTTGCATTTCTAAGATCAAGATCAGTATTCTGCAATTCTAACTGACTGCCAGCACCCTCGCTGTATCTTATTGTTGCAATGTGATAAGCTTTTTCTGCTAATTCGACAGTCCTTCTTTGAACATCTACCAAAGATTGAACTCTCTTTAATTCCCTAATTTCTTGTTTTACTTCTGAACTTACAGCCTCCTTCAAAAGTAATAACTGTTGTTCTGTTTGCTGGTAAGTTATTGTGGATTGCTGAACTGCATTTTTTGTTCTGTTGCCTTGCCACAAATTCATACGGAAATTTACACCAACTGTAAATGAAGAATAGTTTTGAAAGTCCCAGTTTTCTGATGCACCTGCAAAGGAATAATTTCCGAAAGCAGCTATACTTGGCCAATACTCAGAAATATCCAACTGGATAAATGCTTCATCAACCTGCTTCTTTAAATCAAGACTGGTTATATCAAAATTATTTTGTAGTGCTTCATCTACCAATGCTTGTTCATCCAAATTTTCATATGGCTTAAACACAATCTCACCAAAAACTTCGATTTCCTGATTCAGATCTTCACCTAAAAGTATTTTTAATCCATTCTTGGCATTGATCAAAGTATTTTCCATTTGTAATACATAAGGACGAATATTTTCCAATTGTACTTCAGCCTGTAGTTTATCAAACTCAGAAACCATACCTTGATTATATAAGGATTGAACATTATTAAAATTATCCTGGGCATTATTAAAACTTGCTTGCGCTATTTCTAAAACTGCCTTAGAAAGTAAAACCCCGTAAAATGCTTTCTGCACATCCAATACAGTTTTTGAAACAGTATTATTCAATTCTGCTTTAGAAAGGTTGTAGTAAATTTTTGAAGCGCCAATACCTTCAAATACTGCAGAACTAAAAAGTGTTTGAGTTAATGTAAAATCAGTATTGTAATTATTTGCAGGAGCGAATGACTGAAGCTTACTTTCTACTGGAACATATTTGCTTTCATCCCTTGGTATTACGTTCTCATCAAATAGAATGGAATAAGTTGCATTCGTTAGTAATGCTCCAAAATCAGGGAATGGTGTTTTGGGTTTCTTGAGAAAATGTGAAAATCCGCCGGACCAATCCAAACTTGGCAACGCATAACCAAAAGCTTCACTAACAGAAGCTCCGGCCTTTGATACATTTAACTGAGAGATGGTTATGCCTTTATTTTTCAATAGTGCCTGATTTATAGCATCATCTAAAGTATAAATTTTTGGCTGAGCCGATAACACTAAAGGAAATAGAGATATTAATAAAATTATTTTTTTTATACTGCTGAAGGGAAAGAAAGGTTTATGTTTCATTTAATTCTCTAAATAATTGAACGTAGAATAAACTATTTAATATTGTTTTTAGAAAATGTATTAGATCTTAATTAATACATTGTGAATTTTACTGGGCAAATCTAATCAACAATCAAATAAAATTTATTTTGTTTATCACAATTCCTCCTATTTGTGATAAAAATCAATGTTTGAGGGTTAGCGAGATCGTGAGTGTTGCTCACAATATTCTTTATAAATCAGAAGTTTGCAAAGGGATTTATTTCCTATCTGATATTTTAGTTCTGCTCTAATTAAACAATGGTAAACTCCAAAATAAAACTGCTTGTTAAAATTGATATTCTGTAAAAGTAAAAGGATACTTAGCTCCGTCAAATAGACAGGAAGTAAAAGTAAAAGGATATTTAGCTCCGTCAAATGGATAGGAAGTAAAAGTAAAAGGATATTTAGCTCCGTCAAATGGATAGGAAGTGAAAGTAAAAGGATACTTAGCTCCGTCAAATGGATAGGATGTACAAGTAAATAGATACCTGAATCGAGAATAGTTTTGAAAAGTTTATTGTTGCCGATTATTAAGCATTATTTAAACAGGTGCAAGAAATTTAGTTGAAGTTTAATTTGCTTTACTCTAAGTTGCAAATGCATTAATGATAAAATTTTGCTGTTCTATTTTTACTTATCCCTTTACCTCTATACCAGCGGGGGACTGACCGATGTGTTAGGCTGGATCTTTCATTTCAATTTTATGTATTAGCTATGTCTAAATGAAAACTTACTATTATTAATTTATTTGTTGGGAGTTCTTATGAAAAAACTGTTTTTCATCAGTTTGCTTTTCGTCCTTTCTATATTTGTTTTTCC
>OEIV010000193.1_pt1 | contig 39097 bp, 38 predicted proteins | sample 1539231 | NCBI WGS metagenome assembly OEIV01 (sample SAMN03794762, study PRJEB22550) | activated sludge metagenome | feature: wastewater treatment plant; material: activated sludge; isolation source: Wastewater treatment plant of a petroleum refinery complex | place: Argentina: Buenos Aires ... | reverse complement strand
TGCGCCGGCCGGGTTCTTCTCCACCCTGCCCAGCGGCAAGGTGGATTATGTCAACGCCACGCTGGCGGGCTGGCTGGGGGTGGATCTGGCGGCCCCGCTGACGGGGGAGCTTACGCTGGCCGACATTCTCGGCGCCGACGGCGCGCGGCTGCTGTCGGCGGCGGCCCCGGTGCCGGGCGGCAGCCGCACCGAGCGTTTCCAGATCACCCTGCGCGGCGCGGGACGCGAGCCCATGCTGTGCGACGTCATGCACCGCAGCGACTTCGACGCCGTGGGCCGGCCCCTACCAGGCCGCACCATGGTGCTGAAGGCCGAGACGCTGCCCGCCGAACGGGTGGGCCATGCCGATGCCCTGGCGCTGTTCATGGGCGCGGCCCCCATCGGCGTTGCCCAGGTTGACGGCGATGGCCGGCTCACGGCGGCCAACCCCAATTTCCTGGCCTTGTCGGCCCAGGCGCGGCGCGGCGACCTCCTGACCAGCATGGTGCAGGAGAACGACCGGCTGGCCCTGTCGGCGGCCATGACCAGGGCCAACGAGGGCAACAGCGGGCTGGCCATTCACGAGGCCGATGTGCCGGGGGCGAGCCTGCGCACCGTGCAGTTTTCCTTCGCGCCCCAGGGCGGGGGCGAAAGGGGCCTTCTGGTCTTTGCCGTGGACAAGACCGAGTCCAAGGCGCTGGAAGTGCAACTGGCGCAGAGCCAGAAGATGCAGGCGGTGGGGCAGTTGGCCTCCGGCATCGCCCATGACTTCAACAACGTGCTCACCCCGATCATCGGCTTTGCCGACCTGCTGCTGGCGAAACTGCGCCCCACCGACCCCGCCTTCGCCGACATCATGAACATCAAGCAGAACGCCAACCGCGCCGCCAATCTGGTGCGTCAGCTTCTGGCCTTCTCGCGCAAGCAGACCCTGCAGCCCAAGGTGCATTCCCTCACCGACGCCATGTCGGACCTGGGCAACCTGCTGGGCCGGGTGCTGGGTGAGAAGATCGAACTCGACATCAACCACGGCCGCGATCTCGGGTTGGTCATGGTGGACATCCACCAGTTCGAGCAGGTCATCATCAATCTCGCGGTCAATGCGCGCGACGCCATGGCGGGACGGGGCGGCGGCAAGCTCAGTGTCCGCACCTACAACGTCTCGACGGAGGAGTCGCGCAAGCTGGCCAAGCCGCCCATGCCGGAGGGCGACTATGTGGTCTGCGAGGTGGAGGACAACGGCACCGGCATTCCGCCGGACATCCTCGACAAGATCTGGGACCCCTTCTTCTCCACCAAGGAGGTGGGCAAGGGCACGGGCCTTGGCCTGTCCACCGTCTATGGCATCATCAAGCAGACCGGCGGCTACATCTTCTGCGACAGCGAAGTGGGCCGGGGCACCACCTTCCGCATCTTCCTGCCGCGCCATCATCCCAAGCCGCATGAGCTGGCCGCCGCCGCCCAAAAGGCCGCCGCCAAGCCCAAGCGCGAGGACATGACCGGCAAGGGCCGCATCCTGCTGGTGGAGGATGAGGACTCGGTGCGGGCCTTCGCGGTGCGCGCGCTGACCTCGCGCGGCTATACGGTGGTCGAGGCGGATTCCGGCGAGCGGGCGCTGGAGACCATCACCGGTGATGACAAGGGCTTTGAACTCATTCTCTCCGACGTGGTCATGCCGGAGATGGACGGGCCGACCCTGCTGCGCGAGTTGCGCAAGCGCGGCATCAAGACCAAGGTGATCTTCGTTTCCGGCTATGCCGAGGACGCCTTCGAAAAGAACCTGGAGGGCCAGACCGACTTCGCCTTCCTGCCCAAGCCCTTCTCGCTCAAGCAACTGGTGGAGAAGGTGAAGGACGTGATGGAAGGGTAGCTTCCTTCCGCCGGGGTGAGAAAAACTAAAACCTCCCCTCACGACACCTCATTTGTGCTGGCTCAGGGTCGCCGCTAGGGATAGGGCCATCGCAATCCTTCCCCTCCCGGGTGCCGCCATGGTCAAGCTCATCGAACTCGAACCCCAGGTCTTCGTCGCCGGACAATTGGTGCCGGAGGATTTCGCCGAGATTGCCGCGCGCGGCATCAGGACGGTGGTGAACAACCGGCCCGACGGCGAGGCCGAGGGCCAGATGCCGACCGCCACGGCAGCACTGGCGGCGGCGCGCCACGGCCTCGATTACCATTATCAGCCGGCGCGGAACTTCATGATCACCGAGGATCGGGTGGTTAGTCCCTTCGCCGAGGCGCTGGCCGGTCTGCCGCGCCCCATCCTGTTCTACTGCCGCACGGGCACGCGCTGCACCATCCTGTGGGCCCAGGCTTCCGCCGCGCGGCTGGGGGCTGACAAGGTTCTGAGAATCGCGCAGACCGCTGGCTATGATCTTTCCCATGTGCGCGAGGTGGTGGACGCCCGCGCCGGGCAGACGGGCAGGAGCCATGGCGGACAAAGCGACTTTGCGGGGGCTGGCGCAGCAGCTTGAGGCGGGGGAGGTCACCTCCCTGCAATTGACTGAGGCGGCGCTGGCGCGCATTGCCGATCCTGGCGGGGAGGGGGCGCGCTGTTTCATCCGGGTGGACGAGGACGGCGCACGGGCCGAGGCCGAGAGGCAGGACCGGTTGCGCCGCGACGGCCAGCACGCGTCGCCCTATGCGGGCATTCCCATATCGGTGAAGGATCTTTTCGATCTCGCAGGTCAGGTGACTACGGCGGGGTCGCTGCTGCTGCGCGGTGAGCCTGCGGCCACGGCGGACGCCGAGGCCATTGCGGCGCTGAAGGCAAAGGGCTTCGTGGTGCTGGGCCGCACCAACATGACGGAGTTCGCCTATTCCGGCGTGGGGCTGAACAGCCACTACGGCACACCGCTCTCGATCCATGACAGGGCCACGGGGCGCATTCCCGGCGGTTCCACCTCCGGCGGTGCGGTGGCCGTGGCCGAAGGCATGGGGGCCTTGACCATCGGCACCGACACGGGTGGTTCCTGCCGCATTCCGGCGGCCTATAACGGCCTCGTCGGCTTCAAGCCCACGGCGCGGCGCGTGTCGCGCGTGGGGGCCTACCCCCTGTCGCGCAGCCTCGACTCCATCGGGCCCATCGCCCACACCGTCGCCTGCTGTGCGGTGGCCGATGCCATCATGGCGGGCGACTGGGACGGCACCATTGCCGAGCGGCCGGTGAAGGACCTGCGGCTTGCGGTTCTCACCACCACGGTGCTGCTTGACCTCGACGATGAGGTGGCGGCGGATTTCGAGATCGCGCTGGAACGCCTGCAGGCGGCGGGGGCCAGGGTGGCGCAGTTGGACTTTCCGGCCCTGGCGCGCCAGCCGCGGCTGGCCTTCGGCGGCAGCATTGGCGCCTATGAGGCCTTCGCCCATCACCACAAGATGCTGAAGCTGCACGGCAAGCAATATGATCCGCGCGTTTCCGGCCGGATGTGGCTGGCGGAGGCCATCACCGCGTCCGATCATGCCAGCCACCTGGAGGGGCGGGGCGCCATGATGGCCGAGTTTTCGGCCTTGATGGCCGGCTTCGACGCCATGGTGCTGCCGACCACGCCGATCATTCCGCCGCCACTGGCCGCGCTGGCCAGCGACGAGGGCTATGCCCGCGCCAACAGTCTGTCGCTGCGCAACACCAGCCTGGGCAATTTCCTCGACGCCTGCGCCATTTCCATTCCCATGCAGGCCGAAGGCGCGGCCCCCACCGGTTTTATGCTGATGGCGGAAGCCGGCCGGGACGAGGTGCTGTTCCAGGTGACGCGGGCGGTGGAACCGGTTTTGCGCGGGTGGTGAAGTGTCCTTAACCTCACCGGCCCGGAAAGAGTCGCTCAAGGCTTTGATTCTAAATTGAGATTCGACGGCAATAAATTCCCCTTGCCAGACGAACAAAATTAGAACATATAAGAAACATCAGCGGAACTGATGGCGACTGATTTACAGCCGCCGGCTCAAGTGGAATAAGGGGTTGCGACGATGGCGCAGGCGAATCTCAAGGTTATCGAGAACACTTCCATGGACAAGAACAAGGCACTGGACGCGGCTCTCAGCCAGATTGAACGCGCCTTCGGCAAGGGCTCCATCATGAAGCTCGGGGCCAATCAGGCCATGGATGTGGAGGCCATCTCTACCGGCTCGCTGGGGCTGGACATTGCGCTCGGCATCGGCGGCTTGCCCAAGGGCCGGGTCATCGAGATTTACGGGCCGGAGTCCTCCGGCAAGACCACGCTGGCGCTGCAGACCGTGGCCGAGGCCCAGAAGCGCGGCGGCATCTGCGCCTTCATCGACGCCGAGCATGCCCTCGATCCGGTCTATGCCAAGAAGCTGGGCTGCAATATCGACGACCTGCTGATTTCCCAGCCGGACACGGGCGAGCAGGCGCTGGAAATCGCCGATACGCTGGTGCGTTCCGGCGCGGTCGAGGTGCTGGTCATCGACTCGGTGGCCGCACTCACCCCCAAGGCGGAACTCGAGGGCGAGATGGGCGACAGTCTGCCGGGGTTGCAGGCGCGCCTCATGAGCCAGGCGCTGCGCAAGCTCACGGCGTCGATTTCCAAGTCCAACACCATGGTGGTCTTCATCAACCAGATCCGCATGAAGATCGGCGTGATGTTCGGCAATCCCGAGACCACCACGGGCGGCAACGCCCTGAAGTTCTACGCTTCGGTCCGTCTCGACATCCGGCGCATCGGCGCCATCAAGGACCGGGAAGAGGTGATCGGCAACCAGACCCGCGTGAAGGTGGTCAAGAACAAGGTGGCGCCGCCCTTCAAGACGGTGGAATTCGACATCCTCTACGGCGAAGGCATCTCCAAGGTGGGCGAACTCATCGACCTGGGGGTGACTGCCGGAATCGTGGAGAAGTCGGGTTCGTGGTTCTCCCATAACGGCGAGCGCATCGGCCAGGGCCGCGAAAACGCCAAGGCCTTCCTGCGCGAGAATGTGGAGATTGCCCAGGCCATCGAGGCCGCCATCCGGGCCAATGCGGGGCTGATTGCCGCGCGCATTACCGATGGTTCGGCGGCGGAGGGGGCCGACTGAGGCTTCCACGCCCGGCCTTCCGGCCTGTGCATCCCCATCCGGTGGCCGCGCTGGTAAGGCGCGGCGACCGTGTTTATCGACAGATTTTCGTTTCCATGAACCCGGCCTCTGGCTGGCCGGTGTCCTGTGGTGGTGCCCCACACCCTTCAGGCAGGCACCCCCCGTTCCACCGGGGGGTGCTTTTTTTGCTGGCGAGGATTGGCCGGACCGCGCCCTGCGCGGGTGGCCTTGCGCCAATGAATGGGTGGACATGGCCGGGCCGGGCGCTCTAAACAGCGCCAGTGTTTTTGTCGGTTCTGGCGGCCGACACGTGCAACAGGAATGCTCATGACCGGTCTTGCTCAAATCCGCTCCACCTTCCTCGATTTCTTCAAGAAGCATGGCCACGAGATCGTGGCGTCGTCGCCGCTGGTGCCGCGCAATGATCCTACCCTCATGTTCGCCAATTCGGGCATGGTGCAGTTCAAGAACGTCTTCACCGGGCAGGAGCGGCGGCCCTACAATCGTGCTACCACGGCGCAGAAGTGCGTGCGGGCCGGGGGCAAGCACAATGACCTCGACAATGTGGGCTATACCGCGCGCCACCACACCTTCTTCGAGATGCTGGGCAATTTTTCTTTCGGTGATTATTTCAAGCCCGATGCCATTGAATGGGCCTGGAGCCTGGTGACCAAGGAGTTCGGCCTGCCTGCCGCCAGGCTCACCACCACGGTCTATTCCGAGGATGACGAGGCCTTCGCCCTGTGGAAGAAGATCGCGGGCCTGCCGGACAGCCGCATCATCCGCATTCCGACCTCGGACAATTTCTGGCGCATGGGCGACACCGGACCCTGCGGGCCGTGCTCGGAAATCTTCTTTGACCACGGCGACAAGATTCCGGGCGGCCCCCCCGGCAGCGCCGATGCCGATGGCGACCGCTTCATCGAGATCTGGAACCTGGTGTTCATGCAGTATGAGGAACAGCCGGGTGGCGGGCGCGTCAACCTGCCAAGGCCCTCCATCGACACCGGCATGGGGCTGGAGCGCATCGCGGCCGTGTTGCAGGGGACGCACGACAATTACGAAACCGACCTGTTCCGGGCGCTGATCGCGGCCATTGTGGAGCGCACCGGCGTTCCGGCGGAAGGCAAGGCCAAGGCCTCCAACCGTGTCATCGCGGACCACCTGCGGGCATCGTGCTTCCTCATTGCCGATGGCGTGCTGCCGTCCAACGAGGGCCGCGGCTATGTGGTGCGCCGGATCATGCGGCGGGCCATGCGCCATGCCGAATTGCTGGGCGCGCGCGAGCCGCTGATGTGGAAACTGGTGCCGGCGCTGATCCACCAGATGGGCGAGGCCTATCCTGAACTGGTGCGCGCCAGGGAGCTGATGACCGAAACGCTGCTCCTGGAGGAAACCCGGTTCCGCAAGACGCTGGAGCGCGGCCTGCGCATTCTCGACGATGAATCGGAAACCCTGGGGCAGGGCGACACCTTCTCCGGCACCACGGCCTTCAAACTCTATGACACCTATGGTTTCCCGCTCGACCTGACGCAGGATGCGCTGCGCGGCCGCGGCATCAAGGTGGACACGGCGGCCTTTGAAACCGCCATGGCGGCGCAGCGCAACGAGGCGCGCAAGGCATGGAAGGGGTCGGGCGACACCAAGACCGAGACCGTGTGGTTCGAATTGCGCGACCAGCACGGCGCCACCGAATTCCTGGGCTACGACACGGAGCAGGCCGAAGGCGTGGTGGCCGCCATCGTGGTGGAGGGCAAAACCGTCAGTGCACTGAAGGAAGGCCAGGAGGCCGCGGTGCTGGTGACGCAAACGCCCTTCTATGGCGAGTCCGGCGGCCAGACCGGCGATCACGGCGTGATCCGCGGCGGCAATGGCGCGGTCTTCCGCGTCACCGACACGCAGAAGCGCCTGGGCGATCTCCTGGTCCATTATGGCGTGATGGAAGCGGGCACTCTGGCACCCAAGGAGGCGGTGGTGCTGAGCGTTGATCACAGCCGGCGCAGCGGCAATCGCCAGCACCACTCCGCCACTCATCTTTTGCACGAGGCGCTGCGCCTGACGCTGGGCAGTCATGTGGCGCAGAAGGGGTCGCTGGTGGAGCCGGGACGGCTGCGCTTCGACTTCTCGCACACCAAGCCGATGACGGCGGAGGAATTGCGTGAGGTGGAGGAGATTGCCAATCGGGTGGTCTGGCAGAATGATCCGGTGGTGACGCGCCTCATGGGCGTGGACGAGGCCATTGCCGAAGGCGCCATGGCGCTGTTCGGCGAGAAATACGGCGACGAGGTGCGCGTGGTTTCCATGGGGCGCAACCCGGAAGGCTCGAACCGCCCCACCTATTCGCTGGAACTGTGCGGCGGCACGCATGTGGCGCGCACCGGCGACATCGGCCTCATCAAGATCCTGTCGGACTCGGCGTCGTCGGCGGGTGTGCGCCGCCTGGAGGCGCTGGCCGGTTCCGCCGCCAAGGCCTATCTCGAACAGCAGGACAAGCGGGTTCATGCGGCGGCGGCGGCGCTGAAGGCCAATCCGGCTGATCTGGTCGCGCGCATCGAAGCGCTGATGGAAGACAAGCGGCGGCTGGAACGCGAATTGGCCGAGGCCAAGAAGACGCTGGCGCTGGGGGGGGCGGCTTCCGGCGGCGGTGATGCCATCGAGACGGTGAACGGCGTCAAGCTGCTCGTCATCAAGGCGGCCAACCTCGGCAACAATGAGCTGAAGGGCCTGGCCGACGAAGGCAAGAAGCGCGTCGGCTCCGGTGTCGTCGTGGTGGTGAACGCGGGCGAGGGCGGCAAGGCGGCCCTCATCGTCGGCGTCACCGATGACCTGACGGCCAGGATTTCCGCCATCGACCTGGTGCGCGCCGGGGCCGGTCCCATCGGCGGCAAGGGCGGCGGCGGCCGCGCCGACATGGCGCAGGCGGGCGGGCCAGACGGCGGCAAGGCGGACGAGGCCATCGCGGCCATCAGAGCGGCGCTCGGCTGATGCTGCGCCGCCTGTGGCAGCGGGGCATGATCGGGCTTGCCGGTTCACCCACTGCCAAGCGGCTGATGCAGCATTCGCGGGCCGGGCGGGCGCTGTCGGCGCGCTATAACGGCGGGGCGACGGCGGCACAGGTGGTAGAGTCGGCGGAGCGTCTGCTGGGCCAGGGCCTGCGTGCCTCGCTGTTCTATCTCGGCGAATACGTCAGCACGCGCGAACTGGTTGATCTCAACCTGCGTGAGATCGGCGCGGCGGTCGCGGCGGTGGCGCATGGCGGTGCCGATGCCCATGTGTCGGTGGACCCGACCCAGATCGGGCATGGTGTTGACGATGCCTTGCTGCGGCCCAATGCACTGACAATCGCCACGGCGATTGCGGCCATTCCTGCGCGGCCGGGGCGGGTGCGTCTGATGATGCTGGACATGGAGGATGCGAGCCTCAATGACCCGACCATTGCGCTGCATGATGAACTGAAGGATCGCGGCCTGCCGGTGGGCGTGACCGTGCAGGCCTATTTGCGGCGGACGGAGGCGGACCTCGCCCGCCTGATTGTGGCGGGGGCGACGGTGCGTCTGGTGAAAGGGGCCTTCGTCGCGGGTTCGGACATTTCATTCAGTCGGCAGGACGAGATCAAGGACAATTACCGCAAGCTCATGGCCATGATGCTCTCGCCCGCGGCGCGGGCGGCAGGGTTTTATCCGATCATCGCCACGCATGACGACACGCTGCATGAGGAAGCCGTGGTCCTGGCGCGGGCCAACGGCTGGAGGCCGCATGACTATGAGTTCGAGATGCTGATGGGGGTGCGCAGCGATGTGGCAGCGCGGCTGGCAGCGCGCGGCGAGCGGGTGCGCCTTTATCTTCCCTTTGGCGTGGACTGGTTTCCCTATGCCATGCGGCGCATCGGCGAGAATCCGCGCAACGGCGTGCTGCTGGCGCGGTCGCTTCTGGGGTAGGGCGATGGCTTTGGGCAATCAACGAGCATTCCGCTCTGACGCATTGATGGCGAGCACCTTGTCTGACTTTTGTCGAGACCAGCAAAGTTCAGGTTGATCTAGTCGTGGTCCGGGTGTTGCAGGCTTTTGAATTGGGCGAGGCGGTCGGGCGGCACGTCGTCTTCGGTGCGGCTGCCGGGCAGTTGATGCAACGTGGTGAAGGCGGGGTGGCGGCTTTCGGTGCCGTATTGGTTTTCCGGCGTGACCTGCTCCGGGTGATCGAGAGAGCCGATGGCAACCGCAATGCGGGGGCTGTCGACATAGGCGAAGGAGAGCGGTGTGCCGCAGCGGGCGCAGAAGCCGCGTTCCACCACGCTTGAGCTTTTGAAGATGCCGGGCGCGTCCTTGGTCCAGCGGAAAAAGACGCGTTGCGTTCCGACCAGGGCGGCGAAGAAATTGCCAAAGGCCTTCTGGCACATGCGGCAATGGCAGATGTGCGGGCCTTCCAGGGGGCCGGTGATTTCATAGCGCACGGCGCCGCACTGGCAGCCGCCGGTCAGGCGTTCGCTCATGGCCAGTGCTCCGTTGGCCAGTGCTCCGTATCATGGTCGGGATGTTGCCGGGATTTGAGCCTGGCCAGGTCCTCGGGCGTGCGGTCACGCTCGGTGGTATGGCCGGGAAGCGCCGGCAAACCATCCGCCCACGGAATTTTGCTTTCGATGCCGACCTGATGATGAGGCGGGGCGGCGGCGGGATCATCCAGCGTGCACACCGCCATTTCGATGACCGGGCTTTGGTCTTCCAGCATGAAGAGCGGTGTGCCGCATTGCGGACAGAAGCCCCGCGCCACGATGGGTGAGGACCGGAAGGTGGCAGGCTTGCCCCGAGTCCAGTGGAAATCTTCCAGCGGCACGGAGACCAGAACCGCCGCGGGGGCGCCAAAGGCCTTCTGGCACATGCGGCAATGGCAGATGCCGGCGGAGCCGAGGGATCCCGTGATGCGATAGCGAATGGCGCCACATTGACAGCCGCCGGAGTGACTTTCGAATGCCTTGGTCATAGCCGGAATTAAGACGGTGTTTACCGGAAAAGCGCAAGAAAAAACCGGACGCGACATGGGAGGCTTGAGTCACGCATGGCTTCCGCAGCACCGGCCCCGGCCGCCAAGAGCCGCTGGCTGCGCATTCTGGTGATTTATTATGTGCTGGCGGTTCTGGCTGTCGCCGCCACAGCCGGCGGAGTCGTGTTCACCCGCTGGATGAGTGTGGCCCATGAGCAGGCCCTGGTGGCGGAGGAGGAATCGGCGCGGGCACGCGCTTCCGTCTCACGGCTTCAGGCCCTGACCAGCGACATGCAGGCGCTGGCCATGCAGGGTATTGCCCTGCGCTCGGCCGAGGGCGAGAAGCAGGCCATGACCAACAAGGCCACCGAGTTCCGCTTCACCCTGTCGGACCTGGGGCAAAGTCTGCGGCGCGACCTCGCGGGGGAGGCATCAGCCAGGGCGGAGCGCCTGTTGAGTGTCATCGCCGAGGGCGAGGAACAATTCACCACAACCATGCGGCTGTCACTGGAGGCGCTGGCCAAGGGCAAGGCGCTGGACGACGAGATTCCCAGCCTGTCGTCGCGTATCGTTCTGCTGCAAGCGCGCATTGCCGATCTGTCGCGCCTGATGGCCGTGAACCAGAGCGCGCGCGACGTGGCGCGCGCAGCAACCGCCACCTGGGTGCGGCGGATGGAAATTACCGCATCGGGCCTGGCGGCGCTGGTGGTCTTGTTGCTGTCGGCCTATGCCCGCTGGATGGGACAGCATCTGCGCCGCAAATATCAGGAACTGTCGCGCACCCACCAGCATCTGGAAGAGGCGCACGAGCAGGCCCTGGCCTTTGCCCGCGAAATCGACGCCACCAACCGCAGTGTGGTGTCGCTGAACAAGCAATTGGCCGACAATGTGAAGGCGCTGCGCGATGCGCAGGACGAGATCTTGCGCAAGGGCCGCATGGCAAGTCTGGGCCAGCTCATTGCGACGGTGGCGCACGAGTTACGCAATCCGCTGGGCGCGGTGCGCACCTCGGCCTATCTGCTGGAGCGCCGGCTGCGCGAGGGCGACGCCAAGGGCAAGGGCATCGATGTCGAAGCGCAGTTGCAACGGATCAATTCCGGCATCACGCGCTGCGATGATACGATTACGCAGCTTCTGGATTTCTCGCGCAGCCGCGAGCTGGTGTGCGAAGAGGTGGATATGGACCAGTGGCTGTCGGCGCTGGTGGAAGAGGAGGCGCGGCGTCTGCCGGAGCAGGTGACCATTACCTGTGTGCTGGGACTGGACGGCCGCAAGGTGCCCTTCGATCCGTCACGCCTGCAGCGGGCCATCTATAACCTCATCAGCAATGCCTCCGAAGCCATGGTGGGCAAGAGCGGCAATCCCCTTCGCAATCCCACGCTCAACCCGTGCATCTCGGTGACGACGGCGCTGCGTGGCGACGCCGTGATGATTGAAGTGGCGGACAATGGGCCGGGCATGAGTGTGGACGTCGTGGCCAAGGTGCGCGAACCCATGTTCACCACGAAGAATTTCGGCACGGGTCTGGGCATTTCCGCTGTGGAACAGATCATGAGCCAACATGGCGGCACGCTGGAAATCGATTCCGAGCCGGGTGCCGGTGCCCGCTTCACCATGGTTCTGCCGCTGGCGCAGGGTGCTCGTGTGGAGGCCACCCAGGCGGCATGAAATAAGGGCCGCGCATGGGGCCATTGAAAGATTCAGGGATAGCGATGTTCAATCGACCCAAGGGGAGTTTTGCTAAAATTGCGCGAGTTGGGCCAGACCAGATCGCATTGAACAACAGTCTTCACGCCTTTGGCATCGACGACAGAAACGCGATCATGAGAGTGGTTGAGGACGTCATTACCAAAGGCACGGCTCATCCGGGCTATGGCGGCTTTTACCGGGCAACTGCACGGCAACGCCCTGACGGTGAACCTGCGGCGCGCGTGATGGTGTCACCCGGATCTCTGCGAAGTGGCGTAGCCTTGACCATCACGGCAATTGGTGGAAACGACACGGTCGAGGGGCTGTCCGTCTATTTCAGCGATGGCGTTGAATATCGCTTCATGCTGGACGAAATAACTTTATCGGCGGCGCGCGGCATGGGCGTCTTGCATGGCTCCATCGCGGATGGCGTTCCGATCAGTGTGCTTGAACCAACCTTTGCGATGGACCGGTGTTGGCATGGTGCGGGCAGTGTTCATCAAATCCTGCTTTACGCGGTGGCGCATGCAATAGATCTTGCCCCTATGCCCGATCTGCCTGCACCTCACTTGCCCTCAGGCGCTTCCCCGCATTCTGGAACATTTGCCTTTGCCGATGATTTCACCGCTCTGTTCCCAGCGCTTGAGGGACCCGCCAATTTGTGCGGCATTCAAGGCGTGATCAAGGAAGTGAAGCCATATGAACTGCCCGTGCTGGGGCAAAATGTGACGTCGTTGAGGATGACCATGGCCAAGGAATTGGCGATGTTCGGGAAACCGCTGGACGTCATGGTCTTTGTGTCAGACGGCGTATTGGGGACAGCGCGGCCGGAAGTGGGAAGGCAATGTTATATCGAAGGCAGTCTTTGCGCCCGACTGTGGCTTGCGAATGTTGAATGAAGGAGGGGGCCTTCACCGCCCCCTCGATTTTTGTCCGTGAGGATCAGGCCAGGGCCTTTTGCAGGTTCTGGTCGACCGCGTCGAGGAAGCCTTCGGTGGTGAGCCAGTTCTGCTCCGGCCCCACCAGCACGGCGAGATCCTTGGTCATCTGGCCCGCCTCGATGGTGGCCACCACGGTCTTTTCCAGGGTGTCGGCAAACTTCGCCAGGGCGGCATTGTCATCGAGCTTGGCGCGGTGCTTCAGGCCGCCGGTCCAGGCGAAGATGGAGGCCGCCGAGTTGGTGGAGGTCTGCTTGCCCTGCTGGTGCAGGCGATAGTGGCGCGTCACCGTGCCGTGGGCGGCTTCGGCTTCCACCGTCCTGCCGTCCGGCGTCATCAGCACCGAGGTCATGAGGCCGAGCGAGCCGAAGCCCTGGGCCACCGTGTCGGACTGCACGTCGCCGTCATAGTTCTTGCAGGCCCAGACATAGCCGCCGGTCCACTTCAGGGCCGAGGCCACCATGTCGTCGATGAGGCGGTGCTCGTAGACGAGCTTGCGCTTGTCGAACTCCGCCTTGAATTCGGCGTCGAAGATCTCCTGGAAGATGTCCTTGAAGCGCCCGTCATAGGCCTTGAGGATGGTGTTTTTGGTGGAGAGATAGACGGGGTAGTTGCGCATGAGGCCATAATTGAAGCTGGCCCGGGCAAATTCCTTGATGGACTCGTCGAGATTATACATGGCCATGGCCACGCCCGCGCCCGGCGACTTGAACACTTCCTTCTCGATCACCTTGCCATCCTCGCCGACGAACTTGATGGTCAGCGTGCCCTTGCCGGGGAAGGTGAAGTCGGTGGCGCGATACTGGTCGCCGAAGGCATGGCGGCCGATGACGATGGGCTGGGTCCAGCCGGGAACGAGGCGCGGCACATTGCGGCAGATGATGGGCTCGCGGAAGATGACGCCGCCGAGGATGTTGCGGATGGTGCCGTTGGGCGACTTCCACATCTGCTTCAGGTTGAATTCCTTCACCCGCGCTTCATCCGGCGTGATGGTGGCGCATTTGACGCCCACGCCATGTTTCTTGATGGCGTTGGCGGCGTCCACCGTCACCTGATCGCTGGTGGCGTCGCGGTGTTCGACCGAGAGATCGTAATAGTGCAAGTCGAGGTCGAGGTAGGGCTTGATGAGCTTCTGCTTGATGAGATCCCAGATGATCCGGGTCATCTCGTCGCCGTCGAGTTCCACAACCGGGTTTGCCACCTTGATTTTGGTCATGTGAAGCCTGCCTTGAATGAGGTTATCAATGTGGCACGGGTTCTAGCAGCCGGGCACGGGGGCGTCCAATGCGACGGAAGCCGTAGGATAATGGTGCCAGCCAGGTTCCGGTTTGACGGCGGGCCTGTGGCGATTTGACCTGTTATGGAGCGGAAGCGGCGTCTGGCAGGATGGGGTGTGATGCAGGGCTTGAGACATAACCGGCTGCGGATGGTGATGCTGGCGCTTTACGCGCTGACGGCACTGACGGTCGGCTGGTCGTGCAAGCTCACCAATGCCCAGGAAGCGGATGCCGCCTACAGCACCATGCTGCAAAAGGCAGTGGCGCAGGCTGACCTGCCGGAGGGCATCTCCCTCGATTATTGCCATGGCAATGGCGACGACGGCAAGGCGGCCTTCATGGCCGCCATGTGCGATATCTGCACCATTACCGCGGCCCCCGGCCTCGATGCGGCTGCGCCTGAAATCACATATGCCGCCGCCGTGCTGGCTCTGGTGTTCACGGTGGCGCGCCAGCGTGAGCCGCTGGCCATCGCGCCGGTTGAAGCGCGGTCGCGCGGTCCCCCCGCCCATTCCCTGACCGTCTGAGCCTTCGTCCGGCCCGTGCCGGATGAATCGTGCTGGCGTCCGGACTCCGTCCGGTGCCGGGGAATCACCATCGGGAACTGCCCCATGACCCTTTCCGGCCCTGTTTGCGCACAGGCCGAAACCATGCCGGCCACCAACATCCTGCCGTTCATTGCCCGGCGGGAGGATGAGGCCGGCTGCCCAACGTCCACGGCGGATTCCACCGTCAGCTTGATTGCCTTCCCCGCCCATCGGCAGGCGGGCGACGGCGCGGCATCTGCCGTGGACGGACCTGGGGGTTCTGGCAAGGAAGGGGAGGTCGTGCCATTCCGTCGGCCGGGGCGCGATGCCCTGGGCGGCCATGTGCCGAGCCGTGACGTGGCCGTGGTGGCCGGGAAATTTCTGGCGGCGGCGGGCGAGCGCCTGGCGCTGCCGGTTTCCGCCCTGGCGCGGCGCTGGCCCGGCTTTCTCGCCGGTCTGGCGCTGACGGGTCTGCTGGCGCTGGGTGTGGCGCGCGAGGAACCGGCCTATTTCGGCAACGATGAGGCCGTGCTGACGCCGCCCATGGTGGTGACGGTGGAACTGGTGGCCGATGTTCCGGCCACGGAGGAAGTGAGCGCGGCGCCGGCTTCCGAGCCTGACATGGCGGTGCCGCCGCCGCCGGAACTGGCCGATCTCAGCGATGAGTTGACGCCGCCGGAGCCCGAGGCCGTGGTGCCGCCGGAGCCCGAGGCCGTGGTGCCGCCGCCCGCCGAGGTGGAGGTGCCCGCGCCGCCGGAGCTGCCGGCCATCACCCCGGCGCAGTTCGCCATTCCCGAGGCGCCCGTCGTGAAGCCCGTGGTGCGGCCCAGGGTGGAAGCCAGGCGCCCCACCATGGTGCGTGAAGCGAAGGCAGCGAAGGCAGCGAAGACGGTGAAGAAACCGGCCCGCCCGCGCGGCGGCGTCAAGCGCGCCGCCAGCACGGCGCGCCAGGCGGCATCAGCGCAATCGGTGCGGGCCATGCGCAATTATCTCGGCCGGGTGCGCAGCACCCTGGTGGGCCGGTTGTCGAACAGCGGGCCGGACGGATCGGTCACCCTCAGCTTCTCCATCTCCCCCGGCGGCAGCGTGCATGGCGCGGCGGTTTCGGGGTCGCCGGCGGTGCGGGCGGCGGCACTGCGGGCGCTGGGCGGCGGCTTCGGGCCGGTGCCGGCCGGCGTGCGCCTGCCGGGGCGCATATCGGTGGTGATCAATTTCCGATGACGACAACGACAGGCCCGGCTTGCGGCGGGTCTGCATAAACCAGACAGGCAAAAATAGAGGACAACATGAAACAGACACTCATCATGGCCCTGACCGGGGCGGGGGCGGCGGCATTGTTCGCCGGGTCGGCACTGGCCCAGGAGGCCTATCAGATCCCGCAGATCACGGTTTACACCCAGGACGGCACGGCCATCACCACCACGGGGCAGATTTCGCTGCGGCCGGAAATCGTGCGCCAGGTGGCCACCACGTCGCGGTCCACGGCGGATGCGCTGAAGCAGGTGCCCGGCATGCAGACGCAGGCGGCGGGCGGGGTTTCCAGCCTGCCGGTGCTGCGCGGCTTTGCCGATGACCGGCTGAACCAGACGGTCAATGGCGCGGCCATCACCTCGGCCTGCGCCAACCACATGAACCCGCCCCTGTCCTATACCGATCCGTCGCAGATCGACAGCGTGAAGGTGAGCCTGCCGGTTTCCGGCGTGTCGGATGGCGGCGATTCCATCGGTGGCGGCATTCAGGTGGTCACCAACACGCCGAAGTTCGCAGCGCCGGACACGTCCATTCCGGGCAAGACCGAGCCGATGCCGGACAAGACCTGGAGCGGCAATCTGCACGCGCGCTATTCCAGCAATGGCAACATGGTGACGGTGGGCGGCAAGGCCGAGGCCCACAACGAATGGGCCAGCCTGTCCTATGCCGGGGACTGGGGCACGCGCGGCCACACCAAGGATGGTCATGGCGACCGCATTCCGGCCACGGAATATGAAGCGCACAATCACGAAGTGACGCTGGGGCTGAAGGGCGATCTCGGGGTTACCACCCTCAAGGCCCATGCCCAGAAGATTCCCTATCAGGGCTATACCAACCAGCGCATGGACATGACCGACAACGAGGCCTGGGGCATTTCCGCCGAACAGAAGATGGACACGGGCCTGGGCGAGGTGACGGCGCTGGCCTATTACAACAGCGTCGAGCACGTCATGAACTTCCTGCCCGACAAGAAATACTCGCGCACGCCGCCGCGCGACATGCCCATGCTGACCGATGGTCAGGATTTCGGCTATCGCCTGGCGCTGAAGCGCGACCTCGCCGATGGCTCCACCCTGCGGCTGGGCAATGAATTGCACCGGCAGCTGCTGGACGAGTGGTGGCCGCCGGTGGGCACCGTGGTCAACAACATGTGCTGCAATGACTATTGGCTGATCAACGGCGGCGAGCGCACGCGGCTCGGCACCTTCCTTGAACTGGACAAGAAGCTCAGTGACAAGTGGTCGGCGCTGGTGGGTCTGCGCAGCGATATCGTGTGGATGAATACCGGCAATGTGCAGGGCTATAACACGGGTGCCACCTATGGTCCCGATGCGGCGGCCTTCAACGCCAAGGATCATTCCATGACCGACTATAACTTCGACGCCACGGCCATGCTGAAGTTCAAGCCTTCGGACGGTGTGACGTTTGAGGGCGGTTATGCCCGCAAGACCCGCTCGCCCAATTTCTACGAGCGCTATGCCTGGAGCACGGTGGCGGCCGCCCAGATGGCCAAGAACATGGTGGGCTGGTTCGGCGACGGCAACGGCTACATCGGCAATCTCGAGGTCGACCCGGAGGTGGCGCACAACTTCTCCATCACGGCGCGCTTCGCCGATCCGGTGGAGAACGCCTGGGAGGTGAGCGTCTCGCCCTATATTTCCTATGTCGATGATTACATCGGCGCGAAACAGGTGAGCGTGTCCACCATGCCGGCGGGCTTCGGTTTCGTGAACCTGCAGTACGTGAACCACGATGCCTTGCTCTATGGCTTTGACGCCGCGGGCCGGGTGCGCGTGGTGAAGGACAGCGCCATCGGCGATGTGGAGTTGAAGGGGGTGGTGTCGTTCACGCGCGGCAAGAACCTCGACTTCGGCGAAAGCCTCTATCACATGATGCCGCTCAATGCCCGGGTGGAGGTGAGGCAATCCAGGGATGGCTGGAGCAACGCGCTGGAACTGGTGGCCGTGGCCGACAAGACCAGGGTGGACAGCGAGCGCAACGAGTTGACCACGGATGACTACTTCCTGGTCAATTTCCGCAGCGCCTGGGAGAATGACCGCATCCGCCTCGACGCCGGGGTGGAGAACATCTTCGACAGCTATTTCGAAGATCCGCTGGGCGGCATCAACGTGGGGCCGGCCATGCCGCCGGTGACGGTGACCGGGCGCGGCAATGTGCCGGGCATGGGCCGCACCTTCTATGCGGGCTTCACCGTGAAGTTCTAGACGGTTTGGCTTTGAAAGCGATGACATGAACGGAGGGGCGGGGCTTTGGCTCCGCCCCTTTGCTTTTGACAGGGCGGGGGCGCTGTGGCACAGGCGGCAGCCCATGTCCGACACGCCCGCACCCTCCGCCAACGCGCTGCATTACCGGCCCTATGTGTTCTACCTTCTCGCGGTGGGGCTGGCGGGCTTTGCGGTGCAGATCATGTCGGTGTCGGTGGGCTGGCAGATCTACGACATCAGCCGCAACCCGGCGGATCTTGGGCTGGCGGGCCTGGTGCAATTCCTGCCGCCCTTGCTGCTGGTGCTGGTGACGGGCCTGGCCGCCGACCGTTTCAGCCGCCGCGCCATCATGGCGCTGTGCATGGCGCTGGAGGTGGCCTGCGCCGCCGCGCTGTTTTTCTTCACCGCCTCGGCCCCCACGGTGGTCTGGCCGATCTTCGCCGTGCTGGCGGCGCTGGGGGTGGCGCGGGCTTTCCTCAATCCGGCGGCGGATGCGCTGGCACCCAACCTGTTGCCGCGTGAAGCCATTGCGCATGGCATTTCGCTGTCGTCCATGACCTGGCAGGCCGGCACCATCATGGGGCCGGTGCTGGGCGGCTTGCTCTATGGCCTGTCCGGCCTCGTGGCCTATGGCACGGCGGCGGTGCTCATCGCCCTTGCCGTGGTGTCGGTGCTGCTCATCGGGCCGGTGGCGCGCGGGGCCGCGCGCAAGGAGCCGCCGACGCTCGATACGCTCTTTGCCGGGTTCCGTTTCATCCGGTCGGAAAAGATCGTGCTGGGGGCGATTTCGCTCGACCTCTTTGCCGTGCTGCTGGGGGGTGCGGTGGCGCTGATGCCGGTCTATGCGCGCGACATTCTCCATGCGGGGCCGCTGGGCCTTGGGCTGTTGCGCGCCGCGCCGGGCATCGGGGCGCTGGTGGTGGCGCTCTACCTTGCCAGGCACGGCATCCGCGACCGGGCCGGGCATGTGCTGTTCATCTTCGTGGCGCTGTTCGGTTTCTTCACCGTGGTCTTCGGTCTGTCGCGCTCCATTCCGCTCTCCATTTTCGCGCTGATGCTGATGGGGGCCTGCGACATGGTGAGCGTCTATGTGCGCGAAACACTGATGCAACTGTGGACGCCGGACGAAGTGAGGGGCCGGGTGACGGCGGTGAACCGGGTGTTCATCGGGGCATCGAACGAGCTGGGCGAATTCCGCGCCGGCTTCGCGGCGGCGGCGGTGGGGGCGGTGGCCGCCGTGGTCATGGGCGGGGTTGGCACCATGGCAGTGGCGGGCCTGTGGGCGCGCTGGTTCCCCGGCCTGCGCGAGGCGCGGCGGCTGGACGGGCGGGGATAATTCGTTCGTCGCGGCGGCGAAACGCCCCTTTCATCAGCGCGCCGTTCGCCCTATCAGGACGCCATGGCCGGAACCGACAAGACTCAAACGCCCGCCACCGGACCCGCCCCCGTGGTGGTGCTGGTGAACCCGCAATTGGGCGAGAACATCGGCACGGCGGCGCGCGCCATGGCCAATTTCGGCCTGTCGGAACTGCGCATCGTGAACCCGCGCGACGGCTGGCCCAACGAGCGGGCGGTGTCGGCGTCATCGGGGGCGGTGTGGATCATCGAGAATGCCAGGGTCCATGATGATCTCGCCACGGCCCTGGCGGACATGAATTTCGTCATGGCGACGACGGCAAGGCCGCGCGGCATGACCAAGGAAGTGGTGACGCCGGAGCAGGCGGGCCATGACATGCGCGCCCGCGTGGGCCGGGGCGAGCGCGTGGCGCTGCTCTTTGGCCGCGAGCGCTGGGGCCTCAACAATGACGAGGTGTCGCTGGCGGATGTGATCGTGACCGCGCCGGTGAATCCCGCCTTTGCCTCGCTCAACATGGCGCAGGCCGTGCTGCTCATGGGCTATGAGTGGTTCAAGACGCAGGCCGAAACCCTGGGCCAGGAGACGCCGGAGCTTCCGGCGCTGGCGGGGCCGGGGCTGGTGGCGCCGGACACGCGGCCCGCGACCAAGGACGAGCTTTACGGCTTCTTCGATCATCTGGAGCGCGAACTGGCCGAGGCCGGCTTCTTCAAATCGGCGGACAAGCGCCCGACCATGATGCGCAACATCCGCAATCTCTATGGCCGCGCCGCGCTGACCGAGCAGGAGGTGCGCTCGCTGCGCGGCATGGTGGCCTCGCTCACCGGCACGCACATCAAGCGCAAGATGGAACGGGAGGGGAAGGCGTGAAGCCGCGCATTCTCATGTTCGATTCCGGCATGGGGGGGCTTACCGTGGCGCGCGCGGTGTTGCGCCAGATGCCCGAGGCCACGGTCATCTATTCCGCCGACAATGCGGGCTTCCCCTATGGCTCGTGGGAGGAGGGGAAGCTCATCCGCCGCATCGTCGGGGTCATGGGGCGGCTGATCGAGGTGGTGGAACCGGACGTGGTGGTGGTGGCCTGCAACACGGCATCCACCATTGCGCTGGCCGATTTGCGCAAGACCCATGCGGTGCCCTTTGTCGGCACGGTGCCCGCCATCAAGCCCGCCGCGGCCCAGACCCGGACCAATGTGATTGGCGTTCTGGCCACGCCGGGCACGGTTTCCCGCGAATATACCCATGCGCTGATCCATACCTATGCCTATCACTGCAAGGTGTTGCTGCATGGGGCGCGCCACATGGCGGAAATGGCCGAGCACAAGCTGAAGGGCCATGGCGTGGACCTGGAGGCGCTGCGAGCGGAAATGGCCCCGGTGTTCCGCAGCCGCGAGGGCAGGAAGACCGATGTGGTGGTGCTGGGCTGCACCCATTATCCCTTGCTGCTGGAGGAGATGGAGAAGATCGCCCCCTGGCCGGTGACCTTCATCGACCCCGCGCCGGCCATTGCCCGGCGGGTGGCGGACGTGGCGGAGGAAACACCGCTCAGAACCCCGCGCGTGGGCGCGCCGGACCATGGCACGGTGATCCTGACCTCGGGCCGGGGCAGCGCGTCGGAAACGCTGGAAGCCTATGCCCGCATGGGCTTTCCCCGCTTCATGCTGGTGGATGTGCCGGTTTGACAGCCCAGGTTGCCTCGGCTATAGACGCGCCAGCCCAAGGCTTCGCCGCCTTGGGTTCAGCTTGCCCGTGGGGAATTCACATGAATTTCCCCTGTCGGCCGGGAGACCGGCGGCGAGGAGGGTGGGTCCAACCTCAGCCCTGAACCTTTCCGTTCAGGGCATGAGAAACAGATTTGGAGACCGTAAATGACAAAGCGCGCAACCGCGAAATATAAAATTGACCGCCGTATGGGCGAAAACATCTGGGGCCGCCCCAAGAGCCCTGTGAACAAGCGTGAATATGGCCCCGGCCAGCACGGCCAGCGCCGCAAGGGCAAGATGTCGGACTTCGGCACCCAGCTGAAGGCCAAGCAGAAGCTGAAGGGCTATTACGCCAATATCTCCGAGCGCCAGTTCCACAATCTCTATGTGGAAGCCACCCGGCTGACGGGCGACTCCTCCGAACACCTCATCGGCCTGCTGGAGCGCCGCCTCGACACGGTGGTCTATCGCGCCAAGTTCGCGGCCACCATGTTCGCCGCGCGCCAGCTGGTCAGCCATGGCCACATCAAGGTGAATGGCCGCCGCGCCACCATCTCGTCGATCCGCCTCAAGGTGGGCGACACGGTGGAACTGACCGCCAAGGCCAAGGAACTGGCCGTGGTCATCGAGGCTATGAACCTGGCCGAGCGCGACACGCCGGATTATGTGGAAGTGAACCAAGGCGCGGGCACGGCCCGGATGGTGCGCATTCCCGGCCTGTCGGATGTGCCCTTCCCGGTGCAGATGCAGCCAAACCTGGTCGTCGAATATTATTCGCGCTGATTCCTGTTCGCACAGGTCTGGATTTGGAAACGGCCGGGGAAACCCGGTCGTTTTTGCTTGTTGGTTGCTCAGGCGGGAGAGCGCACGGTCAGCCCCAGGCCGGCGAGGATGAGCGCGACGCCGAGAAGAAACAGAATTCCCAAATGGTCGCCGAACATGACGGCTGATGCGACCATGCCTATGACGGGCTGAAGGTATTGCACCCCGGCCGCCACGCTGGCGGGAACGGTGCGGAGAATGCGGAGCCAGAGAAACAGTCCGGCGACGGTGACGGCCAGACCCAGATAGACGGCAACGCCAAGGCCCGAAGCAGTCAGGGTGATGGGCGTGTGCCATGCCTCCCAGGCGGTCCAGGGCAGAAGCACCAGAAGGCCGAAGAGAGTGCTCCAGGCGGCCACGGCGGCGGTGCCATATTCGGCGGTGAGTTCAACGCTCCAGACATAGTAGAACGCGATGGAGAGCGCCGAGAGCAGCATCCACGCGGCACCGGCGAGGCTTGTCTGGTGCAGGGACGAGGCCTCTGGCCCCTGACCCATGGCCACCATGGCAATGCCCGCAAAGGCGGCGAGCAGTCCGACCTTCTGCATCAGCGTCACGGACTGGCCGAGGCGAAGTGCGGCGAAGACCACGACGAAGACCGGAATGGTGGCGGAGATGATGGTGCCGACGGAGGCGGTCGTGCCGTTGATGCCAAAGGTTTGCGCGATCTGGCCGATGCTGATGCCGAGAATCCCCAGAGCCGCAACGCGGGGCAGGGCAGGGGCGGGCAGGCGCTGGCCCAGTGTGAGGAGGAGGAGCAGGGGAACCGCGACGCCGAAGCGCAGGGCGGTGAGGGTGAGCGGCGGCAGGGTCTGCAAACCGAGTTTGGTGAGGGGAATGGACAGGCCCCAGATGACGGCCAGGAACAGCATGGGCAGGAGCTGGCCCGGCGACAGCGCGAAGCCGCGCGCACCTTTTCCAAGGGACGGGGCGGGGCTTTCGATCTGGTTGGGCAGGTCCGGCATGAATTCGCATCGTCCACTTCAGGTCATGGTCTTGCCAGACGGCATGGGATCCGCAAGGCCGTTGTTTATTTTCGCGGCAGTCGTTCCACGCCCTCGGGCAGGGCGAAGCAGCCGGCGACGGTGGGGGTGAAGGGCAGGGGGCGATAGGCCGCGACCATGCCTTCCTTCTTCAGCCGCCCGACGAGGCCCGGCTCACTGTCGGTGACGATCCAGACGAAACCGGTGGCGGTCTGGCGGATGGGGGTGCCGCCCGCGTTCAACAGCGCGAAGAGCGCGTCGTCCTGCGCGGTGCCTGGGCGGAAGACGGCGAGCATGTCGCCGCTGGCCGTCTCCGGCAGGGCGGCACGGTGCAGGAGAAATCCCAGGCTTGCCAGCCAGACCAGAGCCACGCCGCCGAAGAGGCCCATGGCCAGACGGTGCTCATGCAGCGCCATGGCTTAGCCGTGGGCGAAGGCGGGGGCGGCGCGCTCCCGGATCGGCAGGTGGACGAAGAAGGCGAAGATGCCCAGAGCCACACCCATCCACCAGACAGGATCATAGGAGCCGGTGGCGTCATAGATGCGCCCGCCCAGCCAGACGCCGAGGAAGGAGCCGATCTGGTGGCTGAGGAAAACGAAGCCATAAAGTGTGGCCAGATAGCGCGTGCCGAACATGACGGCGACAAGCCCGATGGTGAAGGGCACGGTGGAGAGCCAGAGCAGGCCCAGGGTGGAGGTGAAGAGGAGCGTGGTGGTGTTGGTGATGGGCGTGAGGATGAACAGCGTCACCACCACGGAGCGGATGAGATAGATGAGGCTCAAGGGGATGCGCTTGTTGCCGCGTCCGCCGATGATGCCCGCGGCATAGGAGCCGATGATGTTGAACAACCCGATGAAGGCGATGGCGAAGCCGGCGAATTCGGGCGTGATGCCATGGCCCGCCAGATAGGGCGGCAGGTGAACGGTGACGAAGGCGATCTGGAAGCCGCAGACAAAGAAGCCGAAGACAAGAAGAATGTAGGAGCCGTGGCTGAAGGCCGAAGCCAGAGTCTGGCGCAGGGTCATGGCGGCTTCATTCGCCGTGGTGGGGCCGGCGTTGGCCCTGGGGTTCAGGAAGGGCAGGGCCAGAGGCAGCATGAGCAGCGACAGGGCGGCCATGACCTTCAGCGCCACCTGCCAGCCATAGGCGGCGATGAGCGCGCCCGCCACGGGGGCAAAGATGAACTGGCCCATGGAGGAGGCGGCGGTGGCGATGCCGAAGGCCCAGGAGCGGCGCTCTGGCCCGACAAGGCGGCCCAAGGCGGCCATGACGATGCCGAAGGAGGACATGGCGATGCCGATGCCGGTCAGCAAGCCGCCGCCGAGGTGGAACATGAGGGGCGTGGGGGCTACGGCCATGACGAAGACGCCGAGGGCATAGAAGAAGGCCCCGGCGATGAGAACCCTGGCAGCGCCGAAGCGGTCGGCCAGGGCGCCCGCCACGGGTGTCGCCAGGCCCCAGAGCAGGTTTTGCAGGGCCATGCCGAGGGAGAAGATCTCGCGCGGCCAGTCATGGGCGGTAGAGATGGGCGCGGTGAACAGGCCAAAGGTGGAGCGCACCCCGAAGTTCACCATGGCCAGCAGGCAGCCGGACACGATGACGATGGCCGGGGCGTAATACCAGGGCGCGGGAGAGGGCGTGGCGGCGGCGGTGGTCATGGGCTGCGACCTTAACTGTAACGCGCGGCGTTGCGCCAGTCTGAAAGCGTCAGGCCCGGCGGTATTTGCCCCATTGTGACAGGGCGACCCCGGCGAGCACGATGGCGGCGGCAGCGATGACGCGGGCCGTTACCGCCTCGCCCAGCACCAGCGCGCCCGCCGCGATGGCCATGAGGGGGAGCAGGTAGAGCGTCGCTCCCACGGTGGAGGGGGCAAGACGCGCCGCGGCATAGTTCCAGGCCGAGACGCTGACCACGGTGCCGAGCACGCCGAGATAGAGCAACTCAAGAACATTGCGCAGGCTGAGGTGGAGCAGCGTCGGCACGGTGTTGGCCGAGAGAAAGGGCAGCGCCGGCACCACCGAGAGCAGCGAGGCGGCGGCCATGTATTTGAGGGCGCCATTTTTCGGGAGGGGGGGGGGGCCCGCCCCCACATAGAGCGACCGGGGGGGGGCCCGGGCGAAGATCATCAGCCCGCCGGTGATGATGTTGTAGCGCGACACGCCGGAGGGGGCCTCGCCGCCGGAGAAGAGCAGCACCGTGCCGCCGAAGGAGAGCGCCAGACCGGCCAGCGTGGCGGGCGTCAGGCGCTCCTGTCCGGCCAGGGCCGACAGGAGGGCAATGAGCAGCGGCGACGTGGCCATGATGATGCTGCCCATGCCGGCGGGCATACGGGCATAGCCATAGATGGAGCCGAGGTAATAGCCGAAGGACCCGATGATGGAGCAGACAAGAAGACGCGGCCAGTCGGCGCGGTCAAAGGCAGGACCGCCGAAGCGGAGCAGCAGGGGAAGCGAGATCACCGCCACCAGCAGGGTGCGGATCGCCACCGATTCCGCCGGTCCGAGGGCAAGGCCGAGCGAGCGGATGAAGGCCGGTGCCGCCCCCCAGATGAGGGTGGCCATGGCGAGGAAGCCATAGGACAGGGCGCGGTGCGATGAGGGCGGCGTGGTCATGGGCCCATGAGGTGCATGAGGGCTGGCCTCGGGTCAATGGCCAGCGCCGCCGCCGCCATGGGGTCAGGCGTGGACGGCAGAAAGCCGTCGCACTGGATATTGCAGGAGCACGGCGGGGATGGCACAGGAGAAGCCAGCGCCCCGCTAGCCAGAGAGGTTCACCATGTTCAAGCGCAGTCTTGCCGATGTCGAAAAGACGCCGTTCTTCGTGGACTGGGGCAATGGCACCAGCCACCGCCTGCTGACCCAGGCCGACAACATGGGCTTTACCGTGTGCCACACGGTGGTGCGCAAGGGCACGGAATGCATCCTCGAATACCGCAACCATCTGGAGGCCTGCTATTGCATCGGCGGCAGCGGCGAGGTGGAGGACATGAAGGGCACGGTCTATCCCATCACGGTGGGCGACATCTATGTGCTGGACCAGCACGACAAGCATTACCTGCGCGGCGGCAAGGACGAGGATCTCATTCTGGTCAGTGTGTTCAATCCGCCGCTCAAGGGCACGGAAGTGCACAACGTGAAGGACAAGGGCGGCTCGGCCTATTGAGGGTCGGCGGGTAACGAAAAGGGCGGGGAAGACCCCGCCCGTCATTTATTCCGTGCACTGACGGTCAGATGATCTTCTTGTCGGCGAGCAACTGCTTCAATTCGCCGGACTGGAACATCTCCATGAGAATGTCGGCACCGCCGACGAATTCGCCCTTGACGTAAAGCTGGGGAATGGTGGGCCAGTTGGTGTAGTCCTTGATGCCCTGGCGCAACTCGTCATTGGCCATGACGTTGATGTCCTTGAAGGGGACACCGAGGTGCTGGAGAATCTGGGCCGAGCGGCCCGAAAAACCGCACATGGGCATGTCGGCCGTGCCCTTCATGAAGAGCACCACATCGTTGCCCTTCACTTCCTTGTCGATCCAGTCGTGCATGATTGAAGACATGTTGAACCCTTGGTCAGTTGGTTGATGAGTTTTCGGGGACGCCGGTTTGCAGCGCAAGGGCGTGGAGTGCGCCGCCCATATCACCTTTCAGTGAAGCATAGACCATCTGGTGCTGCTGCACCCGGCTTTTGCCGCGAAAGGCTTCGGAGATGACCGAGGCGGCATAGTGGTCGCCATCGCCCGCGAGGTCGCGGATCTCGACCTTCGCGTCGGGGAAGGCCGCCTTGATGCGGTGTTCAATTTCTTCGGCGGTCATGGCCATGGGCGTCTCCTGTGCAGCACTCACAGTTCCTTCGCCATGTAGGCGGGGAACCAGCCCTCATGGGCCTGGCGCAGATCCTTCAGAGATAGGGTCATCCGTCCCATCTTCAAGGAGGGTGTTGCGGTGACCTCGCCGACGATGCGGGCGGGCACCCTGGCCTTTTTCGCGGCGGCGAGCACCGCGCGGGCGTTCCTGGCGGTGACCACATAGCGGGCCTGATCCTCGCCGAAGAACTGGGCGTGGTCAAGTTTTTCCAGCTTTGCGCCCAGCCTTCCGGCCAGTGCCATTTCGGCCACGGCGGCGGCCAGCCCGCCATCGGAAATGTCATGCACGGCAGTGACTTGCGCCGATTTGATGAGAGAACGAATCAGGTTGCCCGCGGTCTTTTCGCGGGCGAGATCGACGGGCGGCGGGGCGCCTTCCTCACGCCCCAGAACGGCGGCGAGATAGATCGACTGGCCGAGGTGGCCGCCCGGACCACCAATCTCAATCACCTTCTGGCCGGACTTCTTGAAGGCGATGGTGGCCATGGTCGAAAGGTCGCGCAGCAGGCCGACGCCGCCGATGGTGGGGGTGGGCAGAATGGCCTGGCCGTTGGTCTCGTTGTAAAGCGAGACATTGCCGGAGACGACCGGGAAATCGAGGGCGCGGCAGGCCTCGCCGATGCCTTTGATGGCAAAGACGAGCTGGCCCATGATTTCAGGCTTCTCCGGGTTGCCGAAGTTCAGATTGTCGGTGACGGCCAGAGGCTCCGCCCCCACGGCGGTGAGGTTGCGCCAGCATTCGGCCACGGCCTGCTTGCCGCCCTCGAAGGGGTCGGCCTCGACATAGCGGGGGGTCACGTCCGACGATACGGCGATGGCCTTCTTGCCCTTGATGCGCACCACGCCTGCATCCCCCCCCGGCACCTGGGCCGAGTTGGACTGGATCAGCGTGTCATATTGCTCCCACACCCAGCGGCGCGAACACATGTTGGGCGAGGCCATCATCTGCAGCAGCGCGGCCTTCATGTCCCTGGGCGCAGGCACGTCCCTGGCCATCAGCGTGGGCTGCTTTTTCGGCTCCACCCATGGCCGGTCATATTCCGGGGCCTCGTCGCCCAATTGCTTGATGGGCAGGTCGGCCTTGGTCTCGCCCTCGTGGCGGATGATGAAGCGCAGGGTGTCGGTGGTTTCGCCGACGATGGCGAAATCCAGCCCCCACTTCCTGAAGATGGCCTCGGCCTCCTTTTCCTTCTCCGGCTTCAGGACCATCAGCATGCGCTCCTGGCTTTCGGAGAGCATCATCTCATAGGCGGTCATGCGCTCTTCGCGACAGGGCACGCGGTCGAGGTCGAGGTCGATGCCGAGATCGCCCTTGGCGCCCATTTCCACGGCGGAGCAGGTGAGGCCCGCCGCACCCATGTCCTGAATGGCGATGACGGCCCCCGAGGCCATGAGTTCGAGGCAGGCTTCGAGCAGGCATTTCTCGGTGAAGGGGTCGCCCACCTGAACCGTGGGTCGTTTCTCCTCGGCCTTGTCGTCGAATTCGGCCGAGGCCATGGTGGCCCCGTGAATGCCGTCGCGCCCGGTCTTGGCCCCGAGATAGACCACCGGCAGGCCCACGCCCTTGGCCTTGGAGTAAAAAATCCTGTCGGCATCGGCGAGGCCCACCGCCATGGCGTTGACCAGAATGTTGCCATTGTAGCGGGCGTGGAAATTCACCTCGCCGCCCAGGGTGGGCACACCGAAGGAATTGCCGTAGCCACCCACGCCCGCCACCACGCCGGAGACGAGATGGCGCGTCCTGGGGTGGGAGGGATCGCCGAAGCGCAGCGCGTTCAGGGCCGCGATGGGGCGCGCGCCCATGGTGAAGACATCGCGCAGGATGCCGCCCACGCCGGTGGCCGAGCCCTGATAGGGTTCGATGAAGGAGGGATGGTTGTGGCTTTCCATCTTGAAGACGATGGCCTGGCCGTCGCCGATGTCGACCACGCCGGCGTTTTCGCCCGGGCCCTGAATGACGCGCCTGCCCGCAGTGGGCAGGGTCTTCAGCCATTTTTTCGAGGACTTGTAGGAGCAGTGCTCGTTCCACATGGCCGAGACGATGCCGAGTTCGGTGATGGTCGGCTCGCGCCCCAGAAGGTCGAGGAAGTGCTGGTATTCCTCCGGCTTCAGCCCGTGCTGGGCGATGAGTTCCGGGGTGATCTGGAGGTCATTGGGGATGCGCATGATCCCCGGATTTAGAAGCCTTTCCGCCAAATCTCAACGAGCGATTTGGCGGAAAGAACAGCTTGTTGCGCAGGTCTTTTGGTTCAGGCCCGGTGGGTCGAGATCCACTGGCCGAAGGCGGCCATGAACTGGGTCAGGAAGTCCTTCGTCTCGGCTTTGGCAAGGCCGCCCTTGTCGTCGAAGAGCGTGGTGGAGTTGGCGATATAGGCTTCCGGCTGGGCCATGGTGGGCATGTTGAGGAAGACCAGCGACTGGCGCAGGTGATGGTTGGCACCGAAACCGGAGAGGGCGCCCATGGACTGGCTGATGACTGCCGCGGGTTTGCCGCTCCAGCTCGACATGCCATAGGGGCGGGAGCCCCAGTCGATGGCGTTCTTCAATGCGCCGGGCACCGAGCGGTTATATTCCGGCGTGGCGAAGAGCACGGCATCGGCCGCCTCGATGGCCTTCTTGAAGGCCTTCACTGCGGCAGGCGGGTCATTTTCATGGTCGGCGTTGAACAGGGGGAGATCACCGATCTCCACCATCTTCAGGTTCATGCCCTTCGGAGCCAAGGGGGCCAGGGCCAGGGCGAGCTTGCGCGTCAGTGACTCCTTGCGCAGGCTGCCGACGAGGACGGCGACGGTCTGGGTCATGTGTTTTCCTTTATGTATTTTGTGCCGTTACATATAAAGCAGCAAAGAACGAAGGCAAGACCTTCGGTGAGAAAAATTCGGAAAAGGCCTCCCGGTTCCGGCGTCAGATGCCTCAGGCGGCCAGCAGGCTTTCAAACAGGGGCAGGCAGTCCATCCGCCCGTGCAGCGGCTCGATCATGTTCTCGGGATGCGGCATCATGCCGATGACATTGCCCGCCTGGTTCACAATGCCGGCAATGTCGTTCATGGCGCCGTTGGGGTTGGTGCCCGCGGCGTAGCGGAAGACCACGCGGCCCTCGGCCTCCAGCGCGGTCAGCGTCTTCGGGTCACAGATGTAGTTGCCCTCGCCATGGGCCACCGGGCAGGAAACGACCGCGCCCTTTTTCATGCGGTTGGTGAAGAAGGTGCGGTTGTTCTCGACCCTCAACTGCACCTCGCGGCAGACAAAATGCAGCGAGGCATTGCGCACCAGGGCACCGGGCAGAAGCCCGGCCTCGGTGATGATCTGGAAGCCGTTGCACACGCCCAGAACCTTGAGTCCTTCCAGGGCCTTGGCGCGGATGGCTGACATGATGGGTGAACGGGCCGCAATGGCGCCGCAGCGCAGGTAGTCGCCATAGGAGAAGCCGCCCGGCACGACCACCAGGTCAAGCCCCCGCGGCAGTTCGGTCTCCGTGTGCCAGAGGTTCACCGGCGTCTTGCCGGTCACCAGCTTCAGCGCCCGCATCATGTCGGTTTCGCGGTTGATTCCGGGGAAGGTGACGACGGCGGTTTTCATGGGCGCACTCCTGCCGCCCCTCTTATCCGAGGCGGCGGGCCTTGGGAATAGTGCGCCTTGACTTGTCAGTCGGTATTGGTTTCGCCCGCCGCGTCCTGGCGGTTGGGATAGTTGTAGGAGGTGTAGCGGATGACGAAGACCGCGCCCGCCATGATGAGCGTGGCGACCGAGAGGTAGATGACGCCCATGTCGGGCTCCACATCATGCTGCACGAAGCCGATGAGGTGGCGGGTGAGGGCGGTGATGCCGACATAGACCAGAAAGCGCACCGGCATGTGGTTGGTCTTGAAATAGATGCCGACCATGGAGCCGATTTCCAGGTAGATGAAAAGCAGCAGCAGGTCCTCGATGGAGGCATGGCCCGCCTCGACCATTTTCAGGAAGGCCAGGAAAGCCGCCCAGACGGTGGCCCCGCCGATGGCGAAGAGGCCGAGGAAATGGAAGGTTTCGGTGAGCAGGTGGCCGATGGGATCGGCGATGGTGCGCAGGCGCGATGTGGCCTTCTGGACGTCCATTGATCTGATGTTCATGCCGGTCCCCGGAGTTCTGTCCGGAACCGCCGCACCCCACGCAGGGCGGCACAGTGGCACGGCACACCCGGCGCGCAAACTGACAATTATTCAGGGCAGGAAAGCGTCGGGGTTCAGCCCAGTTCGATGTCGTAGTTCTCGATCACCGTGTTGGCGATGAGCTTGTCGCACATGGCCCTGACCTGTTCGCGCGCCTTCGCCGGATCCTTTTCGGCCAGGTCGATCTCGAAATACTTGCCCTGGCGCACATGCTCCACCCCGAAGAAGCCGAGGGAGCCGAGGGCGCCTTCAATGGCCTTTCCTTGCGGGTCCAGCACGCCGTTCTTGAGGGTGACCTTCACCTTGGCTTTCATCATGCTCACCAATCAATCGGATTTCACGAGGGTGGGGCGGCTGCGCTCCGGCTTGTCCTCGCCGATGATGCCGAGGCGGCGGGCCACTTCCTGATAGGCTTCGACCAGACCGCCCATGTCGCGGCGGAAGCGGTCCTTGTCCAGCTTGTCGTTGGTCTTGATGTCCCACAGGCGGCAGGAATCGGGGCTGATCTCGTCGGCCAGCACGACGCGCATCATGTCGCCGTCGAACAGGCGGCCAAACTCGATCTTGAAGTCGACCAGGCGGATGCCGATGCCGAGGAACAGGCCGGTGAGGAAATCATTGATGCGGATCGACATGTGCATGATGTCGTCGATTTCCTGGGGACTGGCCCAGCCGAAGGCGGTGATGTGCTCCTCCGACACCATGGGATCGCCCAGGGCATCGTTCTTGTAGCAGAACTCGATGATGGAGCGAGGCAGCGCCTGACCTTCCTCCAGCCCGAGGCGCTTGGCCAGCGAGCCGGCGGCGACATTGCGCACGATCACTTCCAGTGGAATGATCTCGACCGAGCGCACCAGTTGCTCGCGCATGTTGAGGCTGCGGATGAAATGGGTGGGCAGGCCCAGTTCGTTGAGCTTGGTGAAGATGAATTCCGAGATGCGCTGGTTCAGCACGCCCTTGCCGTCGATCACGGCCTTCTTCTGGGCGTTGAAGGCGGTGGCGTCGTCCTTGTAGTGGACCACGATGGTGCCCGGCTCCGGGCCCTCGTAGAGAATCTTGGCCTTGCCCTCGTAGATGCGGGTGCGGCGATTGTTCATGGTGGTGCGCCTCATGCGATGCCCATGAGCCCCGCCAATCGGGCAGGTCTGGTGCGAAATGACGGGATCGGGGCCAGGCCCCGGTTTCACGGGCGGTCTTACAGGATAGGCCCCCCGGGCACAATCGTTTTGGCCCGCTTTCCACCGGGGGAGGACAGGGCCGGTGCCGCCTTTTGCCGCCCACAGGACGGTTGATTTGAGGCCTTGCGACCGCTATCTCCTGAGCAGTGATTTTCACGGAGTGACCGCCATGACCACCTTCGACAAGCGCCAGGAAGGCTTTGAGAAGAAGTTCGCCCATGACGAGGAGTTGAGATTCAAGGCCACGGCCCGGCGCAACAAGCTGCTGGGCCTGTGGGCGGCGGAGAAAATGGGTCTGACCGGGGCCGAGGCCGAAGCCTATGCCAAGGACGTGGTGGCCGCCGACTTCGAGGAGGCGGGCGATGACGACGTGTTCCGCAAGATCCGGGCTGATCTCGACGCCCGCAAGATTGCCCAGTCCGACCACCAGATCCGCCGCACCATGGAGGAGCTTCTCCTGCAGGCCATGGAGCAGGTGAGCAAGGAAGGGTAAGGCCATGGGCCCCAGCCCCGGCTTCGGCATCAGGGACCGGCTCAGGGAGTCCGGTCCCTTTCTGTTTTCCTGGGCCAGCCTGCCGGGGGTGGCGCTGGCGGGGCAACTGGCGCGCCTGCCCTTTGAGGGCGTGGCGCTTGACTTGCAACATGGCCTGATCGGCTTTTCCGAGGCGGCGGCCATGGCCCAGGCGGTCACGGCGCTGGCCCGGCCCCTCATCGTGCGCACGCTCTCGGCCGATCCGGGACTGGTCGGACAGGCGCTGGACATGGGCGCTTCGGTGGTGATTGCGCCGCTGATCAATTCCGCCTCCGAAGCCGAGCGGCTGGTGCAGGCGGCCAAGTTTCCGCCGCGCGGCGGGCGGAGCTGGGGCGGTTATGCCGGGGTGCAGGCCTCGGGCCTGGCGGCGGCGGATTACCTGCGCGAAGCCAATGACCTCACCATGGTTTTCGCCATGATCGAGACCCGGCTGGCACTGGCGCGGGTCAAGGAGATTGCCGCGGTGGAGGGGCTGGACGGCCTGTTCGTCGGGCCCAATGACCTGTCGATTGCCCTGTCGGCGGGCGAGGAGATTGCCACGGCGGGGCCGGAGACACTGTCGGCCATGCGCGACATTGCCGCCGCCGCCCGGGCGCGCGGGCTGATCGCCGGGGCCTTTGCCGGGCGGGCCAGCAACATCTCGGTCTATGAGCAATTGGGCTATCGCTTCCTTGCCGCCGCGACCGATGTGGAAATGCTGCGCCAGGGGGCGGCGGCGGTGCTTGAGGGGTGACGGCGGGCCGCCTGCCGTTTTCGGTTTGTTGGCGGCGCGCGCCCTGTGCTAAATCCGGCGCAAATGGTCCGGAGGACGCCCATGGACAACCGCCACGATTTCAAGCTCAGCCCGGCGCACGCGGCCATTCTCGACAGGCTGGTTGAACTGGCCCATGCGGCGGGGCCGCTGTCGGCCCAGACCGACAAGTATTTCACCAACACCAGCCGGATCGTGGCGGCGCACGGCGATGCCGAGGTGACCTTCGCCGTCTTCATGCGGCGCAGGGTGGTGGCGGCGCTGGAACCGGCCATCCGCATGGCGCGCGCGCTGGTGCCCAAGGTGAAGATCCGCCGCCTGGTGGCGGAAGGCGAGGTGGTGCCCTCCGAGCGCAAGCTCATGGAAATCACCGGCTCCATGAAGGACCTGTCCGAGGTGGAAACGCTGATGCTGCAGAAGATCGGCTTTCCCTGTGTGGCCGCCAACAACGCCTATGAGATGTGCCGGGCGATTCCCGACGCCGGCTTCATGGACATGCATGCGCGCCATGCCTCGGGTGCCGAGATGAACATTCTCGCCTCCTATGGGGCGGCGGTGGGCAGCGCCATGGCCAAGCGCTCCAACCCCAAGGTCAAGGGCTTCATCGGCTCATCGCAGGATCTGACGGCCCCCTTCTTCGGGGCGGAGAAGGGCATGGGCACCATGCCCCATGCCCTGGTGGGCTACACCAGGGGCGATGTGCTGGAGGCGCTGAAACTCTTCGCCCAGACCCTGCCGGAGGCCAAGGCGCTTTATGCGTTGGTGGACTACACGGGCGAGGAAATCCGCGACTCGCTGCGCTGTGCGCGCTGGTTCTACGAGGAGGCCAAGCTGCACAGGCTGGGCCATGTCTTCGGGGTCCGGCTCGACACCCATGGCGGGCGCTTCGCCGAGGGACTGGACTATGAAAAGTCGGTGGACACGGTGGGCCAGTGGCTCGATGTCTCCGGCGAATACAACATCGTGGAACAGGTGCTGGGGGGCCGGGCCTTCCAGCTCGATCCCTCCAACATCCTGGTGGACAAGGTGCGCCGCATCCTCTTCGGCAAGGGTGTGTCGGTGGCGGCCATCATCCACACCCGGCTGGCGCTGGACCGGGCCGGATTCAAGGAGGCGCAGATCGTCGGTTCCTCCGGCTTCGATCCGCAGAAATGCCAGATCATGGGGGCGGCCAAGGCGCCGCTCGATCTGGTAGGCACGGGATCGTTCCTGCCCGCCACCTTCAGCGAGACCTATGCCACCGCCGACATCATCGCCTATGACGGCGAGCAGCGGGTGAAGGTGGGGCGCGAATTCCTGTTCGATTGAGCATGCCGGTTGAAGAAAATTAAGGTCTGAAGTGCTATGGCCGGACGGCGGAGGGGGCAACTCTGCTGGGAGGAAAACATGAAACTGAAATCCATTGTGCTGGCCGCCGCGGCGGTGATGATGTTGGCCGTGCCTTCAGCGGAAGCGTCCATGGGCTGGTTTTTCGGGGGTTCCACCGCGCCGGCAGGGGGCAATTCCAAATCCAGGCCGGTGAATATCACCATCGACATTTCCTCGCAGTCCATGTCGGTCAGGGTGCATGGCTTCCCCTATGCCCATTGGAAGGTGTCCACGGCGCGCGCAGGCTATTGGACGCCGCGCGGCCGCTATCGGGTGCAGCGCATGGCGCGCGTCTATCATTCACGAAAATATGACAACGCGCCCATGCCCAACGCCATCTTCTTCAAGGGCGGCTATGCCATCCACGGTTCGGGCCATGTGCGGGCACTGGGCCGTCCGGCGTCGCATGGCTGTGTGCGCCTGCACCCCAACAATGCGGCCCGGCTTTATGCGCTGGTGCAGGAATACGGCCCGCGGGCCACGCGCATCACCATCACCGAATAGGCCAGCGCGATCGCCTGACGCAAAGCCCGTCCGGTGACGGGCTTTTTTATTACCCCAGATCGAGGACCACGATTTCCGGCGGCACGCCGATGCGCAGCGGCAGCATGGAACAGCCCAGGCCGCCGGAAACAATGAGGTGGCGGCCATCCTCCACCACATGGCCATAGGCAAAGCGGTTGCCGAAGGAGGAGGGGGTCACCGGCGACCAGCCGAAGAGCCGGATCTGGCCGCCGTGGGTGTGGCCGGACAGGGTGAGGGACACGCGCTCCGGCACTTCCACGAACTGATCCGGCTCATGGGCCATGAGAATGACGGGAGCCTCACCGCTCACCTGGGCCAGGGTTCCGGCGAGGTCGGCGCGGGACGCGAAGGTGCGGCGGATGGCGACCATGCTGTCGGTGCCGGCGAGCCAGAAGGGCAGGCCGTCCTTGCGCATGAGTTCGGCGCGGTTGACCAGCACGGGAATGCCCACGGACTCGAGCGCCGTCTGAGCTTCCGTCGGCCCCTGACCGCTGGCCTGCGCGCGGTCATCCTCCCACCAGTCATGATTGCCGATGATGGCACGCACGCCCAGCGGGGCGGCAAGGACGGCGGCCTCCCGCGCCATGTCGGCCATGGCGACCTTGTGGCGGCGGAAGCGGTGACCCGAGAGATAATCGCCGAGCAGCAGGATCATGTCACCGTCAAGCGCATTGGCGCGGCTGATGATCTGCCGCCAGCGGGCCAGCGGCATCATGGGGTGAGTGAGATGGGGGTCGGCCAGCAGCACCAGACGGAGTTTCAGCCCTGGCGTCCAGCGCGGCGGGGTGAGGGCATAGCGCGTGATGCTGAGACGGAGACGGGGCTCCACGCCCACGCCATAGGCGGTGAGCGCAACCCCCGATGCGATGAGGCCGCCAAGGAAACGGAAGAAGCCGCGGCGGTTCATGGCGTGGTCACGGCGTGGCCGGGGCGGTAGCCGGAAGGATGGTGGGAGGGGTGCCGCTCATGGGGCCGCCCTCGGCCTGCCAGGCCTTGATGGCGTCATTGGGGGCCAGCAGCATGATGACATTGAGGGCCAGGTTGTCGCGGATCATGAAAGCGGTGAAGAGTTCCATGGCGATGGCGGCAGCGGCGGTGAGCCGCCACGGGATGCGGTGGGCGATGAAGAAGCCCGCGACCATGGCCGCCACATCCGAAAGCGAATTGATGACGCTGTCGCCATAGTAACCCAGCGGGATGGGGGCCTCGCGGTGGCGGTTGATGATGAAACCGGAGTCCTCGAAGATCTCCCGGGCCCCTCCCCCCGCCACGGCGGCGGCAAGGCGCAGCGCCAGCGGCCACCGCCGCCCCAGCCAGAAGAACAGGGCATAGAAGAGGAAGCCGTGGATGATGTGCGAGGGCGTGTACCAGTCGGTGAGGTGCTGTGAATTCTCCGAACTGTAGACGATGCCGTGCCAGAGCTTCACATAACCGCACTTGCACAGGGGCTCGCGCCCCATGGCCAGAAGCACGGCCCCGACCACGAGAAAGAGAACCAGCGGCAAGAGCCAGAGCCAGCGGGCGCGGGGGGAGGTTTGCGGCGTCATGGCGACATGGCTTAAGATGATTCCCCACGGGGCGTCACAGGAATTTGCGTCAGCATTGCACATGAGCACAGCGGCAGGACAGGCGATGGAATGGGCCAGGGCGGGCAAGTCCGGTGCGCTGGCGACGGTTATTGCCACCTGGGGATCGGCACCGCAGCCCCTGGGCAGCCAGTTGGCTGTGGACGAGGACGGCCATTTCGCGGGATCGGTGTCGGGCGGCTGTGTCGAGGGCGCGGTCATTACCGAGGCGCTGACCGTGATGCAGACGGGCACGGCCCGGGTTCTGGAGTTCGGCGTGGCCGACGAGACGGCCTGGAAGGTGGGGCTGGCCTGCGGCGGACGCATCCGCATTCTGGTGCAGAAGATGACGCCGGAACTGGTGACGATCCTGACCGAGGTGGAGCAGGCGCTGGCCCGGCGGCAGGCGGTGGCGCTGGTGACCGATCTGGCCAGCGGCCAGTCGCGGCTGGTGACGGCGGGTGCCGAGGTGCAGGGTTCTTCGCGCCTGACGGAGGATGGGGCGCAGTTCATCGCCGTCCATGCGCCGCAGCCGCGCCTGATCATCACCGGGGCGGTGCACATTGCCCAGCATCTTGCCACGCTGGCGCGCATGACGGGCTTTGCGGTGGCGGTCATCGATCCGCGCGGGGCCTTCGCCACGGCGGCGCGGTTTCCGGCTGACGAACTGCATGAGGCCTGGCCGGACGAGGTTGTGCCGAAGCTGGGGCTGGACGGGCGGACGGCACTGGCGGCGCTGACCCATGATCCCAAGATCGATGACCCGGCGCTGCTGGCGGCCCTCGCCAGCCCGGCGTTTTATGTGGGGGCGCTGGGGTCGCGCAAAACCCATGGCCAGCGGCTGGCGCGGCTGGAACAGCGTGGGCTGGACGGGGCGGCGCTGGCCCGCATCCGGGCACCCATCGGCCTCCCCATCGGGGCGGAGGGGGCAGCGGAAATCGCCCTTTCAATCATGGCGGAGATCATCGCCGCGCTGCGGGCGGGGGCGTGATGCGCTTTGGCCTGATCCCGGTCACGGCGGCGGTGGGGGCGGTGCTGGCGCATTCGGTGGCAGGCCTGCGCAAGGGCCGGGTGCTGGCGGCAGAGGATGTGGCCCGGTTGCAGGCGGCGGGCATCACCGAGGTCATGGCGGCGCGGCTGTCGGCCGGTGATGTGCCGGAGAATGCCGCGGCGGCGCGGCTGGCGGCGCGGCTGGCGGGCGCGGGCGTGGCGGCGGCACCGGCGGCCACGGGCCGGGCCAATCTGCATGCCACGCAGACCGGGCTGCTGGTCATGGATCAGGGGGCGCTCATGGCGCTCAACGCCATTGACGAAGGGCTGACGCTGGCGACGCTGCCGCCCTTCCGCCGGGTGCAGGCGGGCGAATTGGTGGCCACGGTGAAAATCATTCCCTATGCCATGGGCGAACCCGTGGTGGCGCGGGGCGAGGCGGAGGCGCGGCCCATGACGGTGGCACCCTTCGTCCGGCAGCGGGTGGGGCTGGTCATCACCCGGACGGAGCGGGGCAAGGCCTCTCTCGCCGACAAGGCCGAGGCTGCCACGGCGGCGCGGGTGGAAGCACTGGGCGGCAGGGTGGCCACGGTGCGGCGCGTGGCCCATGCCATATCCGCCATTGCCGCCGCGTTGAGCGAAATGGCGGACCACGATGTGGTGCTGGTGGCGGGCGAGGCGGCCATTGCCGACCGTGGCGATGTGGTGCCCCAGGGCATTGTGGCGGCGGGCGGGCGCCTTAGTCACTTCGGCCTGCCGGTGGACCCCGGCAATCTGCTGCTGCTGGCGGAATTGCGCGGCGTGCCGGTCATCGGCGTGCCCAGTTGCGCGCGGTCGCTGAAGCGCAACGGCTTTGATCTGGTGCTGGAACGGGTGATGGCGGGGCTGACGCCGGGGCCGCTCGATCTTGGTGCCATGGGGGTTGGCGGGCTTTTGTCCGAGATTGCCTCGCGCCCCAGCCCGCGCGATGCCGGGGGGCTGCGCCGTCAGGGCCATGTGGCGGGGCTGGTGCTGGCGGCGGGCCAGTCGCGGCGCATGGGACGCACGAAATTGCTGGAGCCGGTGGCGGGCGCGCCGCTGGTGCGCCGGGTGGCGGAAAAACTGGTGGGCCTCGGGCTGGCCGAGGTGATCGTGGTGACCGGGCATGATGCCGAAGGGGTCGCCGCGGCGCTGGCGGGGCTGCCGCTGCGGCTGGTGCACAATGAAAATTACGCGCAGGGTCTTGCGCGTTCGCTCAGGACGGGCATTGCCGCCCTGGGGCCGGAGGTGACGGCGGCTCTCGTGTGCCTTGGCGACATGCCCCGTGTGGCCGTGGAAGACATGGCGGCACTGGTGCAGGCGGGGGCCGGCGGGGGGGGCGCGCTCCATGGGGGGATGGTGAAAAGGTAAGGTGGGGTGAGAAGACGGGTTCTGGAGGTGTCCGGATCACT
>OEIV010000192.1_pt1 | contig 39121 bp, 28 predicted proteins | sample 1539231 | NCBI WGS metagenome assembly OEIV01 (sample SAMN03794762, study PRJEB22550) | activated sludge metagenome | feature: wastewater treatment plant; material: activated sludge; isolation source: Wastewater treatment plant of a petroleum refinery complex | place: Argentina: Buenos Aires ... | reverse complement strand
CCCGAAGCTATCCCACATCCGATGCCAGAGCCGAACAACTCCCCCTCTGGACCCATCGATACAATTGGCATCGCCCACACGGCGGCCTAAACTCAATGACACCCATCAGTCGCCTCGAACTATCCGAGGACAACCTGTTGAGGCTCCACACCTAGAGCAACCGGCGGTCAGTTGGAATCAACTGCCGTCGATAGGTTGCTCTAAAACAAAACCGCCGGGGCTTCAGACCCCGGCGGCGAAGTTTTCACATCCAGGTGAAATCAGGCAATGGCACCGTCGATCCAGGCCTGAAGCTGACCCTTGGGGGCGGCACCCACCTTGGTATCCACCACCTTGCCACCCTTGAAGACCATGAGGGTCGGGATGCCGCGCACCCCGTAGCGCGAGGGTGTGCCGGGATTTTCATCGACATTGACCTTGACGATCTTGGCCTTGCCGCCGAGGCCCGCCGCGATCTCTTCCAGGGCGGGCGCGATCATCTTGCAGGGACCGCACCATTCCGCCCAGAAATCCACGATGACGGGGGTTTCGGACTGCAGCACTTCGGCCTCGAAGGAGGCATCGGATACCTTGTGGGTCTTCATGGGGGAGTCACTCCAAATGAGTCGGGAAAGCACAGAAGTAGGAAGGTCCCCCCTGAAGGTCAAGGGTGGTCACCCGGCCTGTGACATTTCGATCAGGGCTTGCGCCAGAAGTCCCTCCTCCAGCCATTCGGCCCGGCCGGTGGCGGTCCAGAGCAGGCAGCAGCGCAGCCGGTGCCCCGGCCAGGCCCCCGCCAGCGCCCGGGCATAGAGGGCCATCTGACGGACGTAGGGATGGCTCGCGTCCACTGCCGCCGGCGGACGGGAATCACTCTTGTAGTCGAGAATCAGCACCTCGGAGGGGGTGACCGCCAGACGGTCTATCTGGCCGACGAGGGCCTGGCCGTCCGGCCCCAGCGCCCGGAAGGAAACCTCGGACTGGGCCGCACCATTGCTGAAAAAGGCGGCAAGATCGGGCCGCTCCATGAGGGCGAGCAGCTCCGTCACCTCCGCCGGGGCGAGGCCGAGGCGCGCGCCCTTGCGGCGGGCATAGTCGGCGCGGGCCGAAGGCGGCAGGTCGGGCAATTCCTGCAACAGCAGGTGGATGGCACTGCCCCGCTGCAAGGCGCGCTGCACGGCGGCCAGGTCGGCGGGGGCCTGCCCCTTGGCCAGACCGGTGACGGTGGCCGGACGCGCCCGGCCCTCCAGGGCGGGCATGGTGGTGGCCCAATCGGGCACAGCGAGGGCGGCGGCGGGCGTGGCCGCAGCCTCATGCCACATGGGGTCAGGGCCGTGCCGCCAGATCTCGCCGTCGTTGTCGAAGGCGGGCACCCGGCGCATCAGGGCCTGGCCCGGCCCGTCCTCCAGAAAGATCTTCTTCAGATGAGCATACCAGCAATCTTCCGGCATGCCAGTGTGGCCCGCCACGCCGCAGACATAGAGTTCGTCGCGGGCGCGCGTCATGGCGACATAGAGGAGCCGATTGCGCTCGCGCAGGGTCAGGATTTCCGCCGCCTGCTCCCAGTTCTCCACCTGCGATGATTGCACGAGGTGCGGCACGGCCCAGAGCGGCAGGCCCGCCCCCGGCTCGCCATCGGGAATGGCGACAAGGCCCGACCCCCGGCCTCCCGGCAGATCGGCGGCATCGGGCAGGATGACGATATTGGCCTCCAGCCCCTTGGCACCATGGACGGTCATGAGCCTGACCTCGCCCTGGCTCTTGTCCATCTCGCGGCGGATCACCGTGTCGGTGGCGGCGAACCAGTGGAGGAAGCCCGCCAGCGAGGCGCCATGGTCTTCCTCGTAGGCGAGGGCGAGATCGAGGAAGGCGTCGGTGGCGTCCAGTGCCTCGCTGCCGAGGCGGGCGACGATGGCGCGCCGCCGCGCGGTCAGAACGGCGGCATAGAGATCATAGGGCCGGACCCCCGGCCCCAGGGCCCGCCAGTCCGCCAGGGCGGCGGCATTGGCGCGGGCGGCCTGACCTTCGGCATCCTGCAGGCGCTGCCACAGGCTCTGGCCCTGACGGCCATGGGCCAGCGGCGTCAGGGCGTCGTCATCCAGAGGTTCCGGCAGCAGCGGGCTTTTCAGCACGCAGGCGAGGCTGTGATCATCATCCGGCAGCAGCAGCCACTGGCCCAGCGCCAGCAGATCGAGGATGGCGATGTTGTCCATGAGCTTGAGGCGGTCGGCCCCGGCCACGGGCACCCCGGCACGGCGCAGTTCCGCCACCAGCGCGCTGAACAGGGCGCGCCGGGTTTGCAGCAGGATGAGGATGTCGGCGGGAACGACAGCGCGGCCCTCGGCGGCAAGCAGGCGGCCGCGCCTGAGCCAGTCGGCGATCATGGTGGCGATGCGCCGCGCCAGACGCCGCCGGGGTGACTGCGGCGGCTCGCGGTCCACCGGCGCATCCCAGGCCGGGGGCTGGGCATCGGCCAGGGGTTCCATGAGCGGCCAGATTTCAAACAGGCCGGGGGTGCCCCGGCGCACCGACTGGTGCGACAGGACAGGCAGGTCGGCGCGCTCCAGCCCGGTCAGGGCGGGCGAGCCGGGGGCGAAGGCGTGATCGACCACGTCGAGGATGGCAGGCACGCTGCGATAGGAGATGGTGAGGTCGATGACCGAAAGGCTCTGGCCGCCCGCCCCCACCATGTCGGCAAAGCGCGCCTGCGCGGCGGCGAAGCCCGCCACATCGGCGCCCTGGAAACTGTAGATGGACTGCTTGTGGTCGCCGACCACGAAGACGGTGCGCGGCCGCGGCTGCGGCCGGCCCGCGCCGGCGAAGAATTCCTGGGCAAGCGCCGTCACGATGGACCATTGCCGGGGCGAGGTGTCCTGGGCCTCGTCAACGAGAATATGCTCCAGCCCGGCATCGAGCTTGTAGAGCACCCAGCCCGCCAGCCTGCCGGTGGTGAGGAGCTGTTCGGTGCGGGCGATGAGATCGTCGAAGTCATAGGCCCCGCGCGCCGCCTTCAGCGCCTTGATGCGGGACAGGACCGCCGCCGCCAGGGTGTAGAGCGCCTCGCTGGCCTCGATGCGCAGCAGCTCATCATGACGGGTGAGGCGCGCCACCAATGACGGCTGCATCCGATCGAGAAAGGCCGCAGGCCCGGGTGCCGTGCTGCGGAAGCCCTTGGTGGTGATGGAACCGGCGCGGGGCGTGCCGTCAGCGGTGAAGACCAGTGCGGTGAGGCGGGCGCGCTTTTCCGCCGCATCGGCACTGGTGCGAAAGGCCGTGATCCTGGCCAGCGCCTCCTGCAGGCGCTTTTCCGGTTCGCCTGCGAGAGCGGCCGCCACACTGGCCCAGCCCGGATCATCGCGGATGATGTCGGCTTCCAGGGCGGCCGTGGTGTCGCCGGGGGCAAAGCCAAAGCGGTGGCGCAACACCAGACGGACCGCATCCAGGCCCTCCGCCGCCGCCAGTTGCCGGGCAAGGCCGCCGCGACCCGACAGACTGGCGCGCATGAGAGCGGCAAAACTGTCGGCGGTGACATGACGCATGACCGTGGCATAGGCTTCGGCCAATGCGCCCGCGCGCGCCGTTTCCGCCTCGAGCAGCACGGCCTCGGCGGCGAGGCGATACATCTCTTCTGTCTCGCGCTCGTCCATGACGCGGAAGCCCGGCGCAATGCCTGCCTCCACCGGAAAAAGCTGCAACAGGCGCTCACAAAAGGCGTGGATGGTCTGGATCTTGAGGCCGCCCGGGGTTTCGAGCGCGCGGGTGAAGAGGCGGCGGGCGCGGACCAGCACGGCACCATCGCCGATATCTTCACCCAGGGCCAGAAGATGCTCGGTCAGGGCGGCGTCGGACAGGGCGGCCCAGCCGGCCAGACGCTGAGGGCGGCGGGCGCCCATTCCCGCCGCCGCCGCCTTGGTGAGGGTGAGGCAGAGAAGGGGGGGGGGGGCGGCGCCCGCCAGCATGAGGCGGATCACCCGGTCCACCAGCACATGGGTCTTGCCCGAACCGGCATTGGCCCCGACCCAGACCGATTGCCGGGGCTGGGCGGCGTTTTTCTGTTCGGGCGTGGGGATGAGAAGCCTCATGCGCCCTCCTCCCCCGTCGGCGTGGCCAGACGCCACTCGGCAAAGCGCGAGAGATGATCGAAGTCGGACTCGTCCTCCTCGCGCAGCATGCGGTAGCGCGGCACATAGGGCGTGGCCTGCTGCTGGTATGCGCCCAGCAGTTTCTTGAAGTCCGCGAAATGAGCGAGGGCAAGGTCTGCCGCCGTGTGGCTGGCGCGGGCCAGGGGGTTGGTGATCTTGCCGGGAGGCGTGCCGCCGCTTGCCTTGACAAAGACAATCTCCGCCGTGGTCCCGCGCCCGTGGGGAAAGCCGCCTGCGGCGAGGATGGCAGCCTCGAGGGTGAGCTGCGGCGAAAGACCTGCCTCCACCTGCTTGCCGCTGGGTGGTTCGCCGGTCTTGTAGTCGATGATGCGGAAGCGGCCATCAACAAGATGATCGATGCGGTCGGCGCGGCCATGGAGGCGATGCTCCAGGCCGCCAACCGCAAAGGTGATGGCGCCGTCGATCTCGGCGCGGACTTCGGCCACGCCCTGGCGCAGGGCGGTTTCGGTGGCTGCCAGCCAGCGGGCCAGGCTGACGAAGCGCGGCCACCAGAAATGGCGCACCTCGGGATCGTGGGCGTGGGCGGCAAAGGCCTCCCGGCCCAGACGCAGCAATTCCGCCTCGGGGTCGGCGGGCAGGGTCTGCGGAAAGGCCTGGTTGAATGTGGCGATGATCTGATGAAAGAGACTGCCGCGCAGGGCCGCGTCAACCGGCTTGCCCAGGGCGTCCAGCGGCTCAAGCTGCAGAAGCTTGCGGGCGAAGATGGCATAGGGGTCGCGGATCAGACGCTCGACCTCGGTGACGCTGAAGCGCCGGGGCCGGAGGGCTGGCGGCGGCCGGGGCGCGGGCCGTGGCCGGGGCCGCATGGCGCTGGCGGCATCGAGGGCGGCGGCCCAGTGCGGCGTGGTGGTGTCGGTGAGGGTGGTGGCCGACAGGCCTGCGGCCTGCACCACCGCCTGCAGGCGGAGCAGCCAGCGCGACGGCCCCACCGGTTCGCCGCCGATGCGCTCGGCCCAGGTGAGGTGGACCTCCTCCGCCCCCATGGCCTGCACCAGATCATGGGCCGTCTGGCCGATGGCGCGCTCCGGCTGGGCGAGGCCGATGAGCGTGCGCATGGGCCGGTTGAGCCAGGGACCGCCATCGGGCTGGGCCGGCCACTTGCCCTCATTCAACCCGCCGAGCACGGCCACATGGGGCCGCATCAGACGCGCTTCCAGCAAGCCCATGATGGCAAGGCGCGGATGGGTCATGCCGGCGCGCGGACGGTGGGTGGCGGCGGCGAGACGCTGGGCCACGGCAGTGGCGGCACGGGCGAAGGGGCCGGGCGGAAAGAAGGGCGCGGCCTCCGCCATGTCGGCCAGCAGGAGGGCGAGCGCCTCATGCTCGGGCAGGGTCCAGTCGAGCGCGGGGGCAAGATCAGTGAGGGCCCGGCGCAGGCGGGCGAGGTGCGTGGCGAAATCGCCATCGCCGGGCTGGTGCAGGGGGGTGAGCGCCGCTGCCGCCACTTGCCAGAATTGCACGAGGTCGTGCCAGTCCGGCTCCGTCAGCGCTGATGCGGAACGGCTGCGCAGGCTCTTGTCCCTGACCATGAGGCGGGCCTGGGTGATGGCGCGGCTGATGGCGGCCAGGCCATCATCCGACCCCGGCGGCCGCAGCCCCGCCATTTCCAGCCGCTCGACCTGAACCATGGCGGCGGCGCGTCCCAGCCCGAGATCGGCCAGCGGGTGCTGCAGCAGGGCCACGATGGTGGCGGGGGTGAAACCTTCGGCGGCGGCGGTGATGAGGAGGGCGAGGAGCTGGGCCGCGCCGAAGCGGCTCAGGGGTTCACCGGCGGTATCATCAAGCGTCACCTGCCAGCGCCGCATCTCGTTCTTCACCCGGCGGGCAAGGTCGCGGTCCGGCGTGATGAGGGCGGCAGTGCGCCCCGGCGTGGCCAGCGCCCGGCGCAGGAGAAGGGCAATGGCGCGGGCTTCGAGATGCCGGTCGCGGGCCTTCAGCAGATGGAGCCCATGACGGGCGGCGGCGATGGCGTCATGCTTCTCGGTCAGGACGCTGCGCCAGTGCTCCGAGGTATCGGAGGGGCGCATGACCTCGCTGGCGAGAAGGGCGCGCGGCCCCGGTTCCGGCCCCAGCAGGGCCACGGCTTCGCGCTTCACGCCCAGGAACGTCACCAGGTTTTTCAGCGCGTGCTGCGGGTGCTGCGGATTGATGGCAGCCCAGGCGGCATCGTCGAGGCCGCGGTCGAGGCCGGGCAGGACAACGGCCCCTTTCGGCAGGTGGGCGATGGCCCTGAGCAAGTCACGGGTGGCGGCGAAGGTGCCGGTGGATCCGGCGGCGATGACGGGGGCAGAGGGCGGTTCGCGGGTCAGGCGCTCGGCCTCCGCCCGGATCAGGGCGTTGCGGCGCTGGCGCGCATCGAGCCGGTCCATGCGGTGGAGTGCCGCTGGCAGGTGCAGGCGGATGACATCGAGCAGATCGAGAATGGCACGGCGATGCCCGGCAATGTCGGCGTCGTAGAAATCATTGAGGCGGGCAAGGTCGGCCCCGTCCTCCTGGGCCTGATCGGCAAGGTCGAGAAGCGACTGGGCCAGGGCCTGCAATTGCCCGCCGCCCGCCGCAAGATCACGGGCGATGCCGAGATCGGCATTTTGTTCCGTCCACTGAACAATGAGGTCCATGACCAGAAACAGCCGGGCCGTATCGCTGAGGGCCATGGGCAGGTCGCCCGCCTGATCGGCGGCGAGGCGGTCCTCGTCGACATCGCCGATGGGGCGGATGCGCGGCAGGAGAATGAGGCCAGCACCGGCGCGCGCATGGAAGATGTCCTGCAAGCGCTGGGCCGAGCGCCGGTTGGGCACGAGGATGGTGGTCTGGGCGAGGCGGGCCGGATCGGGCGGCGAGGTGCGGTGGGGAAAGCCCGCGAGCACGGCATCAGCCAGCACCGCCAGGACATCCTGGTCGGCGGCGATGGTGAAGACATGGGGCGGGCCCTTGCTGTCGCCCATGCGGTGGTCAGCCTTTCATGGCGGTTTCGGCCAAGCCTATCGCTTCGGGCGTGCCGACGTGAAGCCATTTCCCCTTGTGGGCCACGCCGAAAAGGCGGCCATGGGCAATGGCCCGGTCCCACAGCAGGTTCATGGAATAGGCCCCCGCGGGCGCATCGGCAAAGAGCCGGGGATGGACGAGATAGGCACCGATGAAGGCGAGAGCGCCCTCGCCCTTTCCGCGCGTCAGGCGGCCATGATCGTGGAGCAGGAAATCGCCCGCGCCATCATATCCGGTGGTGCGGGCTGGATCACAGAGCAGCAGCAGGCAATCCATGGCATCGTCCTGCCACAGGGCGCGCAGCCGCGACAGGGCGGGAATGCCGACATCGAGCCAGAAACTGTCGGCATTGAGCACGAAGAAGGGATCGGGACCGAGCAGCGGCAGCGCCCGCGAAATGCCGCCGCCGGTATCAAGGATGGCGTCGCGTTCGTCGGAAAGAACGATGGGCGGGCCGGGGACGGTCGCAGCCCAGCTTTCGATCTGACCGGCGAGGTAATGCATGTTGACCACGGCGCGGGTGACATGGGCCTCACGCAACCGGTCCATGGCGTAATCGATCAAAGGCTTGCCCGCGACCCTGATGAGGGGCTTGGGCGTGGTGAGCGTCAGGGGCTTCATGCGGGTGCCGAAGCCCGCGGCCAGCACCATGGCGCTGTGGCCGGGGAAACTCATGCGCCATCCTCCAGCACGGCGGGCAGATGCGTCCCATACCAGGCGCGCAAGGGCGCCAGCGCGGGATGTTCAAGGTTCTGGCGCAGATAGGCGGCCACGCGCGGCATGTGGCGAAGATAGCCATGCTTGCCGTCGCGCTTCGACAGGCGGGCGAAGATGCCCAAGATCTTGGTGGCGCGCTGGGCGCCAAGCACGGCATAGGCGCGGCCAAAGCTCTCGGCGTCAAAGCCGGGCTGGCCCGCGCGGAGCGACAGGTAATGCGCGTAGAGAGCGTCCTGCTCGGGGCGGGGAATGTCGATGCGGGCATCCTGCAGGAGCGAGGCGAGGTCATAGGCGGGGTGGCCCAGAACCGCGTCCTGCGTGTCGATGATGCCGACGCGCCGCTGGCCCTGCTGCTGCGGCAGCCACAGCAGATTGGGCGAATGATAGTCGCGCAGCACCCAGACGGGTGGGGCGGTCATGGCATGGGGCAGAAGCCTGCGCCACAGCCTGGCAAAGTCATCGTGCATATCATCAGGCGCGGGCGTTCCTGTCACATGGGGCCAATACCAGGCGACGAGAAGGTCGGCCTCGATGAGCAGGGCTTCCGCGTCATAGGGCTGAAGGTGATGACGCAGGCAATGGGCCTCTGCCACCGCGGGCCAGCTTTCTCCCGCCATGGCGGCAAGCACGGCGACCGCTTCCGCCATGGCTTCGGCCATGTCTTCACCCGCCGCGCGCCGGTGGCCATAGACTTGACCATCCAGAAACTCGATGAGCGCCAGACCCCGGGCGGCGTCATGGGCGAGGATGCGTGGCGCGCTGAAACCCCGCGCCTGCAATACGCCATTGACCGTGATGACGGCGCTGATGTCCTCGGCCAGATGGGCAATGGCGCTGTAGGGCTTGCCGTCCTTCACCGGCGGGCCGTCGGGGCGGCGCGGCATGTCCATGAGCAGCACACGCCCTGCCCCCGCCCCCAGCACCTCATAGCGCCGGGCCGAGGCATCACCCTCGAAGAAGCGGCGCGCCTCACCGGCCCGGCCCTGACTGGCCAGAAATTCGGTGATGGCGGCATTGCGCGCCAGAGCCAGACGCCAGGCGCCCATGGCGGCCATGGTCACGACGCGGCTGTCGCCCCGGCCGGAGAAGGTGAGCGTCAGGGAATTCTCGAACGCCTCGCCATCGAGGCGGTCCGGCCATTCCACCAGCACCACATGCTCGTGCGCCAGATCATGCAGGCCCAGTTCCGCCACCTCGGCTGCATTTTTCAGACGGTAGAGATCGGCATGGGCCACGGGAACGCGCGTCTGGTCGTAGGTCTGGATCAGGGCGAAGGTGGGGCTTGGCACGTCGAGGCTCTCATCACCGCCGGCCAGAGCGCGAATGAAGGCGCGGGCGAAGGTGGATTTGCCGGCACCCACGGCACCGGCCAGCAGGATGACCAGACCGGGTCGGGCCCAGAGCGAGAGTTCCGCTGCCAGTGCGGCGGTGACGGCGGGGGAAGCGAGCGTGCGGCCTGTCATGCCGCCTGCCGCGGGCCCGAATGCCGTGGCGACCACTTCGGTCCCTGGGCCGGCAGGTTGCAGACCACGGTGGTGCCCTGATTGAGCTTGGAGACGAGGGAAACCTTGCCGCCGTGCAATTCGGTGAAGCTCTTGACCAGCGCCAGACCCAGGCCCGGCCCATGGTGGCTACCCGGCAGGGGCTTGGCCTGGAAGCGCTCGAAGGCGCGCTTCTGGAATTCGGCATCCATGCCGCGGCCCCGGTCGGCGACCCAGATCTGCACCACATCGCCGGAACGCCTGGCCCCCATGCGGATGGTGGACCCGGCATCGGAGAAACCGATGGCGTTGGTGAGGAGGTGGCCCAGCATCTGTTCCAGACGAATGCCATCGGCCACCAGCGGCGAGGTGCCGGGGGCCACTTCAATGGCAACCGACACGCCGCGCCGTTCAGCCAGGGTTTGATGGCGCTGCGCCACGGCCCCGAGGCGGGCTTCCACATCCTGCGGTTCAAGGTGCAGTTCCATGGCCCCGGCATCGATGGCGGAGAGATCGATGATGGCGTCGATGATGCGCTTCAGGTCTTCCGAGGAGCGCCGGATGTCGAGGACATATTCGCGCTGCTTGGGGTTAAGGTCGCCCACCATGCCGATGTCGAGGGCCTCGGCAAAACCGACGATGGAGGTGAGCGGGGTTCGCACTTCATAGGAGACATTGGCGAGGAAGGTGTTCTTCAGCCGGTCGGCCGCCTCCAGCGCCTCGGCGCGGTCGCGCAGCGCCTGTTCCATCTTGGCGGGATCGGAAATGTCGGCGAAGGACATGAGCATGTTGCCGTCGGCGAGCGGCACGGCGGAATAGCTCAGGATGCGCGGTCCCTGCGCGATGCGCCCGCTCATGGGCTTGCGGTTGGCCTCAAGCCCGGTGATGGCATAGCGGATGTCCTGCCACAGGGCCTGGGCCTCGCCCTCCAGCTTCGGGTGGCGGGCCACCTCGTCCACGTGGGGCTCCTTCATCAGCGTGTCGGCGTCGAATTTCCAGAAGGTGGCGAAGGCGGGATTGAACAGCTTGAGGCGGCCGTCGCTGCCGAAAAGGGCGATGGCCTCGGCGAGATTGTCCAGGGTTTCGCGCTGGACGTTGATCATCTCGTTGTAGCGGCTTTCGAGCTGGATTTCCTTGGTCAGGTTTTCATAGAGATAGGTGACGCCGCCGAAGGGATGCTGCTCGCAGATGACATGCAGCGAACGGCCATCCGGCAGATACCAGTAGTTCTCGCGCATCTCGAGGGTGGTATAGGCGGAAAGCTGCCGGGTGCGCCATTCGAGGTAGTTGGCCTGCTCCGGCAATTGCCGGGTGGCGCGCAGGCGGTCGAGGATCTCGCCGTCGCGCGGCCTGGTCTCCAGCCATTTGTCATCGAGACCCCAGAGGCGGACATAGGCCGCATTGAAGAAGCGCAGGCGCTGGTCGGCGCCAAAGATGGCAATGGCGGTGTCGAGCTTGTTCAGGGTCGAGCCATGGGCCTTGATGTGACGGTCCAGTTCCTTCTCGGCTTCCTCCAGCGGCGTCACATCGACCGCATAGCCGGCCTGGCCGCCGGCCAGCGGCACCTCGTGGATGTTGAGGGCGCGCATGCTGCCCGCCAGCACCGTATGGGCCCGGCCGAGCAATTGGGTTTCCGGGTTGGCGCGGGTGAAATCGATGCGGGCGGTGGGGGCGAGTTCAAAGCCCGCCTTCAGCACCTGATCGCTGTTTCCCATCTCGGCGGCGCTGACATAGGCGCGGTTCACCCAGGAGAGCTTGCCCTCGTCGTTGCGGATCCAGACCGGAAAGGGCGCAGCGTCGAGCACGGCGGAAAGACGTTCCACCTGGCGGGTGAGCTTGCGCGCCTCGTGGGCGAGTTCAGCGGCCTGCTGGCGCTCGCCCGCCAGTGAGCGCAGGCTCAGGGTGGCGCGGCCGCCTGCCACCCGTCCGGCGGCTTCCAGCAGCGCACCCTGGGTGGTGCGCACGGCAAGCGTGAAGGGATGGCCGGACTGGCGCAATTCCGCCACGGCCTCCTGCAGCACCGGAGCGGAATCGGCGTCGAGCCAGTTGCGGTAATGGATCAGGTTTTCCGGCTCCTCCGGCAGGGCGACGTCGCCCTTCAGGGTATCGACCAGACGCTCCGGCACCTCTTCGCGGCCGCGCCAGACCAGCATGACGTGACGCTCGGCGGCCAACGCCGTTTCGGTTTCGTTGAGACGGGTTTCCAGCTCGGCGATGTGCTGGTGCAGATCCTGCCCCGAAAGCCGGAGACGGCGCAGCGCAAAGAAGGCGAAGACCGAGACGGTGGCGGCGGCAATGGCGATGAGGGGGGTGACAAAACCACCCTCGGCCATGAGCGGCGCGGCGCAGGCCGCAGGCGCGGTGGCCAGCCACGGCAGTGGCGCAAGGCCAAGCCCGGCCCGGCACCGCTTCGCGCCTGATTGTCTGCCCTTGACGTGCACCATCTCTCCGCTGCTGCTGCGGCTCCGGCGAATCAGCCGGGCCTTGCCCCGGTCCGGTATAACCACAAACGGCGGCCCCCGGAATCCCGCTTCAAACGGGCGCACCGGGGGCGAGACGAAATGACCGTGCGGGTGATCAGTAGCGGTAGTAGTCGGGCTTGAAGGGCCCCTTGGGATCAACCCCGATGTAGGAGGCCTGTTCCGGCTTGAGGGTGGTCAGCTTCACGCCCAGCTTGTCGAGATGGAGGCGGGCCACCTTCTCGTCCAGGTGCTTGGGCAGCACATAGACCTCATTCCTGTATTTGCCGGTTTTGGCGTTGGTGAAGAGTTCCATCTGGGCCAGGGTCTGGTTGGTGAAGGAGGCCGACATGACGAAGCTCGGATGGCCCGTGGCATTGCCGAGGTTCACCAGCCGCCCCTCCGACAGCAGGATGATGCGGTTGCCCCTGGGGAACTCGATCAGGTCCACCTGCGGCTTGATGTTGGTCCATTTGTGGTTCTTCAGGCCCGCCACGTCGATCTCGTTGTCGAAGTGGCCGATGTTGCAGACGATGGCCATGTCCTTCATCTGCTTCATGTCTTCCGCCGTGATGACATCGCGGTTGCCGGTGGCGGTGACGAAGATATCGGCCTGGGGCAGCGTGTCGGCCAGGGTCTGCACGGCAAAACCGTCCATGGCGGCCTGCAGGGCGCAGATGGGGTCGATCTCGGTGACCAGCACGCGCGCACCCGAGCCGCGCAGCGACAGGGCCGAGCCCTTGCCCACGTCGCCATAGCCGCAGACCACGGCGACCTTGCCCGCCATCATCACGTCGGTGCCGCGGCGGATGGCGTCCACCAGGGATTCCCGGCAGCCGTATTTGTTGTCGAACTTGGACTTGGTGACCGAGTCATTCACGTTGATGGCGGGGAAGGGCAGTTCGCCCCTGGCCTGAAGCTCATAGAGACGGTGCACGCCGGTGGTGGTTTCCTCGGAGACGCCGATGATGGCGTCACGCTGGCGGGTAAACCAGCCGGGGCTGGCCTTGAGGCGGCGGGCGATCTCGGCATAGAGGCATTCCTCCTCCTCGTTCTTCGGCGCGGCGATGAGCGAGGGATCCTTCTCGGCCCTGGCACCGAGGAGAATGTAGAGCGTGGCGTCGCCGCCGTCGTCGAGGATCATGTTGGAGGGCTTGCCATCCGGCCAGTCGAAGATTTTCGCGGTGAAGGCCCAGTATTCCTTCAGGCTCTCGCCCTTGAAGGCGAAGACCGGCGTGCCGGTGGCGGCGATGGCGGCGGCGGCGTGGTCCTGGGTGGAGAAGATGTTGCAGGAGGCCCAGCGCACATCGGCGCCCAGCGCCTTCAGCGTCTCGATCAGGACCGCTGTCTGGATGGTCATGTGGAGCGAGCCGGAAATGCGCGCGCCCTTGAGCGGCTGGGCCTTGGCATATTCCGCCCGGGTCGCCATCAGGCCGGGCATCTCGACCTCGGCCATGGCGATTTCCTTGCGGCCCCATTCGGCCAGGGCAATGTCGGCGACGTGGTAATCGGCTGGCTTGGCCATGAAACGCTCCATCAAATGCGGTGATGGGGCCGCCTATAGCAGCGCGGCGGCGGGCCGTCCACAACTACATAAAGAAATCCTTATGTGTAATTGGCGGGGTCCAGGCCGGTGATCCGGGGGGGGCGTCCGGTCAGCGGATTGTCCGGGTTCCAGGGCAATGCGGTGATCATGACGCGGGCGAGAAGAGCGTCATACATGAGGACCCGGCCCGCCAGACCCTCGCCAATGCCCAGGATTTCCTTGATGGCTTCCATGGCCTGCATGGAACCGAGAATGCCGGGCAGTGCACCGAGGATGCCCATCTCCTCGCAGGTGGGGAAGGCGGCTCGCTCCGGCAGATCGCCGATGAAGCAGCGGTAGCTCGGCCAGGGTGTGCCCGAAGGCGCGCTGAGATAGGGCTTGAAGGTGGATATCTGGCCGTCGAACTGGCCGACCGCCGCCGAAACCAGGGGTTTCTGCGCGAAGTAGCAGGCGTCGCTTGCCAGAAAACGGGTGGGGAAATTATCGCAGGCATCGATGACCAGATCATAGGCGGCGATCAGGTCGAGCGCATTGGCGGCGGAAAGCCGGCTCTGGTGCTGGTGCACCGTGACATGGGGGTTGAGCGCGGCAATCGCGCGGGCGGCACTTTCGGTCTTGGGCCGGCCCACATCCTCACTGCGGTGAATGATCTGGCGCTGAAGATTGCTGAGGCTCACCACGTCATCATCGACGATGCCGATGGTGCCCAGGCCGGCTGCCGCAAGATAGAAGAGCACGGGTGACCCGAGGCCGCCTGCGCCCACCACCAGCACGCGCGCGTCCTTCAGTTTCGCCTGCCCGGCCCCGCCCATTTCCGGCAAGACGATGTGCCGGGCGTAGCGTTCGATCTCGACAGGCGAGAGCGCCATCATGACCTCCCGGAGGAACCGAAGCCACCCCGGCCCCGCGCCGTCTCGGCGAGGGTTTCAGCCTCGGTAAGGGTTGCCTGCACGACAGGCGCGACAACCATCTGGGCGATGCGGTCACCGCGCGCGATCATCACCGCGCCCTGCCCGAGGTTGATGAGCGGCACTTTGACCTCGCCGCGATAGTCGCTGTCGATGGTGCCGGGGGCATTGAGCACGGTAAGGCCATGCTTCACCGCAAGACCGGAGCGCGGCCGCACCTGGCCCTCGAAGCCCTGGGGAATGGCCATGGCCAGGCCGGTGGGCATGAGGCAGCGCTGACCCGGCTGCAAGGTCGCGGCTTCCGCCGCGCGCAGGTCAAGCCCCGCCGCACCCGCCGTTTCATAGGCGGGCAAGGGCAGGTCAGCGCCATGGGGCAGGCGCACCACCGGAATCACGGGCGTTTTCATACCCTGGCCGCCAGGAGACTGGCCAGCCGGTCCATGAGGCGGCGCGCCACCTCGGCCTTGGAAAGATCGGGCCAGTCCTCGACACCGTCCCTGGCGATGAGATGAACCATGTTGCGGTCGCCGCCGAAGACGCCGCCCGCAGGGCTCACATCATTGGCGACGATGAGATCGGCCCCCTTGCGGCTGAGCTTGTCGCGCGCATGGGCCACGACATTCTCGGTTTCCGCGGCAAAGCCCACGACCAGCAGCGGGCGGCCCGCCTTCAGGGTGGCCACGGTCTTCAGAATGTCGGGGTTTTCCGCTAGGGTAATGGTGGGCGCGGCCTTGCCCCCCTTCTTGTTTTTTCCCCCCCCCCCTCCGCCCCCCCGCCAGTCGGCCACGGCGGCGGTGAAGATGGCGATGTCGGCGGGAAGCTCACGCGATACGGCGGCCATCATCTGGGCCGCACTTTCCACCGGCACCATCTGCACCCCTGGCGGAATGGGCAGTGCGGTCGGACCGGAGACGAGCACCACCTCGGCCCCCAGGACCACGGCGGCGGCGGCAATGGCATAGCCCTGCTTGCCGGAGGAATGGTTGGAGATGTAGCGCACGGGGTCAATGGCCTCGCGCGTCGGCCCGGCGGTGATGAGAACCTTCCTGCCCTTGAGCGGACGAGGCGCGGCGCCGGTCAGAAGCTTCATGCCCCCGGCGGGGCTGAGCGCCTCCTCGATGGCCAGCGCAATGGCCGCAGGCTCCGCCATGCGGCCCGGCCCGAATTCACCGCAGGCCATGTCGCCCTCGTCCGGCCCGACGACGCGCACGCCATCGGCCATGAGCTGGGCGAGGTTGCGCTGGGTAGCGGGATGCAGCCACATGCGGACATTCATGGCGGGGGCCAGAAGCACGGGCTTGTCGGTGGCGAGCAAGGCGGTGGAGGCGAGGTCATTGGCGAGCCCGCCTGCAAGCTTCGCCATGAGGTCGGCGGTGGCCGGGGCGACGACGACGAGATCGGCGGCGCGCGACAGTTCGATGTGGCCCATCTCGGCCTCGTCGGTGAGGCTGAAGAGATCGCTGTGAACCTTCCCGCCCGTGAGGGCGGCAACCGACAGCGGCGTCACAAACTGTTCGCCACCCTTGGTCAGGATGGCCCGGACGGCAATGCCCCTGGTCTTCAGCAGGCGGATCAGTTCCAGCGTCTTGTAGGCGGCAATGCCGCCGCCGATCACCAGCAGCACCGAGCGGGAGGAAGATGTGGTCATGGGCCTCTCCTGTGGCACCTCACATGGGGCGTTTACAGCCAGACCGCAAGGGCGATGGCGATGAGGGCCAGCGCCCCGCCGACGACCGCGCCGTCGCGCCAGCGGTTGTGGCGGCGCTGCTCTTCGGCGATCACCGCCGCCGTGGCGGCATCCAGCCTGAGCCCGCCGGACTTGGCCATGGCGGAGAGCATCTCGGCGGCGCGCCGCGCCTCATCGAGAATGTCGGGCAGGTCAAGGGCGGCCTTGCCCAGGGCGAGGGCCGACTGTGCCCCCTGCTTCAGCGTGCCGAGCGGCCCCAGCGTCTGGGCAATCCAGCCGGAGACCACGGGTTCGCCCGCCTTCCACATGTTGAAGTGAGGATTGAGGGTGCGGGCCACGCCTTCCACCACCACCATGGTCTTCTGCAACAGCAGAAGCTGGGGCTGGGTGGTCATGTTGAACTGGGCCGTGGTGTCGAACAATTGCGTGAGGAGCCGCGACATGGAGACATCCTCCGCCGCCAGCCCCATGATGGGTTCGCCGATGGCGCGCAGCGCCTGGGCGAAGATGGCGGGATCCTCGGAGCGCGGCACGTAATTGGCATCGAAGTGAACCTGGGCCACGTGCTCATAGTCGCGCACGATGAAGCCGTGCAGGATCTCGGCAAGGAAAAGCCGCTCCTTGGGGATGAGCCGGCCCATGATGCCATAGTCCAGCGGCACGATGGTGCCGGCCGCATCCACCATGAGATTGCCCTGATGCATGTCGGCGTGAAAGAAGCCGTCGCGGATGGCATGACGCAGGAAGCTCTGCACCAGCGTGTCGGCCAGCTTGACGAGATCGTGGCCCTGGGCCTTCAGTGCGGCCACATCGGCCATGGGGGTGGCGTCGATCCATTCCGTGGTGAGCACGCGACGGGCCGTGTGTTCCCAATGGATGGCGGGGAAGCGGAGGCCCGGATCGTCCGTGCTGTTCTGCGCCATCTCCGACAGGGCGGCTGCCTCCATGCGCAGGTCAAGCTCAAGGTCCATGGACTGCTTCAGCATGGCCACCGCATCGACGGGACGCAGCCTGCGGCCCTCGGGCACCACACGCTCCATGAGGTCGGCGGCGAAGGTGAAGCTTTCCATGTCGGCGGCAAAGCGCTTCTCCACCCCGGGGCGGAGGATTTTCACGGCGACCCGGCGGCCGTCCCTGAGCTGCGCCTTGTGGACCTGGGCGATGGAGGCCGCCGCCACGGCGGGGCCGAAACTGGTGAAGAGGTCGGCGACCGGACGGCCCAGTTCGCGCGCCACGATGGCCTCGGCCTCGGCCTGGGGGAAGGGCGGCAGGCGGTCCTGCAGGGTCTTCAGTTCAAAGGCGCGCCTGGCCCCGATCATGTCGGGGCGGGTGGACAGGAACTGGCCGAGCTTGATGTAGCTCGGCCCCAGTTCAGTGAGCGCGTCGGCCAGCCGGCCCTGGGCCGTGCCCTCCACCTGGGCGGGAGCGCCGAGGCGCAACACCTTCAGGCCAAGCCGGGCAGGTGCGGGGACCAAAGCCAGTTGCTCCGGCAGGAGCAGCGCATCATGCCGGGCGAAAACCCGCGCCGCCCTGAACAACCGCCAGATGTTGGCAAGCGCAGCCATCAGATGCGCCAGCCCGAGTGAATGGCCACCACGCCGCCGGTGAGATTGCGGTAGGACACGCGGGTGAAGCCCGCAGCCTCGATCATGGCCTTGAACTTTTCCTGATCGGGGAAGGTGCGGATCGATTCCACCAGATAGCGGTAGGGCTGGCCGTCGCCCATGACCACCTTGCCCACGGCGGGAATGACGGTGAAGGAATAGGCGTCGTAGATCTTGTCCATGCCGGGCACATCGACGTGCGAGAATTCGAGACAGAGGAAGCGCCCGCCCGGTTTCAGCACGCGGTAGGCCTCGGCCAGGGCCCTGTCGATATGGGTGACGTTCCTGATGCCGAAGGCGATGGTATAGGCGTCAAAACTCTTGTCGGGGAAGGCCAGCGCCTCGGCATTGCCCACGGTGAAGTCGCATTTGGCGAGGTGGCCTTCGGCTTCGGCGCGCTTCCTCCCCTCACCCACCATTTCCGGCGAAATGTCGGCGACGGTGACATGGGTGCCCTGGCCGCCCTTTTCCACAATACGGAAGGCGATGTCGCCGGTGCCGCCCGCCACGTCCAGCACACGGAAGGGGCGGCCGCCCGCGGGCGGGTTCAGCATGGTGACGAAATCATCCTTCCACAGGCGGTGCAATCCGCCGGACATGAGATCGTTCATCTGGTCATAGCGGGCGGCGGACTTGGAGAAGACCTCGTTCACCAGACCCTGCTTTTCGTCCTCCGCCACCTTGCGGAAGCCGAAATCAACCTCCGGCGCCGGGGCGCTGGCGGCGGGCTTTGCGGGTTTCTTGCTCATGGCGGTTCTTATACCGCAGGGCGAAAAAACGCGCCATCATATTGCCTTGCGCCCGCGCGCAGGGTTAACAGAAGCCATGCCGGAACTGCCGGAAGTCGAAACCGTGATGCGGGGGCTGGCCCCCGTGCTGGAAGGGCGGCGGATCGAGAAGGTCCGCCTGTGCCGGGAGGGCTTGCGCTTTCCCTTTCCCAAAGGCTTTGCCGCAGGCCTTGAGGGGGCGCGGGTCGAAGCGCTTTCCCGCCGGGCCAAATATATCCTTGCGGCCATGGACAACGGCCAGACGCTCATCGTCCATCTCGGCATGACCGGGCGCTTCTCGGTCGTTCCCGGCGCTGCCGCTGCCCGAAGCCTTGGCGTCTTTTATTTCGAGGAGGCGGTGGCGAGCGGCGATGGGCCGCACGACCATGTGGTTCTGGCGCTGGATGACGGCACGCGGCTCATCTTCACCGATCCCCGGCGCTTCGGGCTGATGGACCTGGCCGAGACGGCCTGTTGCACCGAACATCCGCGCCTCAAGGGGCTGGGGCTGGAGCCTCTGGGCAATGATTTCAACGCCGAGGCGGTGGCGCGGCAATTTGACGGGAAGAAGGCCCCGCTGAAGGCGGCGCTCCTCGACCAGCGCATCATCGCGGGCCTGGGCAATATCTATGTCTGCGAGGCGCTGTTCCGCGCCCGCCTCTCGCCCACGCGCCGGGCGGGCAGCCTGGTCAAGCGCGGCAAGCCGGATCCGCGCCTTGAGGACCTGACCCGACATGTCCGCGCCGTGCTTGCCGAGGCCATCGCGGCGGGCGGCTCCACCCTGCGCGACTTTGCCGGGGCGGACGGGCGCGAAGGCTTCTTTCAGGAGCGTTTCGATGTCTATGACCGGGCGGGCGCACCCTGCCCCCGGTGCGGCCACACCATCACGCGCAAGGTCCAATCGGGCCGCTCCACCTTCTTCTGTTCCCACTGCCAGAGATAGGAAAACCGCCGATGACCTTTGATAATATCCTGACCGAAACCAGGGGTGCGGTCGGCCTCATCACGCTCAACCGGCCCAAGGCGCTGAACGCGCTCTCCGCCGCCACGGTGCTGGAGATCAATGCGGCTTTGGCGGGTTTCGAGGCGGACGCGGCGGTGGGGGCCATCATCATCACCGGCAGCGACAAGGCCTTTGCCGCCGGCGCCGACATCCGCGAGATGAAGGACAAGTCCTATGTCGAGGCGTCCCAGGGCGATTTTCTCAGAACCTGGGATTTCATCAGCACGGTGAAAAAGCCGGTGATCGCGGCGGTGGCGGGCTTTGCGCTCGGCGGCGGCTGCGAATTGGCGCTGGCCTGCGATTTCATCATCGCGGCGGAAACGGCCCGCTTCGGCCAGCCCGAGGTGACGCTGGGCATCATGCCGGGGGCGGGCGGCAGCCAGCGGCTGGCGCGCTCCATCGGCAAGGCCAAGACCATGGATCTGGTGCTGACGGGGCGCATGATGGCCGCCGACGAGGCCGAGCGCTGCGGGCTGGTGGCGCGTGTGGTGCCGCCCGAGAAACTGCTGGAGGAGGCGCTGGCGGCGGCGGGCAGGATCGCCGCCCTGTCGCAGCCGGTCATTGCCGCCGCGAAACGGGCGGTGAACGCGGCCTATGAAACACCGCTGACCGAGGGGCTTAAAGCCGAGCGCGCCGCCTTCTATGCCTGTTTCGCGCTGGAGGACCAGAAGGAGGGCATGGCCGCCTTTGTCGACAAACGGCCGGCCCGGTTCAGGAACGGATAGGCGCTTCATCCCGAAAAGTGCGTCAGAGCAACCTGACTTTTGATGGCATCAGCAAAAGTCAGACAAGTTGCTCGCCAGCAAGAGGTTAGAGCGGTGGCTTTGATGCCATCAAAGCCGAAACCGCTCTTGCGGTTTTCGGACAGGATGAAGCGTGGATATCCTATACCGGACGAACCTCAGACACTTCGGGCACGAAGTGGCGCAGCAGGTTTTCGATGCCGTGCTTGAGGGTGGCGGTCGAGGACGGGCAGCCGGCGCAGGAACCGCGCATGTTGAGATAGACCACCCCTTCCTTGAAGCCGTGGAAGGTGATGTCGCCGCCGTCCTGGGCCACGGCGGGGCGCACCCGGGTGTCGAGCAGGTCCTTGATGGTGGCGACCACGTCCTTGTCCTTCTCGTCGAAGAATTCCTCACCCTCGGCGTGACCGGCATTCTGGGCCTTGGCGCCCTTGGCGATGACCGGCGCGCCGGTGAGGTAGTGGTCCATGATCAGACCGAGGATGGCCGGTTTCAGATGCTGCCAGTCGCCCGCTGTCTTGGAGACGGTGATGAAATCGTGGCCCAGGAATACGCCGGAGACGCCGTCAACGCCGAAAAGGGCGGTGGCGAGGGGCGATTCCGCCGCGTCCGCCGTGGTGCGGTAGTCGCGGGTGGAACCGGGCAATACCGGCTTGCCGGGCAGGAATTTCAGGGTGGCCGGGTTAGGCGTGGCTTCGGTCTGGATGAACATGTCCGATTTCCTCTCTCGGGTATTATATAGGCGAGGCCGGGAGCCGGGGAAAGACCGAATTCTCGGCCTCACAGGATTGAGATCAGGAGACGAGGAAACCCACCACCGCGCGGGCCTCGCGCACGACGGGGGCGGCGATGGACCGCGCCCGGGCGGCGCCATCGGCCAGCACGCCCATGATGTGGCGGGGATCGGCCTTGAGGCGGGCGATCTCGCCGCCGATGGGGGCAAGACGGGCGACCGCGAGATCGGCCAGCGCATTCTTGAACCCGGAGAATTGGCCGCCGCCGTATTGGGCGAGGACCGTCTCCACCGGCTCATCCGCAAGCGCGGCATAGATGCCCACCAGATTGTCGGCCTCGGGCCGCGTCTTCAGGCCCGCCCTTTCCGAGGGCAGGGGTTCCGGGTCGGTCTTGGCCTTGCGCACCTTCCTGGCGATGGTATCGGCATCGTCGGTGAGGTTGAGGCGCGAGAGGTCGGAGGGGTCGGACTTGGACATTTTCTTGGTGCCGTCACGCAGGCTCATGACCCGGGTGGCGGGGCCGGTGATGAAGGGTTCGGGCGGCACCAGGAATTCCGCCGCAAAGCCCTTATGCGCAATGGCGTCCTTGTAGTCGTTGTTGAACTTGATGGCGATGTCGCGGGCCAGTTCCAGGTGCTGCTTCTGGTCCTCGCCCACCGGCACATGGGTGGCGCGATAGGCGAGAATGTCCGCCGCCATGAGCACCGGATAAATGAACAGGCCGACGGAGGCCGCCTCCTTGTCCTTGCCTGCCTTGTCCTTGAACTGGGTCATGCGGTTGAGCCAGCCCATGCGCCCGACGCAGGAGAGGATCCATTGCAGTTCGGCGTGTTCCGGCACCTGGCTCTGGTTGAAGATCACCGACTTCTTCGGATCAAGCCCGCAGGCGAGATAGGCCGCCGTCACATCGAGGATGGCCTGGGTGAGTTCCTTCGGTTCCTGCCACAGGGTGATGGCATGCATGTCCACCACGCAATAGATGCATTCATGGGTGTCCTGCATCTTCACCCAGTTCAGCATGGCGCCGAGGTAATTGCCGAGGTGCAGGTTGCCGGTGGGCTGCATGCCGGAGAAAACGCGAAGCGGGCGGGAGGTCATGGGGCGAAATCCTTGTGGTATGGCCGCGCCTTATGCCCGGAATCGAAAGCGGCTTCAACGCTTGAGAAGACGCTTCAACTCGGCCGCTGAAATGGCCCCGGAGAGAATGGCGGCGAGGAAATAGGCGAGACCCCCGGCGGGAACGAGCACCAGAAGACCCATGACCGCCCGGCGGGTGCCCGCCCCCGGCGCATAGAAGCCGGAGAGCAGAAGCCACAGGCCCCAGAGCACCGCCGCCATGACGAGGGCCGACACAAGAATGCGCGGCAGGCGCTGGCGGAAGCGGGCGTCGGTGTGGAACAGGCCCCGGCGCGACAGGGTGAGACCCAGTTGAATGGCATTGGTCCAGGCGGCAAGGGCGGTGGCCGCGGCAATGCCGACATGGCCGAAGACGCGCGACAGGATGAGGCTGCCGGCGATGTTCACCACAACCGAGATGATGGCAAAGCGCATGGGGGTCCTGGTGTCCTCGCGGGCATAGAAGCCGGGCTGGAACACCTTGGTCATGGCAAAGGCGGGCAGGGCCGAGGCAAAGGCGATGAGTGCCGGCACCACCATGAGCGTGTCCTGATGGCTGAAGCGGCCATGTTCATAGACGGTCTGCAGGATGGGCCGGGCAATGACGATCAGGGCCACCGCCGCCGGAATGGTGAGGAAGAGCGAAAGTTCCAGCGCCCGGTTCTGGGCATCCGCCGCGCCCGCCTCGTCGCCGGCGCGCAGCTTGCGCGACAGGGTGGGCAGCAGCACCACGCCGATGGCCACGCCGATGACGCCCAGCGGCAATTGATAGAGCCGGTCGGCGTAATAGAGATAGGCCACGGCGCGGTCGAGCGTCGAGGCGATGATGGTGGCGATCACCAGATTGATCTGCATGATGCCCGCCGAGATGATGCCGGGAACGGACAGGCGCGCCACGGTCTTCACCTCAGGGGTCAACCGGGGCCAGCGCGGCAGGATGGGCATGCCGGCGCGCCAGCAGGCCGTGGCCAGCAGCAGGAACTGCACCAGGCCCGCCACCGCCATGCCCCAGGCGAAGATGTAGCCGGTGGCGGCACTGTTGCCGGTGCCGAAATACCAGGCCACCACATTGGCGCCGATGAGCGTGAGGTTGAGGAAGATGGGGGCCGCCGCCGCCGCCGTGAAGCGGTGGAGGCTGTTCAGCACCCCGCCCATGAGCGCGATGAGCGACATGAAGGTGAGATAGGGGAAGGTGATGCGGGTGAGATCGATGGCCAGCCGGAACTTGTCCGGCTCGCCCTTGAAGCCCGGGGCGATGACATGCATGAGCAGCGGCATGGCCATCATGGCGATGGCGGAAAAGATGATGAGCCAGGTGCCGAGCACCGAGAACATGTCGCGCGAGAATTCATGCGCGGCCGTCTGGCCCTCGCCCTCGATCTTCCTGGCGAACTGCGGCACGAAGGCGGAATTGAAGGCGCCCTCGGCAAACATGGCGCGGAACAGGTTGGGGAAGCGCTGGGCGACGAAGAAGGCTTCCGCCACCGGCCCGGTGCCAAGGGTGAAGGCGATCAACTGGTCGCGGATGAAGCCGAGGATGCGGCTTGCCATGGTGAGACCGCCCACGGTGGCGGCGGATTTCAAAAGCGACATGGCAGCCCCGCTCTCATGCCGCTGCGGCCTTGGGCGCCAGCACCTGCATCAGCGCCTGCTCGATCTGCTTGTGGCGGGTGGGGCTGACGATCTTGGCCCCGGTCAGGTCGGTGACGTAGAAGACGTCCACCGCCTTCTCGCCGAAGGTGGTGATATGGGCCGAGGCGATGTTCAGGTTGATGCGGAACAGGCAATCGGTCAGTCCGTGCAAGAGGCCGATGCGGTCAAGGCCGTTGATCTCGATGACGGTGTAGCGGTTTGACGATTCATTGTCGATGATGACGCGGGGCTCCACCGTGAAGGCCATGACCCGGGCCTTGGGGCTGGGCAGGCGCTTCAGGACATCGCGCAACTGGATTTCGCCGCGCAGCACCTTGGCGATGGTCTGGGCCACGCGCTCGATGCGGCGCTTCTCATCGGCTTCCGAGGGAAACTCGCGCTGGAGCAGAATGGTGTCGAGCGCCATGCCATCGGCGGTGGTGAAGATCTGCGCGCCCATGATGGAGGCCCCCGCCGCGGCGCAGGCCCCGGTGATGAGGGCAAGGAGGCGCGGGTGATCCGGCGCATAGAGGGTCACTTCGCTGATGGCGGTGAAGGCATCGCTGAAGGTTGCCGTCACCACGTCGCGCGGCCGGGCCTTGTCCATGAGCGCGGCATGGCGCAACTGCTTTTCGACGGGCACGTTCAGCCAATAGGCATCATAGTGGCGCGCCGCCACGGCGCGCTTGTGCGCGTCGTTCCAGTCGGGGAAGTGGGCGAAGAACCCGGCCTGCGCCGCCTCCACCCGTTCCTTGCGGGTAACCCCCGTATGCCCGCCGGTCAGCACCGGCTCGGTCTCGGCATAGAGGGTGCGCAGCAACTGGCCCTTCCAGCCGTTCCACACCCCCGGCCCCACGGCGCGAATATCCACCACCGTCAGGATCAGCAGCAGCTTCAGGCGCTCCGGGCTTTGCACCACCTGGGCAAAGTCGAGGATGGTCTTGAAGTCATTGAGGTCGCGCATCTGGGAGGTTTCGCTCATCACCAGATGCTGGCGGATGAGCCAGGCCACCGTGTCGGTCTCCGAGGGCGTGAGGCCGAGGCGCGGGCCGAGCTGGCGCGCGATCTCCTCGCCCACCAGCGAGTGATGCTCCGGCCTGCCCTTGGCGATGTCGTGAAGGAGCGTTGCCAGGTAGAGCGCACGCCGGGCCGAGGCCGAGAGCGTGGGGAAGAGCTTGGCCGAGAGGGGATGATCCTCCGCCAGCTTGCCCTTCTCGATGGCCGAGAGAATGCCCACGGCGCGCAGCAGGTGCTCGTCCACGGTGAAGTGGTGATACATGTTGAACTGCATCATGGCGACGATCTTGCCGAAGTCGGGAATGAAGCGGCCCAGAACACCGGCCTCATTCATCATGCGCAGCAGGGTTTCCGGGGCGTCGCTGCCGGTCAGCACTTCCATGAACAGGCGGTTCGCCGTCCTGTCTTCGGTCACGCTGCGGGTGATGAGGGACAGCGACTTGCGCACCTGCTTCAGCGCGTCGGGGTGGATTTCCGCTCCTTCCTGGGCGGCGACGCGGAACAGGCGAATGAGGTTGACGGGATCGCGCTGGAAGGCGTCCCGGTGGGAAAGCGCAATGCGCCCGCCCTCATAGCGGAAATCCTTGACGCCGCGAATGGCGCCGGAGGCCCGGGGCATGATGCGGCCGATGACCCGCACCAGCATGGGCACATCCTTCATCTGGCGGCCCTCAAGGCTGGCACAGAAGATGCGCGTGAGGTCGCCCACTTCCTTGGCGATGAGGAAGTAGTGTTTCATGAAGCGTTCGACGCTGCGCAAGCCGCCGCCCGCCCGATAGCCCAGCCGGGTCGCCAGTTCCTCCTGCCGGTCGAAGGAAATCTTGTCCTCGCCGCGCCGGGCGATGAAATGCAGGTGGCAGCGCACGGCCCAGAGGAAATCCTCGCACTTCTGGAACTTGGCGAGTTCGCTGCGGGTGAAGGCCCCCTTCTCGGCAAGTTCGGCGGGGGAATTGGCGTCGAAGACGAATTTGGCGATCCAGAAGAGGGTGTTGAGATCGCGCAGGCCCCCCTTGCCGTCCTTCACGTCAGGCTCCACGGCATAGCGGCTGGCCTGGGTCTTGGCGAGACGCTGGTCGCGTTCGGCCAGTTTCTCGGTGACGAACTGGCGCGCGCCCCCTTGCACGATGTCCTGGCGGAAGCGGCGCACCAGTTCACTGGCGAGCGCTTCCGAGCCGCAGATGGTGCGGGCTTCGAGAATTGACGTGAGGATGGTGTTGTCGCCGCGCGCCAGCTTCAGGCAGTCATCGATGGAGCGCGTGGCATGGCCCACCTTCTGGCGCGCATCCCAGAGGGTATAGAGCATGAACTCCACCACCTTGGCCATGCGTGCGCTCTGGCGGCCGGAGATGAGAAAGAGGAGGTCGATGTCGGAACCGGGCGCCAGCGTGGCCCGGCCATAGCCGCCGACCGCGATGACCGCCATGGCCTCGGCCTGGGGTTCGCCATGGGAGAGCGGGAAAACCGTGGCGCGCGCGAAGTCATAGACCGACCGGATGATCATGTCCTCGGCATAGGCCAAGGCCTCGGCGCAGGCTGTGCCTCGGCCATCGGCCTTGAGGCGGGCTTCGGCCTCGCCCCGGGCGCGGTCGAGGGTTTCCTTGACCAGACGGGTGAGCGCGGTGCGGGTCTTCAGCACATCACCGGCACCATCACGGTGCACGGCGTCGAGGCCCTCGGCAAAGGCGTTTTCGTCAAAGAGGCGGGCGGCTTCCGGTGGCCGGCGCAGGGTCATGCCCCCTCCTCCTTCAGTGCCGCAACCAATTCATAGACCAGCGCCAGCGCAGCGCGCGGCGTCAATTCATCGGCGGCCAGGCCCGCCAGGCGGGCGCGCAGGGCATCGGTCCTGGGCGCTGGCGGCGCTTGGGCGGAAAAGAGCGGCAGGGCATCGATGGCGGCGCGCTGGCCGCTGGCATCGCGGGCGGCTTCCAACTGGTCCAGCACCTGCGCGGCGCGGGCGATGACGGCGGGCGGCAGGCCCGCGAGCTTGGCCACCTGAATGCCATAGGAGCGGTCGGCGACACCGGGAGTGACCTCATGCAGGAAGATGACCTCGCCCTGCCATTCGCGCACCTTCACCGTGACATTGGCGAGATGACTGAGACGCTCGGCCAGCGCCGTCAACTCGTGATAGTGCGTGGCAAAGAGGGCGCGCGCCCGGTTCACCTCATGCAGGTGCTCCACCGCCGCCCAGGCGATGGACAGGCCATCGTAGGTCGCGGTGCCGCGCCCAATCTCATCGAGGATGACGAGCGAGCGGTCGGTGGCCAGGTTGAGGATGGTTGCAGTCTCCACCATTTCGACCATGAAGGTGGAGCGGCCGCGGGCCAGGTCGTCCGCCGCGCCGACGCGCGAGAACAGCCGGTCCACGAGGCCGATATGGGCAGCTTCCGCCGGCACGAAGGACCCCATCTGGGCCATGAGGGCGATCAGGGCATTCTGGCGCAGGAAGGTGGACTTGCCCGCCATGTTGGGGCCGGTGACGAGCCAGAGGCGTTTATCCGCGCCATCGAGGGTGCAGTCATTGGCGGTGAACCGGGCCGCGCCCTCGCGCTCCAGCACGGCTTCCACCACGGGGTGACGGCCCGCCCTGATGTCGAAGCGGGTGGAATGGTCCACCACCGGGCGGACATAGCGGCGTTCGCGCGCCAGTGTCGCCAGTCCCGCCAGCACGTCGAGTTCGGCCAGCGCCAGACCCAGAGCGGAGAGGCTGTCGCGTTCCGCCACCACCGCGGCGACAAAGCGCTGGAACAGCTCGTGCTCGATGGCCAGCGCCCGGGCCTGGGCCATGGCGATCTTCTGCTCGAGGTCGGCCAGTTCCGTGGTGGTGAAGCGGATGGCCGAGGCAATGGACTGGCGGTGGATGAAGCGCGCCGCATGTTCCGGTGTTTGCAGCAGGGCGGCGTGTTGCGGCGCCACCTCGATGAAATAGCCGAGGATGTTGTTGTGCTTGATGCGGAGCGTGCGCAGGCCCGTCTCGCCGGCATAGCGCGCCTGCAGTGCTGCTATCACCTGGCGGGTGTCGTCACGCAGGGCGCGGTTTTCGTCCAGAGCGGCATCGAAGCCCTGGCGGATGAAGCCGCCATCGCGGGCCAGCAGCGGCAGTTCATCGGCCAGTGCTGCCTGAAGGCGGTCGGCCAGGCCATGGGGTGCGGCGGCGAGGGTTTCCGCCAGCGCGGCCAGACGCTGCGGCAGGCCAAGGCCGAGGTCGCGGCGGAGCAGCCCGGTCAGCTCACGGGCCACGGCAAGGCTGCCGGCCATGGCGGCGAGATCGCGCGGGCCGCCGCGCTGGCCGGTGAGGCGGGCGAGGGCGCGCTCCAGGTCCGGCAGGCCGGAGAGGGCCTTGCGCAGGGCGTGGTGTCGTGTCTCGTCGTGGAGGAAATGGTCGATGGCGTTGAGGCGGTGATGGATGGCTTCCGGCTCGCCCAGGGGATGGGTGAGAAACGCCGCAAGAAGGCGCGCGCCCGCCGCCGCCACGGTGCGGGTCATGACCGCCAGCAGGCTGCCTTGCCTTTCACCAGAGAGCGTGCGCGTCAGTTCCAGGTTGGCGCGGGTGGCCGCATCCATGACGAGGCCGCCGCCCACCTGGCGGCGCTGCGGAAAGCGCAGGTGCGGAATGCGCCCGGCCTGCGTCACCTGAAGATAATCGAGCAGCCCGCCGAGGGCCGAAATCTCGGCCCGGGTGAAATCGCCAAAGGCCTCCAGCGCGGCCACGCCGAAGTGGGTCTTCAGCCGCGTCTCGCCCGCCGCGCTGTCAAAGCGGCTGGCGGGCAAGGGGCTCAAGGGGGCGGCGGCCTCCTTCAGGATGCGGCCGACCTCGCCATCATCCAGCAGGGCATCCATGACCAGAATCTCGCGCGGGGCAAGGGCGGCGAGATCGGCGGCAAGACCCGCCAGGGAGGTTTTGCCCACGGCGAGATCGCCCGAGGAAATATCGGCCACCGCCAGCGCCATCTCGCCCGTGCCGCGCAGGCGGATGAGGCTGGCGAGATAGTTGCGGGCCTCGGCATCAAGCAGCGTCTCTTCGGTGAGCGTGCCGGGGGTGACAAGCCGGATGACCTCGCGCGCCACCACCGCGCGCGCCCCCCGCTTCCTTGCTGCGGCGGGGTCTTCCATCTGCTCGCAGACCGCGACCTTCAGGTTGGCGCGGATCAGCTTCTGCAAATAGTGATCGGCGGCATGGACCGGCACGCCGCACATGGGAATGTCCTCGCCCAGGTGCTTGCCGCGCCTGGTCAGCGCAATGCCCAGGACCCTGGCGGCAATGGCGGCGTCATCGAAGAACAGTTCGTAGAAGTCGCCCATGCGGTAGAACAGCAGGCTCTCCGGGTTGGCCTGCTTCAGCGCCAGATATTGCGCCATGACCGGCGTGGGCTCACCGTGCCCTGCCGCCCCGGCGGGCGGACTGACCGGCCAATCCGGGTCCAGTTCCGGCATGTCGGGTGGGACTTGGGCGCTCATGGCCCGTCATATCCGACATTGGCAGGGGGCTGTCACGCCCCTTTTTGCGCCGTAAAGGCTTGAAGCGGCGGGGCCGGGAGACTAGGTTCGGCCCCTTCCACCCAGTGCATGGAATTTCACGGACTTTCAATGACCAACGACAACCGCAAGGGCGCCCGCCGCCCCTCCATCACCGATGCCGAGGCGCTGGCCTTCCACCAGCAGGGCAAGGCCGGCAAGCTGGAGATCACACCGACCAAGCCCATGGCCACCCAGCGCGACCTGTCGCTGGCCTACAGCCCCGGCGTGGCGGTGCCGGTGCGCGCCATCGCCGAGGATCCGGAGTCGGCCTACGACTATACGGCCAAGGGCAATCTGGTGGCGGTCATTTCCAACGGCACGGCGATCCTCGGTCTGGGCGACCTGGGGGCGCTCGCCTCCAAGCCGGTGATGGAAGGCAAGGCCGTGCTGTTCAAGCGCTTTGCCGATGTCGACTCCATCGACCTCGAGGTGGACACCCGCGATGTCGACGCCTTCATCGGCGCGGTGCGTTATCTCGGCCCCTCCTTCGGCGGCATCAACCTCGAGGACATCAAGGCGCCGGAGTGCTTCATCATCGAGCAGCGGCTGCGCGAGATCATGGACATTCCGGTGTTTCATGACGACCAGCACGGCACGGCGATCATCTCCACCGCCGCTCTCATCAATGCGCTTCACCTCACCAAGCGCTCCATCAAGACCATCAAGCTCGTGTGCAATGGCGCGGGCGCGGCGGCCATTGCCTGCGTCGAGCTGGTGAAGTCCTTAGGGGTGCCGCATGAGAATGTGACGCTGTGCGATTCCAAGGGCGTGGTCTATCAGGGCCGCACCGAGGGCATGAACCAGTGGAAGTCGGCCCATGCCGTCAAGACCGAGGACCGCACCCTGGCCGACGCCATGCGCGGGGCCGATGTGTTCTTCGGCCTGTCAGCGGCGGGAGCGCTGACGCCTGACATGGTGAAATCCATGGCGGCCAACCCCATCATCTTCGCCATGGCCAACCCCGACCCGGAAATCACGCCGGAGGAGGTGGCCAAGGTGCGTTCGGACGCCATCATGGCCACGGGCCGCTCGGACTATCCCAACCAGGTCAACAACGTGTTGGGTTTTCCCTATATTTTCCGCGGCGCGCTTGACGTGCGGGCCCGCACCATCAACGAGGACATGAAGATCGCCGCCGCCCGCGCGCTCGCCGAACTGGCGCGCGCGGATGTGCCGGACGAGGTGGGGGCCGCCTATCACGGCTCGCGCCTCACCTTCGGGCCGCAATATCTCATCCCCGTGCCCTTTGACCCCCGCCTCATCTCCACCATTCCCGTGGCCGTGGCCAAGGCGGCCATGGAATCGGGCGTGGCGCGGCGGCACATCGCCGACCTCGACCGCTATGCCCATGAGCTGTCGGCCCGCCTCAACCCCATCGCCGGCACCCTGCAGGCGGTCTTCGGCCATGTGCGCACCGCACCGAAGCGCGTGGTTTTCACCGAGGGCGAGGAAGACCGCATGATCCGCGCGGCCAACAACTTCGCGCAACTGGGTCTGGGCCAGGCCATTCTCATCGGCCGCGAGGACGAGATTGCCAAGACGGTGGAGGCCGCCGGCATCGAACTGCACGAGAATGTGCAGATCCACAATGCCAAGCTTACAACGCGCAATCTCGACTACGCCAATTTCCTCTATGAGCGGTTGCAGCGCTCGGGCTTCCTGTTCCGCGACTGCATGCGCATGACCAATCAGGACCGCAACGTGTTCTCGGCCTGCATGGTGGCGCTGGGCGATGCCGATGCCCTGGTGACGGGCCTGACGCGCAACTTCTCGGTGGCGCTGGACAGTGTGCGCCGGGCCATCGACATCAGGACAGGCCACCGCGCCATCGGCGTGTCCATGGCGCTGGTCCAGGGCCGCACCGTGTTCATCGCCGACACCTCCATCATCGAAATGCCCACGGCCGAGGAACTGGCGGGCATCGCGGGGGAGGCGGCCGGCGTGGCGCGGCGCTTCGGCTATGAGCCGCGCGTCGCCTTCCTGTCCTATTCCACCTTCGGCTATCCGCGCGGCCAGCGCGTGGAGTTTGTGCGCAATGCCGTGGGGCTGCTCGACCAGCGCGCCGTGGATTTCGAGTATGATGGCGAGATGACGGCGGACGTGGCCCTGTCCAAGGAGGCCATGGCGCTCTATCCCTTCTGCCGCCTGTCGGGCCCGGCCAATGTGCTGGTCATGCCGGCGGCGCACTCGGCCTCCATCTCCACCAAGATGCTGCAGCAACTGGCGGGCATCGTGGTGGTGGGGCCGCTGCTGGCGGGCCTGGCGAAGCCGGTGCAGATTGCCTCCATGTCGGCCACCACGGCGGATATCACCAATCTCGCCGCCATTGCCGCCTTCGACATCAACCGCTGAGCCCGCCTGCCCTAACCGGGTGACGCCATGGGCGCGCCGAAGTGGGCGAAGTAGCGCGGGTCGATGCGCGCCACCGGCAGGATGATGAGGACATCGACGGTGTTGAACTGGTGGTCGATGACCGCGCCATCGCCGATATAGCAGCCGAGGCGGAGATAGGCCTTGATGAGAGGCGGCAGTCTTTTCAGCGCGCTGCGGGCATCGAGCGCAACCGTTCCCGCCCCCATGGCCTGATAACGGCCGGGCAGGGCGCGGACCTGCCAGTCCGGCGGCGCGGCGGCATGCTGCGCGAGAAAGGCCAGGGTTTCGGCATGGGCCTGGGGATCCGTGCCGTCGAAGCTGGCGCAGCCCATCATCACGTCCATGCCGTGGGCGCGCACATAATCCCAGATGCCCTGCCAGAGCAGTTCCATCACCGGCCGGGTGCGGTAGGCCTTGAGCACGCAGGACCGGCCAAGCTCGAGAAAGCGCAAGGCCGGGTGGCGGGCGATGAGGGGGGCCAGGTCATATTCACCCGCGCTGTAGAAACCGCCATGGGCCTCCGCCATGTCCTGGCGCAGCAAGCGATAGGTGCCGACCACGAAGCCATCCCCCAGGCGCAGGCCTGCCGCGCCCCGGTCATGGTCGATGACCAGCAGATGATCGCAGATTGCGTCATAGGCATCGGCATCGCGGCCGCTGGCGCGCGTGGCGGCATCGGCGATGGCGCCGCATTCCTCATAGAAGACGCGGTAACGCAGGTGCTGGGCGGCGGCGATCTCATCGGCACCGCGCGCCAGCCGGATGGACAGCGAAGGGCGCAGGACATTTTCAGCGAGGGGCAGATTCACTGGATTCAATCCGGTCATGGACAGAGCCTGCCATATCGCCCGGGCGCATGAAAGTTTTGTGACGGGACCTCAGGCGGCGGCGCGCAAGGCCATGATCGCGGCCAGAGCATCCTGCAGGTCTTCCCGGTCGAAGGGCTTGGCGAGGTGGCGGTTCATGCCGGCGGCGAGACAGTCGTGGGCGTCTTCCTTGCGGGCATTGGCGGTGAGCGCGATGATGGGTATGGCGTGGGGGCTGCCTGCCTCGGCTTCAGCCGCGCGAATGCGGCGCGCCGTTTCCAGTCCGTCCATCTCCGGCATTTCCACATCCAGCAGGATGGCGTCAAAGGGCGCTTCCCCTGCCATGACCTCCAGCACCTGGCGGCCATTGGCGACGTGGACCACCTGATGGCCCATCTTCTCCAGCATGGTGCGGGCCAAAAGTGCGTTGATGTGATTGTCCTCGGCCAGAAGCACCCGCATCGGCTGGGCGGCGGCGGATTTCTGGGCAATGCGGCGCAGGTCGGAAATGGCGCTGTCGATGCGCGATGCGGGCTGCTGGGTGAAGTGGCGGACGAGGCTTGCCCGGCGCAGGGGGCGGAGCAGGTAGCCGGCGAAGGGCCGGGAGATGAGATCGCGCAGGGCGCGGCGTTCTTCAGCCGGGATCAGTACCCAGACTTCGGCGGCAGGACCGGGGCGGCGCTTCATGCGGCGGGCCCATTTGCGCAGGCCTTCGGCATGGTTGGTGGTGGCGATGAGGGCGAGGCCGGGCCGGGCCTGATCGAGAGCGGTTTCAAGCGCGCCCGGACTGACGATGACCTCGACATGGGCACCCATGTCTTCCAGCATGGCGGCGAGGTGACGCGAGGCAAAGTCGTCGCCGACGGTGACGGCGAAGCGGCGGCCCGTCAGCGGCCTCTCGCTCTCCTGCCGCGGCACGAAGGGGCCGGGCAGGGTGATGTCGAAGCGGCTGCCTGCGCCCGGGGTCGAGGCCACGGTGATGCTGCCGCCCATGGTGGTCACAAGATTTTTTGAAATGGCAAGGCCAAGGCCCGTGCCGCCGAAGCGGCTGCGGGTCTGGTCATTGGCCTGCACATATTCGTCGAACACCTTTACGGTTTCGGCGGCGGTCATGCCGATGCCGGTGTCGGCGATGGTGATGGCAAGTTCGCCCGCCTTCAGGATGCGCACGGTCAGCCCCACGCCCCCGCGTTCGGTGAACTTGATGGCGTTGCCGGCGAGGTTGAACAGGATCTGACGCAGGCGCAATTCATCGCCCATAACCTCGGCGGGCACCTCGGCGCCGACATAGGCCGAAATGCCGATGGCCTTGGCGTGGGCGCGGGGGGCGAGAAGTTCGGTCACGTTCTCCACCATGGCGGTGAGGTCGAAGGGCCGGGGATCGAGCGCCACCTGGCCCTGCTCCACCTTGGAGGAATCGAGAATCTCGTCGATGATGGAAAGGAGTGTGCGGCCCGAGGCGTCCGCGGCCTGAACATAGGCCCGCTGCTCCTCCGAGAGCGGCGTTTCCATGAGCAGGCCCAGCATGCCGATGACACCGTTCATGGGTGTCCTGATCTCATGGCTCATGGTGGCGAGGAAGCGGCTCTTGGCGCGGTTGGCGGTTTCGGCCTGATGGCGGGCGGCTTCGGCGCGGTCCATGGAGGCGGACATGAGGCGGAAGCGGCGGCGCGCCATGAGTTGGAAGGTTTGAAAGCCCAGCAGGGCGAGCAGCAGCACGCCGGACACCAGCAGCAGGAAGGCCGAGGTTTCGGCATTGTTGTGGTAGAGCACATAGGTTCCCGCCCCGAGGGCGATGCCAAGGGCCCCCGTCATGCCCGCGAGGGCCAGGGCCTGCCACAGGGAGAAGCCATGACCGGCCCTGGGCCGGGCCGATGGTCTTGCGGTCGCACCTTGCACTTTGCTCATCATGCTTCCCTGCTGCACGACCGCTGGTGCGGTCCATGCCGTCCACGCGCCTCCACGTTTGCGGGTCTGCGCGGTATTTGCGGGGGGAACCTTGGCAGTTTTCCTTTGCCAAAGGCTTACGGGCTCAGAACAAGGTAAATTGTGGAAAACGCCGGGTTAAGCCGGATCTTTTCCCCTCGGTTCAAGGGCTTGGCAGAGGGCCTTCAGGCGGCGCTGCGAAACGCCGCCGGCTTCTGGCGGTAGGACAGGGCCTCGGCCAGATGAACCCGCGCCACACCTTCCGTTGCATCGAGGTCAGCCAGGGTGCGGGCGACCCGCAACACCCGGTGATAACCGCGCGCCGAGAGGCCCATGGTCTCCGCTGCCTGGCGGATCATGGCCAGGCCTGCCGCGTCGGGCCTGGCGATCTCCTCCAAAACCGTGCCGTCGGCCTCGGCATTGGTGCGGAGATGAGGCAGGCCCAGAGCGGCAAAGCGTTCAGCCTGACGCGCCCGCGCCAGGGCGACGCGGGCGGCCACATGGGCGCTCTTTTCCTGGGGCGGCGGCAGGGTGAGGTCGGCGGCCTTCACCGCCGCCAGTTCGATCTGGATATCCATGCGGTCGAGGAGCGGACCGGAAATGCGCTGCTGATAATCGGCGGCACAGCGCGGGCCGGCCCGGCAGACATGGCCCGGCTCGCCCGCCAGCCCGCATTTGCACGGGTTCATGGCGGCGATGAGCTGGAAGCGGGCGGGATAGGTGATGTGATAATTGGCTCGCGCCACCACGGTCTCGCCTGTCTCCATGGGCTGGCGCAGCGCTTCCAGCACGCGCGGCTGGAACTCCGGCAATTCATCGAGAAAGAGCACGCCATGATGGGCCAGCGCCATTTCACCGGGCTTGGCGCGCAGGCCGCCACCGACCAGGGCCGGCATGGAGGCCGAATGATGCGGCGCGCGGAAGGGCCGGCGCTGCGACAACTGGCCGTCGCGCAGTTCACCGCCCAGCGAGGCAATCATGCTGGCCTCCAGCATTTCGCGGGCCGACAGGGGCGGCAGGATGGAGGGCAGGCGCTGGGCCAGCATGGACTTGCCGGCGCCCGGCGGCCCCACCATGAGCAGGTGATGGCCGCCGGCCGCCGCCACCTCCAATGCACGCTTGGCGGCTTCCTGGCCCTTGATGTCGGCGAGGTCGGGCAGAAGCTCGCGGGGGCTGGCAAGGTGGGCCACGGGGCGGCTCAGGACCTGACTGCCCTTCACATGATTGATGAGCTGGATGAGGTTCTCGGGGGCCAGAATATCCACCTCCTCGCCCGCCCAGGCGGCCTCCGGTCCGGAGGCCCTGGGGCAGATGAGGCCAAGGCCGCGCCCATGGGCGGCCATGGCGGCGGGCAACGCGCCGGAGACGGGCAGCAGGCTGCCGTCCAGCGCCAGTTCGCCCATGACCATATAGCGGTCGAGGAAATCGCCGGGAAGGACACCCAGCGCCTGCAGCACCGCCAGGGCGATGGGGAGGTCATAGTGGCTCCCCTCCTTGGGCAAGTCGGCGGGCGAGAGATTGACCACCAGCCGTTTTCCCGGCAGCGCCAGGCCGATGGCATGGAGGGCGGCGCGCACCCGCTCGCGGCTTTCGGCCACGGCCTTGTCGGCCAGGCCCACCACATGGAACTGCACCAGACCGGAAAGAAACTGGGCCTGCACCGTGACCGGCTGTGCCGCTATGCCCTGAAAGGCGAGAGTATGTGCCCGTGCCACCATGGATGTCGTCCCTGACCGCAAACCCTACTGTGAATCCCGGATGGGCGCAAGAACAAATTAGGAACGATTGAGTTCTTCGAGCAGGGCGGGCAGACCGGCCAGGCGATCGAGGTGATGGAAGCGCGCATGATTCACCGGTGTCTCCGCGTGCTCCAGCACCCAGGTGAGGTCATGCGGCACATGGACGGCGAAGGCCCCGGCGGCAAGGGCCGGCAGAATGTCGGACTTCATGGAATTGCCGACCATGAGGGCGCGGTCCGGCCCTTCACCATGCTGGCGGAAGATGCGGCCATAGGTGGCGGCATCCTTGCCCGAGACGATCTCCACGCCGTCGAACAGGTCGCCCAGGCCGGATTGCGCCAGCTTGCGCTCCTGATCGAAGAGGTCGCCCTTGGTGATGAGGACGAGACGATAATGCGGGGCCAGGGCGGCCAGCGTTTCCGCCACGTCCGGCAGCAATTCCACCGGGTGGTGCAGCATCTCGCGGCCGCAATCGAGGATCGCCTTGATGACGGCGGGAGAAGTCTTGCCGCCGGTCACCTCGATGGCGGTCTCGATCATCGACAGGGTGAAGCCCTTGATGCCGAAGCCGTAGAAATTGAGGTTGCGGCGCTCGGCCTCCAGCAGGCGGGCGGAGATTTCTTCGTGCGCGCCATGGTCCGCAAGCAGGTCGGTAAAGCGCTTCTCGGTGAAGCGGTAGAACTGTTCGTTCTGCCACAGGGTGTCATCGGCATCGAAACCGAGCGTGGTGACGAGACTCATGCGCGCCGCGTGGCGATGGCGTCCCAGATGAGGGCGGCGATGTCTTCGCCGCCGAAACGCTTCACCTCGCGGATGCCGGTGGGCGAGGTGACATTGATTTCGGTCAGCCAGTCGCCGATCACATCGATGCCGACGAAGATGAGGCCGCGCCTTTTCAGGTCGGGGCCGATGGCTTCGCAGATCTCGTGCTCGCGCCGGGTGAGGGTCGAGGGTTCGGCCTTGCCGCCCACATGCATGTTGGAGCGGTGGTCATGGGCGGCGGGCACGCGGTTGATGGCACCGGCGGGCTTGCCATCCACCAGGATGATGCGCTTGTCGCCCGCCCGCACCTCCGGCAGATAGCGCTGGGCGATGAAGGGTTCACGGAAGCTCTGGGAGAAAAGTTCGAGCAGCGAGGCGAAGTTCTGATCATCCGAGGAGAGCTTGAACACGCCCGCGCCGCCATTGCCATAGAGCGGCTTCAGTATGATGTCGCCATGGGCACGGCGGAAATCCTCCAGCGCCTGGGCATCGCGGGTGATGAGGGTGGGCGGGGTCAGGTCGGGATAATTCAGAACGAAGAGCTTCTCCGGCGCGTTGCGCACTTCCGCCGGATCATTGACCACCAGGGTTTGCGGGTGAATGTGCTCCAGCAGGTGGGTCGCCGTGATATAGGCCATGTCGAAGGGCGGATCCTGGCGCATGAGCACCACGTCCTGGGTGCCGAGGTCGATTTCCTCCGGCTGCGCCAGGCTGACGTGGTTGCCCGGCTCGTCGCGCACCGTGACGCGCGCGCCCCTGGCCGTGAGGCTGCCGTTGGCGAGCGCCAGCGCTTTCGGCTGATAATAGAAGAGGGAATGGCCGCGCGCCTGGGCTTCCAGCATGAGGGCGAAGGTGGAATCGCCCCGGATATTGATGGCCTCGACGGGATCCATCTGCACCGCGACCTTGAGGGGTTTGCAAGCGGTCATGTCAGCGGTCTCCGTCGAAGGCATTGGCAATGTGACGCGGCCAGAGGTAGGGGGAGACGGTGACGATGTCAAACCGGCAGGCCCCGGCGGCGGCGCGGGCATCATGGCCGAGCCAGCTCGCGGCGGCAGCGGCAATGCGCCGGGCCTGCCGCGGGCTCACCGCCGCCACCGCCGCATCATGGTTCAGGCGCTGCTTCACCTCGATGAAGGCCGTGGTCGCGCCCTTGCGCATGATGAGATCAACCTCGCCCACGGGTGAATGCCAGCGCCGGGCGAGCAGGCGATAGCCCTTGAGTCGGAGCAGCAGCAGGGCCGCCGTCTCGGCCCGGCGGCCCCGGCGCTCGGCCTGTGAGCGGTCAAGGACCATGGTGCCGCCGCTTCAGAATGCGCTGGTAGATGTCGTCGCGCGGCAGGCCCAACTGCCGGGCCACGAGGGCGGCAGCCCTGGCCGGGGCGGCGTTTTCCAGGGCGGCGGTGATGGTGGCCTCGATCACATCCTCCGTGAGCGGAGGATCATCGCCGGGCGGTGCGACAACCAGCACGATCTCGCCCTTCACCGCCGGGCGGGCGGAAAAATCAGCCAGCAATTCGGCCGCCGTGCCGCGCGCCAACTCCTCGTGGAGCTTGGTGAGTTCCCGCGCCACCACCATGGGACGTTCACCCAGGACCGCCGCGATGTCGGCCAGCGCAACGGTGAGGCGATGCGGGCTTTCAAAGGCAATGAGCGTGCCCGGCCCCGCCCGCCACTGTTCCAGCAGCCGTTTGCGCTCACCCGGTTTCGGCGGCAGGAAACCGAGGAAAGAGAAGCGGTCGGTGGCCAGCCCGGAGAGCGCCAGGGCGGTCAGCACGGCGGAGGGGCCGGGACAGGCCGACACGGCGAGGCCCTCGGCCACGCAGGCCTGCACCAGCCGGAAGCCGGGATCGGAAATGAGCGGCATGCCCGCATCCGAGATCAGCGCCAGGGCCGCGCCGCCCTTCAGCCGGGCCAGAATCTCAGGCTGCATCTTGCGGGCATTGTGTTCGTGATAGGCCATGAGCGGCACGCGGATGCCGTAACGCTCCAGCAATTTCGCTGAAACCCGCGTGTCCTCGCAGAGCACGGCATCGGCCCCGGCCAGGGCCTCCAGCCCGCGCAGCGTCATGTCGCCAAGATTGCCGATGGGCGTTGCCACCAGCATGAGGCCGGGCGGCAGGCGGGGGCCTGTGAATTGTGCTGCCGCAATGCTGTAGCGGCGGGAAGAAACTGGTATATCCTGCGCCATGGGATGAGCGTGATTCCGGGGGAAGTGACCGTGCGTTTCAAAACCATAGCGCAGCGGTGGCGGGCGCGGGAGTGGGCATCGTTGGCGGTGATGCTGGCGGGGGTGGGGGTGGCGGGGTGCCGCAGCATTGGCCGCATGGGGGGTCTGGTGAGCGACAACAAAGCCGCCGAGGCGGCTGTGGCCGCCCCCCGCCAGCCCGGGCGGCCCGATCTCGCCCGCGAAGCCGAAGCCCGTGACCGTTAGTCCGAGCTCCAGGAAGACGACA
>OEIV010000191.1_pt1 | contig 39136 bp, 37 predicted proteins | sample 1539231 | NCBI WGS metagenome assembly OEIV01 (sample SAMN03794762, study PRJEB22550) | activated sludge metagenome | feature: wastewater treatment plant; material: activated sludge; isolation source: Wastewater treatment plant of a petroleum refinery complex | place: Argentina: Buenos Aires ... | reverse complement strand
TTGGTCCCGGCCCGTGCTGGCCCTCGGGAGTGGCCGCCCCGTGGGCGCCGCCTCCCGCCACCCCTTTCGCCAGGCCGCCCGCCGCGGGCAGGATATTGGCGGCGAAGAATTCGGCGCTGGCGATCTTGGTCGGATAAAACGGATCGGTGCTGCCCGAAGCCATGTGACGCCGCGCGGCCAGCGCCGAGCGCGCCATCATCCAGCCCGCCGAGACGATGCCCATGAGCTTGAGGAAAGGCACGGCGCCCGCCGCGACGGTCCGCGTGTCCGCCGCGTAACGGGTGACGACGTGGGTCGCCGCGCCTTCCAGCGCGGCTATGCCCTCGCCGAGCGCCTCGGCGATGCGCGACAACTGACTTTCGGCGGCCGCGGCGGCCTGGGTCTGGCGCATCATGCCGACCACGGCCTTGAGTGTCGCGCCGTTGTCGCGGGTCAGCTTGCGGCCGATCAGATCATTGGCCTGGATGCCGGTGGTGCCCTCGTAGATGGTCGTGATGCGGGCGTCGCGCATGTGCTGGGCGGCGCCGGTTGCCTCGATGAAACCCATGCCGCCATGCACCTGGACACCCAGATAGGTAATCTCGTTGGCAGTTTCGGTCAGCCAGCCCTTCACCACCGGAATCATCAGGTCGACGAAGGCCTGATTGCGCTGGCGCTGCTCGGCATCCGGATGGCGGCCGGCCGCGTCATGCGCCGCCGCCACCGCATAGGCCAGCGCGCGCATCGCCTCGGTCTGCGATCGCATGGTCATGAGCATGCGGCGGACGTCGGGGTGCTGCACGATCGCCACCGGCGCCGGCGAACCCTCGATGGCGCGCCCCTGGACGCGCTCGCGGGCATAGGCCAGCGCCTTCTGGTAGGCGCGCTCGGCCAGCGCCAACCCTTCGACGCCGACGGCGTAGCGCGCGGCGTTCATCATGACGAACATGTACTTGAGGCCTTCGTTGGCGCGCCCGACGAGCGTGCCGAGCGCGCCGCCGTGGTCGCCAAACGCCATCACGCAGGTCGGACTGGCGTGAATGCCCAGCTTGTGCTCGATGGAAACGCAATAGGCGTCATTGCGCTCGCCGAGACTGCCATCGGCCTTGACCAGGAACTTGGGCACGACGAACAGCGAAATGCCCTTGACCCCCTCGGGCGCGTCCGGCAGCCGCGCCAGCACGAGATGGACGATGTTCTCGGCCATGTCGTGCTCACCGTAGGTGATGAATATCTTCTGGCCAAAAATCCTGTAGGTGCCGTCGGCCTGGGGCTCGGCGCGCGTGCGGATGGCGGCGAGATCCGAACCGGCCTGCGGCTCGGTGAGATTCATGGTGCCGGTCCACCGGCCCGAAATCATGTTGGGCAGATACGTCCGCTTCTGCGCGTCGGAACCCGATAGCTCGAGCGCCTCGATGGCGCCATTGGTCAGCAGCGGGCACAGCGAAAACGCCATGTTCGCCGACTTCCACATCTCGCGCACCGCCGCCGAGAGCAGGCGCGGCAGCCCCTGGCCGCCGAATGCCGGATGGCAATCGAAGCCGTTCCAGCCAGCCTCGGCATACCGGCGGTAAGCCTCCTTGAAGCCGGGCGGCATGGTCACCTGTCGGTCATGCCAGCGCGCGCCCACCTGGTCGCCGGTGGCGTTGAGCGGCGCCAGCACTTCCGCGGCGAACTTGCTGGCCTCGTCGAGAATCGATTCGACCAGATCGGGCGTCACTTCCTCGCAGCCGGGCAGCGCGCGCACCTGGTCGAGGCCGGCCAACTCGTTCATGACGAACAGCATGTCTTTCACCGGCGCGGAGTAATTGCTCATTTGTGCCTTCCCTATCGTTTAAAAAAGTAGCGCCGGTCGTCGAACGAGCCGACCCAATCGGGATAGTAGACCACCATCAAGGTGATGGCGGCGCCGTTAAGCCACGCCTCGGCAAAACCCAGCAGCGTGTAGTAGGGCAGATAGTCGTTGACCAGCATCTCGGCCGTATACACGCCCGCCAGCCACAGCACCAGTGATGCGAGCAAGCCGGTGGCGACGACCGCGATGGCGGCGCCGAAAAACGCGGCGCAGAAAATGTAACAGAAGAAGTTGGCCGGCAGATACCGCTCGACTACCCGCAACAACGCATGCGCGGCCACGGACGGAAAAACCGCCGTCACCAGGACATTGAGCGCGTAGGGTTCCCAGCCGGCGGCCCCGTTGAGCGTCACGGCCGCCATCACCACCGACAGGCCAAGGATCGCCAGTTGCCGTCCGAACATCAGCGTCAAGGCGGTGGCGCCCAGCAAATGGAGGTTGAGCCCCGGCCTGACGCCAGCCTTCATGCTCCAGACGAGCATCAGCACGACGACCGAGCCAAGCCAGACGTTGAGTTGTCGGGAATCGGCCAAACGACGCCACGGTGCGGTACGCAAGCACCACAGCCAAACCATGGCCAGGGGCAGGAATGCCCAGAGAGACCAGCCGTGGCCGAACAGTCCCTCGGGGAAGTTCACACCCGTCGGTTCCGCCTAAAGTGCCGCCACCAGTTCCGGCACGGCCTGGAAGAGGTCGGCGACCAGGCCGTAATCGGCGACCTGGAAGATCGGCGCGTCGGGATCCTTGTTGATGGCGACGATGACCTTGCTGTCCTTCATGCCGGCCAGGTGCTGGATGGCGCCGGAAATGCCCACCGCGATGTAGAGCTGCGGCGCCACGATCTTGCCGGTCTGGCCGACCTGGTAATCGTTGGAGACGAAGCCAGCATCCACCGCCGCGCGTGAGGCGCCCAGCGCCGCGCCCAGCTTGTCGGCCAGCGGTTCGAGCACCTTGTGATAGTTCTCGCCGGAACCCATGCCGCGCCCACCGGACACAACGATCTTGGCGGCAGCCAGTTCGGGGCGGGCCGATTTGGTCAATTCCCGTCCCAGCAGCTTGGCGACACCGGCGTCAGGCGCGGCGGCGATGGCTTCGATCTTGGCGCCGCCGCCCGGCCCGGCTGCGTCAAAGGCGGTGGTGCGCACGGTGACGACCTTGACGGCATCGCCGCTCCTGACCGTGGCCAGCGCATTGCCGGCGTAGATCGGCCGGACGAAGGTGTCGGGGTCCTCGATGGCGACGATGTCGGAAATCTGGGCGACATCCAGCAGCGCGGCGACGCGCGGCATGGTGTTCTTGCCCAGACTCGTCGAGGCGGCGAGGATGTGCGTGTAGCCAGCCTTGTGGGCAACGATCAGGGCGGCGAGATTCTCCGCGGTCTGATCGGCATAGTGGGCGGCATCGGCCACCTTGACGACGGCGACACCCGCCAGCTGGGCGGCGGCCTGCGCGGCACCGGCGCAGCCGCTACCGGCCACCAGGACGTGAATGTCGCCACCCAGCCGGGCGGCGGCGGTGACGGTGTTGCGGGTGGCGGCCTTGAGCGCCGCGTTGTCGTGTTCGGCAATGACGAGGACAGCCATCTCAGATCACCTTCGCTTCGTTCTTGAGTTTATCGAGGAGTTGCGCGACGTCGGCCACCTTGATGCCGGCCTGGCGCTTGGCCGGTTCGACGACCTTGAGCGTCGTCAGGCGCGGCGCCACATCGACGCCCAGATCGCCGGGCTTGAAGGTGTCGAGCGGCTTCTTCTTCGCCTTCATGATGTTCGGCAGGGTGGCGTAACGCGGTTCGTTGAGGCGCAGGTCGGTGGTCACCACCGCCGGCATCGTCAATTCCAGCGTTTCCAGGCCGCCATCGACTTCCCGGGTGACGGTGGCCTTGCCGCCGGCGATGACAACCTTGGAAGCGAAGGTGGCCTGCGACCAGCCGAGCAGCGCGGCCAGCATCTGGCCAGTCTGGTTGGAATCGTCGTCGATGGCCTGCTTGCCAAGGATGACGAGCTGCGGGCCTTCCTTGTCCACCAGCGCCTTGACCAGCTTGGCCACCGCCAGCGGTTGCACGTCGGCATCGGTCTCGACCAGGATGGCGCGGTCGGCGCCGATCGCCAGCGCCGTGCGCAGCGTCTCCTGGCTGGCCGCCGTGCCGCAACTGATGGCGACCACCTCGGTGGCGACGCCGGCTTCCTTGAGCCGAACCGCCTCCTCGATGGCGATTTCGTCGAACGGGTTCATCGACATCTTGACATTGGCGAGATCGACCCCCGTGCCGTCCGACTTGACCCGGACCTTGACGTTGTAGTCAACCACGCGCTTGACGGGAACGAAAACTTTCAAGCGATACCTCCATCTCTCGGTAATGAATTGGCCGCGGCCAAAGCTGGATAGTCTATCGCGTCCGCCCGCTCGCCGAAACCCCTGGCCTATTCCTCGCGCTTGACTGGCCGTCGGCCCGCCATGAAGGCATCGATGCCGGTTGCGGCGTCGTCGCACATCATGTTGCACGCCATCGTCTCGGCCGCCAGCTGATAAGCCGCTTCGGTGCCCATCTCGATCTGCCGGTAGAAAAGTTGCTTGCCCATGGTCACGGCCGCCGCCGACTTGCCGGCGATCGCCAAAGTCAGCCGTCGCAGCTCGCCGTCCAACTCGGCCAGCGGCACTACCCGATTGACCAGGCCACGGCGACAGGCTTCGGCGGCATCGATGAACTCGCCGGTCAGCAGCATTTCCAGCGCCTGCTTGCGGCCCATGTTGCGCGACAGCGCAACAGCAGGCGTCGAGCAGAACAGGCCGACGTTGATGCCCGACACCGCGAAGCGCGCCACCTCCGCCGCCACGGCCAGGTCGCAGCTCGCCACCAATTGGCAGCCGGCGGCGGTGGCAATGCCATGCACCCGCGCAATCACCGGCTGCGGCATCCGCGTCATGGTGGTCATCAGCCTGCCACAGCGCCGGAACAGGTCGCGCATGTACTCATGCGAATGGTTGGCGCGCATCTCCTTGAGGTCGTGGCCGGCGCAGAACGCCTTGCCGGCGCCGGCAATCACCACCACGCGGACCGCGGCGTCGGCGGCGAGTTCGTCGAGCGCGGCCTGCATCGCCTCGAGCAGCGCCTCCGACAGCGCGTTGAATTGCTCGGGTCGGTTCAGCGTGAGGGTCGCCACCTCGCCGGCGCGCTCGATCAGTAGAACGGATTCGGACATGTTGCCTCCTATCGACAACGTTGGCCACGCGCCAGCCATGGCGCCAGATCCTCGTTCAAGGCCGACACGGCCTCGGCCGCGGCCGCCACACCGCCGCGAGCGTCCGCGGTCGGCGCCGGTCGGGCGACCACGAAGTCGCGGCGATCGACGACGTCGGCGCCGACCAACAGCGCCGCCCGGCCGGCCAGCACCAGCGCGCTGCGTTCCGGGGCGTCGAACACCTGGACGAATTCGTCGATGTCGATATGCAGCCGACACCGGCCGCTGCCGCCGACAAGACGCCGCTCCAGCGCCTGGCCAATCAGTTCGGCCGGCGGCGCCGCCCAGCGGCTTTCGGCGAATTCGCGACGGCGCGCCGGGTCGCTGTAGGCCAGCCGGTACTGCATGGCGGCCCCGGCCAGCCAGGACGGCGCATCGACGATAACGGCGGTCACGCTCGCCATCGGCGGCCCGGCGCGTACCGGGCCGAGATCGAAGCGGGCGGCATCGGGCCGCCGCGCCGTGGGATTGGCGCACGCTGCCGCCAGCGCGGCGGTCACGAGCGCGATCGACAGCTTCCGCATGCGGTGCTCCTTCATGGCCCGGGCACGACGAAGCCCGCCTCGCCGGGGCCGGGCGCCGGCGCCTGGCGGCCGAACACCAGGGATTCCGGGTGGCTGTCCAGGGTCTCGATCAGGCGCGACAGACGCCGCGAATTACCGGTCAGTTCGTCGATCAACTCCCCGACACGGGGCAGCGTCCGGGCCTTCAGCTCCGAGCCGGTCTCGGCGGCCAGCCGGTCGAGACTGCCGGCCAGCCCGGCCATGACCCTTACCGTTTCGCGCAGTTCGGCGATCAGCGGCGCCGTTTCGCGGGTGGTGCGCTCGACATGCGCCAGCGCCGCCGACAGCTTGTGCACGTTCTCCGTCGACAGCAACTGGCGAAGCGCGGCCAGCGTTGCCGGCAGCTCCTTCATGCCGTGATTGACGCCCGCGGTCAGCGTCTCGAGATTGTCGAGCGTGCGAGCGACATTGCCGAGATTGTCCTCGCTCAGCAGCTGCCCCAGCCGCAGCATGAGCAGATTGGCCTGCGTCGCGATGTCGCCCGCCTGCGTGCCCAGCGTATCGAGCAAGGTCGGCCTCAAAGTCAGCCGTGGCAGGTCGCCGCCGCTTGGCGCCAGCGGCCGCGGATTGCCGCCGTCGTCCTCGATCTGCACATAGGCAATCCCGGTCAGGCCCTGGGTGTTGAGCTTGGCTGTCGAGCCGACGGTCAGCGGATAACGGGCGTCGAGGCTGATGCGCACCAGGATCACGCGCGTATCGCGTTCGTCGAGGTCGATGCGCTCGACGCGACCCGCCCGGATACCGCGATAGCGCACCTGGGCATGGGTATTCAGGCCGGTGACATTCTGCCGCGCTTCCAGCAGGTAGTAGCGGACATCCTGGGTCTTCTGGCCGAGCCACCAGACGGCCGCCAGCGTCGCCAGTCCGAGCAGGACGACGAACAGACCGGCGAGGAGCGCGTGCGCGCGATTTTCCATGGCCGTAACTTTACCGGAGCCCGGCGTCGACGAGAATCCGCCGGCTGCGGTCGGAGCCGAAGAAACTCCGGATGAAAGGATGATCGATGCCGATCACTTCGGCGATCGAGCCATAACCGACGATGCGGCGCTCGGCGAGCACCGCCACTCGCGTCGACAACGCCACCAGCGTGTCGATGTCGTGCGTGACCAGCAGCACGGTCAGGCCGAGTTCCCGTTCAAGGGCGCGGATCAACCCGACGAAACCGTCGGCGAGGTCCGGGTCGAGACCGGCGGTCGGTTCATCGAGCAACAGCAGTTCCGGGTCGAGCGCCAGTGCGCGCGCCAGGGCGACGCGCTTGACCATGCCGCCGGACAGTTCCGACGGCATCAACCCAGCATGTCGCGGCAACAACTCGACCATGTCCAGCTTCAACCTCACTAGGTCGCGTATGGTCGCCTCGTCTAGGCACTTCAGCTCCCGCAACTGAAAGGCGATGTTGTCGAACACGGTCAGCGCCGAAAACAGCGCGCCATGCTGGAACAGCACGCCGAAGCGCCGTCGCAGCGCGCGCTCGCGGCGCTGGCCGCCGCCGGACAATCGCTCGCCGAACACGCGCACCTCACCCGCCGCCGGTGTCAGCAGGCCGAGAATCGCTCGTAGCAGCGTGGTCTTGCCGCTGCCGGAACCACCGACCAGCGCCACCAGTTCGCCGGCGGCGATGGTCAGGTCGAGATCGCGATGCACCCAGAGACGACCGAAGCGTGTCGCCACGCCGCGCAATTCGATGACCGGCGCGGCGTTCGTCATGGCACGCCGATGCTTCGGGTGGCGACCGCGAACATCGCATCGACCAGGATGACGACGGTGATCGCGGTCACCACCGACGCTGTCGTATTCGCGGCGAGACTCTCCGTGTTCGGGCGGGCGCGCAGGCCGAAATGACAGGCCACCAGCGCCACCAGGATGCCGAAAATTACGCCCTTGGCCAGGCCGATCCACAGATTGGCCACCGGCACGGCCTTGGGCAGGCGGTCGAGAAACACCTGGTGGCCGACATCGATCTGCGCGGCTGCCGCGAGCATGCCGCCGGCCAGCGCCAGCACATCCACCCACAGCACCAAGAGCGGCATGGCCACGGCCAGCGCGATCACCTTGGGCATCACCAGCCGCAGGCTTCGGGACACGCCCATGGTCGCCAGCGCGTCGATTTCCTCCGTCACCCGCATCACGCCGAGCTGCGCGGTCATCGCCGATCCCGAGCGCCCGGCCACCAGCAGCGCGGCCAGCACCGGCCCGAGTTCCCGGACGATGCCAAGACCGAGGATATCGACGATGTAGAGATCGGCGCCCAGGCGCTGCAATTGCAGCGCCGAGAGGTAGGCCAGGGCGGCGCCGACCCTCGCTCCCGCCAGCGCGATAACCGGCATGGCGCGCACCCCGCTCTTGTAGATGTTGGCCGATACCTCCCGCCACGGCATGTCGCCCGGATGCCGCGCCACGTGCAGCATGTCCAGTGCCACCCGACCGATCAGCGCCAGCAAGTCGGCGAGATGCCCGCCGAAATCCAGCGCCGCTGCTCCGGCGTCGCGCAACCATTCCGCCTGCCGGCGTGGCGCCACGGCTGACTTTTCGCCCGTGCCGGTTACGAGGATGCGCTCGAAGGCGCGCCGATGCTCGGCGCCCGCCTCCAGGACTTGCGGCAGGCGCTGTCCCCAGGCACGCCAGAGAATGATCATGCCGGCGCTGTCGAGCGCGCCGACGCCACGGCAGTCCCATTCGGCATCGCCGCCGATCGCCGTCAGCTGTTGCCTCAATTCGGCGATGCGCGGCGTGATCGCCGCCAGCGTCCAGCGACCGGTGAGCGTCACCCGCCCGCTCCCACCCTCGCGGGTCGTCACCTCGACGCGGGGAAGGTCCGCGTCCGCAAGCCCCGCAGCGCGGGCGCGGACCATCACGGCGAACGCTCACTGTGCTTGCGCCGCACCTTCAGTTCGATGCCGATGCCCGCCCACTGCCGCACCTCCTCGTCGATCGCGGCGGCGGTGAGCGGCAAGGCGGCCAACCAATCGGCGTCGATCCTGAGCTGGAAGCCCATCGCCAGCAGGCTGGCCTGCACGGGTGGCTCCGGCGCCTCGTCGCGCGCACGATGCAGCAGCGCCGCCATGCGCAGCGCGAAGATCAGCATCCATTCGCGCGATTCGCCCAGTTCCGGCACGATCCGTTCGAGCTTGCCGCGATGCGCCAGCACCAGCCGCGACAGCTTGGCCTGATCGCGCCGGGAGAATCCGGGCATGTCGGCATTGGCCAGGATATAGGCGCTGTGCTTGTGATAGCTGGCATGCGCCAGTGAAATGCCGATCTCGTGCAGGCGCGCCGCCCAAGTCATGGTCAGTATATCCGGGTGATCGGGATCGTCCCGGGTTTCCGGCAGCAACTGCGCCAGCAGGCGGGTCGCCGTACGCGCGACGCGCGATGCCTGCTCGCCATCGACTTCGTGGCGCCGCATGAACAGGCTCACCGTGGCTTCGCGCAAGTCGTCATGGTGATATCTCCCGAGCAAATCGTAGAGCACGCCCAGACGCAGCGCGCCTTCCGAGAAGACCATCTGATCGAGACCAAACTCCTTGAATACCGCCAACATGATGGCGAGTCCACCCGGCAGCACGGGCACACGGTCGGCGCGTAACCCATCCAGTTGCAGGCGCCGCGAGTCACCGGCACGCAGCAGCCTGGTCGCCAGCTTGTCCAGTCCGTCGGCGGTGATGCCGCCGGTCGACAGCCCGTTCATTTCCAGCAGGTCGACCAGCGCCTTGGCCGTCCCCGACGAACCGACCGCCTCTTCCCATCCCGTCTTTCGATAGGTGTGAACAATGGTCTGGATCTCCTTGCGCGCCGCCAGTTCGGCCGCCCTCATCGACGCCTTGTCGACCCGGCCGCCGGGAAAATAGCGCAGGCTGAAACCGACGCAGCCCATATAGAGGGATTCCAGGTGAAGCGGCTTGAAGTTCCGGCCGATGATGAACTCGGTCGAACCGCCGCCGATGTCGACCACCAGTTGCTGGGAGCGCGGATTGGGCAGGCTATGCGCGACACCGAGATAGATCAGGCGCGCCTCCTCCCGCCCCGAGATCACCTCGATGGGGATGCCCAGCGCCATCTCGGCGCGCGACAGGAAGGACGCGGCGTTCTTCGCCACGCGCAGCGTGTTGGTGGCGACGGCGCGCACCGCGTCGGCGGGGAAGCCGCGCAGCCGCTCGCCGAAACGGGCCAGCGCCTCCACCCCGCGGGCCTGGGAAGGCTCGTCGAGGGCCCGTTGCGCATCGAGGCCCGCCGCCAGGCGCACCGGTTCCTTCAGGGCATCGAGGGAATAAATCTGATTGCCGATCACCCGGCCGACCTGGAGCCGGAAGCTGTTGGAGCCAAGGTCGACGGCGGCAATCAGGTCATGAGGCACCATAGCTCAATTCATATCCAAGGGTCGGCGAAATCTTAGCATCGCCAGCACTTCACCGAACCACGGACAACCGGCCGGTTGAGGGAACCGCAACCAAGTAGTCCCTGCTTTCAATCTAGGGACGCGCTGAACAAGTAGCCGCAGAACGCGGCCAAGGACGTTGATTGGGCGGAGATGCTGATTTTTTTGTCATATTCTGGCTCCCGAAGGGACGGGTCGGCGGGCTCTCCCCCGGTTCTTGGTCGAGGGCGGCGCGGCGATCAGCGTCGCATCGACGATCGTGCCGCCCGAGAGTGTCGGCTGGGCTGATACCCGCTTCACCGCTGCGGCGGCCACTGCCTGGCCGCGTGCATGACGCGCAGCACGCGCACCAACTCGCCGGCCACGTCATACACCAGGATGTAATTGTGATGCGCTACCAGTTCACGGGTGCCAGCCACACGACCCGGCCGACCGAGGCCGGGATGATCGATCAGGCGGCCGGCCTTTTCCGCAAACAACTCATCGAGCGCCAGCGCGGCGGTCGGGTTGTCGGCCTCGATGCAGTCATAAATCTCGTCGCGGTCCTGTGTTGCTTCTGGCGTCCAGAATAACCGCATCATTCGGCAGCGGATTCAAGCCGGCGACGCATTGCCGCGCGCTTGGCCGCGAACTTCGCTTCCACCTCATCCGCCGGAATCAGTTGGCCGGCATTGGCCGAATCCAGGCCGATTTGCACCTGGCGACGAAACCAGGCGTCATGTTCCGATGCCTCCTGCTGCTGCCGCACGAAGTCGCGCATGAAGTCGCGCAGCAACTGCGCGGCGTTGCGGTCGCGGTTCTTTGCGGCGTTGGAAAATTCGGCTTTCAAGGCCTCATCGACCCGGAACGTAAAGGTTGCCTCGCTCATGGTGTTGCCCTCATGTATTACGCGGTAAGCACACGGTAGCACACTACTGGACGCGCTGGAATTGCGCCGGCCAGCATGGTCTGCAGTCAATATTTACGAACGGATAGCCGTCGAAGGTTCGGGGAAAACACTGAACCAGCTCCGCATGGAGATTGGTGATCTTTGAAATACTTGTCGCAGCATCATGCGCGATGATTGCTGAATAACACTACACTAGCCACGCCGAACGCCAATGACGCCGCCGATTTCTCCCACCCGAGCCAGCACCCGCTGCAATTGATCGGCATCGGCAAGTTCGACGGTAAACGCCATCCGGGCCAGGCCGCTTTTCGATTGCGTCTTGACGGCCGTGACGTTGATTTTTTCCTTCGACAGCACATCGGAGATATCGCGCAGCAGGCCCTGGCGGTCGTTGGCCTCGACCAGCAGATCGGCTGCGTAGACCCCGCCGTGCTGGCCGCCCCACTGGGCATCGACCACGCGCTCGGGATTACGCACGGACATGTTGCGGAAGTTGGCGCAGTCCAGGCGGTGCACCGAGACCCCGCGCCCGCGCGTGACGAAACCGGCCACGCGGTCGGGCGGTACCGGCTTGCAGCAGCGCCCGAGCTGGGTCATCAGCTTGTCCACACCAACGACCAGGATGCGGCCGCCATCGCCTTGCCCGTCCGTCTTGCTCTTCCGGGTGGCCAGCTCGGGCTCGGATTCGGCGGTCGCCGCATCGCCGCGCAGCACCATCTGAAAGGCACGCGGCCCCAGTTCGCCGCGCGCCGCGGCGAGGAACATCTGGTCGGGATTCTTGCAGCCCAGCTTGTGGGCGAGTTCGTCGAGGTTGGTCAAACTCTGGCCGGCGCGTTGCAACTCCCGGGCGACCAGGTTTCGCCCCTGCGCCAGCATCTCTGACTCCTGCTGTGCCGCGAACCAGGCCTTGACCTTCTGTCGCGCGCGCGACGAATGGAGGAATTCCGGCGCCAGCCAGTCACGCGACGGTCCTCCCGCCTTGGCCGCCATGATCTCGACGCGCTGGCCGTTGGCGAGCGGCGTGTTCAGCGGCACCAGATGACCGTCAACCTTGGCGCCGCGGCAGCGGTGGCCGATATCGGTATGCAGGCGATAGGCAAAATCGACGGGCGTCGCGCCCTTCGGCAGGTCGATGATCCGGCCCTGCGGGGTCAGCACATAAATGGTGTCGTCGAGCGCGGCGCGCTTGAACTGCTCGACCCAGGCCGCCGAATCGGTGAGCTCGTCACGCCAGGACAACAACTGGCGCAGCCAGGCGATCTTCTCGTCGTAGGCCGATTCCGCCTTTGCCGCGCTTTGGCCAACTGAGCCGGCTTCCTTGTAGCGCCAGTGGGCCGCCACGCCAAGTTCCGCGTGGCGATGCATTTCCTGCGTGCGGATCTGTACTTCGAGCGAACGGCCATCCTCGGCGAGCACGGCGGTATGCAGCGAGCGATAGTAATTGCCCTTCGGATGAGAGATATAGTCGTCGAACTCGCCGTGGATCGGCTGCCAGAGGGCGTGCACGAGGCCCAGCGCCGTGTAGCAATCCTTGACCTCATCCACGACGATGCGCAGTGCGCGCACATCATGGACCTCGGCGAAGTCGATATCCTTCTGGCGCATCTTGTTCCAGATGCTGAAGATGTGCTTGGGCCTGCCATAGACTTCCGCGTTGCCGATGCCGGATCGTTCGAGCTCCGCCTGCAGCCGGGCCACGACCGAGCCGATGAAGGATTCCCGCTCGACGCGCTTCTCGTCGAGTTGTTTGGCGATGCGCTTGTAGGTGAGCGGCTCCAGGAAGCGGAATGAGAGATCCTCGATCTCCCACTTCATCTGCCAGACGCCCAGGCGATTGGCCAGCGGCGCGTAGACCTCCAGGCTCTCGCGCGCGAGATCGTGGCGCTCCGGCGTGTCGTGATCGGTCAGCCAGCGCAGTGTCTGCGCCCGCGAAGCGAGCCGCAGCATCACGACCCGAATGTCAGCCGCCATCGCCAGCAGCATCTTCCTGAGGATCTCCGCCTGCGCCTTGGCATCGCCGGCCCCACCGGTACGGGCCGCCGCCTCGGTCAATGGTCGCAGCCCCTTGAGTCGATGCAGGCTGGTCACCAGGTCGGCGACCGATTCGCCAAAGCGGGCCACCAACTTCAACCGGGCTTCGGGCAAATAGTCGGCGGCGGCAAACAGGACCGCCGCCAGGCGCGCATCGAGGTCGAGATTGAGCGTGGCGATCTGCAAGGCCATGCCGACTGCGTGGCGAAGAACTTCCTCGCCGGTGCCCAGGCTCTTGCCCGCGTAGAGATCGGCGGCCAGATCGAGCGCCTCGTCCAGTGTCGTCCTCGCCTGCCCGGACAGCCCGGCGCCGAGGCGGGTCAGGATGTCGCCATCGATGCCGGCGTCGCTGAGGGCGTGGACGACGGATACCAAGCTACCCCACCCACTTCCTCGCGTTGCGGAACATGGTCAGCCACGGGCTGTTTTCGCCCCAGCCCTCGGGATGCCAGGACATCTGGACGGTACGGAAGATGCGCTCGGGGTGCGGCATCATGATCGTAAAGCGGCCGTCCGGCGTGGTCACGCCGGCGATGCCCGCGGGCGAGCCGTTCGGGTTGAACGGATACGTCGTCGCGACCCGGCCGCGGTTGTCGATGTAGCGTAGCGCCACGGCTGACTTTCCCGAATCACCCGCGAAGACGGCGCGACCTTCGCCGTGGGAGACGACGACGGGCAGCTTCGAGCCGGTCATGCCCTGCAAGAAGATGGACGGCGAATCGGGAATCTCGACCATCACGAAGCGCGCCTCGAACTGCTCGGAACGATTGCGATGGAAGGTCGGCCAGCTTTGCGCACCGGGGATGATGCCGGCCAGGTGGCTCATCATCTGGCAGCCGTTGCAGACGCCCAGCGCGAAGGAATCGGGCCGCGCGAAGAAGGCGGCGAAGTCGTCGCGCAGGCGCTCGTTGAACAGGATGGACTTCGCCCAGCCCTGGCCAGCGCCGAGCACGTCGCCGTAGGAGAAGCCGCCGCAGGCGACGAAGCCGGCAAAGTCAGTCATGGCGACACGCCGCGCGTGCAGGTCGCTCATGTGCACATCGATGCATTCGAACCCGGCGCGGTCGAAGGCCGCCGCCATCTCGACCTGGCCGTTGACGCCCTGCTCCCGAAGTACGGCGATCCTCGGCTTCGCGCCGCCGATGGCAAACGGCGCCGCCGGATCGAAAGTGAGCGTGGCGGCAAGACCCGGGTCGCCCGCGTCGAGCAGCGCGTCGAATTCCTCGTCGGCGCAACCTGCATCGTCGCGCAGGCGGGCGATCCGGTGGCTCACCTCGCTCCAGGCCTGTTGCAGTTCCACGCGGCGTGCCGCGAAGACTGACTTTGCGTTGCGCCAGACCCGCACCTCGTCGGCGCCGTTGAGCGTGCCGATCGCGTGCGAACAGGCGCCGAGGCCCTCGTCGCGCAGCGTCCGCATCACTTCCGAGCGATCTTCGCGCCGTATCTGGACCACGGCACCCAGCTCCTCGTTGAACAGCGCGGCGACCATGCGGTCCCGCATGCGGCCATCCAGAAGTTGCGGCGCGCGCTCGATGCCGTCCACATCATTCATCAGCGGATCGAAGCAGAGCGCGTCGAGATTCAACGACACGCCCAGGTGCGAGGCGAAGCTCATTTCGCAGACAGTGGCGAACAGGCCGCCGTCGGAACGGTCGTGGTAGGCCAGAAGTTTCGGCCGCAGCTGCCGCACGGCGTTGAAGAAACACTTGAGCGAAGCCGCATCGGCATCCGGCGGCACGTCGCCGGACTTGCCATGAACCTGCGCCAGCGCCGAGCCGCCGAGGCGGTTGCGGCCTTTGCCGAGATCGATCAGGATCAGTTCCGTCTCGCCGACCTCCTGGTCGGCGCGCAGTTGCGGCGTCAGCGTCTTGCGCACGTCGGCGCAGGGCGCGAAGGCGGTGACGATCAGCGACAGCGGCGCGACGACCTGCTTGGCCGTGCCGTTCTCTTCCCAGCGCGTGCGCATGGACAGGGAATCCTTGCCGACGGGAATGGAAACGCCGAGCGCCGGGCAGAAGTCGAGACCGACGGTCCTGACCGTATCGAACAGCGCCGCGTCCTCGTTGCCGTGACCGGCAGCCGCCATCCAGTTCGCGGACAGCTTGATGTGGTTCAGGCTGGCGATGTCGGCGGCGGCGATGTTGGTGATCGCCTCGCCGATGGCCATGCGTCCGGAGGCTGGCGCCTCCAGCATCGCCAGCGGCGTGCGCTCGCCCATGGCGAAGCACTCGCCGAGCCAGGTGTCGTAGCCCATGGTCGTCACGGCCACGTCGGCGACCGGCACCTGCCACGGGCCGACGAACTGGTCGCGCGCCGTCATGCCGCCGACGCTGCGATCGCCGATGGTGATCAGGAAGCTCTTGCTCGCCACGGCCGGCAGGCGCAGCACGCGGAATGCTGCCTCTTTCAAGTCGATGCCGCCAACGTCGAGCGCGGGCATGCTCACCTGCTTGCACGTCGCGTTGCGGTGCATGCGCGGTGGCTTGCCGAGCAGCACCTCCATCGGCATGTCGACCGCCTTGTTGCCGAAATGCTTGTCGGTAACGATGAGCTCGCGCTCCGCCGTCGCTTCGCCGAGCACCGCGAACGGGCAGCGCTCGCGCTCGCACATTGCCTTGAATTCTTCGAGTCGCCCGGGCGGAATCGCCAGCACGTAGCGCTCCTGCGCCTCGTTCGACCAGATCTCGCGCGGCGACATGCCCGGCTCCTCGGACGGCACGTTGCGCAGCTCGAAACGCGCGCCGCGCTTGGCGTCGTTGGCCAGTTCGGGCATGGCGTTGGAGATACCGCCGGCGCCGACGTCGTGGATGGCGAGGATGGGGTTGGCCTCACCGAGTTGCCAGCAGCGGTCAATGACCTCTTGGGCGCGCCGCTGCATCTCGGGGTTGCCGCGCTGCACGGAGGCGAAGTCGAGGTCGGCGGTGTTGGTGCCGGTCGCCATCGACGAGGCGGCGCCGCCGCCCAGGCCGATCAGCATGCCCGGGCCGCCGAGCTGGATCAGCAGCGTGCCGGCGGGAAATTCGTTTTTGAAGCAATGGCGGTCGGCGATGTTGCCGACGCCGCCGGCGATCATGATCGGCTTGTGGTAGCCGCGCATCTCGCCGTTGAATTCCTGCTCGAAAGTGCGGAAGTAGCCGGCGAGATTCGGCCGGCCGAATTCGTTGTTGAAGGCCGCCGCACCGAGCGGACCTTCGATCATGATGTCGAGCGCCGAGGCAATGCGGTCCGGCTTGCCGTAGCCCGATTCCCACGGCTGCGCATGGCCGGGGATATTCAGATCGGAAACCGAGAAGCCGCACAGGCCGGCCTTCGGCTTGGAACCCCGGCCCGTCGCGCCCTCGTCGCGGATTTCGCCGCCCGAGCCGGTCGCCGCGCCCGGGAAGGGCGAGATGGCGGTCGGGTGGTTGTGCGTCTCGACCTTGGCCAGGATGTGCGTGGTGTCCTCGACGTACCCGTACTTGCCGCCCTCGCCGGGCAGGAAGCGCCTGATCGTCGCGCCTTCGATCACCGAGGCATTGTCGGAATAGGCGACCACCGTGCCTTCGGGATGCGCCTTGTGCGTTTCGCGGATCATGCCGAACAGCGACAGCGGCTGGTCCTGGCCATCGACCGTCCATGTCGCATTGAAGATCTTGTGCCGGCAGTGTTCGGAGTTGGCCTGCGCGAACATCATCAGCTCAACGTCGGTCGGGTTGCGGCCGAGCTTGCCGAAGTTGTCGACCAGGTAGTCGATCTCGTCGTCGGAGAGCGCCAGACCCAGCTCGCCGTTGGCGGCGACCATTGCAGCCCGGCCGCCCTTGAGGATATCGACCGTGGTCAGCGGCTGCGGCTCGTAGTGGTGGAAGAGTTCGTCGGCCGCATTGAGCGATTCGAGCACCGACTCGGTCATGCGGTCGTGCAGGTGGCGTATCGCCACGGCTGACTTTGGCGCGCCTTGAACATGGAAGGCCGTGCCGCGCTCGATGCGCTTCACTTTGGAGAATCCGCAGTTGCGGGCGATGTCGGTTGCCTTGGACGACCAGGGCGAAATGGTGCCCAGCCGCGGCGTCACCAGGATCAGCTCGCCGGCCGGTTGCTGCGGCAGTTGCGCCGGCATGTCAAGCAGATCCTTGAGCCGCGCCAGCTCGTCGGCGTCCAGGCCGCCATCCGTTTCGACGAAATACCAGTGCTCGGCCGTCAGCCGGGTACCCACGAGTTCCTGCAATCGGGCGAGACGGGAAGCGGAGAAAGCGGCTGCGCCGCGCAGCTTGAAAATTCTGGACATGACGGCCGGAGGGAGTCTGATTGCGGGCATGGGAGCGGCTTAGAATTATACTCTGCACCCTTTCACGCCCTCGCCGGCGCCTGACCGCCCGCGCCTTCCATATTGCCGCTGCAACTTTGCCAACTGAGCCGTCGCCATGAAACTGCTCTTCGACCTGTTCCCGATCATCCTCTTCTTCGCCGCCTACAAGCTGGCCGACATTTATGTCGCCACCGGCGTGGCCATCGCCGCCACGTTCGCGCAGATCGGCTGGGTGTGGTTCCGGCACCGGAAAGTCGACACCATGCTCTGGGTCAGCCTCGCACTGATCGTCGTGCTCGGCGGGATGACGCTGATCCTGCACGACGAGACTTTCATCAAGTGGAAGCCGACCATCCTCTACTGGGTGTTCGCCATCGTGCTGCTGGTATCGGCCACGCTATTCGGCAAGAACCTCATCCGGGCGATGATGTCGGCGGCGCAGATCGACGCACCGGATCACGTCTGGGGCAAGCTCAACCTCGCCTGGGCCGTGTTCTTCGCCTTCATGGGCATCGCCAACCTCTACATCGCGCGGAACTTCCCGACCGATGTCTGGGTCAATTTCAAGCTTTTCGGCGGCATGGGACTGATGCTTGTGTTCGTCATCGCGCAGGGATTCTGGCTTTCCCGGTACATGCCCGACGAGCAGAACCAGGAGAAAAACCACTGATGCTGTACCTGATCCTCGGCGAGGACTTGCCGGATTCGCTGGAGCGCCGGCTCGCGGTGCGACCGGCCCACCTTGCGCGACTGAACGCGCTCAAGGCTGAAGGCCGGTTGGTACTGGCCGGCCCCTGTCCCGCCATCGACTCGCCCGATCCCGGCCCGGCCGGATTCACCGGCAGTCTGATCGTCGCCGAATTCCCGTCGTTCGCCGATGCCCGCGCCTGGGCCGACGCCGACCCCTATATCGCCGCCGGCGTCTTTGCCGGAATCACCGTCAAACCCTTCAGAAAGGTCTTGCCATGAGCACCGTTGCCACCATCAAGGACAGGCTCGCCACGCTGCAGCCCTCCTACCTCGACGTCATCGACGACAGCGCCCAGCACGCCGGACACGCCGGCGCCCGCGACGGCGGCGGCCATTACCGCGTCCACATCGTCTCGGAGCGCTTTGCCGGACTGGCGACGATGGCGCGACACCGCCTGGTGTATGATGCGCTCGGCACGTTGATGAACGGCGCAATACACGCCCTCAGCATCACCGCGCGGACACCGGCCGAGTAAATCTGCCCGTTGCCACGCCATCTCCCCTTTCTTTACCGACCCGTCAAGCCCTAAGGAACCATCGATGAATCGCTCCCTGCTTAGCACGCTGCTCACCGCTTCCCTCGCCGTGATGTTCGCCACCGTCGCCATCGCGGCACCGCCGGCCAAGGATACCGCCAAGGCCGTGGCCACGGTCAATGGCAAGGCGATTCCACAGAACCGTGCCGATGTGTTGCTCGCCTCGCAATTCGCGCAGGGCCAGTCCGATAACCCCAAGCTCCGCGAAGCCGTAAAGGAGGACCTGGTGCGTCGCGAATTGCTCGCGCAGGAAGCGGAAAAGAAAGGCTTCGAAAAGAAGAATGAAGTACAGGCGCAGATGGCCATGGCCCGTCAGCAGGTGCTGATCGCCGCCTACCTCGAGGACTACGTCAAGGCGCACCCGATCACCGACGACATGATCGCCAAGGAATACGAGACGATCCGCAAGTCGCTGGGCGACCATGAGTACAAGGTCCGCCACATCCTGGTGGAGAACGAAGCCGACGCCAAGACGATCATCGACAAGCTGAAGAAGGGCGAGCGCTTCGAGGACCTGGCCAAGCAGTCAAAGGATCCCGGCTCCAAGGATAACGGCGGCGACTTGGGTTGGGGCAACCCGGCGGGCTACGTCAAGCCGTTCTCCGACGCCATGATCAAGCTGCAAAAGGGCAAATTCACCGATGCGCCCGTCAAGAGCGATTTCGGCTGGCACGTCATCCAGCTCGACGATATCCGCGATCTGAAAGGCCCTGACCTGGAGCAGGTCAAGCCGCAGCTGATGCAGCGCATGCAGCAGCAGATGATCCAGAAGCATGTGCTGGATCTGCGCACCAAGGCCAAGGTCGAGTAAGCGGGCAGGAAACTGATGAAACGGGGGCCAAGGCCCCCGTTTTTCATTGCGCGGCGATGCATTTCCGGCCCTCTCCCTACCTGCTGCTGGTGCTCGCCAATGTGCTCTGGGCCGGCAATTGGGTGATCGGCCGCGCCATGCGGGGCGACATTCCACCGCTGGCTCTCTCCTTCTGGCGCTGGATGATTGCGCTGGTGTTCATCTTGCCGCTGGCACGGCCGCACCTGCGCCGCGACTGGCCGATGCTGACCAGCAGCTGGCGCTGGCTGGCATTGTTCGGCTTGCTCGGCACGGCGACCTACAATGCGCTGGCCTATGTCGGGCTGCAATACACGACGGCCACCAACGGTCTGCTCCTCAACTCCTTCGTGCCCGTCGCCATCGTCGCGCTCGGCTGGGCTTTCATGGGCAAGCGCCTGCGTAGCGTCGAGCTGCTGGGCGTCGCCATATCCCTGCTTGGCGTGCTGACCATCGTTGCCCGCGGCGATCCGCGAACACTGACTTTGCTGGAATTGAACATTGGCGACGCCTGGGTCATCGCCTCGGTGTTGGCCTGGGCAATCTATACGCTATTGCTACCCCTTCGCCCAAACGTGCATCCGCTCAGTTTCCTCGCCGGCATTAGCTTCTTCGGCCTGCTCGAACTGGCGCCCGCCTATGGATGGGAAATCGCCTCCGGTCGCCGGATGACCCTTGACTGGACAACACTCGCCGCCATCGCCTACACCGGCGTGTTCGCCGCCTTGCTCGGCTTCGTGTTCTGGAACCGGGGCGTCGCGGAAGTCGGGCCAGCCAAGGCGGGTTTGTATTACCACCTGCTGCCGGTATTCGGCATCGCGCTTTCGATCTTCTTCCTCGCGGAGCAACCCGAGGTCTATCACGCGCTCGGCGTCGCCCTCATCTTCGCCGGCATCGGCCTGAACGGCGGGAAACCGCGATGATCCGCGCCATCAGGGAATGGCGGCGCCAGCGCGCCATCGAACGCATCCAGGTCAGCGAGGCACAGTGGGTGGCAGCCGAGGCCGACCTGCCGTTTCTCGGCCACCTGGACGCCAGCGATCGCCAGCGGCTGCGCGCCACGACTCGGGCATTTATCGCCGAGAAGGAATGGACAAGCGCCGGCGACTTGCGCCTGACGCCTGCCATTCAGCTTTCGATTGGCTTGCAGGCCTGCCTGCCCGTGCTGAACCTCGGCCTCGACCATTATCGCGGCTGGGTCGGCATCGTCGTCTATCCGGGCGACTTCGTCATTCCGCGCAGCATCATCGACGAGGATGGCGTGGTGCATGAATACGACGACCCGGTGCTCGGCGAGGCATGGGAAGGCGGCCCGGTGCTGGTCGCGTGGTTCGAGGACGGCGAGGAAATCGACGGCGTCAACGTCGTCATCCACGAGTTCGCGCACAAGCTCGACATGGAGAATGGCGCTATCGACGGCATCCCGCGCCTGCCGGACGACATGACGCGAAGCACCTGGATCGACGCCTTCACCAATGCTTTCGAGGACTTTCAGCATCGTATCGATGCGGGCGAGGACCCCCTGCTTGATCCCTATGCCGCCACCGATGCCGCCGAGTTCTTCGCCGTGACAAGCGAGGCTTTCTTCCAGGCGCCGCGACTGCTACACCACGCTTACCCGGCCGTCTACGCGCAACTGAAGCGCTTCTACCGCCAGGAGCCGCTCGGTTAGTTCGGCAGCACCGCCAGCAGGTCGGCCAGCGACTGCTCGACCGCGCGTCCGGACGTATCCACCGAAGCGTCGGCCTTGACATACATCGCCTCCCGGCCGGCGAGAATGCGTTCCAGATCCTTCATGGCCTCCCGGTTGTCGCTCATCGGTCGCTGATCACCCTGGGCGATGACCCGCGCCATGTGCTCTTGTGGCGAGGCCTTCAGCCAGATGGTGTAGCAGGCGGTCAGCAGTTCATCGAACGTGCTCGGCTCGGAGACGATGCTGCCGCCGGGAATCAGGACGAAACGCTCGTGCGTCTCGATCACGGCCTGCAAGGCACGCCGTTCGTAACGACGATACGCGCCCTGCCCATAGAGGGAGAAAATCTCTGGCAGCGTCATGCCGGCCTGCTCCTCGATGGCCCGCGCCAGCTCGATGTAGGGAACGTCCAGCCGCGCGGCGAGACGGGTACCCAGGGTCGTCTTGCCCGCGCCACGCAGCCCGATCAGCGCGATACGGCCGCGCTTGCCTTGTGTCTCGAAACTAGACAACAGCAACTCGCGTGCCTCGGTCAGTTTGCCTGGCGACAAGCGGCTCAGGTATTGGATCAGCAGCGTCAACTCCGGTGCCTGCTCGGGGCCCACCCGAATGAGATCCTCGAGCGGCATGCCCATCGCCTGCGCCACCTGACGCAGCCTGAGCACCGAGATGTTGCCCTGGCCCCCCTCCAGTTGAGCCAGGTAGCGCTCCGAAACACCGGAGTCGCGCGCCAGGATCTTGCGTGTCATGCCCCGCCGGGCGCGCAACTCGCGAATCCGGTCTCCCAGCATGGCGAGATAGCGGTCGTCGCCGATATCGGCGTGCATGGAAGCCTTGGCGCTGCGATCGTTCATCGAAGTGGGCGACGGAAGCAATGACGCCGGATCATAAGCCAGATGCCTCACGATAACGCGTCGCCTCGTCACACAACCAGGTCCTGAACGAACGAAAGCCCGTCGTCTCGGACTTGTGCTCCGGATAGATCAGGTAGTACGCCTTCTCGCTGCGGCAACTTCGATCGCACGCCACCACCAGTTTGCCGCTGGCCAGTTCGTCCTCGATCAGCATCGCCGGAATCAGCGCGACGCCCATGCCCTGAATCGCGGCCTCCGCCAACATCGAGAACAATTCGAAACGCGGTCCCGACATATCGCGAGCGACCTCCATGTTCAGCGATGCAAACCACTGCCGCCATGCGTAGGGTCGCGTCGACTGTTGCAGTAGTGGCAGCTCCGCTATGACACCTGGCTCGATGACCGGTCGCGAAGCCAGCACAGCGGGACTGCAGACCGGAACCGACTGCTCCCACATCAGAAAGCAGGCCTGCGTACCGGGCCAGCCGGCATTGCCAAAATGGATCGCCGCGTCGAACTCGGTATCATCGAAAAGGAATGGTCGCGTGCGGGTCTCGAAATTCACCTGGACGCCGACATGCCGCGCCAGGAAGCCGCCGAGGCGAGGCAGCAACCACTTGGTCGCGAATGTCGGAACGACGGCGAGATCGATGGTCAATCCGCCCCCTTGATGGGCCATGATGGCCAAGGTATCGCGTTCCACCGCGTCGAGTTGCTTGGCTACTTGCCGGCCATACAACATGCCGGCCTCGGTGAGCCTGACCCCTTGACGCGTGCGCCGGAAAAGCTTGACGCGCAGAAAATCCTCGAGCCCGCTGATCTGCCTACATACCGCGCTTTGTGAAAGCGATAGCTCGTGGGCCGCCTTGGTGAAGCTCTCGTGGCGAGCGGCGGTCGTAAATGCGACCAGGGCGAAAGTGCCGGGAATTTTCCTTCGCATTTTTTAATTATGCGCTTATTGCATAACAGAATGCAAATTTGTCGTTTGCCTGTGCCGGACCCGCTGCATAGCATCGAGCACTCTCCATCACCCGAAACCGGAACAATCATGACCACGAACCAAGCACGCTTCGACTGGCAGGACCCCTTGAACATCGATTCACAGCTGACCGAGGACGAGCGCATGGTGCGCGACACGGCCCGCGATTACGCACGTGATCGTCTTGCACCGAGAATTGTCGAGGCCTTTCGGCACGAGCAAACGGACCGGCGTATTTTCGGCGAAATGGGGGCACTTGGCCTGCTCGGCCCGACGATTCCGGAGGCGTATGGCGGCGCCGGACTGCATTATGTTTCATACGGCCTCATTGCCCACGAAGTCGAAAAGGTCGATTCCGGATATCGCTCGATGATGAGCGTCCAATCATCGCTCGTGATGGTTCCCATCAACGAGTTCGGTAGCGAGGCGCAGAAGCGCAAGTACCTTCCCAAGCTCGCCACCGGCGAGTGGATCGGTTGCTTCGGTCTGACCGAACCCAACCACGGATCCGACCCAGGGTCGATGGTCACGCGCGCGCGCAAGGCTGACGGCGGTTTCCTGTTGTCCGGCGCGAAAATGTGGATCACCAACGCGCCGATCGCCGATGTATTCATCGTTTGGGCCAAGACCGACGATGGCGCCATCCGCGGCTTCATACTCGAAAAGGGCTGGAAGGGCCTATCCGCGCCAGTCATTCATGGCAAGGTCGGCCTGCGTACATCCATCACCGGCGAGATCGTCATGGACGAGGTGTTCGTTCCGGAGGACAACCTGCTGCCGAATGTCCGCGGCCTCAAGGGCCCCTTTACCTGCCTTAATTCAGCCCGTTTCGGGATCGCCTGGGGCGCCTTGGGCGCCGCCCAGTCCTGCTACGAAACCGCGCGCCAGTACGTCATGGACCGCAAACAGTTCGGTCGCCCGCTGGCCGCCAACCAACTGATCCAGAAGAAACTCGCCGACATGGCGACGGACATCGCGCTCGGCCTTCAGGGCTGCCTACGACTTGGCCGGATGAAGGACGAGGGCATCGCGCCGGTTGAGGCAACCTCGATCATGAAGCGCAATTCCTGCGGCAAGGCGCTTGACATCGCGCGCTGTGCGCGCGACATGCTCGGCGGCAACGGCATTTCCGACGAATTCGGCGTCGTCCGTCACATGGTGAATCTGGAGGTGGTCAATACCTACGAAGGCACACACGACATCCATGCCCTGATTCTCGGCCGGGCCATCACCGACATTCCGGCTTTCGGCGGCTAGGCGAAGCTCGGGAAGCCCGCCAAAATAATCGCAAGCAGTTGACCCAGATCAAATGATTCCACACCAGGCTCAGTAGTATGCACTATACTTCATCTTCTGCAATATGCTGTATCGAATGCATGGCAGTTCAACCCTGGTGTTCGAAATATCCACGGAGGAGGCAACCAGCCAATGAGTGACCAGTTGTTTGACCAATTCAAGACCTGGTACGAGAAGCGACATGATTACGCCCGCGCCTGGAAGCAGCGGACTGGCAGTCAGGTGGTCGCGACCATGTGTACCTACACACCCGAGGAGTTACTGATCGCGGCCGACATGCTGCCCGTCCGAGTTCTCGGTGCCCACGAACCTCAAAATGTGTCAGAACCGCACATCTTCGGCATGTTCTGCCCGTTCTGCCGGGATTCGCTGGCGCAGGGCCTGCTCGGCCGTTTCGACTATTGCGAAGGCGTGACCCTGACGCAGTCCTGCATACAGTACCGCCAGGCCTTCGGTTCCTGGCGCATGCACGTGCCGACCGTGCAATGGGACTACTACTGCCCCATGCCCAACGACGTGCAAAGCCCCCACGCGCGCAAGGCCCACACCGGTGAGGTACAGCGCTTCCGCGAGTTCCTCGAGCAACTCACCGGACGGAAGCTCACCGACGACAAGCTCAACACCGCGATCGCCCTGGTCGACGAAAACCGCCGCCTGCTGCGTCAGATCTACGACTACCGCAAGGAAGCCAACCCCAAGGTGACCGGTACCGAGGCGGTGTACGCGGCGCTGACCGCGCAGTTCGTCGACAAGGCCGAGCACAACGCCGCCATGAAGAAGGTGCTGGCCGCGCTGCCCGGCCGCAAGATGGACCGCGAGGAAGGCATCCGTTTCATGACCATCGGTTCCGAAAACGACGACATCGCCTTCATGAACATGGTCGAGTCGGTCGGTTCCACCATCGTCATCGACGACCAGTGCTCGGGCACCCGCTACTTCTGGAATGAGTCCAAGCCCAACGGCAACCCGGTGAAGACCATCGCCGAGCGTTACTGCGACCGTCCGGCCTGCCCGACCAAGGACTATCCCAGTCACACGCGTTTCAATCATGTGCTGAATCTGGCGAAGGATTACAACGCCACGGCGGCGATTTTCCTGCAGCAGAAATTCTGCGATCCGCACGAAGGCGATTATCCGGACCTCAAGCGCCACCTCGAGTCCAACGGCATCCCGACGCTGTTCCTCGAATTCGACATCACCAATCCCATCGGCCCATTCCGCATTCGCATCGAGGCCTTTCTCGAAACATTGCGCGAAGACGACCTGTTCTAAGGGAGGAGACAAACTCATGACCACAGCCGATCTGTATCCCACCGAACCCCTCAAGCTCTGGGGCAAGGCCAAGCAGTTGCGCGAGCAGTATTACCAGAACTACGCAACCGCCCATGAACGAGGCGGCCTGCGCTGGTCGGGCTCCGCCTGGGCGCTCGACGCCATCCCGACCGCATTCGGCGATGATGTCTATTCGCTGACGGGCGAACCTTACGCGGCGGCCGTTTCCCACGATCGCAAGTTCGCCAAGGAGTGCATGGACTCCGCCGAGGCCTACGGCTTCGCCCGCGACCTCTGTTCCTACATGCGCATCTACTGGGGCGGCATGCATCTCGACAAGTACGCCTTCGGCGGCAAGTTTCCGAAGCCCGACTTCATCTTCCAGACCCAGATTTGCTGCTCCCACTCGAAGTGGTATCAGCACGTCGCCCAGGTGGAGAAAGTACCGCAGTTCTACCTCGACGTCGGCGTCGGCCCGTTCAAGGAACTGACCACCGATCGCGTCGAATACGTCGCCAACCAGCTGCACGATGGCATCGCCTTCATCGAGAAGGCCACCGGCCGCAAGTGCGACGACGAGCGCCTGATCCGCGCCATCAAGAACGAAATGCGCTCGACCAGCCGCTGGGCCGACATCTGCGCCCTGAACAAGGCGAAGCCGGCGCCGCTCGACGAAAAGACGATGTACTCACTCTACGTGCTGGCGACGCTGCACAAGTCGTCGCAGTGGTGCGCGGATTTCTACGACGAGCTCTACGAAGAGGTAAAGGATCGCGTTGCCCGCGGCATCGCCGCCGTGCCCAACGAACGCTGCCGGTTGATGTCCGACACCCAGCCGCCCTGGGCCTTCCTGAAGATATTCCGCTACCTGGAAACCTATGGCGCCGTCTCGATCGGCTCGCTGTACACCTTCGGCCTCGAAGGCATCTGGGAGGAGAAACCGGACGGCAGCTGGGGCGGCCGCACCCTGCCCTGGAATAAGGGCATTGAGATGAAGGACCGCGACACGGCGCTCAAGCTGTATGCCGATTGGAACCTATCCAAGCCGCAGTGGCAGCATTTCTACAACCCGCAATTGAAGACCGAGATGATGCTGCGCATCGTCAAGGAGTGGGGCGTCGATGGCGTCATGCTGCACCTGAACCGCGGCTGCGAGGGTCTTTCGCTCGGCATCATGGAAAACCGCCTGGGTATCGCCAAGGCGGGCGTGCCGATCATGACCTTCGAGGGCAACATGGGCGACGAACGCGAGTTCGACGAAGTGCGCACCCAGGCCCGTGTCGATGCTTTCATGGAACAGCTTGGCCTGCGCAAGAAAGCAGCCTAAGGAAAAGGAGATAGATCGATGATTACCGCAGGAATCGACATGGGCAGCCGCACCGTCAAGGTGGTGCTGATCGATACGGCCGCCGCCGGCGCCCCCAGTGTCAAGAAGACCCACCTGATGTTCCCCGGCGACCTCGACGGCGACGCCGCCGCCGACAAGGCTTACGACGACGCGCTGGCCGCCGCCGGCTTGAGGCGCGACGACGTGAACGCGGTGTTCGCCACCGGCGCCGGCCGCGTCATGGTCAACTTCGCCAACGAAAAGATTACCGAGATGTCGGCGGGTGCCAAGGGCGTGTCCTACTTCTACCCGAACGCGCGCACCATCGTCGACGTCGGCGCCGAGGAAGGCCGCGGCATCAAGACCGACGGCACCGGCAAGGCGACCGACTTCGCCGGCAACGAGAAGTGCGCCGCCGGCGCCGGCTCGTTTGCCGAGGCCATGAGCCGCGCGCTGCAACTGACGCTGAAGGAATTCGGCGACGCCAGCCTGCGCTCGGACAAGACCATCCCGATGAACGCGCAATGCACGGTGTTCGCCGAATCGGAGGTCGTCTCGCTGATCCACTCCTCGACGCCCAAGGAAGATATCGCCAAGGCGGTACTCGACGCCGTCGCCAGCCGGGTCTGCGCCATGGTGCGCCGTGTCGGCATCGACAAGGATGTGGTACTGATCGGCGGCATGGTGCATAACGCCGGCTTCGTGCAGTCGCTGAAGACCGCGATGGACATCGACGAAGTCAAACTGCCGGACTACCCCGAATTCGTCGCCGCGCTGGGCTGTGCCCTGCTGGCCGCCGAAGCCAAGCACTGAAGGAAGGAGCAAGAAGAGATGAGCGAACAACTCAACACCGGCGACAAGAAGCCCGAATTCTGGCGCTGGCAGGAGAACTGCTGGGCCGACGAAACCAAGGACTGGCGCTCGGCCAAGGCCGTCACCGTCGGCATCGACGTCGGCTCCGTCTCCTCCCAGTGCGTGATCGTGGCCGATGGCGAGCTCTACGCCTATAACTCCATGCGCACCGGCAACAACTCGCCGGATTCCGCCAGGAACGCATTCAAGGGCGTGACCGAGAAGACCGGCCTGACGCTCGACGACGTGCACATGGTGGTCGGTACTGGCTACGGTCGTGTCAACGTGCCCTTCTCGCACAAGGCCATCACCGAGATTGCCTGCCACGCGCGCGGCGCCAACTACATGGGCGGCAACAAGGTGCGCACCATCCTCGACATGGGCGGTCAGGACTGCAAGGCCATCCACTGCGACGACAAGGGCAAGGTCACCAACTTCCTGATGAACGACAAGTGCGCGGCCGGCACCGGCCGCGGCATGGAAGTCATCTCCGACCTGATGCAAATCCCGATCGCCGAACTCGGCCCGCGCTCCTTCGAGGTGGACGAGGAGCCGGAAGCGGTGTCGTCCGTCTGCGTGGTGTTCGCCAAGTCCGAGGCCCTGGCGCTGCTCAAGGGCGGCTACACCAAGAACAAGGTGATCGCGGCCTACTGCCAGGCCATGGCCGAGCGCGTCGTCTCGCTGCTCGAGCGCATCGGCGTCGAGGAAGGTTTCTTCATCACCGGCGGCATCGCCAAGAACCCTGGCGTGGTCAAGCGCATCGAAAAGCTGCTCGGCATCCAGGCCATGAACACCAAGATCGACAGCCAGATCGCCGGTGCCTTGGGTGCCGCCCTGTTCGCCAACACCCTGGTGCAAAAGCAGGGGCCGCTGGCACCGATTGCAGCCTGACCCGGAAGGGAGTGCCATCATGATCGCCAACTACGGTTACAAGGACGGTTCGGGCGAGTATTACATCAGCATCGACACGGACAAGTGCATTTCCTGCGAGGCGGGCCGCGCCTGTCTCACGGGCTGCCCCAAGGGCATGTTCGAGACGATGGTCGATGACTACGACGACGAAGTGGTGCAGATCAAGCAGCAGTTTCGCAGGAATCTGGCCTACGACTGCGCCGAATGCAAGCCCGCCAGCAACCGGCCGCCGCTGCCTTGCATCACGGCCTGCACGCCCGGGGCAATCACGCACTCCTGGTAGAGAACGGGCATGAAAACCGTCATTCCGATCAAGCAGGTCACGAGCCAGCCGCCGGTCGACGACGGCTGGCGGCCATTATCCACGTTGTCCGAACCGCGACTTTCCGAGATGGCCGAGAACTACCGGGCACTCGGCTACGAGGTGGAGATCCGGGACATCCAGCGCAACGAAGGTGGCTGCAACAGCTGCTTCGACGCCGGCGAGGAGATCGGCCAGGTGTTTGGCACGCTTTACGTGCGCAAGCGGAACGACGCGCCGGCGCACCACGAACTATTCGATTGACACCCGATATATCCCATCAAATTTCGGAGGAACCAAAAATGGCTGCAGAGCGCATCATGCGCGTTTTGAAGAAAGGAGATCTTGAAGGCATCGTCGCCATCGACACCAAGATCACCAACCAGAACCGCCGCGAGTACTACGCGCGAAAAATCGACACCATCACCGATCCAGAGCGCAGCATCAACACGTCGATCGTCGCCGAACTCGATGGCAAAGTGGTCGGCTTCATCATGGGCGACGTCTATTTTGGCGAGTTCGGCATCCCCGAAACGTCGGCGACCATCGATACTCTGGGCGTCGATCCGTCGATCCAGAACAAGGGTCTGGCCAGCGAACTGCTTGACCAGTTCATGATGAACATGAAGGCCGCGGGCGTGAACAAGGTGTATACGCTGGTGAACTGGGACGACTTTGCGCTGGAGAAATTCTTTTCGCGCCACAAGTTCGTGCCGTCCAAGCGCATCAATCTCGAATTCCAGATGCCCTGAGCAACCTGGCCCGCCGATTTCATGTGGATCGACTGCCACTGCCACACCAAACATTCGAATGACAACTATCTCGAGCCGGCCGATCTGGTACGCCGCGCCAAGGCGATCGGTCTTGGCGGTTTGGTCGTCACCGAGCACCACTCGGTCGAGGCATCCGAGCCCGTCGAGCACATCGGCCGGGAGGAGGGTTTGCTGGTGCTGCGCGGCGTTGAAATTTCCACGGACGGCGGGCATCTGCTGGCCTTCGGGCTGGCGGATGACGGCTGGAACATCTGGGGACGCAACAATTATCTGCCGCTGGCGTCGGTCATCGAGCGCGTCACCGACTTGGGGGGCATCAGTGCCCCGGCCCACCCCTTCCGGGAGATCGGCTTGAGCCGGCAACTCGAGGACCTGCTCGATATTGCCGGCATCGCCGCGGTCGAAACCCACAACGGCGGCAATCTCGACAGTGACAATCCCCTGGCCATCACCGCCGCGGGGCACATGCGTCTGCCCGGTCTTGGTGGTAGCGACTGCCACAAGGTCGAAGCGGTGGGTCGTTGCGCCACCGAGTTCTCGACGCCAATCGCCGACATGGCCAGCTTCATCGCGGCAGTCCGGAACGGCATGTGTCGTGGCGCCTACTTTCCAGGCTACTCGTTTCGACATTGAGGAGCGCATGATGGGCACGGTACAAGAAATCCAGTGGTGGAGCGCCAGCCGGCCCCCTGGCATGGCCAGCTTCGGCGCGCCGCGACGCCTGACTATCGACGGCAAGACCGTCGAGGCGCCCGCGGGGGCTTCGTTGCTGAACGCCGCCACCGCGGCGGGCATCTACATTCCCGCGCTGTGCGCCCATCCCGATTTGGCACCGGCCACGCAGCGCCATGACGGCGGCGGCGGCTGCAATCTCTGCCTGGTCGAAATCGACGGTCAGCCGGGCATGCGCAAAGCCTGCTCGGTGACCGTCGAGGACGGCATGATCGTCCAGACTGCCACCGACGCCATCCGCGCGGCACGGCAGGCCGCGCTGGCCAAGACGCTCGGCGCGCACCCGCACGTCTGCCTGACCTGCCCGCAGCGCGATGGTTGCTCCCGCACCCAGTGCTCCTACGGCAACCCGCCGGAGACGCGTTGCTGTTCCATCTTCTCGAGTTGCGAACTGCGCAAGATTTCGGACTACGTCGGCATCGCCAACAATACGCCGCCCTACAAGCCCGGCAGCCTGCCGATCATCAAGGACGAACCGTTCTTCGACCGCGACTACAACCTGTGCATCGACTGCCGGCGCTGCCTCACTGCCTGCAACGACATCCGCGGCGTCGGTTGCCGGGAAGTCAAGACGGTGGACACGCCGCAAGGCAAGCGTGCCTACGTCGGCACTATCGCCACGACGCTGGTCGAGTCGGGCTGCAAGTTCTGTCAGGCCTGCGTCACCGTCTGCCCGACCGGCGCGCTGACCGACCGTACGCTCGACCCGGCCAAGCGCGAGGAGTCAATGGTGCCCTGCCATGCCGCCTGCCCGGCCGGTATCGACGTACCGCGCTATGTGCAGCTTGCCGCGGAGGGCAAGTACGGTGAAGCGATTGCCGTCGTGCGCGAGAAATTGCCCTTCCCCGGCATTGTCGGCCGTGCCTGCTTCGCCATGTGTGAAGCCGCCTGCCGGCGTGGCAAGCTCGATGACCCGCTGTCGATCCGCACGCTCAAGCGCGTCGCCGACGACAACGACACCGGCCTGTGGCGCGAGCATTCGAAGCAACTGCCGCCCACCGGCAAACAGGCAGCCGTAATCGGCGCCGGCCCGGCCGGTCTGACCGTCGCCTACTATCTGGCCAAGAAGGGCCATGCCGTCACGGTGTTCGATGCCCAGCCATCGTCCGGCGGCATGGCGCGCTATGGCATTCCCTCGTACCGCGTTCCCGGTGAAGTCATCGACCGAGAGGTCGGCGAAGTGGAAAAACTCGGCGTCAGGTTTCAGTACGACACCCGCATCGAGAACATCGATCAGTTATTCGGCCAGGGCTTCGAGGCCGTGTTCATCGGCATCGGCTGCCAGGGCGGCGACAGGCTCGGCATCCCGGGTGACGATCTGCCCGGCGTGGTCGATAGTCCGACCTACCTGCGTGCCGCCACCATGGGCCTCGTGAACACGCCGGACGGCATCCAGGTCGGCAAGAAAGTGGCGGTAATCGGCGGTGGCAACGTCGCCACCGACAACGCGCGCTCCTCGATCCGCTACGGTGCCGCCGTCGACATGGTGTATCGGCGCACCCGGGAGGAAATGCCGGCACGCGACGAGGAGTTCGACGGCTGCGTCGAGGAGGGCGTGAACATCCGCTACCTGCTGGCACCGAAGAAGGTCGAAGCGGGGAATAACGGGCATCGTTTAAACATCACCTATGCGAAGATGGCACTGGGCGAGCCCGATGCCTCGGGTCGCCGCCGTCCGGTCGACACCGGCGAGGAAGTCACCGAAGGCGTGGATCTGGTGATCGCTGCCGTCGGCCAGCATCCGAGGAAGTTCGAGGGCTTCGGCGTCGAGACCGACAAGAAGGGCCGCGTCATCGTGCGCGTTGATTCCATGCTGACCAGCCGGCCCAAGGTGTATGCCGGCGGCGACACGGTGCTCGGTCCCTCGACCCTGATCGAATCGATCGCCCAGGGCCGCGTTGCCGCAGGCGCCATGGACAAGCTCTTGGGCGGTGACGGCGACATCGAGGAAAAGCTGTTGCGGGATGGTTGGGACACCGATCCGCATATCGGCCGCGACGAAGGCTTCAACAATATCCGCAAGTTCCACCCCATCATGCTGGCATCGGCCAAGCGCACGAATTGGGACGAGGTGGAACTCGGTTTCAGCGATGCCGATGCCCGCAGCGAAGCCAGCCGCTGCTTGAAATGCAATCTTGCGCCGGCCATCGGCGACGCGGTATTGCCGCCCGAGACCTGGCTGGAGTTTGGCCCTGAAGCGGTGGCGCAGGTCACGGCCGAGGCCGGCGTGTTCCAGTTGCTCGATGCCGACAAGAATGTGCTGACGATCAAAGGCGTCGACAACCTGCACGACGGTCTGGCCGCGCAATTGGGCAAGAACGAAGCTGCGCGCTACTTCGTCTTCGAGGAAGCGGCGCTGTACACCTCGCGCGAGTCGCAGATGATCCAGGCCTACTTGCAGCAGTACGGCAAGATGCCCGGCGGCGGCGGCGACGAACTCGACGATCTTTTCTAGACAGGAAGCTCGAGCATGTCAGACTTGCAATTCATTTCCTACCAGGAAGATGGGGACCAGATTCGCATCGCCATCAATCGGCCGCCCTACAACGTGCTCAACATCGCCACCATGGAGGAGATGAACGTCGCCCTCGACCGGGCGATGGAAAACACGACGGCGAAGGTACTGGTGATCGGGGGTGGCGAAGGCAAGGTCTTTTCGTCCGGCGTCGATGTGGTTGACCATACGCCCGACAAAGTGGTCAAGATGATCGACGTCTTCCACGGCCTGCTCAAGCGCCTGATGGTCGTGCCGATCCCGACCATCGCGGCGGTCAACGGCTCCGCGCTGGGCGGCGGTTGCGAGCTGGCGATCGCCTGTGACATGGTGATCGCCTCCCACAAGGCCAAGCTGGGGCAGCCGGAAATCAGGCTGGGCGTGTTTCCGCCGATCGCGGCCATTCTCCTGCCCAGACTCGTGCCCATGACCAAGGTGATGGAACTGCTCCTTGGAGGAGGCACGATCGATGCCGAAGAAGCCCAACGCCTGGGCATGGTCAACCAGGTCTTTCCGCACGAGACTTTTGCCGCCGACACCGAGCAGTTCATCGAGCGTTTCACGTCGCTGTCGCGCGTGGCGCTGCTCCACACCAAGAAGGCCATCAGGGAAGCCGCGACGCGCCCCTTCTACGAAGCGCTGTTCCACGTCGAGCAGCATTACCTGAAAGACCTGATGGCCACCGAGGATGCCAAGGAGGGTTTGAACTCCTTCATCGAAAAACGACAGCCCGTCTGGAAGAACCGTTGATACCGCACAAGGCGATGACCATGATTCCCAATACCATTCAGACTTGGCAAATGACCGAGCCTGGCCGCTTGCAGCGCACCGAAATCGCCATGCCGGCCCTCGGCGCCGATGACGTCGTGATCAAGATCGCCGGCTGCGGCGTCTGCCACACCGACCTGTCCTACTTCTACATGGGCGTGCCGACGGTGCAGAAGCCGCCGCTGTCGCTCGGCCACGAAATCTCGGGCACGGTGATCGGCGGCCGCCCGGACATGATCGGCAAGGATGTCATCGTTCCGGCCGTGATCCCCTGCGGCAAGTGCGAACTGTGCCAGACCGGCCGCGGCAACCGCTGCCTGGCGCAGAAGATGCCCGGCAACTCGATGGGCATCTATGGCGGTTACTCGAGCCACATCGTTGCCGAGGCCCGTTTCCTCTGCCCGATAGTCAGCCGTGGCGACACGCCGCTCGAACACCTCTCGGTAGTGGCCGACGCGGTGACCACGCCCTACCAGGCGGCGGTGCGCGCCGACCTCAAGCCGGGCGACCGCGTGGTGGTGGTCGGCGCCGCCGGTGGCGTCGGCAGCTTCATGGTGCAAACGGCCAAGGGCATGGGCGCCGCAGCCGTGATCGGTATCGACATCAACGAAGAGAAACTCCGGACGATGACCGACTATGGCGCCGACTTCGTCATCAACCCCAAGGGCAAGAGCGCCAAGGACGTCAAGGAGGAGATCAAGGGATTCTGCAAGGAGCGCGGCATCCCGGCCAACACGGGCTGGAAGATCTTCGAGGTCACCGGCTCCAAACCGGGCCAGGAACTGGCGCTGGCGCTGCTTGCCTTCACCGGCAAGCTGATCGTGGTCGGTTACGGCACCGACGAGACCAGCTACATGCTGTCAAAGCTGATGGCGTTCGACGCCGAAATCATCGGCACCTGGGGCTGCCCGCCGGAGCGCTACGCGCCGGTGCTGGCGATGTGCCTGGACGGCCGCATCAAGCTCGGCCCCTTCGTCGAGACGCGGCCGATGAGCCAGATCGCCCAGGTATTCGACGACGCTCATCACGGCAAGCTGAAGAAGCGTGTCATCCTGACGCCAGATTTTTGAACACCTACCTGAACTTTAACCACTACTGCCCATAGGAGAAGCACCATGGCGCTTGACTGGATGCCCCGCGACAATACCCTGAAGGACCATGAACTCATTGGCCGGGAGCACTTCGGCACAGAAGCACCCTCGATCATCTACGAGGAGCGTCCGGTCGTGGACGAGGCAGGCAAGCCGGTGGCTGGCCTCGCCACCGCGTGGATATGGCTCAACAATCCGGCTCAATACAACTCCTACACCAACGACATGGTGAAAGGCGTGATCGCCGGTTTTCAGCGTGCATCGAGCAGCCGCCATGTGGTGGCCGCCGTGTTCACCGCCGTTGGCGACAAGGCCTGGTGCAGCGGCGGCAATACCGCCGAATACGCCTCCTACTATTCCCGACGCCCTCACGAGTATGGCGACTACATCGACCTGTTCAATCGCATGGTCGACGCCATCCTCGAGTGCCGCAAGCCGGTGATCTGCCGCGTCAACGGCATGCGCGTCGCCGGCGGGCAGGAGATCGGCATGGCCACCGACATCACCATTTCGTCCGACATGGCCAACTACGGACAAGCCGGCCCCAAGCATGGCTCCGCACCAGTGGGAGGCTCCACCGACTTCCTGCCCTGGTTCCTGTCGATGGAGGACGCCATTTACAACTGCGTGTCCTGCGAACTCTGGAGCGCCTACAAGATGAAGTACAAGGGCATGATCAGCAAGGTGCTGCCCGTGCTCAAGCGCAACGGCGAGTGGGTGCGCAATCCGCTGGTGCGCACCGACACTTTCGTCGAGGATGGTGAAATCGTTTATGGCGAACCGATCGCTGCCGACCGGCAGGCGGCCGCGCGCGAACTGATCGCCCAGTGCACGACGGATTTCGAGCTGGTGGACAAGGAAATCGATCGGCTGGTCTGGCGCTTCGCCAACCTGTTCCCGAACTGCCTGCAAACCTCGATCGACAGCATCCGGGCCAAGAAGAAGTTCTTCTGGGATGCGACAAAGAGCATGAACCGTCACTGGCTGCAAGCCAACATGAACAACGAGGCGTGGCTTGGCTTCAACGCCTTCAACACGAAAAAGCTCACGGGCAAGGACGTCATTGACTTCATCCAGCTCCGCCAGCTGCTTGCCCAGGGCCATCCGTTTGACGAGGCCCTGGCCGAGCAGGTCATTGCCAAGCCCAAGTCATGATGCTCGTTGACCGCGTTGCCATCGTCACCGGCGCCGCCCAGGGCATCGGCGCCGCCGTGGCGGCCGCCTATGTCAAGGAAGGCGCGCGCGTCGTCATCGCCGATCTGGACGGCGCCGCCGCCGCCGCAACCGCCAAGCAATTGGGCAATGCGGCCATCGGTGTCGCCTGCAATGTTGGCGAACGTGCCTCGGTCGATGCCATGGTGGCCGCGGCAGTGGCACGTCTCGGCCATGTGGATATTCTCGTCAACAATGCCGGCATCACCCGCACGGCAATGTTGCACAAGATGACCATGGAACAGTGGCAAGCAGTCGTCAATGTGCATCTGACGGGAGCCTTCAACTGCACGCAGGCGGTGGTGGGCGGCATGATGGAACGCCGCTGGGGTCGCATCATCAACGTCACGTCCGCCGCCGGTCTGGTCGGCACCATCGGCCAGGTCAATTACAGCGCCGCCAAGGCTGGAATTCTCGGCTTTACCAAGTCGTGCGCGCGCGAACTGGCCCGTCACGGCATCGTGGTCAACGCGATCGCCCCCGGCGCGGCCACGCCGATGACCGAGGTCATCCGGACCGACGATCGCTTCAAGGAAAAATATCTGGAGCGGATTCCGATGGGGCGCTGGGCCGAGCCCGAGGAAGTCACGCCGGCTTTCGTGTTCTTCGCGTCGCCTGGGGCGTCCTACGTCACGGGTCAGATTCTCTCCGCGGACGGCGGACTGAGCATCCACTAGCCCACCGCAGGCCATGGCGCAGATCTACTCTTATGACGGCGTGGTGCCGGTGATCGACCCGACGGCCTTTGTCCATCCATCTGCCGTGGTTATCGGCGACGTCATGATCGGTGCCGGCACCTATGTCGCCCCCTGTGCCAGCCTGAGAGGTGATCTGGGTCGCATCATCATCGGTGCCGGCGTCAACATCCAGGATACCGTCGTGGTACACGGTTTTCCCCGGACCGACACCGTCATCGAGGACAACGGCCACATCGGCCACGGCGCCATTGTTCATGCCTGCATCCTTCGGCGCAATGTCCTGATCGGCATGAATGCCGTGGTCATGGACTGTGCCGTCGTCGGGGAATCATCCATCATCGCCGCGTCGGCGTTCGTGCCCGCGCAATCGGAAATTCCTCCGCGCAGCCTGGCGGTCGGCGTGCCGGCCAAAGTGGTCCGCCAACTCACCGACCAGGAATTGGGTTGGAAATTGGCGGCCACCGATACATATCACCAGCTCTGCGCCAACTCCCGCCAGTCGCTGGTGCCCTGCGTGCCGCTCGCGGCGCCCGAACCGAACCGGCGGCGCTGCCGGGAACCGGACGTGCTACCGTTATCGGAATTCAAAAGGCGCATCGGGGCCGAATAGCCACACGAAGACGTACGAGGAGAAGACCATGGTTCAGCTCAGCAAAGTCGATCGCACGGTCATTCCGCCGGATATCAACATTCCGCGCGAATACAACGCCGCCCATGATCTGATCGAACGCAACCTCGCCGCCGGACGCGGTGCCAAGATCGCCTACATCGACGATGGCGGCGAATACAGCTACGATGAACTGGCCAAGCGCGTCAACCGCTTCGCGAACGTACTGACCTCCCTGGGCGTGCATCGCGAGGAGCGGGTGCTGCTCTGCCTGCTCGACACGATCGATTTTCCGGTCGCCTTTCTGGGTTCCATCAAGGCCGGCGTGATCCCGATTGCGACGAATACCCTGCTGACACCGGCCGACTACCAATACATGCTGCGCGATAGCGGCGCCGTGGCCCTGGTGGTGTCGAAACAGCTTTGGCCACAGTTCAAGGACATCGTCAAGGACGTGCCGACGGTCAAGCACATCGTCGTTGCCGCCGGCGCCGGCATTGATGGCACCCGCGATTTCGGCGAACTGATGTCGGCCGCAGCTAGCCGTTTCCAGACGGTCGATACCACCTGCGACGCGCCCTGCTTCTGGCTATATTCCTCGGGATCGACGGGGAAGCCGAAGGGCACCGTGCACATTCACTCCAGCCTGATCAACACCGCCGAGCTTTACGCCATTCCCATCGTCGGCATCGGCGAAGCCGATGTCGTTTTCTCGGCGGCCAAGCTGTTCTTTGCCTATGGCCTGGGCAATGGCCTGACCTTTCCGCTCGCCGTGGGCGCTACCACCATCCTCATGGCCGAGCGTCCCACCCCGGAAGCGGTATTCAAGCGGCTGCGGCAGCACCGGCCGAGCATTTTCTACTGCGTGCCGACCCTCTACGCCGCCATGCTGGCCCATCCGGATTGCCCCGACAGGAGCGAACTGCACCTGCGCCGGTGCACGTCGGCTGGCGAAGCCCTGCCCGAGGAAATCGGCAAACAGTGGTCAGCGCGTTTCGGCGTGGACATTCTCGACGGCATCGGCTCGACCGAGATGCTGCACATTTTCCTGTCGAACCGGAGCGGCGAAGTGCGCTATGGCACCACCGGCAAGCCGGTGCCCGGCTATGAGATTCGCCTCGTCGGTGACGACGGCAAACCGGTCGGCGTTGGCGAAGTCGGCGAATTGCAGATCCATGGTCCGTCGTCGGCCGTGTATTACTGGAACAATATCGAAAAGACCCGCGCGACCTTCCAGGGACCATGGACACGCAGCGGTGACAAGTACATGATGAGCGAGGATGGGTATTTCATCTATGCCGGTCGCAGCGATGACATGCTGAAAGTCGGCGGCATTTACGTATCCCCCGCCGAGGTCGAGTCGGCGCTGGTGACCCATGACTCCGTTCTGGAAGCCGCGGTGGTCGGTCGCGAGGACGAAGAGAAGCTGATCAAGCCAGCCGCCTACGTCGTGCTCAAGCCGGGCCGGAATGCGTCAGCCGCGCTGGCCGAGGAGCTTCAGAAATACGTCAAGAGCCGTCTGGCACCGTACAAGTATCCTCGCTGGATCGAATTCATCGATGAGCTACCGAAGACGGCAACAGGTAAGATTCAGCGGTTCAAGTTGCGCGCGGCGCAAAAGTAGCAACCACTACCGTACCATCACATAACGACACACACGGAGGAGATCAGGCATGAAGGAACAAGCTAGAACTTGGGCGCGCGCGGCCGCCCTGGGCGTGATGATGCTGTCGGGAACGGCGCTGGCGGCGGAGGATGGCAAGCTGAAGGTCGGCTTCATGCTGCCCTATTCCGGTACCTATGCCGGCCTCGGGCATGCCATCACCAACGGCTTCAAGCAGCACGTGGATGAACTCGGCGGCAAGATCGCCGGACGCACGGTCGAGTATGTCAGCGTGGACGATGAGTCCGACCCGGCCAAGGCCACGGAGAACGCGGGCAAGC
>OEIV010000189.1_pt1 | contig 39290 bp, 36 predicted proteins | sample 1539231 | NCBI WGS metagenome assembly OEIV01 (sample SAMN03794762, study PRJEB22550) | activated sludge metagenome | feature: wastewater treatment plant; material: activated sludge; isolation source: Wastewater treatment plant of a petroleum refinery complex | place: Argentina: Buenos Aires ... | reverse complement strand
AATTTTATATTAGATACTTACAATATATTCTAATACAAACACATACGCAAGTGCAAACCCTTTATGCTAGCCTTGGTTGACCTGCGTCCCCGAATCTACTGTATTTGCCCCCATGGCTGTAACCCCAGAATTCAAACTTTCAGCTACTTCTGCAGCTACTTCATCCTTTGGTCTACTATATTTACTTCTGGATAGATCTCTCATTGCAGATTGCAACTCAGTATTTACTACTTCATTATCAACAGGAGGGTATCCCAACATAGAGAAGGGGGTCACCGGTCTACCATTGGCTATAATTTTTGCTACTGCATAATGATTTGGAATATTGGCTAGATCACTAGCGTCAAATTGCGGAGCGAATTGTTTTGTCAGATATTCCGCATCATCATTACCTACTCGGTGTACCACCATGCTACCGACGTTACCAAATACAGCATCTCTTATTTGCTCGTCTATCTGCTCAATATATTGATTCGCAACAGTGAGATTGAAATGATATTTTCGAGCTTCTGATAGTATAGTTGCAAAACTATCAGTTGCTATATTCTGGAACTCATCTACGTACAAACCAAAGTCTACCCGTTCATTCTCTGGAATATCTGCGCGACTCATTGCTGCCACCTGTAGCTTGATGACAAATATCATACCTAGAAGCTTGGCGTTCAATTCACCCATCAATCCTTTACTCAAATTCACTATAAGTATTTTATTATTGTCCATTACTTCTCTAAAGTTGAGTGCGGATTTCTTCTGTCCGATAATATTTCGTAGCATTTCATTGTTTGCAACAGCTCCAAATTTCGATGCAAAGTAACCCAACATATCCGACTTGGTTCTTGCATCTGTCTGGGCCATCTCATTTGTCCAGAATGCCTGCACTGTAGGATCGGTGAGAAATTTAAATTTTTTCTTTAAGAATTCATCATCAGTAAACACTCGGGGCACTTCTATATAAGTTCCGCCGTTAGGATCTGACATGACTGTAAGTGCAGCGTTTCTAAACCAGTTCTCAAACTGAGGACCAATAAAGCCTTGGTGAGTCGGATCATACAGCTTGTATAACATACTAATCATTTCTTGGACAATGAAGTCCTTTTGCTCAGGCTTGTCTTGATCGTATTCCATGATGTTGAGTCCTACCGGGAACTCTGTATCACCAGGAGAAAAATATATGACGTCTTCAGCACGTTCGGGAGGTATTCTACCAAGCAATCTTTCCGCTTCGTCACCATTTGGATCAATAAAGCAAAATCCTTTACCAGACTGTGCATCTTGCAACATCATGTTGGTGAGCAATACTGATTTACCTGTACCAGTTTGACCAATGATGTACACGTGCCTACGTTTGTCATCCTGAGTCAGAAATATTGGTGTTTCGGTGCCTTGAAATATATTCAATCCCAATCGCGTACCTTCAGTCGGTAGTCCAGCCGGAGCAGCTACTTCTTTAGCAGCCTTGCGCTCCAAGTTTGCTGAAATACCAATAATTTGGCTAGGTAAGTGAAATATAGTCGCAAGTTCTGTAGAATTAAGCACTATATTCTTCTTATTGGCAGGGAAAAACCGAAAGATGAAATTGGTGGCAAGTTTTTGTGGTTCATCAGCTGATTTGTATTTAAAGCTATTAGCTCCGCCCTGACTAAGCTGTGCAAAGCCTAGCGACATATCTTGTACTATGACTTTTGCTCGAGCTGGACTATCAGAGCTTGCAATTAACCTAATTAAACTCTCAAAAGCAGGTGATTGAGCCTTCTTTTCAATCAATTCAGCTTTTTTCTGATCAACAGCATCAGGCTGCTTGTCAGGCTTTGATTTCTGTTCACTATCATTACTTGACCTAAATGGTGCTTTGACTATATAGGCTAATATATCCATTGCCTTACCGTAATTACTATTGTCCTTTTTTTCTGGATCCAATACTTGTTTTGCCCTGTTTATAGCCTGCTTGCTCCAATCAGATCGAGCAGGCCTAACAAGTATCTGTATGGCAGCTCCTTCGTGATCCCCTAGATTTGACAGTCCCGATAGCATTCCAGCCATTGCATCAGAGTCGCTTTCTTTATAAGTATTAATAGGCAAAAAGCTTTCATGTGCTAGCTTCAACTCTCCTCCCTGTACTCCAGCTATTTTACTGGCTGCAGAAAAGATATTGGTGTCTTCACACTTTTCTATTTGTATATCTGGATATCCTGAGACCAAGGCCTTTTGAACCGCACTTAGGATGCTAGCTGGTACTATGATATAGAAGTTGATCAATTTACCTTTTGCTACTATTTCAAAGCTAATATGTTTTTTCCCATAAAAAGTAGATTTTTCAGTCGCTACCCCAGAAAGCAAATTAAAAACTCCTTCGGCTTTAGCTATATTTTCTTTGATGACATCACGAATATCACGACTGCCTTCCTCTACTTCTTGAGGAGGTAATTTTACCAATAATGGCACCATCTTGAGTGAACGCTCTATATCTTTTGCCCTTCTAGAAGTTTTTCTATACCACAAAAATCCAACCAGCCCTACTGCTGCTATAAACACTATAGCGGTGATGGTAATAATTATCATGTATTGATTCATATATTTTTACTACTTAACATCAAGGTTAAATCTTTTCTTCAGATAATGCTTGCTCAATACATGCTGATCCTCATCCTGATTGTATGGGTCGTCCTTAGTCTTATCAATAACTTTTTCTGTAATATCTACCCATTCTTTTTCTATCAAATCATCATCTTGTGCTGACATCTGTGCAATGCTCTGAGCTATTTTAGCCCTATCAGTCTGTGCATTTGAGTGAAGCTGATTTGACCATACAGTTCCCGATGACTGTGCTACCTGTTGTTGAGCTTGAGCTGTTTGAACGTTTGAATTAGTTGGCTGAGGTCGTGGTGACATTTCAGCCTTGGGAACTACTTCAGTGGGTTTCTTCATGCGTGGGTCAATATTGATTGCAGATTTTTCTAAATTCAACTTGGGTCTGTTATCAATATTTTGACTCATAATGTCAATATTTGGTTTGTTGGTTAAATTAACCTGATCAGAGTTCATAATAGAATTATACCAGTTATGCTAGCATGCTTCTAGATTTATACCACAATTGTCTTATTGAGTTTGTTAATAATGCACCCAAACTGGAGTACCTATTGCTGCCCAATTGTACAAATAAGCGGCGGCAGATTGGGACATATTCACGCATCCATGACTACCTCCATTTATATAATCTTGACCGCCAAAGCCCGATCTCCAATCGGCATCATGTAACCCTACTCCTCCCGCAAACGGCATCCAGTAATCTACATATACATTATATCCCCACCCATATTGCGCACCATTAAGATAGCGGCTTCGCTCCTTGCCATAGATTGAGAACAGCCCTGTTGGAGTACCGAAGCCATATGAAGTAGCGCCACTTGTTATTGGGGTAGAGAAGATTACTTGATTGTCCTGCCAAGCCCATAGCCTTTGTTGGCTAAGATTTATTTCAATATATCGACTATAGTCTAGGCTTACTGTCCGATTGTATTCGGTTTTAAAAGCCACAGGGCTTGAGGTCAAGTTTACCTCTACATTTTGATTGTTTTGCAAACCACTGACTATTGTATCTATTGCTGATTTTTGATTGATCGCTCTTCCATCCTTACCTTCTCTCTCTACTGACTCAGCACCGTTACGTACCACCACTTTTTTGTTGATAGGGGAGATATCTATTTGGTTGGCTATTGATTGTACATAACCCGCAACTTGATCTGTTGATATATTTGCTTGTAGTTTTGGTTTCCCATTTGCACCAGCTAATTCGGTAAATGAGACCATATATCCCATGGCGGTCTTATCAGCCACATAGCTCTTTCCTTCAAAGTTAAGGGTCACTGTCTTGCTCAAGAAATTTTCAGCCTGCTGCTTGGCTTCCAATGTATCTTGAGCCAAGATATCAGCCTTGAGTGTTTGAGGCTGTAAAACTATATTTTGATCTTTTGCATCTGCCAAGGATGTAGATAGTATCTTATTGAGATATTTCTGATCTACTCTTAAGCCGTCTTTATCAGGTACTACAGTAACAACTCCATTTTCAATCCTAAGCGTTGCATTTTGCGCACTGTATCCCACCGACTTAATAACAGAATCAGCAAAATTCTTTAGCTTAGTCTGATCAACATTGTAAGCATATCCTATTTGACCACGATTGCTTATATCGAACAGCCCTAATAGCGGTGATGGATTATTTCTTCCAAGTTTATATGCTGTGTCGACAGTAGTTGATATGTCATAACCTGCACCCAGTTCATCAGAGGTAGTACTAAACACCTTTTCATTTACTCGAACCGTAAAATTTCTTTGAAGTTTCTGGTTTTTGAGATATTCAAAGGTTTGTTCTCTTGTCTTATAACTCACGTCATGACCAGCTATTGACACTCCTGGGAACATTCCTCCCATAGTAAGAGCAGATATCGCCATATCAAACAGGCAAAACAGCAAGATTAAAGATATGATTATGAAATTGATCCTTGCTTTTTTACTTGGCTTTATTCCAGACTTAGAAATAAATTTTGGCAAATGCAAAAAATGAGAGTGAGTTTTATTTTTATTATGATGAACCATTAGAACTATTATACAACTTTTATAAAACTAGGGTAATAGAATCTATCTAGAAATACAGAAATTTCTAAATAATTGTAGAATTTTTAAATACTTTATTTTTTAACAGATTCTGGGTAATTTTATTGACTATATTTGATATTTCTTGACTTGTTGGCTGTGCACCCAAATCCAATATCAGCCTGAAGCTTATTCTTTTTTTATTAGCTTTCTTAAGATCATCATTTTTGAACTCACCCACAAATTCTATCTTTTTTATTGCATCATCTAGTCTTATGCAATCCTTGATTTGTTGCCACCATATAGCATCATCCAATTCAATGGTAACATCGCGAAGTATTAGTTGATAGTTTTCTACATCTTTGGCTTTGAAATCTTTGATATTTATATCCAATCTATCAATATCTATTTCACAATAACTAATTGTCCTTGGATTTTTATAATGTTTTTTTAGCTTGTCTCGACTGAATTGACCATAATTTCCTATCACTTCGTCACCTACAAGAATGTTTGCGGAAATGCCGTCTTGGTATCTGCTATTTTGTAATGGCTCGTATTTTAAATCCCACATATATTTAGAGCCCAAAACATCCAATAGAGATTTTAGTTGCATGTAGCCCTCATTACCCACCATTGTTATTGCCAACAACCATTTTTCGGATTTTTCACTTTTAGATTTTAACTTTTCATATACTCTTGATATCTCAAAGAAACCATATTTTTCCTGTGTGTAGTTCGTATTATTCTTTACAATCTGGACATGGCTACTCATAAGGGTTGTGCGAAGAAATTCTTGTTCCAGGCTTAGTGGGTTTACAACCTTTAGGTGTTTGTCTTGATCTAGACTATCATTCTGAAGATGTTTATTACTGACAAACGAATAAGACATCACTTCAAACAAACCTCTATCCACAAGTAATTCACGCAATCTTGTCATTCTTATAATCGTCTGATGATCATTATAGGATTCCGGTGGAAGCGAGGGGAGAGTAGCAGGCATGTTGCTATATCCTACTATTTTTGCAATTTCTTCATACATGTCTTGCTCTATGCGAACATCTTCGCGCCACCAAGGTGCTGTTATTGCGAGAGTGTGATTGAAGTTATCTACGTAGCGTCTAGCTCCTCTTAATTTTCCAGACTCAACAAATTGTTTTAGTTTTGTAACTACAACTTTACCTTGATCATATGAAGCTTCAACAACTTGTGAATTACCTATATACAACCCTACGTGTCTTATCCCGTCTCTTTCTTTTTCAAGATTCTTATCTTCAAAATCTCTTTGTAGAAATAATAAATCTCCTGCTTTCAATCCCTCAACATTAACTTCGTGTCCATTGCCATTATCAAATTGTTCTTTTGCTGTATGTCCTATCCTAAGACCAATCAACGAATATATATAATCGGTAAGATAAGAACAATCAAAACACTCTATGTCATTTACTTTAAAATTTGATCCTAATAGATATGGCTTTCCCAGATGCTTTCTAGCTTCTTTTACGATAGAAAAATGCTCTGCTTGAAATCCTCTTTTTTTAAGTCCATCTAGTATTTGTTTTTCGTCCAGTTTCATTCCCAAAAACTTTTCAGCTTTTCGTATTTTCAGACCAATATGTTGGATCCAAGGCCAGGCATATAGTTGGTCATTTACTTCACCTATCAACTCACCCTTGCATATTTTCTTATACAAATATACTAGTCTTTTTATTGCATATTCTTGAAGGGGGAGTGGAAGACCTTTTTCAAATCTAGAACTTGCTTCGGTCCTTATGCCATGCCTCAAAGCAGATCTACGGACAGTAGTTTTATCAAAATTTGCAACTTCCAATATTATTTCATCGGATTCTTCACTGGTTTCTATATCTTTTCCACCAATCACTCCCGCTAAACCGATTGGTTTATTATTGTCTACAATTAGTAAATCTGATTTATCTAGATCCAATAAACTTCCGTCTAGGGTAGTTAATTTTTCATTTTTTCTAGCAAATCTTACTTGCAAGTTACTTCTCAATTTTTTCGCATCATATGCGTGAGAAGGCTGTCCTGTTTCTAGCATTACAAAGTTAGTAATATCTACTACCGGATTGATTGGCCTCATCCCTGCTGCCAATAAGTTATCCACAAGCCATTGTGGTGACTTTACATTATTGTTTATTTTTATTCTTGCACTTATAAATCTTTTACATATTTGCTTATCATCTATTTTTGTTTGCTCTTTTTTATCAAACGTTATATTGATGCTTTTAGGTTCTAATAGTAAATTATTTCTAGAATTTGCAGAAATTTCTCTTGCAACACCTACAAAAGAAAGCATGTCAAAACGATTGGCAGGGGTCTTAATGTCTATGATATCTTGCGTATCTTCTATGTCGCACAATGATATTCCGTGGGGGAGGTCAGGGTCGAGAACAGCTATTCCTTCATGATCATCTGACTTACCTAGCTCTCTAGGGGAACACAACATACCCGCAGAACTAACACCTCTAATTACCGCTTTGCCTATCTTACTCCCATCCGGAAGTACACTACCCGGCTTCGCATACGCCACTATTTGATTTGGTTCTACATTAGGTGCACCACATACTACTCTTACAGTTTTATCATCCTTCAAGCCAATCACTACCAATTTCAGCTTATCTGCGTTAGGATGATTATCGACCTTAAGGATCTTAGCAGTTACTATATTTTTATGTAGACTTTTTGCAGCTATTATCTCTTCTACTTCAATTTCGGTTTTTTCTAAACTGTCCACTATTTCTTGAGTGGTCAATTTAATCTTCAGGTATTCATTTATTAGATTTACAGGTATTCTCATAATATTTTCTCTTTAAAACTGTTCCAGGAAATCAAATCTAGGTCGCCAAAGTTCGCGCAAGTCATTTAGTCCATATTTTATTACCGCAAATCTTTCTGCACCCCAACCAAACGCAAAACCAGTATATCTATCTGGATCTACGCCTCCGTTTTTTAATACTTGAGGGTGAACCATTCCTGCCCCACCTAGCTCAAGCCACTTCCCTTTGTATTTGCAATCAAGTTCTACAGATGGTTCTGTATAAGGGAAGTAACTTGCTCTAAACCGTATATCTACATCCGGACCAAGCAATCCTCTTACTACTTCCAAAAGTGTACCTTTAAGGTCTGACATCGATACTCCTTCCCCTACTACCAATCCTTCTACTTGATTAAATATCCAAGCATGTGTTGCATCTTCGTCTTCGTTACGAAACACCCTTCCTGGTACGATTATCTTGTAGGGAGGTTTGTTGTTCTCCATAAAACGAACTTGCATACCTGATGTATGAGATCTAGGTAAAAGATTCATCTTGCCATTATCTATATAGAAGGTATCTTGCATATCACGTGCTGGATGTTCTTTTGGCATATTTAAAGCCTCAAAGTTGTACCAATCAGTCTCTATCTCCTCGCTATCTATTACAGCAAATCCAAGTCGAGTAAAAATATCATATGTTTGTGCCAATACCCTACTCGTCGGGTGAGAATGTCCGTAGCCAAATTCTTTTGGATAAAACGGCCTGCTCATATCTATTGAGTCAGTATCAACTTCTCTAGCGTCCTTACTAGCCGCTTTTTTATAAAGTTCGTCTAATTCTGCCCTACGTTTATTCAATAGCCTCCCCATATCAGCCCTATCTACAATATCTATTTCTGGAATCATTCTAAGTTCTTTATTTAGTATGCTTTTAATACCCAAATATCTAGCTTTAGCTTGATCTAGCTGCATCTTAGTCGTAGCTGAGTTGAAAGCCCTTTTTGCGTCTATCAAATATTCATCTGTGATTGATTCTAATTTAATTTTCATAAAGTTAAGTCTTACGAGTGCGGAAATACAATTCGATTATCACTACTGTAAGTATAAAGAGTATTATATCTCTCAAGCTAAGACTTCTCAAGCTAGATAATGCCAACAAGATCGTAATAGTTAAACCCAATAATATACCTGTACGTAAAGTTTTTATCAAAACCTTCCTAGGTTGCATTCTATTAGCTTCATTTCTCAGTTTTAGGTTGTATTCAACTAGCGTCACAAGACTTGCGATAAATATAGCTATACCTATAAACCAAAAAGTTATAGCTGCAGGACCAAGCTGTTTTGGTGTATAGTTCACCATCATATATATATCGATACCAAGTGATCCGATCAGGAGGATACAAAGTATCAACTCAATAAATAATATCGCTCTATTTCTCATAATACATTACTCTACTTATTATCTGATAAATAAACCAAATTGTACACTTACTATAAATGTTTTTATTAGTACTATTAAAGTGCTCAATATTGAACAAGTTTTATATTATACATTGCAATGAATTATTCTTTGTACTATTAATTTATTCGTTATTTATATCAATTAATAATTGAGATTACATTTAAATATTTAAGACAATCGATTTGATGGGGATGGATTTATATTGATTATAATTATTGTGGATAATTGTGTATAACTTTGTAAATTATTGTCAGTATTTATAAACAAAATTATTGAAAGATATGTCAATTTAATTTAACATTTTATATATGCAAAAAGCCGCTAATAATCAGCGGCTCCGTAGATAATAATAACTTTATGGTTACGGGCCAACGTATCTGCCCTTTGAAAGTATAACTTTAACTGGCACACGCTGGCCCGAGAGCTACCCTAGGCATGATCCTAAGGCAGTATGGGTGTAGTCAATCAACACATATACATTCAATATGTAGTGAAGTGCTGTTGACGACTTCCCTACCACTCTTCTGGTAGTACAACCAGAGTACGCGCCCCAAAAAGATAGAGCGCAGACTCTGGCTGTCTCCGGCGGAATGATAGTGCATATCAGTTACTGAAGGTGCAATATACTATATAACTGACAGCTTACCTCGAACAGTAGGGAAAAACTGGTCACAAAAAGCAAGGGGGCTGCTTTTTATGAACCAGATTTCCTCTACTGTTAGGCTACGGTTATCCAATTAGAGTTCATGGATCACCTATCGAAATGTAATAAATATATGTGTGTGGCATATTTATTTTTTTATTTTTGTTTTAAAGAACAATGTAGGTATATTGTATCAAATGCTTATGCTTGTGTCAATATAAATTAACGTAATTATTACAATCTAACCTGTTGATTGGTATAGACTAATTTACAACAACCCTATCTTTTCTTTAACTTCATCTAGCTTCTTTCTTGCAATAGTTGATGCCTGTGCGTTTCCTTCTTCTATAATCTGCATCAATTTTGACTCATCTGCACGTATAGATTTAAAAGATTCTTGAAGTGCACCCAATTTATCAGCTACAAGCATTCCAAGATCTAACTTAAACTCTGCGTATCCTTTATTTACATATTTTTTTTCTATGTCTTCAATCTGATAGTCACTAAAGCCAGCATAAATTTCAAGAAGATTAGAAATCGCTGGTTTGTTGGCTTTGTCGTAACATATTTTGTCATCCGAATCTGTTACAGCACGCTTAAATTTATCTAATATGTTATCTTTTGTATCTGATAAAAGTACGAAGCTACTGTCTGACTCACTTTTGCTCATCTTTCTTGTAGGATCTTGTAAACTCATTATTCTGGTAGCGTTTGGTGTGTGTACAGCCTTTGGAATTGTAAATGCTTCACCATATAGATTATTAAACCTCTCAGCTACAACACGAGTTAGCTCAACATGCTGGGCCTGATCATTGCCAACAGGCACTTCATTGGCATCATAAAGCAGAATATCTGCTGCCATGAGTATTGGATATGTATACAATCCTACTAGCTGACCTTCTGATGAGCTTTTTTTGGCCTTGTCTTTAAATTGAGTCATTCTATTTAGCTCGCCCATTGTGACATAGTTGTTCAGTATCCAGCAAAGTTCGCTATGTGCAGAAACCATTGACTGTACCATTATAATACTTCTTTTAGGGTCAACCCCGACCGTTAGTAGCCATGCTATTAGATCTAATGTGCGTCTTTGTAGTACACTTGGATCTTGTCGAGTGTTTAAGCTATGCAAATCCGCTACAAAGTACAATACTTTATTTCCGTCAGACTGAAAACTTGGCCATAATTTCATTGCTCCCAAGTAATTTCCTATGTGAGATTCACCAGTAGGCTTTATACCAGATACTATACGCTTCATATATTCATTATATCAGAAATCAATCTACTAGCTTAGGTTTTTCTACCAATATGCTCTCTACTGCAGGGTCTGTTGAAGCAATCTTCACAACATCTTTATCAATCTTTTTCAGTTCTTTATGTGCAGTATTGTAATGATTGACTGTAGTACCAAGAGAATTACCCAGTTTATGCATATACTCATCATAATTACCTATATGCTTACCCAACAATCCCACCCTTTTTTGGATTTCTTTGGCCTGTTCTTCTATCTGTAGACTTCTCAGACCCTGCAAGACAGTTTGAAGGTATGCCAGAAAAGATGTGGGAGATACTATAATAACCCTCTTTTCACGAAATGCATATTCTATTAGATCCTGTGAGCTAGTCTCGAGTGTCCCTATCTTATTCACCAATAAATCGTAGTAAATAGCCTCAGAAGGTATAAACATAAAAGCAAAATCCATAGTATTCTTGTCGGGTTGTATATATTTACTTGTTTCATCGATCCTATGCTTTAGATCTGCTTTGAATTGTTTGATTATGTTCTTTTTTTCTGCCAAATCCTTTGTTTCAATAAGTCTATTATAATTCTCTAGGCTAAATTTAGAATCAACCGGCAACACCTTATTATCTTGCAGGAATACAGCTGCGTCTACTATCAAATCCTTACCGTCATCTCCCCTTCCAATCTTATATTGCAACTTATACTGCTCTGGTCCAAGCGCATTCTCTAGTACACTCCCTAAATAATATTCACCTAGCACACCTCTCTGCTTAGGATTTGATAGAACATTCTGTAAAGTCTTTAATTCATCCGCCACATCTACTACTCTTTTGTTTGTTTCATCCAGTTTTGTTAGTCTGTGTGTTACATCAGCGATTAATTTGGCAGATTCACTCATCTGTTTATGCAGATTAGCTTGAATATTGGTATTATTTGTATCTATTCTATTATGTATTTGGTTCTGGCTCTGAGTTAGACTTGCGCTCAAATTCTGTATATCACTTTTTAGATCCCCTACAGATGTAGAGCTTTGAGAAGTACGAAGCTTTAAATATACCAATATGAGCATTATCAGCAACAAAACACTTATTATTAATACGACAAATACTAAAACATCGTTCATATGATAAGTATAACATAACTTTTACGAACTCTATGCGTACAAAACATTAATTATTTACGATATCTGTATTATATCTTACTCTTTTAAGAGCCTTGATAGAGCCTTGATAGTAGCCATTACTATAAATATAAAAGTAGCCACAAGTAGACCTGTTTGCAACCATATAATAAACAAGAATACCAAGCCCGAAGGACTAGAGTCTCCCGTAAATACGATACTATACATAATAAATTTTATTAGCTGAATAGAAACAAAACACCCTATAGCATAAATCAAATACTGCCTTGCTTTAGACATAGCTAGCTTACTAGCCCTCTGCGAGGAACGAATTCGTGCTTTTTTAGCTTTCGAATAACCAGAATTAGACATATATTTAATGTCACTAGATTTAGATCTCTTTACTGTTCTAGTTTTAGCTCTCATGCTCTAACTATATAACATATATAAGTATTTTTCAATAATAACTATTATAAATTTTGCTTACTTATAGATAATATTGATATTTTTTAAATTATGTAGTATATACGTTTTTTTCTTTTATAACGGGTTAATATAGATTACAAGTTATATAAATTTGCACTACAATATTACTCATCTCATCCACCAAGGCTGCTTAACGATAATTGTACGATTTGGTATGTATAATCTTGTATTATTATCGAAATATTTATCTATGATGTCTTGCCAATTGTTTTTAAGCCACTTTTTTTGCCTAGTATATAGACTTTCTAGCCCCCTTTCGGCAAATTCCTTTCTTATAACTCCCCCGCTATGTGGGTGTCGTTGTTTTTGATCATGAGGTGAGTTAAATCCGTGAGCATAGTGAGTCATCTCGTGTACTATTGTAGCAATTACTACGTATTCAGGTATACTGGTATCTTGATAGAGTGGATTTATAGTGATAATGGTAGAGCTCATATCTTTTCGGTCAACCCCAATCGAGCCTAGTCTTCTCTTTGCTTTTCTTCCATACCTTATAAATACATCATTAATCTGCTCTATATCGCTAAAATATCTAAACCATATGTCTGCTAGCATATTTTCAAGCCATTCTTGATCCCTATAACTATCTTTCACCAACATCTTACTCATATTAATGCCTCAAAGTTCAATCTGCTCTGACCTACATCGTCGAATTTCCTTTTTCTAATGTTTGTTGCTATCAATTTCAATATCTCAATTGTTTTATCGTTGTCAATTTTACTTGTTTTAGCCAAGATATCGCTTTCAACAAAATACAAACTAATTGAATCGAGTGGTAAAGTCTCGTTAATTGTCCAAGACAGTGCATAAATCTTCATCTGGAGACTGTCCCTTAATCTTTTATTTGCACTTGCCACTTCGGTCACACTACCGGTTTTAAAATCTCTTATCTCAATCTTTGAATTATCGTTGTATATTGCATCATACCTACCACTTATTTTTATCTTCATAGAGTCTATTGTTAGCCTAAATGGCTTTTCGACATATTCTGGAAATCTTTTTACAATTATTTCTCTTTTATAAAGATCCCTAAGGACCTGTTGGCCCTGCTTGTACCTATCATGTTCATGCTCCAAAGAGACAAATCCCTCATTTTTCCAACTATTTTCGTATAACTGTAGTACGTCCTCGATACCAATAGAACTATTTGAAAGCATCGAATTATAAAAAAATTCAAGAGCTGAGTGTATTGCAGATCCATAAACCAGTGTATGAAACGGCCCTTTAGGTAAATTCAAGACATCAAAATACCAAAATTCCTTTGGCGAACGTAGATAATTAGCTAGTTGGTTGGTACTAATATGCAACCACCCATCTTCAGATATAAATCTCCTAAGAGGATCTATCCTTTCCTTAGGCAAACTAGAGAAACTTTGTATAGTACTGATATTATTCACTTTGTCTATCGAGGGTTTATCGAGAATTGTTCCTTTTAACTCTTGTAAAAATCTAGAAGGCTTTTTTAATCTTTTCTTTCCGTGGTCATATGAATAAGTAAGATATAGATATTTTTTCGCTCTTGTTATTGCTACATACAGTAATCGGCGTTCTTCATGTATATTCCATTCAATACTCTCATCTTTTTTGTTTTCTATCAGGCCTTCTGGCATTCTTATCCTGTCTGTTCTTTTCCTAGATGGGAAATTCTGTTCAGTCATATCGGGTATAAAAACAGCTTCAAACTCTAAACCCTTAGCCTTATGAATAGTCATGATTCTGACTGCATTGATATCTAGTGGTGATGGTTGGACAGTTATTTCTGCACCACTATCTTCTATTGCGCTTAAATGCTGCCACAAAGCATAAATATGAGGATCAAATCTATTGACTTGTTCAAATTCTCCAATAATTACAAATAGCTGTGTAATATTAGCAATTTTTTGCGCAGCAGAAGCATTCTTATGCGAATCTTCTATCAAAGATTGTAAATAACCCGTCTCTTTAATAAATTGATAGATCAAGGAGCCAGCATTCTGATCTTTGGAAATCTCACGGTATTTTTTAATCATTTCCAGTAATTTATTACACTCGACCGGAATTTCTTCATTAGTTTCAATCAAAAATCTTTCCAAAGATAAATTTGCCTGCCTTGCTTGGCCACTTAGATGTGCTATATGATTCAAATTGCATTTAAACATATCGGATACGAGCAGACCGTATAATGAATTTGAAGCATTAGGGTTATTAATCACATGTATAAAATTTAAAATAAGTCTTATCTCAGACTGCTCAAAAAGATTTTGACTTTCTGATATGACATATGGGATTTTTGACCTAAGTAGTGAATTTGCAACTGACTTAGATTGGTTATTCTTTCTTATTAAAACGGCTATATCCCTATAATCAATATTCTGGGATTCTATCAATACTTCTATCTTATCAGTTATAGTATCCATCTCAGTTAAGATATCTTGTGCTCCCACAATACCAACTTCTGAGTATCCTTTACTGCCTATTAGTTTTTTATTAAGTTTATTTCGTATTTCTAGACGATATGGATTGTTATTTTGAATTAACCGATATGCTTGATCCAAAACCTTCTGTGATGACCTGTAGTTCTTCCTTATCACTATCTGTTTTGCATTGGGATATTCTTCCATGAATTTTAGTATATTTGAAACTGCTGCACCTCGAAACCTATAAATAGACTGATCGTCATCACCTACAACCATAATATTTTGTTGTTTATTCACCAACAGTTTTAGCAAATATGATTGAGCGTAATTGGTATCCTGATATTCATCCACCATAATAAATTGATATTTTCTTTTTAGTATTTTCTTAATCTCTGGTCTAGACTCTAATAATTTGATACAAAGTACTATTTGATCCCCAAAATCCAACATTTGTTGTTTTAGACAAGTATCGGAATATAGTTGGTAGATTATTGATAGTTCTTTCTGTCTTAGGGCTTCTTGCTTATCTTCTGGTTTATGATTTGATACAAATTCAGCAAAATCCTTAGGGCTGACATTCTCATCTTTGAGCCTAGAAACAAATTTGATTAGATCATCCACAAAACTATACGGGTCTCCTAAAGGCCTATGATATATAAGCTCTGAACTATTGACTATGTTTTGCATCATAATCACCTGCTGAAATTTAGTCATTACGATAAAATCAGATGAAATACCTATTTCATTACCATATTCCCGTAAGATCATATCACCAAGCGCATGAAAAGTATGAATACTGACATCTGTGTAGCCATAAGGCAATAACTGATAGACTCGATCCTCCATCTCATCAGAAGCTTTATCTGTAAATGTCAAAGCCAAGATACTCTCACCCTTAATACTATGATTCTGTATTAAGTTTGCAATTCTAAGTGTAATGATTGCAGTCTTCCCTGTGCCGGCACCAGCTACTACCATCATAGGGCCCACTGTATGAGTCACAGCTTTCTTTTGAGCAGAGTTTAATATAATTTCTTTCACTATATCAATATTATACTACTTAAACTGAGAAGGACTATTTGAATGTATCATAAAAGTAATATTGCTATTTTGCTACCTATAATATACAAGCATTTTGAACAACACTATTCTAATCTGCTAATTATCGAATAATTATTTAAGTTGTAATTAATACTATTATAATTACATCTTGTTTGGAATTCTCAAACCGAGAGACTCAAAACACTGTTTAACCACCTTTAGAGTTAAACAATTGAGCCTTATCCTGTGTGGTTTTGCATCACTCTCTTCAATTATCTTATAGCTGTTGTACCAACTGTTGTATAGCCTACAGATATCATAACAATAACTTGCAAGTATGCTTGGTTGAAAATTGTTCTTAGCTTCATGATAAGATTCAGCTAATTTATCAACATGCAAAATAAGTTTGATTTCAGCCAGTTCTAACTCCTCAAGAGCTTTACTGTTAGTACTATCTGACTTGTCGATATATCCTTCACTCTTTCTTATAATAGATTGCATCCTGACTGCTGTATATGCCAGATATGGAGCACTATTTCCTTCGATATTTAACATATTATCCCAATCAAAGATTATACTGGATGACCGATTCTGCTTAAGTATATTGTATTTAATCGAATTGATAGCCAATATATCTGTAAGTTGTACTTGATCATCTCTACTCAAAGATTTAGAAAGTGAAACTATTTGAGAAAGCACTCTGCGTTTTGTTTCATCTATGAGATCGGTAATAAATATTACATTACCCCTTCTAGTGCTCATAGATTTATCCTTGAACTCCATCCTTCCAAATACTACATGGATGTTTCTAGCATCCGTGAGACCTAGCTTTTTAGATACTGAGTATACTTGGCTCATCTGAAGGGTTTGGGCTACATCTACTACATTTATCATTATGCTTGGCTGCCACTGCTGCTCCCAATATGCAACTCTCGCCAAGTCTCTTGTGAGATATAAACTAGTTCCATCTTTCTTCTGAATAAGAGCTGGCGGATCATCTGGATTATCTGATTCACAGACCAATGCACCTTCGCTTTTTACAAATATTCCTTTCTTGATACCGAGATCCACTATGTCTTTTAGTTTATCTTCATAAAAACTCTCACCATGATAATAATCAAATTCCACACCAAGAAGTCTATAAATCATCTCCATTTCCGCCATACTCCAAGCCTGAACTTTTGTTAGTAATGCCCTATTCTCCGAATCGTTGTCCTCAATTTTTTTGTACTCCAATCTTGCAAAGTCATCTAGCTCTGGGTTCTTCTCGGATTCTACATGATACTTCACATAAAGCGCCAATAGTTCTGGTACTGGATTATCCTCTATAGCCTGCATATCGCCCCAAGTCTTGATAGCATATATCAATTTGCCAAACTGAGTGCCCATATCACCAACAAAATTATCTGCTATGACATTATGCCCAGTGTCTTTATAGATTAGTTTAATAGCATCTCCTATGACTGTAGAAAGCAAATGATGTACTGACATAGGTTTCCCAATATTCGGATGTGAATAATCAATTACAACTGTCTGATTGGTACCACTCATCTCTATATATTGCCGGATTTCATCCGGATACCTATTATACAAAGCCTCTAGTAGTATTTTGTCTTTGAGGGTTATATTGATAAATCCTGGTTTCTGAACTTCTACATTCTTAATCCAATCATCATCTTTCAGGTTTTTTACCAACTGATTTGCGGCTACCACAGGGTTGAGCTTAAGATTTTTCGAATTTGTAAGAGCAACATTGCAGGCAAAATGCCCGTATTTGAGATCACAATAATCTACGTTAAATTCAACTGGATCGATACTAAATAGTTCCACAAAAATGCTAGCAACTATATCGTATACTTCTGATTTTAAGCTTTTCATTGTTATATTATAGCTAATTATAGTCATTCTTTGCACCTATTTGATATTTTGGTAGGTTATAATAGCAGATATGAAGAAAGTAGCAATCAACAGGCGAGTAAAATACGATTATGAAATTACTGATCACCTAATAGCTGGTGTGGTATTAACAGGTCAAGAGGTCAAGAGTGTCAAATTAGGCAATGTAAGTCTCAAAGGAAGTTATATTGGGATATTAGGCAATGAAGCATACCTGAAAAATGCTCATATTAACAGATATAAGTTAGCATCTGCTACTGAAGAATATGAACCCACTCAAGATAGAAAACTATTATTACACAAAAAAGAGATTGCAATCCTACAAAACGCTATCAAATCGGAAGGAAAGATTGTCGTTCCTCTCTATATCGGTATTCAAAAAGGCCTAGTAAAGGTAGAACTTATAATAGGTAAAAGCAAAAAACGCTACGACAAACGTGAATCTATCAAAAAACGAGATATGTTAAGAGACGCTGGTCGTGATATCAAAAACAAGAAATAGAATACATATATAGTTCTTAGGACATTTTCAATTTAGTAAAATAAGTATCTTGTAACCTGTAATAGTGCGTTTTTAATTACATACTTATAATGCTGTAGCACTATTTTTATGTTGTAATATTTTATTATGTATGGTGTATTTGTGCTTATGCTATGATATTATTTATCTCAAGGATAAATGATGATTAATAATTCACTTCAAAGTACAGCAAAAAAGCTAATGGAGTCACCCAAGGGCATATTGGCGGCTGACGAGAGCAATAAAACATGCGACAAGCGTTTTGATGAACTAGGTATTACCAAGAATCCAGAGACCCGTAGACAATACCGTCAATTACTCTTCACTACGCCCAACTTCGCAAAATATATAAGTGGAGTCATACTCTATGAAGAGACAATACACCAAAAAACTGATAACGGAGTACTTTTTACGGAACTATTCAGGAAAAACAACATATTGACAGGTATCAAGGTAGACAAGGGTCTTGTGCCGCTCGATAATTTCCCTGATGAAATGTATACAGAAGGGCTCGACGGCTTGTCTGAACGTCTTAAAGAATATAGTAGCCTAGGAGCAAAATTTACAAAATGGCGTTGCGTATTTACTGTAGATTCCAATAAAAAACTGCCAACCTCTACAGCCCTCCACTCTAATCTAAATTCTATGGCAAGATATGCAAGCATTGCTCAGAGTAACGGGATAGTCCCTATAGTAGAGCCAGAAGTTTTATATGATGGTGAGCACACCATTGAAGAATGTAGCCAGGTATTATCTCAGGTCTATAGAGTCTTGTTTGAATTACTATTAGCCTACAAAGTAGATCTAAGTGCTGTAATACTAAAAACAAGTATGTCGATGGCTGGAAAATCCAATCAAGTACAATCCTCACCAGAAGAAGTTGCTAATCATACTCTAGATATCTTCTCAAAAAGAGTACCTACAGATATCGCTGGTATTGTATTCTTATCTGGTGGGCAAACCCCAGAACAAGCTACAGCTAATCTAAATGCTATAGAAAGCCAGTCTAAACTATCGATTCCTATTACATTCTCATTTTCTAGAGCTTTACAAGAGCCAGCACTTAGGGCTTGGCTTGGCAAGACAGAAAATGAAAAAAATGCCCAAAATATATTTGAAAAATACCTCAAACAAAATTCAAGTGCACGACTTGGAAAATTATGATTCAAAAAATCTTAAAAAAACTTTCAAAAAAGTTGTTGACAAGGCTTATGCTTAGGCTTTATTATGGATGTAGTGCTGCACACTAAAATTACTCAAAACAAAAACAAAGCTCTTTTCAACAGATTGGCGAAGCTCACAAGGCGACGCCAATTTGTTTTGTAAAATATTAATTCATTTACAAAAATCTTGGAAATTATTTTTCAAGATTTTTTTTGTATACGATTTAAATTGCTTTGAACAAAGAATACTTAATACAAAAAAACAGGCCCGAAATTTAAATTCATTGGCCTGTTTTTTAAATGTAGCTTAGTCGCGAGGCTGTTGTGGTCGTGCTTCACTAACTGTGATAGCTCGTCCTTCAATCTCTTTGCCATTAGTAGCTTCGATAACAGCATTTAGATCTGCACTCTCAGCTAATTCGACAAAACCAAAGCCTTTACTACGACCGTTCATACGATCTGTAATAACATTTGCCGATGTTACTTCTGCATGCTCGCCAAAAATTTCGGCAAGTTGCTCAGATGTAACAGAGTATGGCAAGTTGCCAACAAATAGCTTTTTCATCTAGATTATTTTTTCCTTTTAATTCTCTTGGAGCAGGACGACCACTTCTATTCTTGCTATGTCATCTTGAATCAAGAGCGCTAAAGAAAGAAACCTACTTGAGATATAGTATAGCATAAATACTTCTAAAATACTAGACTTAAATCTTTGTCCTATAGATTTATTGCAATACATTTATTATTAATCAATAATTATATTAGTACCTTACGATAGGAGCTTTTGTGCAAATCACAGTCGACCATGATCGCGTTGAGAAAGTCCTAGGGACTCTCTTGGATTCATACCGAGACGGGAGATTTATATATGGTCTTCCGACCACCCAATTACCTCATGAAGTGGCTGATCTCGAAAGAAGATTGGAGTTGGGCTCCGTCGAGCATGCAATGTTTCTATTTGTACTATGTCTATATATGAAAGGCGGTATCAAGAGTAACACCGCCGCCAAACAGCTTGCTCGTCTTTACTCCAGAAGGCCAAGGTTATTTAATCCTTATGAGATAGTTAGGATCAAACCAGAATCTATCACCGCATCATTAGAAAGAGTTGATCTGAGATACCTCAAGAGATCCGCTCCGCCGCATTGGATTGAGAACGCTCAAAGATTATTGGATTGGTATGATGGAGACCCTCGCAAAATATTCGTTGGTGTAGAGAGCTATGAGGAAGCTTGTGATCGTATTCGCAATAAGAGCAGACGGCACAGAAAGACCAAAGAGTTTACTCACCGACAAGGATTCATGGGTTTTCAGTATAAGATGGTCAGTATGCTGATGTATTTCTACATAGCTACAGATATAATCGAGCCAATCCCCTTCCCAATACCGATCGACTTTCATGTCATGCGAGTATGCATAGAGACTGAGATGGTGAAATTCTCTAGCGAATCAATAGGTAGAAATATCTATTCTGAGCACCTTCAGACGGTCCTAAGGGGTTTGTTCGCCGATTACTGCAATCGTCACAACATAAGCCCTATAGAGCTCTGTAATGCCGTCTGGCTGCTTTCTAGCGTGGGTTGCGCCAAGAACCCCGGCAATAGAACCCTGTCTAGACAATATCGTGCTCGTAAGACTGAGACTCCCGCTTACATACCCATCTGGAGCGGGTCTGAACTTGAGAGATATAGACAATTTTGTGGGTCTTGCCCAGTTCGTGATATGTGCCACTGGGATGTGCCCAATAGTGCCTATACTCTCAAAGGCGAACTCATGAAGCTCCGACCCAGGTCAATCCCGCCCCAATAGAATATGCTTCTAACTGAAAACCAGACATAATAGTCTGGTTTTATACTTATTTTATTGCAATTCCTTATTAGTTAATATACATAAAAAGACCAGGTATCTATCCTGGTCTCTTTATGGTGGAGCTGGAGGGAATCGCACCCTCGTCCATGAAGAATTAATATATATCGTCTACAAGCATAGTTGATTTGAAATTGTTTTAAAAGATATCTACTCTATAAATCAACAAACAAGTAGATCTCTTCCTAACACTATGAGCTTATCCACCTTCGGCGCTAGACAAAGATGTAGCAACCAGATAATTGGCGCCTACTCACCTATCTGGTGTCGATGAGTGAGACGGCATATTCAATTAAGCGTATGCTGGTGCAAGAGTTGGCAACGTAAACGCTGCTTTTATCTTACTAATAAGTGTATTTGCACTTAAATGTTTGGAACGGCTAACGTGCATTCCAACCCGGCTCGCGAATATATTTTAATGTTCTCTATGTCGAAGCTAATCAGCCCCATAAGATATATTTTATACTCAATGGTTGATATTGTCAATAACTACTATAGCGTATTGACATTATTTACTGTAGTGCATAATATAAAGCTATCATTTAAACATAAGATGTATTAATATGCCATCTAATAAAAAGCCTAGAAGATCAAGAGTAAAGAAATCTCAAGCAAAACCTACTAAGAAGATAAAACTAATTGCATTAGTTGTTGTAACATTTCTTATAGCCGTTACAGGCATTATACTGATCTATAATAGTTTCGCTGCCAATAACATCAGATGCTCCACCTCGGGTCTCAACTGTAATATGTTTAGTTCAAGTAAAAAAATAAGGGTATGGGACCAAGCTACTGTTTATAATTTAAATACAGGACAAGTAATGGGGTCTCTAGCTCCTCTTACTGAGTTAAGAAGTGCTGGACTTGCCACTAAAGGAATAGGACGATACTGGATATTGGCCAATACCAATAATGACACTACTCCAAGAGGAATATTTATTAACACTGCTTTCGAGATAACCAATTCCAATAAATCAGGAGCAGGAAAACCAATTTTTAACGGTGTAGTATTGACACAACGGAATTTTATGCCATTAACAAATCAAGTAGCTACAGGTGGAGATTGTACAGGTCCTCGAGTATGGCATACAAACCTAAATAACAACTTGGTTGCTGCTCTACAGCGTGTGCAACTCCACCTAGGCAGAGAAATTCCTTACAATACCGCATGGCGTAGTTTTGGCGAACAAAGCTGTCTCTACAACAGGGGTGGTAGTGCTCCAGTGGCCGTACCTGGTACCTCAAATCACGAAAGAGGGTTGGCGGTTGATGTAAATACTGATTTCGCCCAATCCCCAGGAGTAAATGATGTATTTCGTAGATACGGTCTTTGTAGAACTGTTGCGGGTGAACCGTGGCACTATGAATTGTGTAATTAAATATGACCTATAGATTAGGAATTAAGTATTTTTGAATACATATCAGAATACTTTATCCAAGTATCCTTGATATTATGGTTCTTTATTATCTTAAGACTTGATTGTCTGTATTGTCTGAGCTTAACTGGATCGAGCAAAATATTCCCTATGCATCTAGCTAGTGCAGAGCTATCCCCTTCTCTAAATACATCACCATTTACGCCTTTTTGTGCTAATTCTGGAAGAGCGCCCTCATTGACCGCTACTATTGGTAAACCAGCCGCCATTGCCTCCAGGGTAACTATACTCTGTAGCTCGACTGGCGAAGCAATTACAAAGATATCACTTAGAGAGAAAAGCCTTTGTTTATGAATGGCGTCTCCTACATACCCAGCAAAGACTACCTTGCCATCCAAATTTAATTTATGAACAAGTTTTTTAAGTTTTTGAGCAGCATTACCGTCTCCAATAAGTAGCAGCTGAACATCATAATTCTGTTGCTGTAATTTATACAATGCTGTTATTATCACATCAATCCTCTTCTCTACTCCTAGTCGGCCTGCGTAAACAAGGATATATTTCGCCTTCAAACCCAGCTTCATTTTTAACTCTCGCTTATTGACACTCAGAGGGTGATTTAAACCCAAATCTATTCCATTTGATATTACATATGTCGGCACTTTGAGTCCATGTGATTTTAGAATACTTATGGCCGTCTTGGTTGGTGCAACTACAGCATTTGCTTTGTTATAAAATCGTACTGTGCGATTCCATCCTAAATTATCAATATACTTATGAAAATCTCCGAGTGTTCTTAGACCAACTGTAAAGCTCTCAGGCATGAAGTGCCCTCCAACTACACAGGGTATAATATTATTTTTAGAATATTTGAGTAGTGTTTTACTTAAAGGAAAAGGGTTGTTGACATGTATAATATCTGCTTTATTCTCTGGTTTGTTAAAGTATTCTGCTATCTGATTGTATGCTTTATAAGCAAAACGTAAATTATTTTGGATTGGCAATCCGATAGACCTGACTCTTAGTACCTTGTAGCCTTTATCCTGATGAAGACTTGAATATTTTTCGCCCTTAACAGCTGGAGCCACAACCGTAACTCGAAAGCCGTGTTTTGATAGGTTTTGAGCCATATTCTCTGTAACTGTTTCAGTACCACCTATACTGGGTTTAAACAGGTCAGAACCGATTACAAGATGTTTCATAGGGCAATTATAGCGTATTTGCTATACTACATGTAATGAAAAAAGTATTAATTCTATCAACCTCCTATGGGCATGGCCATATGTCTACAGCAGAAGCAATACGTGAAGGAATATTGCTGGTTAATACCAAAAAAGTAGAAGTAGATATTGTTGATTTTACAGATATAATCAGTGAATTACTCAACAAAGCCACAAAACGCATGTACAATGATGCGGCCAAATACGTACCTTATCTATATAAACTCTTTTTTGAATTGACAGACACCGAAATGGCCTCAAGAGCTATCAATGAGCTCAACTATATATTTAGTAGAGATAAAATTTTAAACTTTTTTAGAGATAAATCTCCGGATCTGATTGTATGTAATTCTCCTCATTGGCAATACATAGCATCCCTAGCAAGACAAGAAGAGTTTAAGAATACACCCATGGTCTCAGTAGTTACAGATATTGTTACTATACATTCGTCATGGATCATAGGAGATCCCGACTATTTCTTAGTAGCCAACAAGGAGACGGGAAAATCCCTGCATGCTATGGGTATTTCAAGTAAAAATATCAAAGTACTTGGCTACCCCGTAAAAAGCGCATTTTACAATCGTGGTCACAGGCAGCCAATACGTAATCAACTAGGTATTGCTAATAATCAAAAAATAATCCTTTTTTTAGCATCTGGTTTAAAGCCATCATTCGTCCAGGACACTTTAAACAAAATAAATCAATTGGCTATAGATTCAAAAATAGTTACTATTACAGGAAAAGATGATAAATTATTTAAAAGACTCAAATCAAGACAGCATAACAATACAATGCTTATCAACTGGACGAGCAGCTTGGCTGACTTTGTCAAAGCAAGTGATATAGTTATCACAAAAGCGGGTGGATCTAGCATTATGGAGTGCATTGTAGCTAGAAAACCCGTCATAGTTAGCAAGATCATACCAGGACAAGAAAAAGGTAATGCAGACTACATATCAGACAATCGACTTGGTATTGTAGCTCTTGAGCCTAGTCTGATAGCCAATGCAATAGTAGAAATACTCACTTACCACAAGACATATTCTACAAATCTAGATAAATATGCCAATACCGGTTCCCTCAAAGATATATCAAAATTCCTATTGAGCCTGATTTAGAATTATTAAATATTATTCTATAAATAACTAATAACTAATTTCGAGATTTTATCTGCTGCATCAACATGCTGTTTTCGTATAGATTCATATTTTGCTCCACCAAATTCTATTGTACCATCAAGTATATCTTCTGTAGCTCTTAGGGCTAAAGAGTTTGTAGAGGCCCATACACCTGCACCACTCTCTACCACATACAATATATTACCCTCCTCTTGACCAGGGAGAAAATCATAAAGCACTATCGGTAAATTACTAACTATTGATTCTGTTATCGTACCTGGACCAGCCTTGGTGAGTAAAACGTCTGATGCATGCATCATATTGGGTATATCATCACAAAATCTGTAAATGGTTACTTTATTCTTAAAATTACGCTGTACTAGAGATTGGTATAGACCCTCATTCCTGCCTGCAACTATAGCTAGATGGACATCGAGCTTAGTCTTGTCAATTTTTCTACATAAAGATGCTATTTTACCCATACCATCACCTCCCGCCATTACAAGAATTGTAGGTATATCTGTAGGCCAATCTAGCAGCTTTTTCGTTTTCATCTTATTCTTGGGTCTTGAGAAATCTTTAGCAACCGGCAAACCAATGATTTTAATTTTTGAAGATGCTATTCCATACTTTCGAGCGCTGGTATAGCTATCATTGGAAGGCACCACTATCACATCGTTGCGTTTATCAAACCACATAGGATGACAAGTAGCCAGATCAGTTACGACAGTTATAAACGGTATATGTCTATCCATTGCTTGTGCTTCTTGTAAAAACACATTTGCTGCAAAATGAAATGACAGTATTACATCTGGTTGATAGTCATTTAGAATCTTATAAATACTTTTTTTGTAAAGCCTTGCACCGGTCTTAATAGTGAGCTGAGACTGCCTATTACCTTCTGTGAGCTTATATATTGCCCCCCATGCCGATTTTACATTTGTAATTTTAGAATAAAATTTTGGCATACTATTGATAGGTCGCGGAGCATTCTCAAATATATCATGATGGATGATATTGTACTTACCAGGTAATGCGCTGAGACTACTAATAGTAGCGAGAGCTGCTGCTCGATGCCCCCCACCTGTCTTTGCAGAAAGAACTAAAATTGTTTTTGGTTTATTCATATAGCTCAATTATCTCTTTTTTGAATAGAACTAGCAATATGATACCATAAGAGGTATATATGCAGTCTAAAAAATCACCCCCATCTAGGCGCTTGAAACTCAATGTTGATAAAGAACAACATAGTAAAAATAATCAACAAAATGTTGGTCATGAACCACATATATCCCCTCAGCATAAGGGTGTAGAACTAGATACACATGGCATAGAAACAGAGATACGACGTGATTATTTATATGACAATCTAGTTATTATAGCTCCCAATAGAGGTAAAAGACCTTATGACACAAGAGATAATGGTCACATTTTGCTAGAAACCGCCAGTAGCCCAAGGCTAGATAGAAATGTAGAAGTCAGCCAACTTAAGGATAAAAATGGAGATTGGTTAGTAAAGGTTGTAGAAAACAAATTTCCAAGTCTTACTTCAGATAACCCTCAATCCTACGGAAAGCAAGAGATAGTTATTGACACCCCTCTAGCATCAACCCCGCTCTCACACCTGACCATCGAGCAAATCATCAATGTACTAAAAGTGTATCAAGAGCGTACTAAACAATTACTTGAACAAAATGGAATTGAGTATGTATTAGTATTTAGAAATGACGGATACGAAGCTGGCGCAAGCCTTGCACATGCTCATAGTCAGATATTTGCTCTTCCAGTAGTACCTCAAAAATTTTTACACGAGTCAGAGCTTATAGATCAGTACATAAAAAATAACAATCGTAATCCATTTGATGACATTATTAATTATGAAAAACAATCCAAAAAAAGAATAGTATGCGAAGACGATGATTTTCTAGTATTTTGTCCATATGCTAGTCAGTGGCCATTTGAACTGTGGATTATGCCGAAAAAACAGATAACTAAATCTACAGAACTCAACAGTCAACAACTAAAAAGCATTGCCAAATACTTTAAGCAATATTTAAGAAAACTCAATAATCACAAAATAAGCTTCAATATATTTCTCGAAAATGGTGTTAACTCAAATCATAGATTCTGTATAAAAATATGCGGTAGATCCAACATTTGGGGAGGTTTTGAGCTAGCAACGGGTATAGTAATTAACACAGTACCCCCCGAATCGGCTGCAAAGTGGTATAAAAAATAATTTGTTTTCATGCTTGTTTTTCGCTTTTTATTCGTTTAATATATGAGTATTATAAAAAAGGGGGGCAAATGCTATCAAGCGTACAAACAATAAGTCATACGGGTCTCGATGGGCAGATGGTAGATGTTGAGGCAGATATGCACAATGGACTACCAGCTTTTATCATAGTTGGTATGGCAAATAAGGCTGTAGATGAAGCAAAAGAAAGAGTTCGTGGAGCCTTAAAAAACTCACAGCTTATTCTCCCTCCACGACGTATAACTCTCAATTTAGCACCAGCTGATTTACCAAAAATAGGATCCAGCTTTGACCTAGCAATGGCAGTAAGTCTATTGGTGGCAAGTGGACAAATTAATCGTATATCTAAAGACTGTATGTTCTTTGGCGAGCTTGCCTTAGACGGCACTACAAGACCAGTCAATGGAGCCTTGTCTACTGCTCAGATAGCAAGTCAAATGGGTCTGCAAAAGCTGTATATATCTAGTAGTGTAGCCAAACAAGCCGCAGTCATAGAAGAAATTGATGTCTACCCCGTAAAAAATTTATTTGAACTTTATCAACATCTGATTGGCGAAAAACCAATATCCCCACTACCCACTACTAAGCTAGTAGGAGAAAAGGCCGGTTCAGAAATTGATCTGTCAGAAATCTATGGACAACACCAAGCAAAACGAGCCATAGAAATATCCGCTGCTGGAAATCACAATATATTACTATCTGGACCACCAGGCTCAGGAAAGACAATGCTAGCTAAGGCACTTGTAGGCTTACTACCTAAACCGAGTTATTCGGAAATGCTTGAGATTACAAGAGTGCATAGTCTGGCCGGAGCAGATAAAGATTCTATATCCACAAATAGACCATTTAGGACCCCTCATCACACTGCGAGCGACATATCTCTAATTGGCGGTGGACAATGGCCAAAACCTGGAGAAATTAGCTTGGCTCATAGAGGAGTGCTGTTCTTGGATGAATTACCCGAATTCAAAAGAAGTGTATTAGAAGTACTTAGACAACCTATGGAGGATGGTATAGTTACTATCAGTAGAGCCACTGCAACCTACCAATTCCCTGCCAAATTCCTGATGGTGGCCGCTCAAAACCCATGTCCATGTGGATATTTTGGTGACAATACAAACGCATGTAGCTGCACTGTTGCCCAACTTACGCGATACAAAACTCGTATATCGGGTCCTCTACTCGATAGAATCGATATTATTGTAAACGTGGACAAGATCAATACTAATGATTTGATACATAAGAAAGTGGAAGAAAAATCATCTAAAGTGCACCAGAGAATTCAAAATGCTAGAGACATCCAGAGCAAACGATTCTACGACTTAGATATATTTACAAATAATGAAATGACAAATAAAAATATCCATCGCTTTTGTCGACTAAACAAAGAACTAGAAGAACTTGCAAAAACCGCTATAGATAGAATGAATCTTAGCGCCAGATCTTATATGCGCGTTCTAAAAGTATCTAGAACAATAGCTGACCTAGACAATAGTCCAGATATTATGAGTAAGCACTTTACTGAGGCCCTTCAGTACAGAGTTGCAAGTACTACAGTTTAATAATCGAGTAGACTTGGTCACCAATAGAAGTTTGAGATAATAATATATATATCAACCCAAATACGCCTATAATTATCCCAGCCAAGATGAGTGAACTCTTCACATCTTTTTTTACATAATAAACAGAATCAGATACCTTATCTTGGTTTGTGTTAGGTTCTGTTGTTTGTATTTTCTTACTTTCAGATTGAACTGAGCTTATCCTACTACCTGTCTCTGAAGTAACTAAAGAATGGTCCTTATTAAGGTTTGCTCGAGCGATTTTCTGCTTACGTGTTTTTCTATGCTTCTTTTTCTTTGCCATTTTTTACCTCTTTTTTATTTTAACAGTTTATCAAGTATTTGCTAATTATCACCTTAGATGACTATAATAAATAAAAGCAACTATTATGATTATTCTAATTATACTATTCGTCGTGACATTAATTGCCTTTGGATTTACCCTTTGGAAATTTTTTCAGTTACAAAAAAGCTATGGACAGTTTTTGCAAGGAGCAGAATCAAAGCAGATTGAGCAACTTATTAAAAACTATTCCAAAGATGTAGATGATGCTCTGCATAAGATAGATGAACTGGCTGAGTTTGTTGCCAAGATGCACACACAGGCTCAATTCTCTATATCCAAGCAATCACTTATTAGATTCAACCCTTTTGGAGATACCGGTGGTGATCAAAGTTTTGTACTTACATTGTTAGACAACCATAATAATGGAGTGATTGTTTCGAGCGTTCATGCACGTACCTCTACTAGAATATATGCCAAAGAGATTAGCAACGGGTTAAGTAAGTACAATCTTTCAGATGAAGAAACAATTTCGCTTCAAAAAGCCCTCAACAGTAAAAAAAAGCAATCCAAAAAGTAATATGTTATTTAAATTAATCAATAAAAATAAATCCGAGCTGCCATTCAATAATTTTGCTGAATACTATATCGGTCCAGATGTTGAAGTTAACGGAGAATGCAAGACCGATCAGGACATTTATATCGATGGTAAATTCAAAGGATCAATTGATACATCAGGACTAATAGAATTGGCTAAAAATTCCAAGATCAATGCTGATATCAAAGCCCGCACAGCTATTATTGAGGGTACCTACAGTGGTAATGCAATTGTGTCCGATGAATTGCATCTAACTAGCTGCTCTACTGCAAATGGCAACCTTAATGCCCCCAATCTGATAATTGATAAGGGTGCTATAGTAAATGCCAAGATAAAAATGGAGAGGAATTAGATGTACGGATTGTTTCTTGATAAAAGCGCCACCGACTCAAAAAGTCTTTTAGACTACTTGTCAAACTGGAAACAGAAGAATTCATTACAAACTCAAGAGTATCAACTATCAACCGTTGAAGAAATTACTACGATATTAAAGCAAAATGGTGAAAAATTCAGTACTGTTGTCGCTATAGGAAGTCCAGAGTATTTTGAAGCACTCATTACAGAATCAAGGTTACTACGACCAGATGTAGTATTTTCATATGTACCGACTTCCAGAAATATCCTATCCAAAAGACTCGGTATCAAAGACTATAAAGAAGGTTTTGAAATAGTAGCACAACGCAAGGTCATAGAGCTCACTGCGTTATCCGTTAATCAGCATTATTTCCTTTTTGATTATATACTTGAATCAGAGCACAATAAGAAGTCAAATGAACCGGTAAAAAGTATAATAAAAATAGACAAATCTTTAGAAATAAAGATGAATACATACAAGATAATTATTCATAACCGCAATCAAGAAATCACTTCCCATAATACTGCCCTTTTAATAGAAGTATATAATAAGAACCTCAAGCATAAACAGTCAACAAATATACTAAATATTCCGGGGGTCAGTAGGATATCAAATGACTCTCACGATATTCTACAGCTAAGATTGCCTGCTCAAAATCTGATATCCGAATCTAGTCAGAGCATGAGTGATAGAAGAGGTAAAATCATCAAAAATCCTATTCGTGTAGGATTTAATAAGAAAATAATTCGATTAATAGTAAAAAGAGGACAAGAAATACAGTCCATCATGTCCCCAGGCTTGATTTCCTGATGATGTCATGTTAATATTGTCTGGAGCTTTAAGGAGATAATATAAAAAAACCGCGTCTACGTCTAAATCACGAAATTAGAGCTACCTCAATTCGATTATTGGGGGCTGAAGGTCAACAACTGGGTATTGTAACCCTAGCAGAAGCACTCAAGATTGCACAGCAAGAAGGTTATGACCTTGCGGAAGTATCTCCATCGGCAACTCCACCTGTTTGTAAGTTACTAGATTGGGGCAAATACCAATACGAACAAGAAAAACAGAGACAGAAAAGCCGAAAAAAGCAGAAAAGTGTAGAGATCAAGCAGATTCGCATGGGACTCAAGATAGGTACACACGACATTGAAGTCAAAAGACGAGCTGCAAGGAAGTTCTTAGAAAACGGCAATAAGGTCAAAATCACAGTAAGATTTAAAGGCAGAGAAATGGCCCACCAAGAACTTGGCAAGAAAGTGCTTGAGAATTTCTTTGAAGGACTGAGTGATATCGCAACCTTAGAAGGTGATACTTCAATGACAGGTAGAGACATGTCTGCTTTAGCCAGCCTCAAGAAAGAGATAATTAATAAAACTCCCATCAAGGAATAAAAAGTATTATGCCAAAGCAAAAAACAAGTAAAACTATGAGTAAACGAATCAAGATATCCGGTACTGGAAAAGTTTTGCGTAGAAAAGCGACTAGAGCACATAAGCTAACCCTAAAATCGGGCGCAAGAAAACGTAATTATACACTCGAGCATGGTATGGCCAAGGGTGACAGTAAAAATGCTAAGAAAATGGTAGGAGAAAACTAATGAGAGTAAAACGTGGCGTAACAACTCACAAGCGACATAAAAAAATCATAAAACTTACTAAAGGATATAGTAAGATTCGTAGGGCTAGCTATAGAAAGGCCCATGAAGCCGTTATCAAGGCTCTAGCTTATCAATATAGGGATAGACGGAATATTAAAAGAGATATGCGTTCTTTGTGGGTCACTCGAATCAATGCAGCTGCAAGATCGAATGACACTACTTATTCAAAATTTATGGAAGGCATGAAAAAGGCAGATATCAAGCTTGATCGAAAAATACTCTCAGAATTAGCAGTAAACAATCCAGTTGCATTCGAAGCTATTGTCAAGGCATCAAAATAAATCAATTGTTCTCACGAGCATAGATAAAACTCAATAGTTTATCTGAATCTACCGATCCAGAGTAATGAACAGTCCACGGAGCTTGATTTTCTTGAGTAACTAAGTCTACATTGGCTGCAACTAGATTATATTCTTCATTAGGTATTGTAAGTGAATAGTTTAGATCGTAGCTCCAGCCGCCCAGTTGCTTTTGAATGATAGTATTTACAATAAGCTTGTCGCTCAGTATATAGCTTGTTGGTATTCGATATCTTAATGTTTCTGACACCTTAGATAATGGTCTTAAATACCTATCATACTCTATGATTGTTTTATTATCACCGGAGGTAGTGTACTCATCAGGGCTTAGTGAAGTATTAAGTATTTGAGAATCTTTGGGTAACACCAAAGTAATTCGACTGTTATTCTCTCCAATCAACCATGCTTTAGCGTTATTATTCGGATCAATATAAGAATATTGATAGTCTGATATATGACTTGAATGAATCTCAACATCTAGAATGCTAGTCCCATCCTTCTCTATTGTTTGGTGCATAACAACCTTATTTTTGATATAGGGTGAGCTTTTATTTGCCGAGAAATTTGATTCCGCCATCATGAAGTAATTGCCATCTGTACTCTTCACGCTACCATCTGCATTGACCCTTCGAATTAAAGCTTGTGTTTTATCATCTTTACTGTAAATAGTTAATTGTTTTTCATCTATTAACTGCTCTAAAATTGCAATATAGTCCTTCAACTGATATACGTCCTTTACTAATAATTTAGAGATCAATTGATTAGCCAATGAACCTAGTACTCCTGATTTGGGATCATTTTTGAGCTGCTTGTCTATTCCTTGCTCTACTTCTAGTTGCACGGTATTACGGAAATTATCTTTTGTAACTGTCATATCATAATCCTTCAAATATACTGGACCAGTCATATCTAACAATAACTCTAAAGCCCTGGGTGTAATCTGCACAACATTATCTACAGGTATATTTGTATTTTGTTGGTAGAAATACAATGCCTGTCTGGCATTACTGGTAAAATCAAGTGCATTACTACTATCCCTTAGCGATGGACATGGTGATAATTTTTGTAAATAGCTAGGTTGAGAGAATCTCTTATCGTCACATCCTATACCTGAATCTATCGAATAAACGCCTACTAATGGCTTTGTTTCAGCCTTACCTTCACTAGTTTCTATCATGCCTACAGTCCCTATGAAACCTCCTCCAGTTCTTATCTCAGCATTGTTAGCTAATATCAATAAGGTATTCTGCTTACTGCCAAAGCCCCCCATTCTTTTATAAATATCCTGATAAGTTTTTAATTTTTCTGATCGAGATTGGAAATCTTCTAAAAATTCACCTGACTTCAAACTAACAACATAAACACTCAATATCAAAGCAGATATTATGCAAGCTACCAGAAGATAACTCTTGTTATTTGATTTGACCTGCGTATTTCTCTTCATATCTCTCGTTGATTAGGTCTTTTACTTCTTCAATAAATCTTTTCCTTGAAAACTTCTCGGCATGTTTTCGAATATCTTCTTTTACAAAATTCATCTTTTCAAATTTCAATATAGCTTCTTTTAAGCATTCTACAGACTGATCCTCAAAATAAAGTCCAGTGACGTTATTTACAACGCTCTCCGACCCACCACCTTTGCCGTATGTTATTACTGGCACCCCAGTAGCCATTGACTCAACAGGTGTAATCCCAAAGTCCTCATACGCAGTAAATATAAATCCCTGAGATCTTGCGTATAAATCCCTTACAGTTTTATCATCAGCATCCACAATGAAGTCAATATTATCTGATGAAATCTTTCGTAATTTATCTAGTTCGGAGCCATTGCCTACAACAATTAGCTTTCTACCTAATTCCGAACAAGCTCGCACCGCCAAGTCAACTCTCTTGTAGGGTATAAGTCGACTGACTACCAAGTAGTAGTCTTTTTGCTTATTAGACAATTCGAATTTGTCTATTTCAACTGGAGGAAATATTATTTTACTATCCCGATTGTAATATTTTGCTATTCTATCCTTAACTGTTTGAGAGTTAGCTATCAAAAAATCTGGTCTTTGAGCAGCAGCATAGTCCCAGTAACGCATTTTATTTATCACTTTTGGTAAGATAAATTTTGCCGTTGGGCTGAGTGGCCCCAAACCAGGCGAATCTAGATAATCTTGATAACCACTCCAATAATATCTTGTAGGTGTATGAATATAGCTAAGATGGATAGTGTCTGTACTAGTTATAATTCCCTTTGATTCCGCACTAGAAGAAGAAATTACTACATCAAAATCAGAGAAATCAAAACTTTCAAATGCATATTTCCGAAGCATAGGATATAATTGATGCTTTTTTTTTGATAAAGGCCAATGCTGCAAGAAAGAGCTAACAACCTTTTTGTCCTTGAATAATGAGATACCACTCTCACTATATACGCTTGTATATATGGGAGCAGCAGGAAACGCATTACTCAGGGCGTCGACTACCCTCTCGCCACCACCTAAGTTGGTCAACCAATCATGTACTATTGCTATACGCATTAGTATCCTGTTCTTTTAAATACTGCTGGTATAGTACGAAGTAAGATTGCAATATCCAATCCAATACTCCAGTGCTCTATGTAGTATATATCCAACTTCACCCTATTGTCATAACTTACATCATTTCTACCAGAAACCTGCCACAAGCCAGTCAAACCGGGTTTAATGTGCAGGAATAAGCCTGATTCATCTCCATATCTCTCAAGTTCATTTTGAACAATTGGCCTAGGACCAACTAGACTCAAGCTACCTGCTAATACATTAAATAACTGCGGTAACTCGTCAAGACTAGTTTTCCTTAGAAACCCACCTATTCTGCTCACTCTAGGATCTTTTTTTAGCTTCTGTGTCTTTTTAAATTCCTCTACCAATGCCGGATCTCCAAACTGCTCTAAAATCTCCTGGTCAGATTTATTAGAATATTTACCCCCTGTGCAATAGTCTTGTTTCATAGTTCTAAATTTTATAACGTTTATTTTCTTGCCAGACCTAGTTAGTCTGCTATGCAGGTAGAATACCTTACCTGGATCGGTGATTTTTATCAGAATAGCTATAATAGCCATTAAGGGGATAGTGAAAATAAATGAAATTATTACAATTATCAAATCCAACAATCTTTTTATAATTCTTCCCCAGCCCTCTAATGGAGTGGTGACAACCCCTAATACAGGAATATCCTTAATCCGTATCATATGCAATGTAGCATCATACATATCTTCAGTAGTCGGAACAATGTGAAGCTGTACTTGGTTGGAGCGACAAAAACCAATTAGCCTGTTTATACTTTCTCTAGAAATTCTATCTTCTAAAATAAAAATATCATCTAAGTTATGATTAGTATGTAGCCTTTTTATATAAGTTAAATCAAAATTATTTGTTATGGCTAAATTCCCGATAACCTTATAAAGCAGAGTTTCTGAATAAAGGTTGTTTTGGAATTTTATTCTTGACGACCCCTTCCCTAAGATTAATGTATTATGCACCCCTATCTTGTGTCTATAAAAATACTGTTGTAGATAATACAGCATATTCCTAGCTATCACCACAAAAAAAACTGCTAGCACAAATCCATATATAGCAATTGATTTGGATGGGAAAAATGGCTCTTGGCTATAATAATCTAGTATTATCAATACCATTACACCCAATGCAGAAGCTGATACTACCCTACTAAATTCCGATATCCTAGACCTAATAGCTTTTATATCATATAGCCCGGAGAGAGCATAGATGACTATCCACACTAAAACCAGCGGTATTAGAATCCTCAAGAACGACCTACCTGATATCAAGTACGCAAGAGGCTTGGCCTGCACATTTCTAATAATATAAGCCAAGGCAAAGCCGGAGATTATCATTATATAATCAACAGGTATCAGCAGAACTCTAAAAAACAACTCGCTTCTTTTTTTCATAATAGTCTACTATTAGTATACCAAAATACCCCGCATATACGGGGTATTTTGGCATAAGTTAGCTATAAGCCGAATTCTGTAATCCTTCATAGACGGATCGGTAATCATCTATCTTCCCTTGCGGGTGTCCGCCGAATGGCGAATCATGCGATATACCCAATCAGAGCGAGTAACTCTGCTACAAAGTAGACGGGCCCAAAATCTTGCAGTCAGTAGGGTTTACCTCTTCTGATAGTCACCTATCAAAACTGTGAGCTCTTACCTCACTCTTTTCACCCTTACCTATCGCAATAATGATAGGCGGTATTGTTTCTGCGGCACTTTCCCGAGAGTCACCTCTGGTTGCCGTTAGCAACTACTGTACTCTATACTGTTCGGACTTTCCTACCGTCTTTGACGGTCGATTACCCACTAACTTAGACTTAGACTATACTATAATTGATTACTTTTGTCTATATTTGATCATCTAGGCATCTGTTGACCTGAGCATCTGCCAATTTGTTATATTCTCTATAAACATGTTCAAAACTAATTTGAATATCCTCTATTTGACTTATAATCTGCTCATATAGATCCTTAATATTAGTATTCTTGACTTTGTACTCACCATTCAACTGACGTACAACCAATTGACTGTCTAGATAAAATTTTAATCTGTAATCTTTATATTCATTTAAATTCCGTAGAGCAAGAAGTACAGCACTATATTCTGCAAAATTATTTGTTTGTATCCCCAAATATTCACAATACTCTGCCAAAACCCGGTCGTCTGTAGTAGTTATCACTACACCAGCGGCTGAAGGTCCAGGGTTACCCCTGGAACCGCCATCGCAATATATTTTTATCTCCTTAGTAGCCATAGCAATATTACCCCTCCTCCAATCACTATTCTATATATCACAAATATCAACATCGAGTGATTTTTTAGATATCCTAAAAGCCACTTGATTACTATTATGCCTACAACAAAAGTTAGTATGATTGCAAAAAGTAGACTTATCGCAGATACACTTGGGTTTGGATCTTGAAAAATATCATATGCCTTATAAATACCTGCTGCAAGAGAGATGGGAGTAGCCAACAAGAAGCTAAATCTTGCTGCATCTTCTCTTTTTAGGCCAAGCCAGAGCCCAGCTGTTATCGTAACACCCGAACGAGATGTGCCTGGTATCAATGCTAGTGCTTGTGCAAAACCGATTATCAAACTTTTTTTTAATCCTACTTCTTTGATCTCTGATTCTAGTTTTGCATATTTGTCTATCAGATATAGCACAATACTGAAAAATACCATACCAATCCCCACTATAAGGGGGGCATAAAAACTAAGGTGCAAGTATTCTTCTATAATGCTATCACCAAAAAATCCAAACAAAGCTGCCGGAATAGAAGCTACTATTATATAAACAAGCAACCTATCCCTATCTCTTATTAACTGCCAAAAATCTTTTGCAAAAAACACCACCAAAGCTAGTGCGGTACCTATATGCAACGCTGCATCAAATGCCAACCCTGGATTGGGAAGACCAAAAACCCAAGGAAGCAAAAGCAGATGCGCTGAAGATGAGATTGGTAAGAATTCTGTAATTGCTTGAGTTATAGAAAGTATTATGAGGATTATTGGGTTCATTAGATATATTGTTTATTTTTTATTGAGTTCTATACGAATTTTATCAGCCTCAATCCTTAAATCTTCCAGAGTAGTTTTCTTTGCTTTAGTGTGATCTATATCAGAAATTTGAAAAATCGAAAAAACATGTACATGAACATGTGGTACATCAAAACCAACTATGCTCAGAGCTATTTTGGGTGGGCTGTAGAGCTTTTTTACAATTTTGGCGAGGTCTTGTGCTACTTTCATTGTATGAAGCCATAGAGGCTCTGGTACATCCTCCCAGTTTGCAATTTCCATATGAGGTATTACAAGTATATGACCAGGATTGTGTGGCTCGATACTTAAAATAGCAAACACATCCTTATCATCATAGACAATTTCTCCTGGTATTTCTTTGTTATAAATCATTGTAAAAACCGATGCCATAGTTAGATACTTTAACCCTGAAAGTCTTTTACATCAAGTGTTATCTGCGCGCCTTTCTGAATACTACCTGATAATAGTCTTTTCGCTAGCGTATTTTCAACCAATCTTTGGACTGCTCTACGCATTGGCCTTGCACCCAATCTAGGATCATATCCGCTCTCCACTAAGAACTGGTAGGCAGCTTCAGTAAGTGATATTGATATCTTCTGTTTTTCCATCTGTACATTGACCGACTTGATAAGTAGATAAGCAACCTGCAGCAATTCTTCTTTGTTCAATGGCCTAAACAGCACTATTTCATCGAACCTATTCATAAGCTCTGGTTTGAATAAGTGTTGATTGATAATACTGTCTATAAATTGCTTCTCAAACTGTTCAAGTGCTTGACCAGATTCTATCCTTGATCTTATCTCGTCAGCACCTGCGTTTGATGTACATATTACAATAGCCTCCCTAAATGATATTTTCCTTCCGCTATCATCCGTCAATTCACCTTCGTCTAGTAATTGTAGCAATAGATCTAAGATATCTGGATTCGCTTTCTCTATTTCATCAAACAGTACCACAGAAAATGGTTTCTGAGCTATTTCTTGCAGCAAAGTACTTCCGACACTGCTAATATCTGCAGCTGATAAAAACCGGTGTACATCCTCAGGAGTCTGATATTCACTCATATCTAATCGAATAATATTTTTTTCGCCACCGAAATATACTTGTGCCAGTGATTTTGCTAATTCGGTCTTACCAACTCCTGTAGGTCCTAAGAACAAAAAACTACCTACTGGTCTTGCTTCATTTCTTACACCTGCCCTAGATCTACGAAGGGCATCTGAAACCACCTTTACAGCCCTGGATTGGTTAATCATCCGCCTATGAATCAACTCTTCTAGATTCAATAATTGATTCTTTTCACTCTGAGTACCTTCTTCAACTTTTACATTAGCAAGAATCTCGATAGCTTGCCTAACAGAATTCTCCGTAATAAGACCATTATCCGGATAGTTGCAACTATCTTCTAGAAGAGTGATAGATCTTTTAGGTTGAGCAATATCGTGTATATAGCGTTCGGAAAGAGCATAAGATTCTTTAAGAGCCTTGAAAGTTATAGCTCGCTTATACTTTGACTCAAATATAATGGCAAAATCTTGCAAAATAGAAATTGTCTGCTGCTCATCTGTTGGTTCGACTTCAACCTTAGTAAACATCTGTGCAAGAGAAGGGTCAGTAGAAGTTATCTTATGCCACTCCTGGTGATTGATAGCCAAAATACAATTTAGATTATACTTCTCCAGAATTGGAAGCATTACTTTTGCGATATTGACTGTCCCTGGCTCATTACCAAAAAACAACTGTGCTTCATCAAAAAATAAGATGATATTCCCAGC
>OEIV010000188.1_pt1 | contig 39561 bp, 52 predicted proteins | sample 1539231 | NCBI WGS metagenome assembly OEIV01 (sample SAMN03794762, study PRJEB22550) | activated sludge metagenome | feature: wastewater treatment plant; material: activated sludge; isolation source: Wastewater treatment plant of a petroleum refinery complex | place: Argentina: Buenos Aires ... | reverse complement strand
ACGAGATAAGGCCACGTGACTGGAGTTCAGACGTGTGCTCTTCCGATCTCCAACGGCAGGGGCTACGATAATCCCAGCAGGGCTACCAGTTCCAGAGGGGATGACGGCGGTAGGGAGTGCAATAGATGGAGGAACGATGGTTGCCCCGGAAAGCGCAGCTTCCTTCGGTCCAGTTGGTCAGGTGCTAGGGCCGGTTGCTGCTATCCACGGAGGGTATAATCTTTTCAACGATTGGACGGATACCACGATTAAGCCCGGAGAGTCTTTCGTTCATGGGGCTGAAACTGGAGCTGGCATTGGAGCGACAGTCGGAGGTCCCGTAGGAGCTGGCATTGGAGCGGTAATTGGAGGGCCCGTTGGAGTTATAGGCGATATTGGCGGGAAACTTTTCGGAGGGAAGAAGAGTAAGGCTCAGAAGAAACGAGACCAGATTCGAGGGGGGCTAAAGGAAGCCGGATTCCTGGATGACCAGAATAGAATCAAGCTCCCGGATGGATCTTATTTTGACATGGGCAAGGACGGGAACGCTCGTCTTTCTAATGGGCTTAGATACTACGAGCTAGATTGGAAGAACCCCCTAGTTGGGAAGGTGGTAGGGTTAGTCAATCCTTTATCTGCTATCGTGACCGGAGGGGACGATGCCTTGATGGCGGATATCACTGCCTACCTAACGAATGCGGCAATGAGCAATGCCTCGGACTATACTTCGGTCCGGAACAACGTGCTTCAGTTTTATCACTCAATGAACGTCGTTCCTAGCCAAACAGCAGCAGAACTCCAAACGCTCCTCAACGAGGGGGCTATTACCGAAGAGGAGTTCAAGGCGATGGTGGCGGCAAACAACACCTTAGTCCGGGGAGCAAAGCCTCAGTTTACGAACGAGCAAGCCGCTACTCCAATTCCTGGCTTATCGGGAACTCCGGTTGGACAGGAGCAGGCAGCTTCCGCAGAATCCCCGACTCCCACCGCCGGGAAGGTGTTTGTATCTCCCACAGCCCCGAAAGGGATGGGGAGTCCGTTAGGAGCAAAGAACCCCCGAGCGGGAAGATCCTGGATTCTGAACCCAGAAGCTTTTGTGGCGTCTCAGGGCAAGCCTGCTCCCACTTCCCTCCCAGGGAGAGGAAGCCCAGTAATCAAGCCAGTCTCCCAGGGAACAGCATCGGTTCCAATTCGCGCTAAACCGGCTACGGAGCCTGCCACGAAGAAAATAGGGGCCCCCCTAGGCTCGGGTAGGGGATTTAGGAAAGATTCAATGGGAGGCTAGCTAGGAGCTTTAACGACATGGCAGATTCATACTTAGATCTAATGGAGGGAGTCCGGGAGGAGTCGACTGACCTGGGGTCTCAGATAGCTGCAGCTGAAGCGGCCAGAGCTGGATTCTTAGAGGAATATAAAACTCAAGATAAGGACCTTACTCAGCAGTTAGGGCTAGCGTTGGCAGCAGCTCTTCCGGCTCTTTTCTCGAAGGGGCGAAGTGCTGAAGCGGGACTCGGGGCTTACTCTCAGGCTCAGAAGGATATCTCTGCGTTAGAGGCGGCTAGGAAGGCTGAAGCTAGGGATAAGCTTCTTCTCTCGAAGGAGGATCTCTTAGGGCTAACGAAAAGGCAGGAAGGGCTTTCGGATATAACTAGGGATCTCGGGATAAGGGAGGTTGACGCCAAGAAGAGGGAGAAGGAGAGGGAGCTTGATTGGGGAAGGCAGAAGGAGCTTGAGGGCATTCGGACTGCTGGGGATCTGGCGAAGGTGAATGCTCAGGCTAATGCGGAGTTTAACGCACTGGCTAGTCTTTACGGGCCGGAGAAAGCAAAAGAGCTAGTTGCCGCTAAGTACGAATCTACCGCAGCGAAGAACGAAGCGGCTATGGCCTTAGCCACGTTAAGGGACATGCAAGCAGCATTGCTTGGGAAGACGATGGACTCGAAGGTGAGTCAGGAGGCAGCTAAGGCAGAGAAGGTACGACTGGAGAACGAGCTAGCCCAGGAGACTAATCCCTTAAAGAGAGAAGAGCTTGCTTCTAAAATCAGGAACCTTGATTCAACGACAGCAAGAAGGGACGCTCTCCTTCCTGGAGAGATTACTGCCCAAGACGCTAAGGAAGATCTTACTCGTGCCCAAACAGGGCTTACCGACAAGAAGAGTAGGCTTGCCGAGCTTAAAGCTCAGTTTGAGTCCGAAACGATGGAAGATCGAAAGAGAGAGCTGCTTGCCGAAATTGCTAAAATCAATGCCGGGGCCTCTCTTACCGAAGCGAAGACTACGACAGAACAGGCTCGACCAGCTTTGATGGAGAGAGAGCAGACGAGAAAGGAATCAGCTTTTAAATTCGAACAAGCGATTAAAGAAAGGCTTACGAATTTAAAAGAAACTGAATCCTCCTTGGCCTACAAGAGAAGCATGGAGGAGCTGGAGGCTGAGTTTGCAAAAGATCGAAGTGCTGCCCTAGCTCCTCCAAGCGAAGAGATTAAAGAACTGTTTAGGAAGAACGTGGGGATTGTCCCTCAGACGATGGCTGAGGCAATGCTTATTTCCTCGATGGACGACAAAGAGAAGATGAGGAACGGCCTGATGGAGAGGGCAAAACTGATGGCCTCTACCCGAATGGGAACGAAGCTTTACGATATGCTCCAGAAGTATAAAAGCGGAATTCCTGGGTTTGAGGTAGCTCAGGGAGCGAAAGCTCCTTCCGAAGAACATCGGAACGCTTTGGCCAAAGCTGTAGCTGGGGCCACGTCGTCCGAACTCTATATTGCTCAGCTAAGGGGCTTGATAAAGAATAACGGCAACATCGAGATAGGGGTAGGAGACGAGGGGGAGTATGCCCGAAATCTTATGAACCAGGCCAGAGCTGGGCTTCTTCAAAACTTGTTCGCCCTTGGTCCTCTGGCCAACGGACAGCCCTCAGAAAAGGAGAGAGCTGTTATCATGAGCCAGTTGCCGGAGTTTAATAGCGTCCACGCGATCCAGATGAGTCCTAAGAGTGCAATAAAGGTGCTTTCGAATCTGCATAAAAGCATTCAGGTCCTAACGAAGAATGCAGCAAGCTCTAGGGGGTTCACGTTCGTGGGAGTAGGACCCGAGCGAAGCTTTCCCTCTTGGCGAGATGCCGCACAAGATCCGATGACGGCAGATCTGATTCAAGAAGAACTTGATAAGAGCGTTAGGCTTTGGGAGAAAGCGCTGCCTCCGATGAATACTCAAGGGATTGCGGGAATGGAATCTCCTCCCACTGGAAGTTTGGGGGAGGTTCCCCTTTCTTACGTAGAGGAAGAATAGAGATATGGCCGACACAGATCTTCTAAGCATTGAGCCAGAGTGGGACGAAGGGATAGACGACATTACCCCCGTTTGGGACGACGAGGAGATTTCTTCCCCTGAGGATCTCTCCTGGGGGCAGAAGTTAGGTCTTAGGACAGGCTTTGCCGCAAAGGGAATGTCGGACGAACAAAAATCTGAGTTCCTTCGGTCTCGGGGAATGAGCCCCGACTTATCCAAACTGGATCCGACCTACTCTTTAACCGATCTCCCTATCGACCTAGCGGAGTGGCTGCCCACCGTGGCTAGGGTATCTAGTCAGGTAGCCGCAGCTCCTATCACTGCTGCAGCAACCGGGGTGGGGGGAATCCCTGGTGGAATGGCCGCAATGGGGGGAGTGGGAGCAGCAGCTCAGCTGCCTCTCTCCCTTCTTGGGAACAAGGCATTAGGGCTTCCTGCTTCTAGCGGGATGGGCAAAGAGCTTGCCTTCGAAGGAGCCGCTGGAGCAGTTGGGCAGGCCATGTTCCCGGCTGCCAATGCCCTAGTGGGAGCAGGGACAAGGCTAGCGAAAACAGCCGCTCCTTACGTAGCTAAGACAGCTAAGGCGCTAGGGAAGGATATCGTCGAGACGGGAGCCTCGGCGGCTCAGTTTGCAGCAAAGGCTCTCCCTTACGACCCAACCGAGATTCTCAAGATTCTAAAGCCTACATCGAGTTGGCTAAAGCTTCGTTACGGAGGAGAAGAGGCCCAGGCAGTTGAGGCAACCAAGTGGTTGCATAAAGCGGCCCCAGAGGCCCTAGAAGGGACGACAGCAGCCGAAATCAAGGGAAGCATTGATGCCGCTAAGGACAATATCGGAGGATGGCTTGAGGGGCTCTACCAGACGCTACACGATAAGCCCCTTGTCCAGCCTCTCTCTAGAGATCAGATTTCTTCCTACTTAGGAGAGTTGGTCGAGCTAGCATCAAGCAAGCGAGTAAATGTCCCTGATGCGACAAAGCGATTTGCTCAGGAAACTCTTGACGATATCTATAACACGGTGATCGAGCCTCAAGTTGACCCGATATATGGGACAGTGGTTAACGCGGATAAGGCCACTCTGGGGAAGATTTGGGGAAAGCTTGGGACGATTCAGTCAGAGATTAACTTCAAAGTAGACGGGGGAACAGTCCCTAAGCAGGCAGGCGGAGTGGTCTTAGAGGCAGCGAGGTCTGGGCTAAAGGACTTGCTAAGAGAGGAAATCCCGGACTCTGTAGTAAATCGGGCTATCAAGACTTTTGCATCTGAGGAGTTCTCGGCCCCTATCTCTCCCTTCACTCAAAACTACGAGACCATCAAAGAGATAGCTAAGGCTGGTAAAACCACATTCTTAGAAGCGGCAGATACCGCCTATCATCACTTATCGAACCTTTCTGAGCTTGCTGCTAGAGCAGGGGGGAAAGAAGCTTTAGACGAGATGGCTCCAAATACTCGCGGATGGATCTCGGCGTTACGGAACTGGCCTCGGGCAATTGGAGGAATGACGATTGGGGGAGTTGCTGGAGGAGGTCTTGGAGCAAAGGTTGGAGGACTAGCGGGAGCCGCTGCGGATATCTATGCAGGGAACAACTCGGTCCTGCTTAGACGAGCAGCCCAGACCGGGACATTAGCCCCTGACATCATCCAACGGGTCGAGAAGTTCGGGGAGAGAGTGGCGATTAGCCCTGCAGCAAAGATGGCAAAGAAGGGGCTAGAGACGTTTGCGGATGCCCTCTTGTCCAATCCAGCCATGAGAGAATACGCAGATCGAGCAGCTGCTCGTTTCGGAGGGACTTCAGCCCTTGACTACCTAGACGTGTTTTCTGCGGCTCCTGAAGCTAAGGCCCAGGAAATGCTAGATGACCTTAGGGCAAACTTCCCGGATAGTTTCCAACCAGAAGAGAATGCCGTCCCAGAGGAACAAAAGGGCTTATATTATCAGAAAAATATTGATAATATGTTTAGTAGGAAGATTAGCCCAAAGGAGGCTTATCGAAGAGCGAATAAACTTCAATCTGAGAATAAGATAAACTGGTGACTTATGCGCTCAAATATCTTTTTGGCGGTAATTACGATGAGTCTTGTTGGTTGTGGATCTGGAGGGGGAGAGGACGACAAGAATAACGCGGATAACGAGTCAACGACGAATAGCTCTTCTTCCACGTCCTCCACGAGTTCCAGCATAGATGCTGAGTGTTATTTTGTGCCTGGAGCAAATGGAGTTTTCATTAACGTGGGAGCGGTTGGAGAGGAGCTCGTGGAGGAGGTGGTAGCTAGGACGAAGAGCGATATCTTCATTGCTAGCTGTACTGGAGACGTGGACGTAACGATAGACAACAGCTCCACCGTTACGGCCACTGATAATAGCGAAACCACAAACTAACTGGAGGGTTTTTTCAATGTTATCGAAGAATGTTGGGATATACTCGGTTCTTCTGATTGCTGCAGCTGGCGCTCTAAAGAATTTAAAGCCTGAACTTGGCCCAGCAATCGATCAGATTCTCGATTATTTGCTTTCGACTTTTCAGGGGGTTGGAGTAGTGACTCTTGCAGCTTCTCACCCTGTGGTCGGAGGGAAGTAACTATTTCTTCCATCTTGCCCCCCTCCACCGTTGGGATCCCCATCCAACAAATATGGGGAGGGGGGATTATCTGATTCCCCTTAATCGCAGAATATTCCACTACCCGACAAAGCTCCTGGAACCAACTAAGGGCCTGCCCATTTGTGACCATCTTGGGGGTGACTCTTAGGACTCTCCATCCTAGCAAAAGCCCTGCTACATCCTTCTCGATATCCTTCTCGAATCCGACAGGACGGACGTGCCTCCCTCCCATCCAGATTCCCCCATGAATCTCAATAGCGATTTGATACTTCGGACAAGCGATATCCCATCGCCATCTACGAGTTGGATGGAAGCGATACTCTCTTTCTACCTTAACCTTCCCTAGTAGCCTTATCTGCTCCGCCAACAACCCGGAGTAGTCTGGCCCCGTCCTTCTCCCCTTCTTCAGAGACGGAGGAGGCTCGGGAGCCACTTTCTCTTGAGCCGAAATGGCCCGCTTGAGCGATTTCACGAGTGAGGAGTTTCTGTTCGAGAAGCTCATACCTAGCCCTCAATACCTGCAGCATGTTAATGTGATAACGGAGTTCTATCCATAGCTCGTCCAGCTCAGCCTTAAGCTTGTCCAGCATCTTGCTTTTAAACCTCCTTGCGCTTCCGTGATAGCGATATCTTCCCCACCTGAGGGGATGGCTCAGACCGGGGGGAGATCTCTTCGCCTTGAGGCTCCTGGGAGCTTAAAGGAAGGAATCCAAGCTCTGTTAGTTCGGACTCTGAGAGGATGGAGTCTAGGCAGGGCTTTTGGATAGGGAATTCGCATCTATCGCATATATAAATCAAGCATTCTTCTTTCCCGTAGGAAGGGGCAGAATATTTAGGGTCTCTAATTTTCTCGGAATGGCATTTAGGGCATTTCATGGCGTAGCCTCGGGAGTTGTTTCGGGTTGAGTTACTGAGCAAGGGCAGAGCCCTTCTGGCGTTACGGAAAGTTTTCTTGAGTAGCCAGCGAGAAGGATGAGAGTGGTGGCAACTACCGCTACCGTCGGAATGACAATAGCGGCAGCGCCCATAAACGCCTCATCTGATTCTAGTCGTGAACGATGAGTGCTCATCCGCTCACCCCGCATCTCCAATGGCCTACTGACGTGGCCCTGCACCAGAAGAACTTCTGAGGACTAAGCGAGAATGGAGTATTGACTCCCCGAGAGTTGATCTCATCTCCAACAGCCGGATAGACCTTCACGGATCGGCTAAGGTCAGTGTTCACCGTATCGATATGGCTTCCAATCATCTCGGCCGTAACGGCAGGAAGAATCACCCCATCGTCGTTCGGTCCAGTGGTCTTAATGGTGTTATGCGTCTTCAACAATAGGTTCGCAGTTCCTTGGGTTCTCCCCGTAGCCGCCACATTATCGTCTACTGTCTCGACAACGGTTTTCTGACCTTTCGTGAAGATTAGATACCCGCCGTAGGTAGAGTTTCCCTTCAGGTTCCCGGTGTTCTGTTCGAATAGCCAACTCTCATCTGAGTTCGGCCTAATCGAGACCCCTCCCGCTAGTCCGGTATTCCAGGGCTCGTCGTCCGTGGAGATAACGCCATTTGCCACGTTATGAGAGAACCTGAGTTGCTTCTCGTCGTTTACGTCCCTAACGTCGATATAGCTTGGAATACTTCCCCCTAACTGCCTAACCGAGACCCCGTTCGTCCAGAACTCAAACAATCCCGGATGAAAGATACCAGCTCCGAACTGATAGAAGCCTAACTCCATCGAATCGCCATCAATCGTATCGTTTAGTTTTATTGCTCCCCGCCCAATCTGGGTTCCGCTAAACCCGGTTAGGGTCTGTTGGGTATTCATCTCAATTAAGCTCTGGAAGCTCCCGCCATTGTCGCGCCCGAACCGAGCAACGTTCGAGTCAGTTGCATCGCACATAAAATCGGTAGGAGGAACTTGAGCAATTGCAGAAAACGGCAAAGATAAGCCAACTGCAATTAGTGTTAGAAACGTCTTTGTCTTCATTTTCATCTCTCTTGTTTTTGGTTGTTGTAAACAGCTCGGGGATCTTCAAACGGAGCAAGGCCGCAAACTCCAATTTTGAGTGGCTCGAAGTAGCGGGAGTAGGAAGCTTCGTAGGGATTTAAAATCTTAAAGATCTGAAACCCAAACTCCCCTCCTAGCCGCCGCATGGCTCGCTCTACTTGCCGAATTCTATCTTCCGATAGTCCCTTCTTCAATCCCTTATGAAGCCCCTGCCTTGAGATGCCTATCTCTTTCGCCAGCCAAACAGTGGTAGCTCCAACAGAGTGAAGAGCCCCTATGACATTAGGGGAGACTGCGTAAGAATAAACAGAAAGCCTCTCTCCGCAGTCCTGTAAGTCGAGAAAGATTTTGACGGCCCGTTGCTTTCGCTCATCGGTTGAGAGCTTCGGAGACCATAGCGCCCAGAATCTTTGAAAGCTGACGGGAAGGGCCTTAATTGCTCTTATTACCCGATATTCTAGTTCGAGAGATTCCATCAGATCGGATAGCTCTGAGGCTGATGGAGAATACGATTGATCGACTTTCCTCATCGCCTATTCTATCCCTCCCTTCCCCTCCTTGAACTTTGACCAGATCCTAACAATCGCATAACGAGCGTAGGCGTTAGCGCGTAGCCAAGGATTCCACTTGCTCCTAGCTTTCATGGCTTGCAGAAACCAACCATCGATAAACTTACGCGGCTGCTTCAGCTCACCACTGGCAAGCTTGTCATCAAGCCGATCGTGCAAGACGGCTTCCTTTCTCAATTCGTCATCTTGCCCGAGGTTTAACAATCCAACCCCGGCTACTTCACCGGAGTTGACGGGTTCGCCACTCGGGAGTTTGTCATTTAGTGGTCGGAGTTTCATCGTTGTCTACCCTTGCGTTGCCGAACACCCGATTAATCTTTGCGTTGCCGTACACCGAACCAATCTTTGCGTTGTCGAACGCCCAATCAATCTTTGCGTTGCCGTACACCCAATCGATCTTTGCGTTTCCGTACACCCAATCAATCTTTGCGTTGCCGTACACTCGATCGATCCGGGCGTTGCTGAACACCGAACCAATCTTTGCGTTGCCGGACACCCAATCGATCTTTGCGTTGCCGAACACCCGATTAATCTTTGCGTTGCCGTACACCCAATCGATCTTTGCGTTTCCGGACACCCAATCGATCTTTGCGTTGCCGAACACCCGATTAATCTTTGCGTTGCCGTACACCGAACCAATCTTTGCGTTGTCGAGCACCGAATCAATCTTTGCGTTGCCGTACACTCGATCGATCCGGGCGTTGCCGGACACCCAATCAATCTTTGCGTTGTCGCACACCCAATGAATCTTTGCGTTGTCGTACACTCGATCGATCCGGGCGTTGCCGGACACCGAACCAATCTTTGCGTTGTCGAGCACCGAATCAATCTTTGCGTTGCCGTACACTCGATCGATCCGGGCGTTGCCGGACACCCAATCAATCTTTGCGTTGTCGCACACCCAATGAATCTTTGCGTTGCCGTACACTCGATCGATCTGTGCGTTGCTGAACACCCAACCAATCTTTGCATCGCCGAAGATAATTATTTGTGAATTCGCTGGCGTCTTGTCGATTCGGGGAATATCGCCAGCAATCACCACTTCCGTTAATTCGCTCGGTGGATTTGCGCAAAGTGCGTCAAACTCAGGTTGATTGTTGACTAGAATCATTTTCATAACGTCCTCGCTATCGATACATCAGCCAACCATTTCGTGGGCCACTACCTAAAAAACAACGACCCTCTAGGGATTTTAAATTTGCCGAGGAGTCAACGCCAATGGTCTTGTCGACCACTCCGGCTCCATCGCATCCGCAGCAGCACATCGCTACTGGTTCGCCACCACAGCTACATCCCCCTCCGCCTGAGCAACATTCGACCGAAAACTCCCCGCGCCCTTGGCAAAGCGGGCAATCTTCCCATTTGTGATCGTCGTCAGTGTTCATAACGTCCTCGCTATTAGTAAATCAACTTCGCCGGAATTTACTGGTTCGCCGCTCGGGAGTTTGTCATTTAGTGGCCGGAGTTTCATCTTTATCAGATTCCTTGAGAGCGTTTTTTAGCGAGTTGCGCGGCCCGACTCCCCCCGGCACAATGGCGCACGGCCCACTGGATCCATTTCCATCGACCGCGCAAGTCGGATCTACTGTCACGCACGTCGGTAGCTCACACTCTCCGCTCTTGATGCGCCGCGACGAAATGTTGTAATCTCGCCCGACAACACCATTTAGTAACGTCCAATTTTCCGGGAGATTCTCTCTCGGAGTTGTCGCAACCATTACTCCAAGCACGGCGAAAAGAGACATGCCGATGACCGCGCTCACCGTTAGCGACTTGTTCATCGCTTATGCTCATTCGCTTGCGGACAAGTCGCGAAGTGGGACAAGTGACCACCCTGTACGTCGCGGCCTGTTTGCGTAACTCTTTCCACGTGCCCGTCATCCGTGACAAATAGCCCAGTTTCTCCAGACTTTAGCATGTATAGCCCTGCATCACGCGGCATCATTTTACCACTCGCCATCTTGATCCATTGAATCGGCTTGCCGCAACTCTTGCATTTCGTCATAACGTCCTCGCGATCAATAAATCAGCTAGCCGCCCATAGACCGAACGGGCATAATCATCGCTGCCGTTGTAACATTTTAACGCCATCCAAATCTGCTCGTGCTTCTGCTTTTTCTCGTGCTTCCGCATACAATCTGACAGCACCTTGCAGCCCGCATGAATGTTAGTTTCCAAGTCAAACAGCTCATTCCACGTGATCCCAAGGTCTTTGGAATGCCAGCCCATGACTTGCATCGGGCCGATCGAACTCGCTAGGATCCGTTGCTCTTCAACGCTTGACGAAATCTTTCTTGCCCGATGCATTTGAGCGGGTTCAAACTTGATCGCAGCAACTCGACCATTACTCTCTTTGCCGATCACTGCTGCCACTAGCAGGGGATCTAGGTCGTATTTGCGCGGGATGGACTTTATCAAGCTGAGTAACGTTGGCTTCGGCGGAAAGAGAATCGCATACAAATCTTCTACGCCTATGATGATAAAACCCGCTGCCGCAGCTCCGATCAAAACTTGAATGAATTTTTTGCTCATCGCTAGCTTTCCTCCATTTATCTAAATTGCAACTTTTCAAAGGCAAGTTGCCAGCCTCGAACCTTCATTCCGACTTTTTCCGCAACTGATCCCTAATACGCTTCCAAATCCATCTTTTTAGCGCATCCGGTTCAGTGCGCGCTTTCGCTTCCACCACCAACCACGCTCCTAGTTGTTTTATTTTCATAACCTCTAAACGTCCCGCGCATGGCGTTGAATTGGTTAGAAGCAACCGGGGGATGATATCCCTATTCCTCCTTGACCATGCGCGGTTAAAACCTTCGAAATCTGTCGCTCCGTATCGCTAAGACTATTGCGTCTTAATTACGTTCCCCACCTCCTTTTTGACCCACGCTTCTCTCACTTCTTCGTGGATGCGAACGATCGTCTTAGCAATATCCAAGCTCTCATCTGCGTCTGCGGTGCAAATGACGGTAGCCGATCTTGACGAGTAGTTGGGTAGCCCCTGTTTTAGCTCTACTGAAATTTGACTTATCTTCATCTCCTCTTCTCTCCTTTCTGGTTTAACTAAATCGCTTATTCCAAGCCTCTACTGCTTCTTTCTCCTTCATTACGTCTCCGATAGGTCGGATACCGCAAGAGTAGTTGTTGCAGAAGATTTGACAGTCTCCTTCAATTGGAGCGGCTGTCGGAATCTCTCCACAGAACGGGCACGGCTGAGCACTTTTCTTTACCCGTTCGACTAACCTCGCTGTGTTAATGGCTAGTTTTGTTGCGCTCATAATCCCTCATCTTTATCTCGGTCTTTAAAGCTTGAAGAAGAGTGCTCATTCGTCGATACCACATGCGAAGTTCTCTCTCGTCTCCAATCTCAGCTACTCTCGGTCCTGGTCCCTTGTCTCTCCGCTTCTCCATCTCCTGGAGAGCCATGCAGAGATCCACCGGAGTCTCCAGAGCTAGAGCAATGCTAACCTTAAGCGATTCGAAATCGTAATCGTGCCTAATCCTCGGTCTCCCCATTTCCATCATCCTCCAATAACTTTGCTAAAATCTGATTTGCCGCTAACCCCTTGGCCCTTGCCTCTTCTTTCCTCACTGATGGATCTAAGCTCTTACTAACTGCTGGCATTAAGAACTGAAGCATCTCCTTATTGCCCATCTGAGCCATTGTGTAGGCCGTAGAGAAGAGATCTGCAGCTAGTGCGTCCTTTGCCTCCTCTAGCCGTTCAGAGAAGGCTCCACGGCTTAAGAAGCGTTGCAGCTCTTCTCTCTGAATAAGCCCGTCTTGGATCTTCTTAAGCAAACTTCCTTCCTTCTCTACCACCTCGATAACTCGATCTGCCTCTTCGGCCCCTTGCTCAATTCTTAGCCGGAGCTTCTCAACTCCCTTAAGCTTTACTCGGCCTTTCCTAACCAAGTCTTCAGCCTCCCCTATGCTAGCCTTCTTTCTTGCCACTCTCTTCCATCTCCCACATAAGCTTGAGCCAATCCCTGGACCTGCCGTAGAGCGCTGCTTGTCGGATTTGCTCTCTCTTTGCAGCCTCCTTAAAGGTGAAGAACCAGCTCTCCTCATCGGCTTGGAATAGCCATCTATCTCCAAACAAGCTTGAGACCCTCCAATCCTTTTCCGCGTTCACGTCTCTTTTAATCTCGGCATTACTGCAGATTGTTTCCGTGTCTCTCCAAGAATCGACTTTTATCCAGAGTTCTATCTCCAGGATCTGCTTGATAAGCTCCCGATGCTTTCCCTTGCTTAGCTTTTGCACGCACATGCTGCCCCCTAATCGACTACTTCCATTTTCTCGATTAAGGTCTCTAAAAGCTTAGTCATGCTCATCCCTAGTTTCTGCGAAGATTGAACAAGCTTTGCTTTGCTGCGCTCAGTAAGAAGGAAAGTGGACATAATCCTGCTCTCCTTCTGCAAGTTGACGCCAAAGGGTTTGCTAGCCTCTTGTGCGTTTGTCTTCTTGCTCATCTCCGCCTCCCAACTAAATCTACTAGCTCGTATCCTGGTCGATTGATAAAATGCTTAGCCATCACCAAGCTCGTTACAAACAGACAAGTTCTTTTCTCCCCGTCCTCATCCTCCCAAGTCTGCTTCATCACCACTCTTCCGGAGTTTAGCTGCCCCCTCACCCATCCTTCGACTTCGGCCGGACTAGCAGAGACCCCTTGGCGGGGCTTAGTAGGCTTAGGGCTAGTGCCTCCAATCTGCCTCTGCAGATTCTCGTTAGCCTTTAGCAGCCTAGCTAGGGTCTCCACCCTATCTGCAAACTTGGCTAGAAGTTCGGTCCCTACATCGAGACCGAACGTCCTTAGCGTTCTTGCTTCAATCTCTTCCCTATCCACCGATCGAACTCATTAAAGTAGACAAACTTGTTAATGATTCAATGTTGTTCCACTTACCGTCCGGGCTCTGAGAGAGTGCTATCAAATACTCTTTCCCCACGAAGCTCTTAAGCAGAGTCCAGTAGCTTGCGTTGTTAGCCGTAACCGATTCTTGCAAAGGACCACCGTTAAGCTGACAAGCCAGTTTGTAGCAGTTACTCTTCGGATGGCTTCTTGGGGTAACTTTCTTGCTGACAGTCGTGGAGTGCTTAGGAATCTTGAATCGGAACGCGATAGCCGCGACTTCTTTCGTGGGGTTCTTATATTCTTTCATGGTCGACTTCTTCACGCTCTCAAGCACTGCCTTATAAGTGCCAGGCGGTAGAGCGATAAAACCTCCCCCCTCGCCAAAATCCGGTGGAGAATCATCATCGGCTACTGACCTTAGGTAAGGATCCGTTTCGGTCTGAGTCGGGATGGCCATGATATCCTCGAAGGAATCCATAGCCACTCCATCGTAATCGCTTGATGGGTTTGCTACTGCAGCAGCAGAAGTCTTAATTGATTGCATCATGTTATTACTCTCCTATCTCTATTTCGTTATTCGAATCGTTGTAGCTATCAAAGCCGCATCCGCCTATCTGGTCTACCGCATCCGCGTAGCCTAGTTTATAGGCTTTATACGCCACGCCCTTGAATACTTCCTCCAGTTCCCAGCTGAGCACCTGCCCCCCCTGCCTAATAGCGTCTACGGCCCTCACAAGCCCTTCTAGCTGCATGGCTAGATCGGCTTGCCTTAGCGCTATCTTGGTCTTCTCATTAGCCACTAGCCAAGATGAAGTAATGTCCGAAACTGGTCGGAAGTGATATTCGCCGTCTTTCCCTGGTATATTGCCCATTGATTAATCCTCCCTATCGAGTTATTGTTAGCAATATAAATACATATTTATTTATTTATAGTCAAGGGGAGTCTGGTATGGGCGATAAAAAAAGTTCTGAAGGTGTTGTTTCTAAGGAAATAACGATTGTAATTACTCGATTAAGGTCGAAAGTGGACGCTACGATTGGTTATGCAATGGTCATGGTGAACGATGGGTCGGCTTCTTTCGACTCCAGCCTAGGTTGGAGTTTAGAGCTGCCCTGGAGAGAGAATCAACGGAATGTGAGCTGTATTCCGCCTGGTCGATACGAAGCTTGCTATTACGAATCGCCTACCCTCGGGAAATCAGTTCGATTAATGAACGTGCCAAATCGATTTGGTATATTGATCCATTCGGGCAATACGACAAAAGATACTAGGGGTTGCATCCTTCTCGGAGTAGGCATCACTTACCAAAACGGAATTCGATTAATTAATAGTAGGAAGGTGGTTAATGATCTAGCCAGGATCTTGCGTCCTGCTAAGGGAGTTCTTCCGAAGGTAGCGGTTTTAATTGAGCAGGCGGGCTAAGGTGAGGAGATAATGCCCTAGGCTAGGCTAGGGTAAGGGCCCGTAATAAAATCTTACTACGGGCCTTATAGACGGTCTAGGCTAGCAAGGCTAGCGCCTGCCTAGCTTTCTTCATTCTGGTATGATGCTGGATGCCAAACCTAGCTTCTCTGGCTAGCCGCCTAGCTTCTCTGATCTGCTTAGGCTCGGAGTATGGGGATTGTCGAGAATTATTCCGCTTAGACAAAGCTAGGGCTAGATCGTCGATTATAGACTTAAATTCCGTTGCTATCTTAACATGCTTGTCCACGTATTTAGGATCATGGCAATGGAATTCCGCTATTTTTGCTGCCTTTTCTTCTATCCAAGAAATCCGGGTATAGCCTCGGATCCCGGTTTGATGATTCTGCCCACCACAAGAGCATTCGCACCTTGGCCCTTGGGCCCATACACAAACTTCATTGCATTTGCAGGCATGTTCTGTTTGCTCAAGCGTTAGTTTATCGGGAGATTTGCGGTAAACTACTCCCATCCGTTCAATCGCTTTGCCGCCACAAACCCCGCATTGGACTCTTGACCCAAACGGCAAATCACCCGAAACAAATAAGCAAAGGCAGGTAGAGCATCGGTAACAAACTTCTATCTTATTCTCTGTCATATTCATGGTTAATTACCTAGGGATTAAGGGTAATAAAATGGGCAAGGATTATCCTTGCCCTAAGAACTTATTTACGCTGGGAAATCGTCGGGAATATCTGGCGCATTGATGTAAGCGCCATCACCTACCGTTAAGCGTCCTGTTACAAAATTAGTTCCGGCAACCGTTAAAGTATGACCCACTTCTAAATCCCCGGATATGTTAAGATTGCCATCTACTTGCAGATTACCGCCACACTTAACCGAAAGAATTCCTCTAAGATCCCCGCCGATTTGAGCGCTGCCAGCAATTTCCAATAGTCCGAAGTTTCCATGGACATTTTTTACGGTCTTTAATCCACGACATTTGAGCGTAGTTTTGTTGATGCTCAATTCGTATACTTGAATAGTATCGGCATCTACTCCTACCAGTTCTTCCGTTTTTGCTTGCTCTTCCATTTCCCTATCTCCTATCTGTTTTGTGGTTAATACTGAGAAAAATTGTTATCACGACAAAACTTGGCAATCCGAGCTTCTTTAAACATAGATCTAAAGATCGCCGGAGTTTTATCTCTAAAAACTTCCCGAACGAGGTTCCTATAAGCCTCTAAATACGTCATAATTGCCTTGGCTTGACAGTCTAAATCTTGCCGCCAATCCATTATCAAGATCGGCGGTAAAACGGGAGAGTCAGGCAGCGGGCAAAAAAACATAGCTAAGTCGTCAGACAACGGAGTAATATCAAAAGTGAAAAGTTCTTCACCCCAAAAATGGCAAGCCAAGCAATGCTTACCATTTTCGTAGTAGTAATAACTCCAGATCTTGTCAGTGAGCAGTCTTAATCTCTTCTCAATTGTCATAACGCGCCTCTTTTATGATTGATTAGTTGCAAGAATAGGCTAGGGGACATTTTACGTAAATCGGAATAAGATATCCGATGCCCTGAGGCATCGGATAAAACATTTCCAGTCTGCGCAACGATTAACCCTGGATTACTACAATCCAAAGACGCCACGTATTTTTCCGAGTAACCTAAATTTTTCAGGATGTTAACCCGGTGTTTTAAGCTATTCATTACTTTTTCCCTTCATAAACATAATCGGTTGGTAATAGGCAGTCGTGTTTGTCCCATAGTTTAGGGGGATTGCCCTGGTATTTACTCCAATCAAACCCGGTCTTTTTGGTCGGTAGGCTAATCGGGAAAGCGCAATTATTTGATGCCACTAAGCCGGTCGCTGGATCCTTAGTGAAATTGCCAACAGTAGTAATCTCGCCAGTTTGGGTCATAATTGCAAACTTGCCCCCCACTGCGGTAAGAACTTGAGTCAATCCAGGTAGATTGTTGTTGAATTTGCTGCCAACTACCTGAATAAAATCAGTAGTATCGGAAGTTGATTCGTCGTCAGTTTCACCGAAACCAGGGATTATGCCGTTATGAGCAATCCCGATATCACATGCCAAGTCCAGCGTAGCTAGCCATTTCCTGCTAGCTAGCAACGGAAATGGATGCGTTAGCGCTGGCGATATCGCGCCATGAGAACGAAATCGCAAATGGATCACTAGATCGTGCTTTGCTTCAACGTCGGCGATTGCCCTGGCGAGATCGGGTAAGCTCATAAATCCCTTATGGATTTCAACCCGTCCTTTCTTGCAAAACATCAAACCGGCGCCATGAGGATTGCTTCTAAACGCCCGCTCCAAGTAGCTCTTTGGCAGTTTTTGCCCTTTCCTTTTGATCAATATTACACACACTGTCTTCTCTCCTTTCCTTTCGTTGTTAATTAGCTGCTTTTCGTAAATATTCCGATAAATACCCATAGCGCTTGCTATGCTTATCAGCATAGTCAATTAGATTAGACCAAGTAAAACACGACCAAAGTTCAGCCTCTTCCCTCGCTATACTATCAGTTTCCAGACGTTGCGCGTTTATTCGGATTAGAGCGTCAACAAATTCAGCTGAGGCAATTAATCGTTTTGCCAGCAAAGTACCGCGGAATATCCGAAACTCCATCGTGTTATTACAGAGATTTACTGCTTTATATCGGGTATAAGTGTTTGTCGGACCGTAGTTGAGTGATGCATAGCTGTTTAGTTGATCCTTTGCTCGGCTTGAGAACCTTAGAACGTAGTCCCGATTATCGGCCATGAAATTGTAGCAAGCACAAGCCAAGTTTAATACGCTAGTCTTTTTCAACAGCTTTCGACAATCGAAGTTGCTAACGTGCAGATGCAGCCCACACCTACCCGAATCAAAACTATTACAACCAAGATCTTGCAACTCGTCGCAAAGTCCTGGGAATTTGGTCTGAATAGTTGTGAGCCTAAGGGGCGACGTGACAAGTTCTGCACCAGTTTCGTCCAAGCTTCCGTCTCTTTTGTACATATATCTTTGCGGGATATATTTGCTAGGTGCTTCTAAAACCGGGAATCGATTGTTGCTGGTAACTCCCTCAATCTCCAATTCTAGCCCGTAACGGATTATCGATTTGCCTGGTTTTTCCGGGTTCCATGCCGGTTTAGTTTGGTAAGGCAGAATGCTTTGCTTGTGATATTCTTTAATGTTTCTCATGTTTCCTATCTCCTATCTAATTAATACCTACTTATCTCCTAACTACATACATATGTATAGACTAGATCCGATCTACTGTCAATGTTTTTTTTAGTCTACTCTTATCTTTTTTTATCTAACTTGATAACTACTTGATATTACTATATATAATAATTATTGACGGATTGAGATTATCGTGATAAACCTGGCGGTAGGCAGTCTAACAAATCCTTTCTTTTTTCCTTTTTGTTTGTTTGTCTATTCCTATTCTTACCTTCCTATCTTTATCCTTATCTTTATCCTTATATATTCTTATTCTTATTCTTATTCTTATTCTTATTCTTATTCTTATTCTTATTCTTATATACTCTTATACTTATACTTATTCTTACTCCTTCTCCTTCTCCTTATGCTCTTATCTTTATATATACCTATACTTATACTCATACATACTTATACTTGTATATACTTACTCCTATAACCTATAACCTATAACCTATAACTTTAGGCTATAGGCCCATAGCCTATAGATGCCTCTTAGCCATACTTCAGCCATACTCCAGCCATACTTGCTTGCTTTTTGCTTTGTTTCTTCAAAGATGCTATCCCGCTTACTCCCCTTGGTCCCTTGCCTAACTCCTTATGGTTCTTACTCTTTTCACCTATCTTGCCTTCCCTTTTATGCCCGATAAGCTTACTTATCAGGCATCCATACTTTAGCCATATCCTTATTCCCTAGATCCTATAGCTATAGGATAATATATAATATAAGCGCCTATACGCCTCGCCACCGCATCTTACCCCCTGAGTGCGGTGGTGGTATTCCTTTTTCTTTTTCTCCCTATAGCGAGGCGTATACGCATCGTAGTCTAGACCAGACAGGCAGTGGCAGGCAGCGACGGATGGTAGGCGGTTGGCCAGGCCCCGGTGGGGGTGGCTAGGGGTAATCCCTCCCCCCCGATTTTTTTAAAATCTAGGAAATCAATATGTAGTTTATGGGTGGAGTATCTTATTAGATGGGAGTAGGATATGGATTAGGAGGGTTTTAGTTTGGATAAGATTCCTGTCATGTTGGATGAGGATATTAGTCGGTTAGTGACTGATGCTGCTTTGTTGGCGAAGATGAGTAAGGCGAGGGTGGTTAATGAGATTTTGAGGGAGGTGTTGGTGGAGGATTATAATTCTCCTGAAGCTCATAGGAAGTTGGATGTTTTGGAGGTGAAGGTGGATAAGGTGTTGGCTAGGGTGGAGAGGGTGGAGAGGGTGTTGGTGGGGAGGCTTAAGTAGGAGACTGCTTGTGGAGGGATTGACTAAAGAGCAGTTGGTTCGTGCTATTGATAGGAATCTCCATGTTAATTTCCGTCCCCATAGTGGGCAGGTGGAGGTGCTGAGGGCGTTTGATGGGGGGTATAAGAGGTTTTTTGTTAGGTGTGGGCGGAAGTGGGGGAAGAGCACGTTTGCTTGTTATGTGGGGCATAAGAGGGGGCTGTTCCTGCCGTATCAGAGGATTTATTTGCTAGCCCCTCTTTATAAGCAGGCTAGGGAGATTTATTGGGAGTCGGGGTTATTGCCTCGGTTCTTGGAGATAGAGAATCAGGCCAGTCCTTTTGTTAGCCATGTGGATAATCAAGAAACCCGTATCACGTTCTTTAATGGTTCGTTCATTAAGGTGGATGGGAGTGATAATTTTAATTCTCAGCGGGGATGGAATCCTGATTTAGTTGTAGCGGATGAGTATGCTGAGTTTGATCCTCGCTGGTTGGATGTGATGATTCCGAACCTAGCGGCTAGGAATGGGATTATTTTCTTTATTGGTACTCCCCCGGAGGAGTTAGTTTCTTCTGATGGCAAGGCTCATCCTTATGTGCAGATGGATGAGGAGTTCCAAGAGTCGATGAAGGTGGGCAGGAAGGTGTTCTGGGTTCATCGGCCTAGTTGGGCTAATGACCGAGTATTTGGAACGCCAGAGGGCAGGGAGTGGTTGGAGGAGGAAAAAGCTAGGTTGGTTAGGAGGGGGGAGGAGGATGTGTATCGGAGGGAGTATGGGGCTGAGTTGGTTAAGGTGGGGGCTAGGTTTGCCTTCCCGATGTTTGAAGCGGAGCCTCTTCGGCATGTCTTCCCTCATGAGGAGTTATGGGCGGAGGTATTCTCTTCGATAGAGGATTACGAGTTTTGGGTGATAGCTGACCCAGGGACGAGGAAGTGCTTTGCTGTTGGCTTCTTTGCAGTGGATAGAGAAGCTTGCGAGATAATCCAGCTTGATGAGATTTATGCCACTGACCAGTCCGAGAACTCAGTGGGGGTAATCTATCCCCGGATTGAAGAAGCTATTCAAGAATTCAATCCGCTTAGATCGGCATGGTCTTTTGTTTATGACGAAGCTGCAGCTTGGTTTCAGAATGAAGTGGCTAGTCATTATTCCGACGATCCTTGGATTCCGACCGATAAGTCCAAGATGAGGCAGGAGTCAAACGAAGCTAAGCCTTATTTGAGCGCGATTAAGGATGGGCTAGTTGAGGAGAGGATTAAGATTTCGGATAGATGCGTAAGAACCATCGCGGAGTTTAGGACGTATAAGAAGAACGCGAAGGGAATCTTTACGAAGGAGAATGATCACCAGATAGATATTCATCGATACCTACAAGCTCATTTGGGGTTATCGAAGCTTAAGGCAAAGAGATCGAAGCCAGGGAGAGTCTTCTCCCTTTCAAAGAGCAGGCAGCTTAACGAAGCTCTGATGGGGGAAGAAGGCTTTTCTGACCTGGATGGGATGATGGAAGCTTACGACATAGGAGAGCTTATATGAGTTGGACTAGATCTGAATCATCGTTAATTGTTCCTTCTGCTCCGAAGGCAAAAAGAATCTCCTTCTCTCCCCCCTATTGCCATATATGCAAAGACGAGGTGGACCGATTTGAAATCCATTATTTCCCCATCGAAGGGTCAGAGGATAGGTGGATAGAGCTAGTGGCTTATTGCCATGGGCAGGTGCAGGCCCAGAAAATCCTTGAGTCGGATATCCTCATGCTGGAAAGAAGGGGAGCTTTTAAAGATCCTCGATTCTCCTCCTTTAAGGGAAGAGTGTTAAGCCCAGATAAGCTAAATAGGAGGGTGATATGATTCGCTTGCCGAAAGAGTCCTTAGCTTTAGTTGTTCTGGTAGTTAGCCTTAGTGCTTTTGCCTGTCTTCAGAATCGGGAAGTGGTAGGACCAGGAGCTTGCGTAAAAGAGCTTGAGCTTTGTCGGGTAGACAAGGCAGTTCTGCTTGTCGAGCTAGAAGGCTGCTCGACTAACGCCGGAGGAGGAGATTTAACCGGAGTGTCAAAAAATGCTAGATAGATTCCTGAAAATCGTAGAAGCAATTATCATCCTAGAGCAAACGGCCCAAAGCCTGCCTCCTCTCCCGGCAAGCTCTGTCCCTAACGATGGGCTAGCAAAGCCTGCCTCAAGCCCTCCTTCTCATGAGAAGCTAAAAGAGATGCTTTCTAAATTCGAGACGGAGATGGAAGAGGCTATGTCGGAAATCCCCACTATAGATCTTTAATAGCTCTTCGGATTCGTGCTATTAACCAAAGAGAGAAGTACCCAAGACTAGTCTTATTAAGAAAGAGGAACTATGAAAAAAGCAAAAGCTAAAACGAAAAAGGCAGCTCCGAAGAGCAGCGGGAAAACTACTCCCTCTTCGAAGGTGTCCACTGGGATTAATTTCCGTGGCAAGAACTCTTGTGACGGCTATTACAAATAACTAAGGGCTTTCCCATGTCAGGAGCAACATTCTTCGACGACAAAGAAGCGGGGGATGCTTTCTCTAGCATCGACCCAATTTGGTTGGTCGATTATCAAACAGATTCCGAGCTTTTGGCATGGGATAAGCGTACTAAAGAAATCCTTTACGAGAAGAACCGAAGTAGGAACGAACGAACTAAAGCCAATATCTCCGTCTATCGCGGAGTGTATTCCTCTCATGAGCCGGTAGTCGGAGGAGCCAGAATCCTTGGGCGGCAGAACCGCCAGAAGTATTCAAAGGTGGTAGTAGCTCATTCTCAGGATCTCGTAGAGCAGAAAGTTGCCACTCAGCTCAAGTATAAACCGAACTTCGAGCTTTCTCCCGATAGTCAGGAACTCTCCGACAAGCAGCATTCTATCGCAGCTAAGCGCCTTCTCGATTCTAACGATTATTGGACCGGAGCCCCAAAGGATTATCATCGGGCTATCCGCCACGCGATACTAGCAGGCCAGGGCTGGCTAATGCCTTACTGGTCTCCTTACGTAGGCCAACAAATCGGAAAGCAGACGGAAGAACTCTCTATCAGGTTAAAGAATGGAAGCTCCAGAGAGCTATCCCTTCCTGTCCGTGCCGGAGACGTGATGGCCGAATATGTCCCGGATTGGGAAATCTTCCTATTCCCAGCAGAGAGTCTCTATAAAGTAAGCGGCTTCATGCGGGAATACGTCGTTCATACGGACGAGCTTAGGGCCCAGTATCCTGATGTTGCAGAAGATATTCTCCCCTCTCGCGGAGCTATCTCCTGGAACTGGAATAACCTAGAAGATATGCCTCGGGACAATCATACGATCTGCCGAGCTTATTATTTCAAGTCCGACCGATTCCTTCCAGAAGGGCTTCAGTTCCTCGTTACCGATACTTGTGTCCTTGTTGAACCAAAGAGTTTAGACATCCCCCCAGACTGCTTAGAGCAGGAGCCGCTAGGGAACCTCCCCATATCTAGGCTCACTGATATCGATATCGAGGGAGAGATTGATGGGTATCCAAGCTTCTCTTTCATAGCTCCCCTTCAGAACGTTTTTGATATGTGGTTTTCTCTCTGTCTAAAAAACCATTTCCTCTTCTGCCATCCGAAGTGGGCTTATCAACAGAACTCAGTGGATATCGCTAACTTCTCTAACGGCTCTCTCCTACTGCCCCATCGCTCGAACGTTCCTCCCCAGCTCCAGATTTATCAAGCTCTCACTCAAGATCAGCTGAAGTTCGGGGAGATTATCATGACCTCGATGGAGAAGGTGATTAGGATTAGCGGAGTCTCTAGAGGGGCTCCTCCTCCGGGAACACGAGCTGCGGCAAGTTTATATTTTTATGACGAACAGGAGCAGACCGCCAACTCTATCTTTCGGCGGAAGTTTGAGGACTTCGTCGTTCGCTTCCAGACCCTCAAACTAGCTCTTATGAGCAAGTTCTACGACAAGCCAAAGAAGAGGCTAGTCTGGGTTCTTGGTCGAAACGATGAATGGCTCGCTGATTCTATCGACGTTTCTTCCCTGCAGAAGAAATATACTATCCGAGTTCGGTCTGCCTCCAATCTTCCTGATTCTAAGTTTGCTAGAATCCAAGCCCTTCTCGACGTATCCGATAGGTATCCGAACGTTGTCACCGAAGACCATATCCTGGAGATGATGGACTTCGGCCAACAGGAGAAGTTTATCGATTACGGACGGGTCTCAGTCATGGCAGCAGAAGCCGAAAACGAAGCCCTCATGACAGGAGAAGAAGTTCCCTCTCCTGAGCCATACGAAATGCAGGAAGCTCATTGGAAGACTCACGTAAAACTAGCTCAAGATCCTAACTTCAAGAAACAGCCAAAGAAGATTCAGGAGGAAGTGGAAGCCCATATCGGAGGACACGAGATTATCATGCTAGCTCTAGGCGAGAAGAACCCCGCCTACAAGCAAAAGCTTCTAACTCTAGATCAGTTCCCCCTCTTTGCCCTCCTCCCCCCTCCAATGCCCCTGCCCCCAGGCGCTCCCCCAAAGCTCCCAGGACCAGGACCAACAGGAGGTCCCTCCCCGAAAAATCTATCAGCAGCTTTAACGGGAGGAGAATCCCCCTCTCAACCTCAATCCCCTCCCTCGATGGAGGACCTAGCTGGGCGATTAAAGGCCCGTGGAGCCCCGTCACAGAACAATCCAGTGGCTACCCAGGGACCGGTAGGGGATATGGCAGATAAGCGGATGTTAGGGCGTTAAGGCGGCGTAGGAGGCACTATGGCAGAATCATCAAAGGATGTAATTTCGTCAAAAGAGAACAGAAACCCCAATTCGGATATTTTGTTTGATTTAGACACGGAAGGGGAGGTGGATCTCGGGCAAGAAGCGACAAGTCGCAAGCTTTTTGCTGCCGAGGAGGAGGACGGAGACGACGATGCTCCAGCGCCAAGAAGGCTAGACGGTCCAGTAGGGGAGGATCTCTGGGAGCTTGGGGAGGCGGAAAGCGAGGAGGAGGAGGAGGAGGAGGAGGAAGAGACTGAGGACGAGGAGGAAGTTGAAGAGGAGGAAGAAGCCTCGGCAAAAGAAAACGAGGAGGAGGTTCCAAAGGAAGGAAAAGAGCTTGAGGAGGAGGAAGAGGCCCCCAAGGAGGAAGTTAAGAGAAAGAAGCCTGTCGTTCTCTTCGTTGATGGGAAGAAGCAGTCCCTCCCCCCCGATACGATTATCCAGGTCAAGGAGGATGGGAAGCTTAAGAAGGTTTCTCTTAGTGAGCTTACGGAAAGCTATTCCTCCTCTGAGGCAAACCTCAAGAACTATAGGCAGCTAAAGACCGAGAGAGAAGAGTTCGAGGAGACCAAGGCGCGGGGAGACTACGAGTTAAAAGCAGCTCAGACTATCGTAAAGAATCAGATCCAAGAGTTTACCGACTATATCAAAAAGCTTCATGAATCCGCTTCCACCAACCCCCTCCCGGTTCTTTGTGAGCTGTTTGAGAGGGTAGGGCAGGACGCTCTTCCGGCTATTAGGTCGATTAGGAACGCGTTACTCGTCTCTGCAGCGGAGTGGGCCTCCCTTTCTGAGGAACAAAGAAGGTATCTAGAGGCAGTCGAAGAGAACGACTACCTAAAGTCTAAAAATCAAAGAATCCGGCAGCTAGAAGAAGAGCGAGCTAAGAAAAAACAAGAAGACGAGAAAATTTCTAAAATACTCGCAAACTATTCTATCCCAGACCGACAAACTTATGATAAATTAGTTTCAAGCCTATCTGAAAGAAAACAGAAGGGCGAGATAACCGCCGAAATTACCCCTGACTACATTGGAGACTACTGGCAAACGTATCAAAGCGGCGCCTTCGTTCTCGGAGTAGTTAAGGAGGTAGCTCCCGAATTGATAAACGATCGGCAGACAATGTTTCGGCTAATCCAAAACGTTCGGGTCAATTCTCCCAACAGAGAGACCCTTGTAGAAGTAATAAAACAACTATCCTCAAAGTCTGACAACGGCTCCAAGGAAGGCGAGAAAAAGAAGCTCGTCGTCTCTCATCGAAAAGCCTCAAAACCAGACGGGACTAACAAGAAGCATTCGAGATATCCGGAAGACTTGTTCATCTAGTCCAGCCAGATATCCCGGTTCAGTAAAGTGTTTATACAGTCCATACTGGAGATCTATTTATGGCATCTGGATTTAATATCACTGACGCATCTGTCAGCAATCTAGCTAAGAGAAAATATGCGAAAGCATCTCTTAACATGTACAACGGTCAGATCCCGACTCTGGGATTAATTAAGAAAACTTTCGATAACGTAGGAGAGCGAATCGAGCGGCCTATCCCGACTGGATTTGCAGGAGGCGCATCGTTCAACCATCTCTCTATCGCAAATCGAGGTGTTTACGAGAAAGCATACTTTGGAACTATCCCTGTCTACACTGTCGCGGAGATTAACCGAAAGACGATTAAAGCCTTTAAGGACGAAGGGGCTTTCGTTGACGGCATTAAAGAGACAATGAAAAAGACGGTGGAGAAGTTCAATTGGGTGATGAACTACACAGTCAATGGTCCGGGGGATGGGTCTTTCGGAACGATTGATTCTGTTACGGCGAACGGAGGGGGATCTTACTCGGTAGTTATTACGGCTGCCTCTTGGGTTAAGGCTCGATGGGAGATTCGGGAAATCGTTAACGTCGGGACTGGGGATACTAGCCAGTTTGAGATTACCGCCATTACTCGCTCCACTCGAACCGTTACTATCGTTCGGAGGTCTGGAAGTAAGGTGCCTGTGGCGACTGATGTGGTTTACTTAGATGGATCCTACGACGGAGCACCGCAAGGGGCTATCGGAGTTCTTTCAGCTACCAGCGGCACTAAGTATGGCATTCCCATTGCCGATAGATGGCAGGCTGCTCAAATCAATGCTTCCGGCGCTGGAATTTCGGCGGATCTGTTAACTCAGCTCGTGCTAGAGACCTGGGAGAACGTGGGGTTGTTCCCGACTCACCTAACCACTTCGGTCCTCCAGATTAGGAAGCTAATGGCGACAATCGAAGACCTGAAGCGGTACTCGTTAACTCCGACAGAGCTTAGTCCACGAGCTAAGGAGTTGGTGGGTCGAATCAGCTACTCAGGAGTCGAGTTCATGACCCCCAGCGGAGCGATTCCAATCCTAGTAGATCGGCAGCTTCCAGACACGGTTGTTGCAGCTTGGAACATGAACGAGTGTGAGATTGCCCACAACGACCAAGGGTGGTTTGACGACGAAGGCTTCATCTTCCTCCGCAAAGAAGGCGCGGATGCTTACGAAGCCCGATACGGCGGATATCTAGATAACTACATTCCGCCGACCACTTGTGGATATCTGTATGGGTTAGCTTCGTAATTTGAGCAGGAGGATCTGAAAATGACTAGAAGCATTATTTTACAAGACGTTCTTAAGGGGTCTGGTAATTCGGACCCTGTTGAGAGCGTGGGAGATATTCGTATCTCTGGAAGTGGAGCGAGTTATGCGACAAACGTAGAGGTAAGCCCGGCAGCTGGGTCTACTATCGCGGATGCTACGCAGCTTGTTGAGCCAGTAGCCTTGGTTGATCCAGTAGCTTCGGGGAGAGGGGTTATCCTTCCCTCCTATGCTAACACTACGGGACGCGCAGTTAGGGTGAGAAATCTCTCGACCTCGCTACCCCTGAAGGTATACGCGCCATCTGGACAGACAATTATCAATTCCACGTCGGGAGACGCTTTCACGCTTCTCTCGAACATGGGAGCTACGTTCATCGGATATAGCGCCACGAAGTGGTTCTCGGACCTTTCCGGAGGTATTGGAAAGTTCTAATGGCTGAGCCAAGAGGAATAGAGCTGAAAGGACCGGCAGCTAGAGAGCTTCTAGCTGCCGAAGAGCTTGATTTCGAGATGCTCAAATGGGCATGGTCCTTCCTTGCCGGGATGAGGATTCATCCTCTCGACGGGGAAGGGGCTATCGAGACGGCGGAAAAGCTCTTAGCTCTTGGGAACTACGTGAAAGAGCGTATTGAGTGTTGTAGGAAAAGGGCGGAGAAGATCGCGGCATACGATCTTCCCCGCAATTTTATCGAAAGATGCGACTTCTCTCAGGACGAAACAGCCGACAAGGCTCTTCTTGAGTGGGCTTTGGAGTTTTTAGGGAAGATCGCCATTAAACCTCTCGATGGCCCCGAGGCGGTTCGAAAAGCGAAGTTGCTTTTCTGTTTTGGAGACTACTTAAAAACCAGGATAGCTGAAAGCGAAAAGAAGCCTATTCCTTCTTCGATTCGGCTTCCCTCTCTCGAAGCTCAGCAGCTGCAAGCTGCTATATCGGGGAACTGGCAGCCGGTAGCGAAAGAATTGATTTAACCCCACAGTCCAAAAGCTGTGCTTACTAGTGAGGACTTCTATATGTTAAGACCCATTCTCAACGAAGGGATTGGCCCAATCCTTTTCGGATTTGGAATCGATAATTCTTCCGGGACTCCCTCAGTTGCCGAAGGCAACGTCGACGAGGTTAGCGATATCGACGTTAGTACCGCTACCCTAACGATTACCCCCAAAACTCCGTTTGCTCGTTCTCCGGTAATTGTTAGCAACGTGGCCTCCCTGGGAGGGCTAGGGGGAGATTTGATTGCGGATAGCGGCAAGTCTTCCTTTCTTTCGCGGGCGCAGGACCATGCGGGGAGTGCAGTGCTAACTACTCACCAGATATTAGTCCTGGGACATTCCTCGGCCTTTACCGGGCTTAAGCGAAGCCAGCTTGTTAGAAGCTCGAACATTCGGCCCAGGCTAATCGGAACTAAGATTAATACGACTACGGAAGCAAGCCCTGCAGATGGATGCGAAAGGGACTTCTCTGTTTCCTACGCTAGCAACGTGGCTACCGTGACCTTCAGAAATCCGTTTGCTCGACCTCCGGTGGTTATCCCTACTCCTAACGGGAGCGCTTGCGCCGTTGGGAACGTGACGAGCGTTACAAAGACCGGATGTGTTATCAAGACAGCCGATTCTGGAGGAAACCTTGCCGGAGCGGGAATATCCTTCTTAGCTCTAGGATGGGATTCTGCGTTTGCAAGAGCTTCTGCTCGTAGCTTGATTCAAACCTCTCAGAGAGCTTCAAGGATCTTCGGCCTGCAGTTTAGGGGGGCCGGGACCCAGCTTCAAACGATTGGGGGAGAGTCTGCTACTGGAGCAAACGGAGGAACGGGGGTTTTTACCCTAACTTTCGTTAAGGCATTTAAGAGAGTCCCAATCCTTGTTGGCGTAGCTAGCGCTGGCTCAGCGTTGCTTTATACGTCGATAGAGGAAACGGTCTCCGGAGCTACGGTAAGAACTTTCAACAGTTCTGCAGCTGCAACAGACTTCGATAACTTAAATGTAATCTGCCTTGGTTTTGACGAAGCTACGGAGTATTAACGATGAAGAAGCGAACTCTTTCCCTTTTTAGTTTTTCGCTGTTGCTGGCTTTAGCTAGTAGCGCATCTGCGCAGCTCTCCCAGAGGTATCCTGGAGCTAGCTTGGTCTCCGGCTATACCAGCAATATTACCGATACTACTTCAACTGAAGTAATCGCAGCGAATACGAACAACCGAATCTACTTGACTCAAATTACTATAACCAACTCAAGCTCTGGGACGGCTTCGGTGGTCAAGGTGCTGAATGGAACCACAACGAAATATCGATTCAATGCTTCGGCAGGCGGAGGAGCGTCCATTACGCTTGTCTCTCCGCTTCGAGGAGAAAAGAACACCGCATGGAATTGCCAACCAGAGACATCTGGGGCGGCCGTGCAGTGTTCTTTTAGCGGATACCTTTATGGTGACTAGGCTAGGATGAAACTTGATATAAATATTACTATCAAAAAAAAGGAGGACCCCCTACTTATGGCAACTTTAGCAGATGTTCTTTCTGCTCTTACTTTAGCTGATGAAGAGCGAGCAAACGATTTTGCGATTCTTGTCGAGAAGCTTAAAGCAATTGATGCAGGAGTAGAAGCTTTGTTCGAGGAGATTAAGCAGCTCTCCAGCTCGGATATCTCCGAGACGGTAGCTGACCAGCTTCTCCAGTCGATTGCAGCCCTTCGGCAGCACGCTAGCATTGATGTTGGGCTAGCTGGAGCAGAGGCCGATAAGATTTTAGTGGACGATCCTGCTCCTACGGAGTAGGTCAAGGAAGGTGAGATATGAGGGACTTCGGTAAGGGGAAGTGGGCTTTTGCGTTAGGCTTGCTAATTCTTGCCGCTTTCTCTCCTATTGCCCAAGCGCAAACTGTCCGAACGAGGTATGTCGATACAGATTGCGCGAACAACGGAGACGGGACGGCAGAGTCTCCCTGCGCCGGGAGCCCTGGCGGGGCTGGTCCTTATAGCACGCTAGCCAATGCATTGTCTGGCGAAGCTGCGAACCTCGTATCGAATGACAGACAGCTAGACATTCTTCTTTCTGGAACAGCAGCGGATTCTAGTAACCCAAGTTTTTCTGGGTATACGACAGACGCGACAAGATTCATTCGGCTGAAAGGCAATCCGAACACCTCCGATGGAGCCCATGCGGGCATCTGGTCCACTAGCAAGTATCGCCTTAGTGTCTCAAGAGCCGACCAAGTTATCGCGCCAACCGGCTACGTTAGGATCGAGAACACTCAAATCGAGAATACGGGCGGGACTGGGGAGAACCGATCCGCGATTTGGGTTTCTACTGCAGGGCATTATTATTTTATTGGTAACATCATCAAATGGGGTGGAGGAAGCGCTCCTAGCTCAGCTACTAACGGTATCCGACTAGCTAGCGGTTCAAGCGGCTGGAATAAGGCGTATGTGGTTAATAATATCTTCTACGATATCCCCTACCAAGGTCTTTACGCTCGCTTTACCGGAACAGAATCTAGGGAGCTTTACGTTTATAATAACACCGTCGTAAATACCGCGACTACTTCAGCCTCGGGGCAGTACGGAATCTACATCGAATGCGATGCCACGACAGAGACGGTAAAGTTAAGGAATAACTTAGTCCAAGCCCCGTATGACGATGGAGCTTATTATGTCAGTGGGTGTTCTTCTCTCACGACCGAGAACAACCTCTCCGAAGATACCACTTCCCCTGATTCTAGCTATCGAAGCCTGGTTGTGACTTTCTTTAACGAAGGGTCGGACGACTTCCACCTTGCGATGGCGGATACTTCGGCAAAGAACGTGGGAGCTTCGCTTTCCGCTGATTCTGATTATTCCTTCTCTACTGACGCAGATAGAGATACTAGACAAGATTGGTCCATCGGAGCTGACGATATCCCGACCTACTTCATTGATACGGACTGTGCCAACGAAGGGACGGGCGTTAGCCCGACTTGTGGAGGAGCTGGGGGAAGCGGGCCATACAAAACGCTAGCGGCCGCGATAGATGCACGCAAGGCGAGCTTATCGCAAGATATTGAATTTCGAGCAGCGGGAGATACGGCAGAGACTTCTACTCCTAATTTTGCAAGTGGCTGGACCATGAACAGTCATTGGTTGAAGGTGACTTGTGACCCCGACAAGGCAACCGGATGCCACCAGGGAATCCTAGATGCGGGACGCTACACTATATCAAAGTCCGGGTCTGGGACTTCTGACGGAGCCTTGGCAATTACGGCTGCTGCGACAAACATCTGGATTGATCGGATGCAAATCAACAATCCAGGAGATAATAGCGTTGCTAGGGTTGGTATCTTTATCGGGGCGACAACGAACGGCGTTTACAAGATTACAAGAAGCATCATTAAGAACACCACAGCGGGGCTTTCTACTTCGAGGGGGATTTCCTTCAACTCTTCTGGCGCTGCCACTCTGTACGCCATCAATAACCTAATTTACAATATGGGCGGCAATGGTATCCACCTGGGAGATGCTCATATCTTATATGCCTATAACAACACGCTGACGGGAAATCTTCGTGGCATCTACTACGACTGCAGCACCGTAGGGGCCGACTACACTCTCCGAAATAACATTGCTACGGGGAACGTTACTTCTGACTATGCTGGGACAGGAGCAAACTGTACTCCGGTAACAGAGAAGAACATCTCGAACGATGCGACTAGCCCAGACACGAGCGGGTGTAACGGCGTCGGTGGGACATGTCGCAACATTACCGTGACATTCGTAGGTGGGGGAGATTATCGGCTGTCGGGGTCGGATACGCAAGCAATTGATTACGGGGCCACGCTAAGCGCTGACGCAAACTATCCATTTAACGATGACTTTGTTACCACGACCAGAACGTCGACCTGGGATATTGGAGCGCACGAGTATCAGACGACAACCACGACAACGACTAGCTCAACGACTACGACCTCAACAACGACCACGACAGTAAGCTCGACGACCGTTTCAACGACGACGACTACGACGATGGTTACGACCACGACGGCAGTTCCGGGGAATGATGGCGTTAGATACGCGGGGCTTATCTGGACAGATGGGATAGAGCCGGGGGATGCCTCTGAGTGCGAAGCTCCGGCCGGGAATACTTGCTACTGGATTGATTTTGACGCCGTAGCTGATGGAGACGGGAGCTACGCCTCTCCGTTTTGGGGGACAGAGACCGCATTAGGTTGGATGAACGGAGCTAACTATCAGCAAGGGACAGCCGTAGGGGGAGACTACATCTACCTCAAAGGGACGGCCAAGCCTAGCGAATCTACCGAATCAGCAGATGGGCCGTTGCGAGTGGTGAAGGTGAAGAGAGCGGCACAGATGGGAACGTCTGAGAAGCCTCTGGTTATCAAATCTTGGAGAGGGACGGCCAGAGCTATCCTTGACGCAGAAGATTCAACCAGCGCCCCGCTGGAGAGCGGAGACGGCTATGCTATGATCAGCTTTGTCGATGCTACTGTCACTGCAGGGAAGTCGATTAGGGTGCAGAACGTGCTAGTGAAAAGCTCTTACTGCAAAGGCATCAATTCTGAGGGTGTTCCGAATCTAGAGCTATTCACGCTCGAAGTTACTGATACTCGTGGCAATTCAACGGGAGGATGCGGTGGAATTGGGCCAAACCTAGTTGGTAACGTGGTCTATGACCATCACTACAATCATCTGCTAATTCACGACAACGATAGGGCCGGATCTGGGACAGTGCAGAACCGGGGAGGAATCTCCGTTACCACCGACGGAACCAGCATCGAAGGCTCGTCAATCGAAGTTGAGAATAGTTTATTCTACAACGAGAATTACGCCATCCGACATAAGCATAACGGGCCAACGGTGATGAACATCCATGATAACATTATCAGGGATTCCGTTTCGGCCTTACTGCACCGATTAAAATACACCAACTTTTACAAGAATCTAGTTTACGGGATGAGCGGTTCGGATATTCCGGTAATCCATATCTGGGGAGAGGCTAGCCCTCTGCCTTCGGAGGCCCCCTATATCCTTCACGTTGGTTACAACAATACCTTCTACGATTACACGGACGCAGTTCTCGGGACCTCGGAGGGGCTAAAAAACGATTGGGTGGATATCGAGTTCTATAACAATATCATCCAAGATACTTCTGAGACCTCCAAGGCTTTCCACGTAGAGCAATATGGAAATTACACAATCAACCTTTCTCAGATTGTGCATGACCATAACTGGTATTGGATTTCAGCCACGGTGCAGTCTACCTTCAGCGATATCATGAACACGGATAGGTCTTTTGCAAATACCATGACCTACTTGTCCGACACGTCGAGTTCGGTGACAGACCCGAGTTTTAGGAATGCAGGATCTTCTGATTTTTATCCACTGAATGGGCTGTTTGCCACTTCGGGAAGAAACGGTGGGTATATCGGAGCGCTTACCCCCGAGGGAGGGGGTTCGATGATGCTGTTAGGCATTGACTAAAGGGAAGATGTGGGGCTTACTAGAACTACTTTCATAAGTGTTCGCTCCTTTTTTCCTTTCTGCCCAAGGCTAACATCGACTCAGCGCTGTCGGTGTTAGCCTTTTTTGCAATGAGGTTTTATAGCCTTGATAAACGAAGACACAAAAGAAGTTTGCTTGGAATGCCGAACAACGTTGGGTCGTCTCGAAGCCCTTGGGGAACGGCATGAAAGAATCCTTTCTCAACAATCGGAGTTGCTAAATCGGATGGACAGAATTTTAGACGACCGGATGGGGGAGCTAATCGAAGTGATCAAGCAGGCTGGCAAAGCTAGGGGGAAGATCGATGAAGCTCCTATCCTCCTAGCCAATAAGGCCATTAGGAATACTAACAGAGCAATCTGGTTCATGGGGGTAGTCATGTTAGTCTTTATGGGATTTGTCTTCCTTCATTTCTATGGGATTGAGGGAGTTGAGCGAATCGGGAAGGTGGTGAGCCATGGCTGAGAACTGGAGCTTTTCTTCGGGGAACTTCTGGGCTCCTATACTTTCTACCGCTGTCGGTGGGCTCCTAGGCTGGCTACAGCAGAACCGAGCAGAGGATGCGGCCAGAGAGCAGTCTGCCCTTGAGTTCGAGCAAGCACGAGCCTTGCAGAACGATAGGCTAGCCCTCTCGCGTGAACAGATGGCTCAACAAGCTGCAGCGGCAGGAGCAGCTAATGCATTGGCTGCAGCAAAGCTGAAATCCGATGCCTATATGGGCGGTGCCCAAATCGGGCTAGGCGCAGGAGACTTGTCCAACAATGCAATAGCTAACTTTCTTAGGGGGATTAGACGATGAAAGATATGGTAAAACTACTGGAGAAGCTCAAGTCTGTTGTGGATGAGATTGAAGCGGCGATGGAGGGAGATCCCCTCGACGACGAGGAGGAGATGGAGGAGGACGTGGAGGAGAAGCCGAAGAAGAAAGGGGTTGATAAGAAGAAGGTGTTCTCGATGATTTCTTTTATGGGGAAGCCGAAGAAAGATGAAAAGAGTTGATTATCTTATTGCCGAGATTCGGAAAGAGACGGAGAACGAGGATTACGGGGATAATGAAGGTATCGGGCAACAGGAGTTTCTGCAGTATCTCAACGAAGCTTGCCAGATGCTACAGGGCACTATCCTTCGGAACTGTCCTAGCTCCTCTTTATTTGATACCGAGTTCTCTTTCTCCACAGTGGCTAACCAAAGAGCCTATCCTCTTCCTGGGGCTACTGGATTTGCGGGCACTCCTCTCTTCACTCTCCCCCCTTTCTCCTGGCAGGGAGTAAAAGCGGTCGAAGTCGCTACCTCCGAAACGGATTCAACTAGCTATTTTCTAGACGTAGTTGTCCCGAGAGAACTCTCTCGGGTAACTAGCTCTTTCCCGAGGAACTATTCGGTCCAGGGGAAGAACATTCTGCTCTCCCCGATTCCCTCAGTATCAGGGAAAACAGTTAGGGTAACACTCCCTACTCAAGTCTTAGAGTTGGACCTTCCCAGAGCTTCAGTTTCTAGCGTTTCTAGCAGCGGTGGATATTATACTAAGGTTAGTTTTACTACGCTTTCCGTAACTTCCGAGGAGTACCTAGCCCTCTCGAGAGCTACTCATATCTGTATTACCAACGAATACGGAGAGATGGTTTTCCCGAATCTACGGGGAGGGTTGGATGCTCAGCCCGATGGGTGGGTATTCGATAGCTCCGCCTACTTGACCAGTAGCGCCACTATCTCGGTGGGGGATGTTATTACAGTAGGGGGATGGTCTTCTCCGTATCCCGATTCTAGATTCCCAGAGATGTGCGAGAGATATCTTCGTCGATACTGCGGATGGAAGATCCTCAAGCGAGATAGCTCAACGGACGCTGTAGATGTTGGGCAAGAGCTTAGCGCTATCGAAGCAGATATCGTTCAGAGTCTTGGAGCTGTTACCCGAGACGTTGTTTCGGTTCCTCAATTAGAGCCGGAGTGGCTGGATTACTAATGACGAAGAGCTACGACATTTCGAAGTACTACGATTTAGGGCCGATGGACCTAAGGAAGTCTCTCGTCAATAGAGACCCGAACAGGGCTGTTTCTCAGACTAATATGATTAAGGTTGGAGACGACAACCTTACTATTCGGCCAGGAACAGAGATTGTGCTCTCGAACCAGTATAACGCTGGTCCCAAAACGGGGATCTATGGCTTTCTCGAGTCGGACGAGATCCTCTTTTCTAACTCAGTGATGTATGAACTTTCGTTGAAGTCTATCGCTGTTTTTAACTCCGGAAGTAACACTTACGGAATCGCCAAGACTTTTAGCAATATTGGATCTTGGACAGTTGAGATTTCTTCGGCCTTGGTCCAAAATTATTATCCGCTCGACGTTGGGTTGGAGAGTAGTCCAATTAAGGTGCATCAGGCTGCCTCTTACATTAAGCAGACGACCTCAAACACGGTAGTTGCAGTTCCAGACCCGGCTATCAACCTTCTTCCTGCGGCCTGGATTCCCAAGATGCCCGGACTCTCTCTTCTTCCGGGAGCCTCAGTTAGTATCCCTTATTACAAGCCAGAGGAGATAAGTTTTCAAGGGGGAAGACATCAGCATTCGTCGTTCTCGGTCTCGGATAACGTGGCTTGGAAAGTCCGTCATGCAGTAGTCAACGAGACTCTCTATTTGGGCGATTATAACAACCTGAAGAGGTATGACGGCGTAAATTTAGCGGTAGCTGGGCTAGTGGCTCCCCCTAGCCTTACTCTCACTCCTGCGACCAGTGGGGGCGTTGTAGCTGATGGAACTTATAGATACCTTGTCTACTATTCGGTAATTGATGCAACGGGGAGAGAGCATTTCTCCGATCCCTTTGTCTCCGACGACGTGGTGGTAAGCGGAGGAGGTGGCAGTGGAAAGGTAACGATTAGCGGATTAAACGGAGGCACTGGAATTGAGATTCAGCCTCCGGAGGTCAGGTCCTCCACCCTGAAATGGGGAGCTGTTTCCACTGCCACTCAGTCCGGAACTACCCTCTCCGTAGATGATGGGTCTGGAGGTCCTCCTAGGGTGGACGTAGGAGACACCGTTTACTTCCTAGAGAGGGGAGCGGGGAGTTACGTAACTAGGGAGGTTACTGCAGTCACTTCTACTACTATCACGATTAGCGGGGGGTCTGTTTCTGTAAACAACAATGACCCAATCTCTCCGAATATTAGAATCTATCTTTATCGGTCTAAGGTTGGCCCGAGTACTCTTTACTACTACCTAGACTGTCTTCCTTACTCGATAGACGCGGGGGGCCAATCTTACGTAGATGGAATCTCCGATGCTCTGCTAACGGGAGCTGAGTATATCTTCCCAGCTGTTTCTCATGCCCCAATGCCTGCCCCGGACGTGCCTATCTACGCAATGGGGAGATACAGAAACAGCCTTATCCTTTGTGGGGTAATAAACAACTCCTCTATCTTATTTTCGGACGTGGATAGCCCGGAGTACTTCCCCGCCGAGAACGTTATTTCGTTTAATACTTTTGACAAAACTGAGCCTACCGGAGTTTCGGAGAGGAGCGACCACTTCCTTGTCTTCAAGAAGAACTCTTGTGCGATTGTCTCCGGGGAACTAACCACCGGCCAGTATGTCGTCGATACTTTTTCGCACGAAATCGGGTGCTGCTCCTGCTTCTCTATTCGGGAGATAGGGGGATATACCTATTGGGTCAGCAAGGATGGAGTCCATCGCCAAAGGCCAGGAGGAGCGATTGAGTTAATCTCGGATCTCCCTCATAGCTCTATCCAAAAGGTCTTTGAACCAAAAGAGAAGGACTCCTTCACGGATTGGAGTATTTCTGAGGAGATTGATTGGGACGACGTTACTGCAGTCTATGACGCTGACCTAGGGTATTACATAATCTATCTTCCAATCGGGGATAGCATTGACTCTTATCGTGAATTTGCTTTCGATGTGAACGGAATGGGGTGGTACGAATGGCAAGGGATTAATGCTCGACAGGGAATGGTCCGAGGGTCAGGGAGAAGCATCTATTACGCATCGAAGGAGACGAATCCGCTAACGGACGCCGTTAACTATCTAATCAAGAAACGGCTATACCTGGGTTCTCGTTACGAGTCTTCTGATAACATCTCGGCAATCGACTGGAGCTATCGGACTGGGCATGAGGTCCTGGGAGAGCCTAGCGTGGATAAGAAAGCCATTCGAGCTTCTATCGAAAGCTTAGGAGTGGAGGCTCCGGAAGAGTTCTCCGTAAGGCTCCGAGTCCATTCTTCTCAGCACGAAGCTACCACGGATGCGACCAAGACCATCACGTCTGGGCATCGGCGAGCGCGATTCAAAATCAGAAAGCAGCGGGCAAAGGATTTTAGCTTTGAGATATCCGGGGCAGCCAAAGACGAGAAGCCCATTTTTTCTGGAATAGAAGTCGAATACGTAACTCCTTTCAAGCCTAAGATTAAGGAGTAGCATGGCTAAGTTCGGGACGTGGACGGATATTGGCTCCCTGGTTCGAGACTTAAAGAGAGGAATTTACCGATTGTCTGTGGAGGATAATCTCCCAGAGCTGAAGACTTTAAAGCCGTGGGATCTTCAAGTCTGGGGAGAGCTACCGATGACGGTAACGAGCTTATCGGTTGAACAGAATCGATATCTCAAAAGAGGACCAGTTGTTGAGATATTCTTCCGGTTCAAGGTGACGATAGGGGGAACTCCTGGGTCTCGATTATTCATGAGCTTGCCTCATGGGGTCTCTCTGAATACGGGAGTTACCTCGCTAGACTCTTTAGATGAAGATCCCCTAGATGGGATTTCTCGGGGGTATGCTGGGATGGCAACGGGATACTTGGATGGAGGGGTAACGTCTCTTGTCGGAATGCTCGTTTTTGTTCGGGGCAAAAGACAAGGGATTTTGTATAATGCAGAAGCGGGCGCGTTTTCTTCGGGGGTCGCAGAAGGCGCGTTTAGCTGTTCTTATTTAACCGATGATTAAGCTATGGCAAAGAAAGAAGAATCCAGCAAGAAGCCAGCTCCGCTAAAGCCAGATGAGGCTAGAGGGAAGTGGGAGAAGGAATACTTAGATCCCAAGACCTCTGACGAGAGAAGGAAGGAGCTTTACGGCAAGTATGGGAAGAACCACGGATGGGCCTCTTTTGATCAGGTGAAAGGCTCGATGGGGGGAGGGACTCAGCCTGCAGGTCCTAGCCAAGTGGAGATAGATCAACAGAAAGCCTCGGCTGACCTAGCAGCGGGTAATCCTAGTACCTTAGTTGGGAACTCGGCTCCTGGCTTATACGGGTCTCCCTCTTCCGTGGATGCCATCAATAATCTTTTCGGAGAATACGCCGGAGATTTTATGGCGGGGGGTCAGATAGCCTCCGATAACCTCCCCCTAACCACTCTCCCTGGTCTCACCGAAGAGCAGATAAAATCCCAGGAAGGACTTCAGGGGATGGCGGATGAGTTAAACGCGGGGATGCCTCAAGATGTACAGGCTTCTCAGGTGGCATTAACGGATATCTACAATGAGGCGAAGGCAAGGCAAGAGGACCCTGAGATCTCCAAGTTATTAGAGAGGCTCAACCAACAGTCTCAGGTGGGGCTCTCCCCCCAAGAATTATTGGCGATGAGGGAGCAGTCTGTCGGAGGGCTAAACCAGGGATTGGAAGCAGCAAGGAGACAGTTAGCCGTAGGGAACGCAGGGACGGGGAAAGCGGGAAGCCTTGCGGGAAGTCCGACTTTGGCTAACTCTTATTTGCAGGCCAGGGGGAATGTCGAGAATCAGATATTCTTAGACAACATGAAATACAAGCAGGGCCAGCAAACTGCGTATCAGGATCTTTTAGAAGGAAGGAACAACGAGCTGTTTAACCGTTATGCTAACGCGACAAATAGCCTGCAAGCAGGGACGGCCCAAAACCAGGCTAATTATTGGGACAACCGATACCAAGCGAACGCCGGGGCGTTTGCTGGTGCTAGCGGCAATGCTGCGCATCTTGCGGATATTAACAAGTGGAACGCAGAGAACCAATACGATCGGATGGCAGACATCCTTGCTTCGGGGCTAGCCGGAGCTGGATGGGGGCTTACTCAAGATCAAATCGACAAGTCCTGGGAGTATGCAGATAGAGGGATTGCGGCTGCTGGCGCGGGAGGGGGTGGCGGAGAAGGAGGGGGAGGAGGTTCGGGATCTTCTGATGCTTACGCGGATGTTTTAAATAACTTCGGTGGATCTCAGAGAAGGGCGGCGACTGGATACAGAGCTTACGGAGCTTAAAATGGCTAGCTTTATTCCAATGCAAAGAACGGCAGTTTCTTATCCTGGGGAAGGAGGGGGGTATTCCCCTCAAGTTTTTCCCTTGAAGAAGAAGTCGAATTTTCTAGAAGAGATGGCAGCTCAGAATCAGGCCCAGCAGGACGCTTCTCAGGCTAGCCAGAATATGACTCCGATTAGCGGCCCTCAGTCAAGTCCCGCTCAGGCTAATCCCGCAGCATTGCCTCTTTCGATTATGGCAGGGCAGTCTGTGGCCAACCAGCTTGCTCCCTCAACGGCGGGAGCTTCGTCTACTAGTAGCTGGGGAATCCCAAGACTTTCTTCGGGGGGGGGATGTTTTTATTGGTCTTCGGG